>Ga0187766_10001067_pt1 | contig 15911 bp, 17 predicted proteins | sample 0216_QUI02_MP05__4_FD_132971 | JGI IMG/M metagenome (GOLD analysis project Ga0187766, IMG submission 132971) | Tropical peat soil microbial communities from peatlands in Department of Meta, Colombia - 0216_QUI02_MP05_20_MG | ecosystem: Environmental > Terrestrial > Soil > Wetlands > Peat ... | reverse complement strand
CTCACGAGCCGATCGTCAAGGATCGCGGGCTGTTTGAGCGGGTGCAGCGGCGGACGGTCTCGCGCGGGCGCCAAGCCAAGTCAGACCGGCTGCTGGCGCGCCTGGGAGTGCTGCGCTGCGGGACGTGCGGGTCGCGGATGGTGATCAACTCCGACAGCGGCAGCTACCGCTGTGGTGATACGAGCGCGAACCGGTGCCGGCGGCGAGCGGCGGTCAAGGCCGACCGCGTCGAGGCGATGGTGCTGGACGCCCTCCGGGCGTACTGGGCCACGCCCGACGCGCATCAACGCGGCTCGCACAAGAGGCAGATCCGCGAGGCGGACGAGGCGATCGAACGCGCCAACGCAGATCTCGATCACACGATCCGGCAGCTTGGCGAGCTCGGGTTGTTGAGCAGGCCCGCGAGCCAGAAGACCTTGGAGAAACTCGCCAACGCCCTCGATGACGCGCACGCCGCCCGGGCCCGACTCGGCGGTGGCGGCGGGAGCAACATGATCGGTCCTGACGAGATCGACAACCTGCGCGAGCCTGCGAAGCGGTTAGCGGCTTGGCGACGACTGATCAGCGACACCGTCGAGTCAGTCACCGTCGCGCCGGCGATGACGGCCGATGGGCGCTCGAGTCGCCTCTGGGAGCCTCGCCGGATCGACATCAGGTTCCTCGGCCAGCACCCGTAAGGACGCCGCCCGCAGCGACTTCTCGCGCTTCGGTCGACATCCTTCCGGCCGTCCGACCCGCACAACTCTCTCGACCGTCGCGGGGTCGGACAGAGCCGTAGGTTGTACGGAGCCCACAATTCCGGGATCGCCGGCGGTCCCGACCACGCAGCCGAGGCGACTATTACAACCGTGGCATTGCGGTAGCGCCGGTCGTGGTGTGCGGGTGATCGCTTTCGCCCGACGCGTCGGCCGGCGTTAGCCGAAATCGAGCAAGCAGCTGATCCCCCTCTCGCGGAAACCGGGTCTCGGATCCAATTGGGTGCGGCGGCGCGATGCTCGTCGCACCGGCCGCTCTCGTTTCTGGCGAGGTGCGGGACGCGACCCCCGACGCTCGGACGTCCTGCTCTCCGTGAGGGACGGGCATCTCGGCGGAACGCCGAGCGGCGGCAGCGCGGCGACGTCGCCGGGCTGGTTCCGCAGCTCGCTCTCCGGGGCGGTCATGGGTGGGCTGTCAGCCGGCAAGAGCGACGAAACCTCCTACGATCGCACCGTAGGCGATGTGAGCGATAACGCTGACCAGCGGCGTTCGGCGGCCGTAGTTGAGCATCAGGAAGCCGGGAGGTTCGAGCAGCGGATGGGAGTCGGCGGCGCTGTCGGGAGTTCCCATCAGTGGATGGACGACGGGTAGCAGCACGTTGACTAGTGCGGTTCCGGCGAACACTCCGTGTACGAGTCCGAAGAGCGCGCCGAGCGCGAAGCCGCTGGTGTGGATCGCGCTGAACACCGCGTAGTAGATGAGCGCAAACACTTGGCCGACGAGGAAGTGGGACGCGTAGCCAAGCGCTTTGGCGCGGACGCGGTCGACGGAGAGCACGGTCCCGAGCAGGAACGGCAGATCCATCCGCGTTAGCCCGAGCTCGGTGCCGGCGCGAAGCACGGTGGTTAGGACGAGCGTGCCAACGAACCCTCCTGCGATTGCCCCCCAGACGCTCACGACGTGACGGTGGCGCTCGCCACGGCGGCGATGATTAGCGCGAGGTGCACCAGTCCTTGGGGAAAGTTCCCCAGGAACTCACCGCTGTCGGGGGCGATCTCTTCGGAATACAGCCCGACGTCGTTAGCCAGGCCGACTAGCTCATCCATCAGCGCGGCTGCTTCCTCGACCCGCCCCGTCCGAGCCATCGCCTCGACCAGCCAGAAGGAGCAGCAGATGAATGAGCCCTCGCGGCCGCTGAGGCCATCTTCGCCGAGATAGCGGTGAAGAAGCGGGCCGTGACCCAGTTCGGGACGGATGGCATCGATCGTTGAGGCCAGTCGGGGCTCGCGCGCATCGCCGTACCCGAGGACGACAGCAAGCAGTAGGCTGGCGTCGAGCTCCTCGCTCCCGGGGAAGCGCACGTAGCTCCGAGTCGCTCAGACCAGCAATTGCGCTCGACGAATTGGCGGATCGATGCCGCCTCGGCCCGCCAGAGCGCAGCGCGGCGTGCCGGGAGGGACCCCGCGTCAGCAAGCTGGGTGGCCCGACGAAGCGCCAGCCAGCACATCATCTTGGACTGCGTGAAGTGCGTTGGAGCGCTGCGGACCTCCCAGATTCCGGAGTCGGGCTCCCGCCAGATCTGACACACGAGGTCCGCTGTTTCCGCGAGCCGGCGGGCTGTATCGGCGTCGAGGCGGCCGCCGGCTCGCTGATACGGCCACCCCGTCTGCATGTAGTCGCCGTAGATGTCGAGCTGGCGTTGGTCGAGCGCCTGGTTGCCGATGCGTACCGGTCGTGAGTTCGTATACCCGGACAGGTCAAGTGTTTGCTCGGCTGTGTCGGCTCGGCCGTCGAGGCGGTAGAGGACCTGCATCCGGGGGTGGGTCAGCTGCGAGGCATGGAGCAGCCACCAGAAGAAAGCATCGGCCTCGTGCGGGCAACCCACGCTCAGGAGTCCCGCCAGCGTAAACGCCGCGTCGCGCACCCAGCAGAACCGGTAATCCCAGTTGCGCTCGCCACCGATTTGCTCGGGCAGTGAGGCGGTGGCAGCGGCTGCGATCGCACCCGACGGCGCGTGCATCAGGAGCTTCAGCGCCAGCGCGCTGCGAACCACCGCCTCCCGCCAGGGTCCAGAGTAGGTGCGCGCGGCTGCCCATTCTCGCCAGAACGCTCGGGTTGCATCGAGCCGCGCCTCGACCTGCCTGCGGGTCGGGAAGACGAGTGGCTCCTGATGCGCCGCGGCTAGCGCCAGCAGCGCGCTCTCCCCGGCCGCCACCTCAAACCGGCCACCGATCGAGCCGGGTTCGCATTGTGGCTCGCCGGCGTTCCAGTTCGCCACCGCGAGCGCGAGCCGGCCCGACGTTGCGACCGGCACCCCCGCCCGCACGCTGATCGACGGCTGCCGACGGCCATAGTCGAGTCTCGGTTCGACTCGCCAGCGCATCGCGACGCGGCCGGCCAGGCCATCGACGCTGCGCGCCAGCTCCCGCGCCGGGGCGAGCTCGGGTCCTGGCAGCGGCATCGCATCTGTGATCCGAACCACACTGTCGGCGGTTGTGAATGTGCGTTGGAGTACGTTGGTATCCGGTTCGTAGCGGTGCACCACCTCGTACGGATCTTCGGGTTCCAGACAGAAGCTGCCGCCACGATCAGCGTCCAGGGCTGCAGCAAAGACGCTCGGCGAGTCGAGGTCGGGGAGGCACAGCCAATCGATCCTGCCGTCGAGCGCGACGAGCGCCGCGGTGCGACCGTCTCCGATGACCGCGTACTCACGGATCGGCAGGTAACCGTCGTGACGCAGTACGCGTGGCGCCTGTTCAACCTGTTCATTGCGTGGTCGTGGAGGCATGGCGTCCGGCGGCCCGGCTCGATTCAACGGTTGGGAGCCCCGCGTAGGTGGAGCTGTCGCGCGCCGGCCGAGCAGCCTGGTGTATGCGATGGCCTTGGCCGGACCGCTCCTAACTCGGTCGCGCGCCTTCGGCCCGGTCGAGCGAGTCGAGCTTGCTCTGTATGCAGCCCAGCAGCTGGTGGTAAGAGTCGCAGAATGACCGAACCCCCTCTCGGTCGAGCTCGGACGTGATCGCGGCGAGGTCGATCCCGGCGTCGGTGGCGTAGGCGAGCGTTCGCTCGGCAGCGTCCGGATGGGCGTCGAGCGTGGGCGCAACCTGGCCGTGGTCGGCGAACGCGTGAAGCGTCTGGTCCGGCATGGTCGAGATGGCGTCCGGCCCTATCAGCTCCGCTACGTACCGAGTGTCCGAGTAGGCGGGGTTCTTCGTGCCGGTACTCGTCCACAACGGCCGCTGCCGGTTGGCTCCGAGCCCCTTTAGACGCTCCCACGCATCACCGCCGAACTTGCTGAGGTGGCGCTGATAGGCGACCCGGGCGCTCGCGATCGCGACCTGTCCCCGGAGCGGCGAGTCCTCGGGCAGCCGCTCATCGACCTTGGTGTCGATGCGGGAGAGGAAGAACGAAGCCACCGACATCACCCGGTGCACCGACTGGCCGGCTTGTGCCCCCGCGCCCACACCGCGCAAATAGGCGTCGATCACCTGCTCGTAGCGCTTGATCGAGAACAGCAGCGTGACGTTGACGTTCACACCGCGGCGGGTGAGCTCCTCGATCGCCGGCAGGCCGGCCGTCGTGCCGGGCACCTTGATCATCACGTTCGGCAGGTCGAGGCGGTCCCACAGCTGGCTGGCCTGCGCGATCGTCGCCTCGGTGTTATCGGCCAGGTCGGGGGTGCACTCGAACGAGATGAACCCGTCGTGTCCCTCGCTTGCGTCGAAGGTAGGTCGCAGCTCGCGCGCGGCCTCACGGACGTCGTCGAGCGCGAGCGAGAAGAACAGCTCCTGCAGGTCCCGCTTTCCACCTCGGACAAGGTCGCGCAGCTGATCGTCATATAGATCAGAGCCGGTGATCGCCTTGGCGAAGATCGTCGGATTGGAGGTGGCTCCGGTCACGCCGTAGTCGCGAATCAGCGCCGCGAACTCACCGCTCTGGAGGAGCTGGCGGGAAAGTGTGTCTAGCCAGATCGAGACGCCTGCGTCGTGTAGCTGTCCGAGGATGGGGTTCGGTGCCATCGCTGCTCCCCTCAGCCGCCCGTAGCGTGGCCGGCGAGCAGCGACTCGAGCGCGGTGCCGACGTTGGTCAACGCGGCCACGTCCACTTGCTCTCGCGAACGGATCAATGCCTGGACCTGATCGTTGACGTCCCACACGTTGACGTTCATCCCCGCTACCACGCGCCCGCCTGACAGCCAGAAGGCGATGAACTCTCCCCCGTCGCGGTCGCCGCGGAACACAACCTCCTCCCAATCGGTCGCGTACCCCGAGTATTCCATCCCGACGTCGTACTGGTCAGAGAAGAAGTAAGGGATGCGGTCGTAGGAGACCTGCTCGCCGAGCATCGCGCGAGCGGCAGCGGGATCCTGGTTGAGTGCATTGGCCCAGTGCTCCACCCTGACCCGCCGAGCGAAGAACGGGTGCCAGGCGTTCGCGACATCCCCCGCCGCGAACACGTTTGGCGCCGACGTCCTAAGCCTCTCGTCCACCGCGATCCCGTTGTCGAGCTCGAGGCCGGCGTCCTGCGCCAGCCGGACGCGCGGCACCACGCCGATGCCGACCGCGGCGAAGTCGCACTCGATCGACCGCCCGCGGTCGGTCAGCACCCGTCCCACGGCCTGATCGCCTTCGAATGAGGCGACTCCTTCGCCCAGCAGCAGCTCGACGCCGTGGCGTCGGTGCAAGTCGCGGTAGAAGGTGCCGATCTCCGGCCCGAAGATCCGCTCGTTGGGGAGCGCCAGCGGATCGATCACCGTCACCCCTAGCCCGCGTTGACGCGCCGAGGCTGCGAGCTCGCTGCCGATCCACCCCGTGCCGACCACGACGACGTGGCCACCGGCGTCGAGCCGCTCGCGCAGCGTGTCGCAGTCCGCGAGCGTGCGCAGGTAGTGGATGCCAGGCAGGTCGGACCCGGGAACCGGGATCCGCCTCGGTTCAGCCCCCGTGGCTAGCAGGAGTCGATCGAAGTCGAGCTCGCGCCCGTCGTACAGCGAGATGCGGGAAGCAGCGGCATCGACCCCCGTCACGGTCATGCCGGTCAGGAGCTCGACTTCATGCGTCTCATAGAAGCCCGGCTCGTGGACGAACGCCTTCTCGCGCTTGGACTCGCCGCGCAGGTAGTCCTTGGTCAGCGGCGGCCGCTCGTACGGACGCTCAGGCTCTTCTCCGATCAGCACTACGCGCCCGTCTAAGCCACGCGCGCGCAGCTCCTCGGCGGCCTTGGCTCCAGCCAAGCTTGCGCCAACGATGATGAACGTCTGCTTGCTCATGATTTTCTCCCTCCGGTCAGACTCAGGAACTCCTCGCGCGCGCGCCCGTCATCGCGGACGAGCCCAAACAGGGCGGAGGTCACGGTCCGGGCGCCGGGCTTCTGGACCCCGCGCAGCGACATGCACAGATGCTCGGCCTCGAGCACGACGCCGACGCCTTTGGGGTCCAGCTGGTGTTGCAACCACGAGGCAATCTGCGTCGTGAGGCGTTCCTGCAGTTGCAGCTCGCGGGCGAAGAGTTCGACGACCCGCGCGAGTTTCGACAGGCCGACGATGCTCTCGCGCGGCAGGTATCCGACGTGGGCGACGCCGTGGAACGGGAGCACGTGGTGCATGCAAAGTGACTGGAACGGGATGTCGCGCACCACGATCAGCTCGTCGTAGCCGGCGTCGTTCGGAAAGGTCGTGAAGTTGAAGAGCTCGGGCGTCAGCATCTCGACGTACGTGTCGACCATCCGCCGAGGCGTGTCGCGCAGCCCGTCCTGCTGTATGTCGGCGCCGAGCGCTCGCAGCAGCGCCCGCGCGGCTCGCTCCGCCGCGGCTCGGTCGACCGGCGGTCGCCGCGTGCGCAAGGGGCTGCCCGGAAGGACTCGCATGCGCGGAAGCGCTGTCGCTTGGTCGTTGAGCTCGCCGCCGCTCACGCCTTTCTTTGCGCCTGCGTGCTGCCCGGTCTTACCGAAGTGGGCGACGAATTTCCGATCTCGGCTCGGACGAGCCTGAGCAGCCGCGTGAGCCCAGATCGCTGCCGTCGGTCGGCCGCCTGCCAAGGCAATGGGAGAGCGTCTGTCCCGAGGTCGGCCCTCTGGCTCCTGGTGCACCACGACCCCTGGTCCTCGCCGCACGATTCGTGCGGTCCGATCAGCCCAGACGACAGCGTTTCCACGAGCTGAGACCGAGGCGGCCGTCCCGGCGTGGACCACGGTCTCGCTGTCCGCGAAGATGCGTACGTCGCCCGACGCGTGGATGTGGGCGCGGCCTTTCGCATGTACGCCCGGACAGACGGCTTCGGCTGTGTCGGGGATCGTGATCACTGCGTGTTCCTCGGCAAAGACCTGGCTCTCGTCGGCGGCGCGCACGCAGGATCCACCGGTGGCGACCACCGTCGCGCGGTCGTACGCGTCGACGTGGACCTGGCCCTCGCTGAAGGCGTGCGCGCGGTCCTGGGCGCGGCGTTCGCGGCGGTCTCTTCAGCTGCGTCCATCCAAACGTGAGCGCTGAGCCGAGCGAGGGATGAGCGCCGCCTTCATCTCAGCCTTCAAGGCTCGCAAAGGGCGCGCGCTCGACCGCCGCCAGATCGTGTTCGACCAGACCCTCGGCTGCCGGCACGAGGAACGACGCAGGGAGCTGCACGTGTAGGCGCCCGCTCCGCGTCAGCCGCGAGCTCACGGCCCGCAGCACGGCGTAGGCCATCGGACCCAGCTCGAGAAGCGGCTGATGGGCGTTCTGGCGCACACCGAGGTCTACCTGCGCGAGGCCCTCGAGGCCGACCGCCTCATAGGCGTCGATCAGCAGTGCCACGTCCACGCCGTAGCCAGTGACGAAGGGGAGCCGGCCGAGCAGCTCGCGACGGGCGGCGATCTCGCCGGCCAGCGGCTGCGCTACCGCCGCCAGGTCCGGGTAGAACAGGTTCAGCAGGGGCCGCGCGGTCAACTCGGTCACCCGACCCCCACCGTCGGGGAGAACCACCTCCCCGACCCGAAAGGGGCGCCGGTAGCAGCCCTTCACAAACGAGATCTGCGGATCGCAGACCAATGGGCCCACCAGCCCGCAGACGAAATGCCGGTCAAAGCATTCGGAGTCGGCGTCGAGGAAGCACACGATCTCGCCGCTCAGCACGCTCTGAGCTCGCCACATCGCGTCACCCTTGCCGGCTACACGACCCAGCTCCGACAGGAGGTGACTCTGGTGGTGAACCTCGGCGCCGAACGATCGCGCCAGCTCCGCGGAGCCGTCCCGCGAGTCGTCGACAACCACCACCTGGTCGACTCCCCCAAAGCTCACGCAGCGGCATGATCCGCTCCAGGATTGCCCCGATCGTCGCCGCCTCGTCACGGACGGGGAGGCAGACCGAGATGCTCGCGCTTCGCTGCGCCGCGATCCGCTCGACCGGGAAGGAAGCATGGCTGAAGGTGCGCCCGTCGTACCAGGACTTCGGGCGACTCGGCGTGTCTGCAGCCAAGAGGCCGTTGCGCGCCGCTGCAGATGGCGGCGGGTGATTTAGCACTTCCATCTGCGTTGACTTGAGCCGAACGCTGAGCTCAGCCCTAGCTGGCGAGGAGGTGACTCGGGCAGGCGCCACACAGGGTGGGCTGGGCGCCTGCCCGAGTCATGTCGCTAGGCCCGAGCCTGCGCGAGCCCCGGGGGGTCGTACCGGGACGCCAGTCTCGCGAGCGTGAGCGCGCCGAGCATCAGCCCGAAGTCGCGCAGCGCGATGTCGTAGTAGCCGGAATAGGTGAGGAGGTTGATGACGATCCCGGCAAGCCAGGCCGCCACGACGTAGGCGCCGTAGCGGGGTTTGATCGCCACGGATAGGCCGGCGATGATCTCGATCACGCCGACGACGTGCATGGTGTGCGTCGCGCTGAGAGGGCTGAGATGGTGAATCCACGGCGCCAGGTACTTCTCCCAGTTGACCAGCACGTTGGCGAACTTGTCGGCGCCCATGACGATCGGCAAGACGGTGAACCCCACCCTCAGCAGGGCGAAGCTCTGGTACGCCGGATCGCTTCTGAGCAGGTCGAGATCCGGTCCGATCGCCCTCAAGCGAGGTGCCGGCGTGGCGGCTGTGGCTGACATGCTGTCCTCCGTTGCGAAGTGGGGATGAGGTTTGAGACATCCCCTTTGCGTAGCCGTCGGGCGAGCTCTTACCTCGACTCGCCATCGAGATACGCAAGCAGGCTGTCGTGGTCCTCGCGACAGGCGGGACAGCCTTGGAGGTGGGCGCGGAGACCCGGGATCGCGCTGTCGGCGTCGGCTTCTGCGAGCTCGAGCTCCACGTAGCGGTCGAGCGCATCGAAGCACTCGTCGCAGGTGAGTTCGGGCTCGGCCGGGCCGAGGATCTTTGCCAACCTGTCGCCGTCGATGGGTCCGGATCCTGTCATCTGGTCTCGCTCTCCTCGAAGGAACGGACGCCCAACCCTTGTTGGGAGAGATGTGTGCGCAGCTTGCGCCGCGCATCGTGCAGCGTCTTGTAAAGAGCGCCGCGGCTCGTGTTCAGGCGCTCGGCGAGCACGTCGATCGGGATGTCGTTGATGGTGAGGGCGACGAGGATCCCGCGCTGGTGAGGCGTTAGCTCCTGCTCGATCGCGTCGCGCACGGCCTGCACCAACTCGCTTGTCTCGGCGGTTTGGTCCGGAGTGGCGCGGGGGTCGCCAATCAGCGTCCAGTGCTCGGGCTCAAGTGAGACCTCACGGCCGTGCCAAGCGCGTCGGCGGAGCTTTACCCCCGCCTCGAGCAGCGCGAACTTGTACGCCCACGTCGTGAACCGGCTCTCGCCGCGAAACTGATCGAGCTTGGACAGGATCGCCACCAGCGCGTCATCGGCGCTTTGCTGTGCGAGGTCCTCGTGGTCGCCTCCGAGCACGTGCGGGGTGGAAGCCCGCCGGCGACCCACCTCAAACCGTGCCGCGCGGAGCAGGAGTTCGCGCAGCTCGCGCAAGGCCTGGTCGCGCTCGGGGCCGTTGGCCCGTAGTCGCCGCAGCCACGCCAACGACTCGGCGTCGCAGCCGCTCTGCACAGCCGATGCCTTGTCGCCGGGAACGGTCAACGCCGGTGCGCCTCGGTGCAGAACGCTAGCAGTGCCATCTTGATCGGTCTTGGCGATCGGGGTCAGCATCGCCGGGGTCATTGCTCGATCGGGGCGAGAATCCGCACCGCCAGCTCGGATGGGCAGCCACGGTCCAAGAGCTCCAGCACAGCGTGCATGTCATATGCGCCGTCGCACGCGATCCGGCGCGCAAGATCTAAGGGGAAGCCGGCTGCCCGCAGCCGCTCGGCCCGCCAGGACGCGATCGGGTCGAGTGTCGCGTCGGTGTTGGCCGCGGGCTTTCGCATCGATACCGCGCTCAGCCGGCGAGGAGTAGCTCTCGTCGTCCGGGTGTGGCGGGGTCGTGGCTGCGAGCACGCATGCGGATCGGCGGCCGGTCCGCTCCACCGCCGTCAAGGAAAGCCCGGGCGTTTGCGTAGCCGCGCCTCATCAGCAGCTCCGCATGTGCGAAGTCCGTTGGCTGGATGTCGAGCGGGCACGGCGGCGGCAGCACGATCAGCTTGGCGTCGTCCCGGTGCTTCTCCATGTCATCGATTAGCCGCCGATGGGTCAGCAGGCTGATCGCGTTTAGGGCCATCGTCAGCGCCCGGCGCGGGGGCTGCTCCAGCGCGCAGGCATGGCCGGTCGGCAGCACGTAGATCCGTTGCGCGCCGAGCTCGACGGCGTGGGAGATCGGGGTGTTGTTGGCCACACCGCCGTCCATCAGCGCACGGCCCTCCCAGCACACCGGTGCCAGTACGCCCGGGACCGAGGAGCTCGCCATCACCGCGTCGATCACGGGGCCGGCTGACACGCGGAGCTCATCGCCCGTGATCACATCGACCGCGACCACGTGCAGCGGCACCGGCATCTGCTCGAGCAGCTCATACTCGACGTGCGGGCCGATCAGGCGACGAAGCCCCGAGTCAGGGACGAGATGGTCGCGGGAGCCCAGGAACCCGAGCAGGCCGGTGAACGGGTTCATCGGGAACACCTGGTTGCGCCTGAGGCCGCGCCAGATGCCGGCCAGCGCTTCCGCGGTCCCGACCGTCTGCGGTCTTGAGGCGATGAATGCACCGTTGATCGCCCCGGCAGAGGTCCCAACGATCAGATCGGGCGCGATCCCGCGCTCGTACAGCGCGCGGAGCATCGCTACCTGGATCGCCCCGAGGCTCGCGCCACCGGAGAGCACAAACGCGATATGCGGAGTCTTTCTCATGCCGTGTGTGCGTCGCGGACGCCGAGCTTCTTACCTCGCGGTCCCGCGGTGAGGCATTCTGAGCAGGGCCGGCTCACGCAGCCTCCAGTGGCTCCGAAGCGATGTCGACGGCCGTCACTGGAAGGCCCAGGTCTTTGACCTTGCTGGCCAGGTCCAGTCGCGCCCAGCGAGCCAGTCGGTGTGACCTGGTGGCGAGAATCACCTCTCCGAACTGGTGAGCGTTCAGCGCATCTTGAATCGCGGCCATCGGTTCGTGCGTGCCGATCGTGATTGCCAGCGCACCGCCGGCGGCAGCTTCGAGCGCGGGCCGCAGACCGCGGATCGTTTCCTCGGCCTCGGCGCAGCAGCGATCCTCTGGATCGACGACTCGGTGCAGGCCATGGGCGACGGCGGGAACGAGCAGGGTGAACTGGTAGCTGCCTGCATTGACTCTCTCACGCACGACACCGGCAAGCGGCCCTGCGGCGAGGGCCGTGTCAGTCACGATCAGGATTTCGTTGTTGGGGTCGAGGGTGTTCATCTCGTTCTCCATCGAGTAGCAAGTCCCGGCGTCTGACTTCTAAAGCGACGAGTGAGAGGCCGGTCTTACCCGCTGTCCCGGTCACGCGCTGAAACTTCGCTCGGCCCGCCGGCTCACCCGTGTGATTTCCGGTCCTCCAACGGGGCGTTGTGGCCGGCAGCCGTCTCGGCGGGCTTGTGTCAACCGGGCGGGAGGCCGCGACGGCTGGATGCTGCGCGCGAGCGAGGGCGCGAGCAGGTTGGAGGTAAGGGCCCGGCGGTTCGGCGCGCTAACGGGGTCGACGGACAACGAATGTCAAACAGGACGAGGTCAGTCATATGAGCACCATCTGGATCTCACCCCGCCGCGGACTCGCGGCTCTGATCACCGCAGGCGTCATCGCGGCGGCCGCGATCGGATCGATCGCGTCGATGTCCACCGCCAGCGCCGCCCCCGCCAGCAACGGGACGACCACCTCGAAGGCGCTCGCCCTCCACGACGCGATGCGCGCGCTCTGGGAGGCCCACGGCACATGGACCGAGCGCGCGATCGTCGACTACGTCGGCGGACTGCCCGACACCAGGCTCGTGATCGGGCGGCTGCTCGATAACCAGACCGACATCGGCAACGCCGTCAAGCCGTACTACGGCGTCAAAGGCGGCGACGAGCTCACAACGCTGCTGAAGGCCCACATCAACGCCGCCGTAGCGCTGCTCGAGGCCGCTAAGTCCGGCAACCCTTCCGCGACCGCCACGGCGAAGGCTGCGTTCTACGCCAACGGCAACCAGGTCGCGAGCTTTCTCCACGCCGCCAACCCGCGCTACTGGTCGCTCCAGGCGATGCAGACGATGATGCGCATCCACCTCAACCAGGTCGTCGGGCTCGCCGTGGATCAACTCGAGGGGCACTACGCCGCCGCGATCAGCCTGTACGGCGTTTACATCGGCCACCTCCTCGACATGGCCGACATGCTCAGCACCGGAATCATGCAGCAGTTCCCCGCACAGTTCCGCTGATAGCCGGGTCTGCGCATGTCCATCTCCTCGTCATACTGGCCGGCCGCCATCGGGGCGGCCGGCCGCCGACCCTCGCTGATCCGCGACTCGCTCTCACGTCGCTGGTTTGGCCGGGCGCTGGGCGCTCAACGCACGCTTCAGATCGCGCTCGGCTTGACCTGGCTCCTCGACGGTGCGCTGCAACTCCAACCGTTCATGTTCACGCGGTCGTTCGTGACCCAGATCATCCCTCCAAACACAAGCGGTCAGCCTGGTTTGGTCGCGGCGCCGATCAAATTGTTCGATCATCTGATCGAACCGCGGGTCGCGCTCTTCAACGCGTTCGCGGCCACGATTCAAATCCTGATCGGACTCGGCCTCCTTTTCCGCCCGACCGTCAAGGCGGCGCTACTCACATCATTCGCGTGGGCGTTCGGGGTGTGGTGGATCGGTGAGGGGCTCGGCGGCCTGCTCACCGGCACCGCTTCGCCGCTTACGGGAGCGCCCGGCGCGGCGCTGCTCTACCTACTCGCCGGGCTGATCACGTGGCCGCGATCTCGCTCGCAGACCCGAAGAAATGCTGCGGGGGGTGTCCTCGGCGAGCGGGGAGCGCTGGGTGCCTGGGCCTTGCTGTGGCTGGGATCTGCCGCGTTATGGCTGCTCCCCGCCAACCGCACCGCCGACGCATTGCGCGATCAGATCGCGAGGGCGCCATCGGGCGCCGACTGGCTGTCGAGCATCCAGTCGACACTCGCCGCCGATGCCGCAGGCACGCGCTGATCATTGCGGTCGCCGCCGCCGGCCTCTCAGCGGCGATCGGACTCGGGGCGCTATCCAATCGCTTCACAAAGCCAGCCGTGGCGCTGTCGCTCGTGATCGCGCTCATCTACTTCGTCATCGGCCAGGGCATGGGCGGAATCCTCACCGGATCGGGAACCGACCCCCGGCACCGGCCCACTCCTGATCTGGCTCGCGATCGCAACCTACACACTCCGCAAGTCGCAGCGGCGCTCTGGCAGTGGCATCCGCCCGCGGGACGCCGCTCTCAACCGGCTGCCGCACCACCAGCTTCAACCTGGCCGCGTCCCACGAGCGCACCCGATCACGATCGCTGACGCCGCAGTCCAGGCGCGAGCGGCGGTGAGCTTCACCCACGAGCCGGACGACGCACGCCAGGGCAGGGACAGGCCATCGAGCACGGACCTGGAACAACCGCTCAACTCACATTACGTCGATCTCCAATCCGGTAGTCCTCTCGTGACGTGCGACCTCGTGTCGCACGTGGCGAACCAGCAGTCCGATGCCCTACAGAAGCAATAGCGCGGCGTCCGACGTCGACGTCGCGCGGTTCGACTTGCGCATCATCCGGGCCATGCAGTCGTCCGGCCGCCGGCGGCACGACGGCTGAGTGCGTGGCGAACCAGTAGTCAGATGCCCTACAGAAGCAATCGCGCGGCGTTCGACATGGACCTCGCGCGGTCGACTTGCGGATCATCCGGGCCATGCAGTCGTCCGGCCGCCCGCGGCACGACGGCTCAGTGCGTGGCTTTGCGGTCAGGCCGACGGTATCCCGCTCACGATCGCATTCGGCGAAGTGAGCCCTCCGCTGCTTGCGGGGATTGAGCAAGCTCCGGTCCTCTCTGTCGCGGAAGGCGAAGGTCGATCGCGGCGGCTGCGTGACGCCTAAGGGACAACCTAGGCCTCGTGACGAGATCGGTAGCGCGCGTTCGCAGCGAGGCGGTGCCGAGTGGTGGTTTCTGGAGTTGATCTACAAGTCCCAAGCTGGGGACCGACCGTGGCAGGATTTTCGCGGCGGCGCGCATGGGATAGCGCGTCTGGTCGATGCCTCGGGTCGAGCGCGGTGATCGCAGCCGACGCGTATGTCGCCGGCGCTTCTGGAGAAGCGGCCGTCGCGACCGGCGCGATCGCAGCCACGCGGGTCGGCAGCTGCGCCGGCGCTCGTTCAGAGCGCGCGCCGGCGCGCTGTGATCGCCGCCGACGCGCCTTCAGGTTGGGACCACCGGCTTGAGGGCATGCGAGCCGCGGGTTCGACCGTGCTGACCGTGGCGCCTCGTCGAGAGCCGATACTTGGGCTCGCTCGCAGCTGGATCAACGAACGACACGCGGGGGGCCGCGTCATCCGGTCAGGGTCGTTGGAGGGTTCTGCGCCTGGGGCGCGAGGCGTCCGTGAACTCGAGTCGCTGTCCAGTGACGAGAAAGGCGGCCTGCTCTGCGATATCGACCGCGTTGTCGGCGATCCGTTCGACGCTTCTCGCGATCAGCACGTGTCGAAGCATCGACTCGCGCAGTCTTGAACCGTCTTCGAGCGTGAGCGTTGCCTCGAACACCTCGCGGTTGAGCTGATCGACTTCATCGTCCTCGACGTCGATCCGTTGCGCGAGAACGAGGTCCCGTGACGCGAACGCGTTCACAGCGTGCAGAAGCTGTGATCCGGCGAGCTGCGCCATCGCGGACAGGTTCGCTGCGCTACGGCCGCAGTCGATACCCACGACGTCGATGTGAGCCAGCTGCTCACCGATCAGCATAAACTGATTCGCGATCAAGGTGCCATGATGGGCGACCTCGATCAACGCGAGCACCAGCCGCAGATCGCGAGCAACCGGCGACTGGCGCGCTGTCACGATCACCAGTTCCGTGTCGACCATCCGGCCCGCCTGGCGCAGGCGCTTCGCTAGAGCCGCGATCTCCTCGGTCTTCTGAGCCTCTGGAACCTGGACGGCTTCAGCGACATTCGCGAGCATCGCCGCTGCCCGCTCAGGCTCGTCCTCGATGCGACGCTCAATCTCAGCAAGATGGGCCGCAAACGCCTCACGCACCAAACAAAGCCTACGCCGAGTCGATTGATCAACGCTTCCGTCAGACCGGGGGCCCGGCAACAAAACGCTCGGCTAGATGCGCTCTCGGCCGGGACTACTCCTCGACGCCTTAAGCAGTCATCGCGCGCTCGTCGCTGCTTTGCTCGGCGATCGGTAGTGCGCCCGTGCCCAGCGCCTGGCGATTTTCGGCGCATCCACGATCTTCGACTTCAACCGGCTGCGCCGGGCCGGCGCGCAGGACGCGGTTTCGTTTGCGGCGAATCTTCGTGGACATGTTCAACGTGTTGCTGTCGTTCCTGCAACTGTTCGGCAGTGAGCGCGACTAACCCGAGCGACGATGGCTCCCCGACCGACACAGACACGAAAGCAGAGGCGACCATGACAACCGAACTCGTTCTCCTGGGCACGGCCGGGGCTCCCCTCCCCGTCGCGGCACGCGCGGGGATCTCGTCGGCTCTGATCGTCGATGACCGTGTGTTCGTGATCGACTGCGGGCGCGGATCGCCCTCTGCGTTCGTGGACGCGGGACTCGACTTCACCCGGCTCGAGGCGATCTTCAGCACCCATCTCCACGCCGACCACGCCGGCGATCTGGCCGGCATGCTGCTCTACCCGTGGGGGGTCCGGATCGGCGACGGGGTTCCGCTCCCG
>Ga0187766_10001066_pt1 | contig 15922 bp, 13 predicted proteins | sample 0216_QUI02_MP05__4_FD_132971 | JGI IMG/M metagenome (GOLD analysis project Ga0187766, IMG submission 132971) | Tropical peat soil microbial communities from peatlands in Department of Meta, Colombia - 0216_QUI02_MP05_20_MG | ecosystem: Environmental > Terrestrial > Soil > Wetlands > Peat ... | reverse complement strand
GCTGCAGGAGCGGTTGGCGAAACTCGCCGGCGGTGTTGCGGTCATTCGCGTCGGCGGCGCTACCGAGGTCGAGGTGAAGGAGCGCAAGGATCGCGTCGAGGATGCGATGCACGCGACCCGTGCCGCGGTCGAGGAAGGGGTCGTCGTCGGCGGCGGTGTGGCGCTGCTCTACGCTTCGAAGTCGCTTTCGAAGCTCGAACATGCCAATGAGGACCAGCGGCACGGCATCGAAATCGTCAAGCGCGCACTTCAGTCACCGATCCGCCAGATCGTCGAGAATTCGGGCGCCGATGGTTCGGTCGTCGTAGGCAAATTGCTGGACGGCAAGGACGCCAACCTCGGCTATGATGCCCAGAACGACAAGTATGTCGACATGTTCAGGGCGGGCATCATCGACCCGACCAAGGTGGTGCGCACTGCCCTTCAGGATGGGGCCTCGATCGCGGGCCTCCTGATAACCACGGAAGCAATGGTTGCCGAGAAGCCGGAGAAAAAGGCAACCCCGCCAATGCCGGGTGGCGGCATGGGCGATATGGACTTCTAATTTCAAGCCCAATCCCCGTGTTGCACGGGGAGATCGCTCAATACAAGAGGGGCCGCTCGTCGGAGCGGCCCCTTCTCGCTTTTCAGTTTTCAGCGTCCATTGAGGACTGCGTAACGCACCCGCGAGCCGCGCTCGATCGCGGCGGCTGCAAGCTGGTCGATATTGAGGCCGTCGCGCAGGAGTTCAAGAAGACGCAGCGTCTCCTGGCTCGCTATGCCGTTGGAGGCCGCCACGTCGCAGGCCAGCGCATAGGCCGTCTCGCGCAACGGGGAGGGCAGGGTGCGCTTTATCTCGCCAAGCGCTTTGTCGAGGCCATCGTCCCTGGTAAGAAGCTCGGCGCAAGCGCGCGCCACCGTGGGCAATCGGTTGCTGTCGAAATCCTTGAACACCGGCAAAAAATTAATGATCTCGCCGATCGTGCGCATTTCCGCGTCGGTCATGTCCTGATCCGCCGCTGCCGTGAGCACCATGGCATAGATCAAAGCATCGTGATGGTTTGACATCGCACTCCTCGACGATCGGTTGTCGCATGCTTTCGTGACCGCTTAGGACAACCGTACCCTCGGATTGTGGATCTTCCAAGGCAGGCCCCTGAACGTATCAAGCAAAGGTCCGTCGGGCGATATTCAGGCGGCGCAGCCCCTCGTTTCGTCATCCGACCGCCCCCTCAGGGTACTGGATTGCCTAGGGCGTTTCCACGAGTCTATGCGATTGGCACGATTCGACGACGGTCAAGCGCTTCCTCCGTCTTCAAGAAATCTCGGGTCAGTGAAACCGCCTGGGCGAGGCCTAGTCGTTCGACTGTCACGCCGGGTGGGAAGGCGCCGGAAAGGCGCGACGGCATCATGGGATCCAAGAGGACGAAGACACCGGAGTCATCAACTCGGCGCACGAGGCGTCCGAACGCCTGTTTCAAACGCAGGCGCGTGATCATGTCCTCGTAGCGCCGTCCTCCGAACGCCGCCTTGCGCGCCCGGTGTAGCAGGTCCGGCCGCGGCCATGGCACGCGGTCGAAGACGATCAGTCGCAGCGAGCGGCCCGGCACGTCAACGCCGTCGCGCACCGCGTCGGTTCCGAGGAGGCACGCATCGGCTTCCGCACGGAAGATATCGATGAGGGTCGACGTGTCGAGCGCATCGACGTGCTGGGCGAGGAGCGGAATGCCGGCGCCCTCGAGCGGGCCGGCAATGCGCTGATGGACCGCGCGCAGGCGCGTAATGGCAGTGAAGAGCCCGAGCGCGCCCCCACCCGAAGCGAGAAAAAGTTCGCGATAGGCGGCGGCCACCTGATCCATCTGGTCCTTGCGCACGTCGGTGACGACGACGACGCGCGTCTGACGCGGGTAGTCGAAGGGCGACGGTACTTCGGCGCGTATTGCCGGTTTCGGCAGATGGCGCGCACCCGTGCGCGCCTCGGCGGCGTCCCAATCGGCCGAGGGTTCGTCGCTGCCGTCTTTGAGCGTTGCCGAGGTGACGACCATGCCGTGCGCGCGAGTGGCGACTGCGTCTACGAAGGGAATCGTGGGGTCGATCCAATGACGGTGCATGCCAATATCGACATCGCGGCCATCCTGGCGATCGATCGAAAACCAGTCGACGAATTCAGACGGCGTTTCCCTGGCCAGCGAGCGCAACATGGAAATCCAACTGCCGATCTGAGTGTCGGCACGCCGCTCGAGGCCCCGGCAGATTGCCTCGATTCGCAGACGCGTGGCGCTATCGAGCTCCGCGGCCTCGTCGTCGAGCCGTGCCGTGAGCCGTGTAGACAATGTACGGATCGGCAAGAGAAGCCGGTTCAGCGCCCGATCAAGTCGCTCGGCCGACTCGAGCAGGCCCAACACCGGCTCGCCCGTCGAGGTTTCGAGATGGTACGGCGTCCCGGTGTCGTGGGCGCGGGCCACGACCTGTTGGCGTGTCCTTGAAAGGAATCTCTCAGCGGCGCCTACCGCGCCGTCCTGGCCGAGACGCTGGAGCCAGCCGTCGGCCGGTAGCTCGCGCGCGGCATGAACAATTTCCTCGAGCGCTTCTGCCGCGACCGCGTCGTCGCCGATCAAGTCTTCCACGCGGCGCTTGAGGCCGCGCGCTCGGCTGCGCGAACGTCCCTCCGCACCCAACAGCCAGCGACGCAAATCGGCCGTCTCTCGTCCCGAAAGGTGCGCCGAAAAAGCGGAGTCCGCGGCATCGAACACGTGGTGGCCCTCATCGAACACGTAGCGTGTGGGCAAGTAGCTGTCGTCGATGCCGCCGAGTGCTGCCTGAACCATGACGAGCGCATGATTGGCGACGACGACGTCGGCGCGCCGGGCGTGGCGCACGCTGCGCTCGACGAAGCACTTCTGATAGTGCGGGCATGCCGAATAGACGCATTCGCCGCGCCGATCGGCGAGGCCAAGGCTTCGTTCGCGACCCACGAGATCGACGAGCCAGGCGGGGAAATCACCGCCAGCCATGTCGCCACTACGTGTCTTGGCCGCCCAGCGCGCGAGCAGTCCGAGTGCCACCCCTTCGCGCGGCTGCAGCCTTGCAAGCTCCGCCGTCTCCTCCATGTTGAGCAGACAAAGATAGTTCTCGCGGCCCTTGCGAATGACGACCTTGCGCGATTTCTCGGCCAGTGCGGGATAGAGGCGGTCGAGCTCCCGGTCGATCTGATGTTGAAGATTCTTGGTGTAAGTGCTGATCCAGACCGGAGCCTCGTTTTTTTCCGCCCATACGCTTGCGGGTGCGAGATAGCCGAGTGTTTTGCCGACGCCCGTGCCGGCCTCTGCGACGACGAAGTGCGGCACGCCCGCATCGTTGGCTGGCTGAAAGGCGGCAGTCACCGCAGAAGAATAGTCGGCCTGCTGGGGCCGATCCTCGGCCTCGGGTCCCAAAAGCTCGGCCAGGCGATGGCGCGCCTCGGTGGGGGTTACCGGACTGTGGCCCGATGGTGGTTCTGGCGGATACTCCTCGATGACCGGAAGCTTTTTCCACACGGCAAAGGCGCCAGCCCGATTCCAGATCTCGTCGGCAGCACCCAAGGTGGCGAGCACAAGGGGACTCCAGGTCCAATCCCCGCGCGCCATCGCTTGGGCGAGGGCAACTGTCTCCTCGTTCCCAGATTCCCGCGCGGCAAGTTCCGTAAGCAGGTGCTCGGCACTCCGAAGAAGCGTGTGCGCTTCGTCCTCAAGCTGGTGAGGTGCCGGAAGGCCAAGCGCTTGCGCCAATCCGCGGACCGTCGGCAAGCAAAAACTCGCCGGACGCACGAATGCGTAAAGCTCCAAAAGGTCGAGAGCCACAAAACGGTCCAGTCCCAGGCGGCGCGCAACCGATGGCCGATGGCACACGAGCGGCTTTGGGCTGAGGCCGAGACGACGCGCAAGCTGTTGTATTGGAAGCGTCTCGATCTCGCCGTCCGTCGAAAGCCACACGGCCGTGCGAACACCAAGCGCCAGGGCTGGGGCCACGATGCCGGGCAATTTGCCTCGAGATGCTTTGGAGGCGATTGTCATGGGGCGAGTATAAGGGGCGTCCGTTACCGTCGCTACGATGGCAGTTGTTCGATGCCCGACCTGATTGGCGCCGTCCCGTCGAGCGTCGTCGAATTTGGTTAAGGAGTTGCTTGTGGAAATTCGTTCGCATTTCAGGCAATGGAATGAGGAGCCGAATTGGGTTGTCTGGCCGGCATTCGAATGGCATTAACGTGAACCTTATCGATGCGCTGACCGCACTTCCCGTTACCGTCGTTTCGCCTGGAGAGCGGTCTTGACATCCGCAGACAGCATAAAAATGGGGTCATTTTGGACGACATGACGGACGCACGCGCACTGGCACTCCTGGCGAAGGCATGGCCCTTCGACGAAGCGCGGAAACTTCTCGCGCGGACCGGGGCCATGGCGCCGGCCAAGGGCTATGTGCTTTTCGAAACCGGCTACGGGCCGTCGGGCCTGCCCCATATCGGCACGTTCGGCGAGGTGGTGCGCACCACGATGGTGCGTCACGCGTTCATGCGGCTTTCCGACATACCGACCCGACTTTTCGCGTTCTCGGACGACATGGACGGCTTACGCAAGGTCCCCGACAACGTTCCGAACCGTGAGATGCTGGCCCAACATCTGGGCAAACCGCTCACATCGATTCCCGATCCCTTCGGTACGCACCCGAGCTTCGGCGCCCACAACAACGCGCGCCTGCGCGCGTTTCTCGACCAGTTTGGCTTCGAGTACGAATTCCGCAGCTCCACGGAATGCTACAAGTCCGGGCTTTTCGACCAAACGCTCGCCGAGGTGCTGCGTCATTACGACGAAGTCATGGCCGTCGTCCTACCCACACTTGGTGCAGACCGGCGTTCGACCTACAGCCCGTTTCTCCCGGTCGATCCGCGTACGGGCGTTGTCCTCCAAGTCCCGATGGTCGAGCGCAAACCGGAAGCTGGCACCGTGGTCTATCGCGATCCGGAGAGCGCCACGCTCGTCGAAGTGCCGGTCACGGGCGGGGCCTGCAAGCTTCAATGGAAAGTCGACTGGGCCATGCGCTGGGCGGCACTTGGAGTCGATTACGAGATGTCGGGCAAGGATTTGATCGATTCGGTCAAGCTCTCCAGCCAAATTTGCCGCATCCTGCGCGCGAAACCACCCGAAGGTTTCACATACGAGCTCTTTCTCGATGAGAACGGCGAAAAAATCTCGAAATCCCGCGGCAACGGTCTCACGATCGACGAGTGGTTGCGCTATGCACCTCCCGAAAGCCTGTCGCTCTTCATGTATCAGAAACCGCGGGCAGCGAAGCGGCTCTATTTCGACGTGATCCCGCGTCAGGTCGACGATTACCTAACGCTTCTCGATTCGTATCCGTCCCAAGGCGAGGCCGAGAAGCTCGAGAATCCGGTGTGGCATATTCACGACGGTAAGCCGCCGAGAGTCGAAGCATCGCTCAGCTTCGGACTTTTGCTCAATCTGGCGAGTGTATGCCATACTGAGGACAAGTCGGTCATGTGGGGCTTCATTTCGCGCTATTCGCCCGGCCTCAGCCCCGCGCAACAGCCGATGCTCGATCGGTTGGTAGGCTACGCGCTTGCCTATTACCGCGATTTCGTGAAGCCGGCGAAGCGCTTCCGTGCACCGAACGAGCAGGAGCGCGCGGCCATGACGGAGCTTCTCGGCCTACTCGAGAGGCTTCCAGGTGATATGGACGGCGAGGCAATCCAGACCGAGATCTATGAGGTCGGAAAGCGTCATGGTTTCGCCAATCTGCGGGATTGGTTCAAAGCGCTCTACGAAGTTCTTCTCGGGCAAAGCCAGGGGCCGCGCATGGGCTCGTTCGTCGCACTTTACGGAATATCCGAGACGGTATCCCTCATGCGAAAGGCGCTGGCGGGCGAGGATTTAAGCGCTGCCTGACGTCCGTCAATCGGACTGGAGCCGATGAGGTCGAGGGGGTCGCACATGCCGCCCAATTCGGTCTTCACGATCGGGCATTCGACCCGTTCCCTCGAGGAACTGATCGCGATGCTGCGTGCATGCGCGGTCACACGGCTTATCGACATCCGCACGATTCCGCGATCACGCCACAATCCTCAATTCAATCGCGAAAATCTCGAGGCGGACCTGCCACGTGTCGGCATTGCCTACGAGCACCGCAAGGGCCTAGGCGGACTTCGCCGGCCCCGCAAGGATTCGCCCAACGCAGGCTGGCGCAATGACGGCTTCCGGGGTTTCGCGGACTACATGGATAGCGTCGAGTTCGAAGCCGAGATCGCGGAGCTGATAGGGTCAGCGGAAGCGGAGCAGGTTGCCATCATGTGCGCCGAAGCCGTCCCCTGGCGCTGTCATCGTTCACTTGTAGCGGACGCACTGACCGCGCGCGGGACCCCTGTCGAGCACATCATGGCAGCCGACAAGCGACAGCGTCACAAGTTGACCCCCTTCGCGCACGTCGAGGGCAAATCCGTCACCTACCCGCCCGCACAAGGCGAACTCCTATGACAATGGAGCTTGCCTAAAGCGTCTGGCCTTCGGCGAATTTGAAATAGAGTTCGCGCGCCCGCCGGTAAACCGGGCCGGGTTGGAGGTCGCGGCTCTCGACCTTGTTACAGGGCAGCACCTTGGCGTAGTTGCCCGCCGAGAACACCTCGTCGGCACCGAGCACGTCGTCGGGGGTCACGCGCCGCTCCTCCACGGCGTGGCCCGCCTCGCGCAGCAGTTTGATGATCCGCTGGCGTGTGATTCCGGCGAGGAAGCAGCCATTGGCGACGGGCGTCGCGGTCTTGCCGTTCTTCACGATGAAGATATTTGCGCCCGCGAATTCAGCGACATTTCCATTCATGTCGAGCATGATCGCGTTCTCGAAGCCTCGGTCCCGCGCATCGAGGAGTGCTCGCGCCGAGTTGGGGTAAAGACACGAGGCCTTGGCCTCGGTCGGCGCAGTCTCGGGTGTTGGCCGGCGGAAGCGCGAAAAACACGTGCTGAAGGGTACGTCCTTCGGCATGGGGGAATCGTAGACCGTAATCAGGAACCGCGTCGAATCGGGATCGGGCTCCACACCTCCGTGCTCCGCCCAAAACATCGGACGGATATAAAGCTCGGCGTCGGGTGGAAATTTTGCCACGGCCTCGCGGGCGAGCTTCTCGATCTCCTTGGCGCCAACCTTGGGCTTGAGACCCATTGTGATGGCGGAGCGGATCGCCCGCTCGCAGTGCAAAGCCAAATCGGGCACCTTGCGCTGGAAGGCGCGCGCCCCATCGAAGATGACCGCACTCAGCCACGCGGCTTGGGTCAGCGGTCCCATGACCGGCGGATTGCCCTCAAGCCACTTGCCGTCGATGTACGTCCACGCTCTCTTACCAGCTTCGCCTGCCATGCTTGCGTATCCTTCCTAAAGCTTTCCAGCGCCCCATAGGGCCGCTCAGCATACTGAGTGTGCAGCACTTGTCCACCCACCCCATTTGCGAGACAGGGTTGAAAGAGGCGCAGTTTGATGCAGGTTCCGAGCGCTTTGTTGCACTGCATCAGAAAGGGAGATAGGCCGGCTACCTATTCCGCTGCTTTGAGGAGGGTGCTGTAAATTTTACGAGCGGTGGCGTGGCTGGTCCCGGCAGCGCGGGCGAGCGCTTCGACCATGGCCTCGGTCGGATTGACCGGAACCACGGCGAGGCCAGCCTCGCCGATCGCCTCAAGCACCTCAAGGGCTCGGGCGAGTGCCGGGCCATGGTAAGCACTGGGAATATCGTGGTTCGGCATATTTCCGGCGCACTCCGAAGGCGAGAACAATCGCCCTATCGAGATTCGGTCATCCGTGCCGAAGGATGAGCAACATCGATGCCACCCAAGGTGGTGAGAAGACGGCAAGTGCTGGTTTCGGCTTACTCGGCGCTAAGCACTTCGATCACAACCCAAATTTTTGCTCCACTGAACGGGCGAAGGCGCCGATCATGAGCCGAAAACCGCGCGCAGAGCGCACTCGATTCTCAAAATGAGACGCAATTTCGCTACGGCCGTGAAAGCCCGGTCGTGGGACGTGCCGATCTCGTGGCGATACCGGCTGCAGACAGTCTTCCGGAGGGCTCGATGGGATCAAATCGATTCAGTGTCCCCCTTCGTCCGCTTTCTGTAAGCTCGGCCCCCCTCGCCAACTCTGTGCTACAGCCCTCTCGTCTGGGCGTGGGGAGGGTGAGGCGGCCTCCTAATTCGATGTAATCTCATCATGCGTTGATCTCGCACCATGCCAGCGCAAAGCATTTATCACATCTGCAAATGGGTTGACTGGCAAGCGGCCCTCGCCGAGGGCGAATATCGCGGCTCAGCCGACGATTTGCGCGATGGCTTCATCCATTTCTCGACCGCGGGGCAAGTCGAGGCGAGTGCTGCGAGACACCGTGCGGGACAGGCGGGTCTTGTGCTTCTCACGGTCGATCCGGACGCACTTGGACAGGCGTTGCGGTGGGAGCCTTCGCGCGACGGAATCCTCTTTCCTCATCTCTATGGCACGCTGCCGGTCGACACGGTGCGCGCAGTAGAGGCGCTCCCGCTCGGCCCTGATGGGCGGCATATTTTCCCCCAACTCGATCGGGGTTGATTGCAGTGGCCGATTTTGCGCGCATTGCCACGACCTGCCTGAGGCTACTGCCGCCCGAGCGTGCGCATCGCGCCGCAATTTGGGCGCTCAAGTCGTCGCTCGTACCTCGGCAAGCCGGGCCCGACGACCCGGTCCTGCGCACGAATGTGTTCGGCCTGGACTTTTCAAACCCGGTCGGGCTTGCCGCCGGATTCGACAAAAATGCCGAAGTGCCGGATGCCGTACTGGCGCTCGGCTTCGGTTTCGCCGAAGCCGGTACGGTCACGCCGCGCCCGCAATTGGGCAACCCCCGGCCTCGACTCTTCCGCCTGACCGAGGATCGCGCCCTCATCAACCGGCTCGGATTTAACAATCAGGGTTTGAAAGCGGTCGCACGAAGACTCGCATCACGCAAGCAGCAAGGCATCCTCGGTGCGAATCTCGGCAAGAACAAGGAAAGCTTGGATGCAGCTGCGGACTACCGCGCCGGTGTTGCGGCTCTCGCGAAGCACGCGGATTACCTCGTCGTCAATGTCTCGTCGCCGAACACGCCCGGACTGCGCGCCCTTCAAGGTAAGGAACCGCTTGAAGCACTTATCGCCGCCGTGCACGCGGCGCGCGCTGAATCGACCGGCACGAACCGGCCGCCGATCCTCCTTAAGATAGCACCGGACCTGACGCCCGAAGATTGCCAGGATATCGCCGAAATCGCCCTCGCGCGCGGGCTCGACGGGCTCATTGTCGGCAACACGACCGTATTGCGCCCACCTGGCCTTGTAAGTGCCCGCAGATCGGAGGCGGGTGGCCTCTCGGGCCGTCCGCTTTACCCGCTTGCAAGTCGCATCGTCGGCGAAATGTCGAGGCTGACCGAGGCGCGCATACCGATCGTAGGAGTTGGCGGGATCGCAGACGGTAGTGACGCCTACGAGATGATCCGCAAGGGTGCCTCGCTCGTGCAGCTTTACACCGCGCTCGTTTTCGATGGCCCCTTGCTTGTGAACCGCATCAAAGCCGAGCTCGCGGCACACCTCCGCGGCGACGGCTTCAATAGCGTCGCGGAGGCGGTCGGTGCGGCGCATCGCAGGTAAAGTGCGGCTGAGGCAGGTCGACGCAAGGCGACATTAACCATATCTCAAGACCTTTCGACGAGGCTGACAAGGGTTGCCGAAGCCCGGAGCTCCATGCCGATCTACCTTAATCTCCTGATCCTGGCCTTCTTCGGGATCGTCGCCGTGGCAGCCGGTTCCGCCACCTCGACCCACGCCGTTCCCGATTCCTACCTTGTCGGGGGCTTTGTTCTCATCGCCGGTGGGCTTTTTTACACGCTTCTTGCGCGATTTTGGGCCGGGCGCGGCACAAGTGCGGAGTTCGAGCGCCTCAAGCGGACCATTCACGAAATCAAGCTCGACCTCGATGCATTGCGCCACGGCATCGTGCGCGTTCATGATGCTGTCCAGACTTCGGGCGGCTCGCCAGCCAAAACCGGCGGTCGCGACGTGAGCGAGATCGTCAGCGAGGTGCGCGTGCTGCAATCTCTTGTCGAGAAACTTCACGCGAGCAGAAACCAGGAAAAGGGTGCCGTCACGCCGGCGCCCGCGGCCGAGGTCGCCGTGTCCGAAGTCGCCGTGGCGGCGACCGTGCGGACGGCGCCGGCGCGGCCTGCGGCCACTGTCGCGACCGGGCTCGACGAGAGCCAAATACTCGAATTCGTGCGCGAAGGGCTAAAGGCCGATCGTGTCGACCTTTACCTGCAGCCCGTGGTGAGCCTGCCGCAGCGCAAGCGCCGATTCTACGAATGCTATTCGCGAATCCGTGCCGAGGACGGAACCGTAATCACGCCCGAGCAATTTCTCGAGATCGCCGCGCGTGAAGGCCTTATTGGCGCCGTCGACAACATGCTGCTCTTCCGATGCGTCCAGCTCGTGCGCAAGGCCCGCACGCGCCATCGCGAAGTCGGATTCTTCTGCAACATCTCGCCCAATAACCTGAACGACCGAACCTTCTTCACCGACTTCGTCGAATTCATGACCCAGAACGCCGAGCTCGCACCGCATCTTTTCTTCGAGTTCGGCCAGGCAGACGTGAACCGCTTCGACGCGGCAACGCTTCGCCAGCTGGGCTTTCTCGCCAATTACGGATTTCGCTTCTCGCTCGACCGGGTGAGCGACCTGCGCCTCGATCTGCGCACGTTGCGTGAGCGCGGTTTCAATTTCGTCAAGCTCGATACGGCACTCGTGCTCAAGAGCATTCGAGGTGAAAAGCCAACACTCGATCTCCGCGCCCTCAAAGGTGCGCTCGATCGCACGGGGCTCGATCTCATCGTCGAAAAAGTCGAAAACGAGCAGAGCCTTGTCGAGCTTCTCGACTACCAACTCGATTACGCCCAGGGCTTTCTCTTCGGCGAACCTCGACCGAGCCCCGAAATCTAGCGCGAGAGCATCGCACCGCCACCGATTTGACGCTTTTCATTCGAGTCCAACCGTGGCAAGAGGTGCGGCGATGAATCCTCTTTCGCCGAAGCATTTCCTCGATCCGCGGCCGATTCCGTTTTATCCAGGCGTGGCGTCTCTCGTGGCGCGCTATGATGGATTCATCCTCGATCTCTGGGGCGTGATCCATGACGGCATCACCGCCTATCCGGGGGTTACCGACACACTTCGACGACTCGGGGAGCGTGGTAAGCACGTTCTTCTGCTCTCTAACGCGCCGCGCAGGGTTTCGGAGATCGTGACCGCGATGGAACGCATGGGCATTCCGCACGATCTCTACGACGATTTCATCTCTTCGGGCGAGGCGGCATACGCGGCGATGAAGTCGCATGCCGACCCGTGGTTCAGGACTCTTGGGAAGGCATGCTATTTGATGGGTCCAGCGCGCGATTACGGCATGCTCGGCGGGCTCGACATGCAACGGGTCGGGCGGATCGAGCAGGCGGACTTTATCTTGGCGACGGGCGTCGACTGGGACGATGACGGCATCGACATTTATTTGCCGGCGCTGACCGCTGGCGCCCAGAGGCGCTTGCCGATGGTTTGCGCCAATCCCGACCTTGAAGTGATCCGGGGCGGCAAACGCGTTCTCTGCGCGGGCACGCTTGCGATGCGCTACGAAGCGCTCGGAGGCGAGGTGCGCTATTTCGGCAAGCCGCACCCCGAAATCTATCGGCTTTGCTTTGCACGGCTCGGCGGCATCGATCGCCGACGCATCGTGGCCATTGGCGATTCCCTTCGCACGGACATCGCCGGCGCTATTGCCGTCGGGATCGATTCAGTGCTCGTCACCGGCGGCATTCATGCCGAAGAACTCGGGATTGGACACGGCGATATTCCCGATCCTCATGTGCTTGCCGAAACATGCGCGCGCGATGGGCATATCCCGTGTGCCGCGATCCCCGCCTTCGTATGGTGACCTCCTCTGGCTTGAACGCCAACCACGACGGCGGGCGAATCTAAAAGGCAAGAGAACGGATTTCCAAATTCGGCCGCGGCGCCGTGCGACATACAACGGGGCGTTGAGCGCGAGCCCGCCGCGGAATAAGTCCGCAACCGCCTTGCCTGCGAAGCCGAGCCAGCAGTTCGCCACCGCAGGTGTCGGTGCGCACCTAATGGTGATGGAGGCCGTGGAGGATCGTCTCGCGCAACCCGGTGTCGTAGGCGATACCGTCGGGCGTCAGAACCGCGCCGATGGGGTACATCGATTGGATCAACCCCTTGCGCTCGAGGGCCGCAAAGGCCGAGGGATTCGAAAGGCCCGTTGCGTCCCGCGCGAGGACGGTATAGGCACCGACGTGGAAATGGTCGCCGTGAGGTGCCGGCAGGTTCGAAACCATGACGCGCCCATCGCCATTGTCCGTCGCATGCTCCGGCAGGTGCGCAAGCTCCTGCAGAAGCGTGAGCGTCTTGAGCTGGAGCGGGTTCAGGTTGAGCGGATTGCGCTTCTTGATCATGTCACAGTAATCCCGGCTCGATTCTTACGTTACCGCCGCGCGCACCTTGAACTCGGGTCGTTCGAAAGCGCTCTCCGCCATGATTTGGCGCAAAATTTCGACAGAGTCCCAGATGTCAACGAAGCGCAAATAGCTCGGCGCGAAGCCGAAGCGGATGAAGTCCGGGGCCCTGAAATCGCCGATCACACCGCGCGCGATCAGTGCTTGCATGATCGAATACCCCGCGGGGTGGCGGATCGAGACCTGGCTGCCGCGACTTGTCGCCTCGCGCGGGCTGGCGATGGTGAAACCGAAAGCACTGCATTGCTGTTCGACGAGGTGAATGAATAGGTCAGTTAACTTCATGGACTTTGCGCGCAAACGCGCCAGCCCCGCCTCCAGCAGAAGGTCGACGCCACATTCGAGGGCCGTCAGGCCCAGAACAGCTGGGGTTGAACAAATAGTACGCGCGATGCCGCGTGCCGGCCGGTAGTGGGTCTCGAAGGCAAAGGGGTCCTTGTGGCCGAGCCATCCCGAGAGGGGCTGTTGCACCTTTTCCTGGTGGTGACTGGCGACGTAAAGAAACGCCGGAGCCCCTGGCCCGCCATTCAGATATTTGTAACCGCAGCCGACCGCGAAATCCGCACCGCATTTGTCAAGTTCGACCGGGACTGCGCCGGCACTGTGGCAAAGGTCCCAGAGGATGAGAGCGCCTTCTCGATGCGCGCGATCGGTGATGCCTGCCATGTCGTATATTTCGGCGGTCTTGAAATCGACGTGGGTCAACGTCACGAGTGCGGTATCGCGATCGATCGCGTGCGCGATTTCATGACGCCCGACGAGGCGAAGGCGATAATCCTGGCCCAGGAGCTGGACGAGGCCTTCCGCCATATAGAGATCGGTCGGGAAATTGCTGTCGACCGAGAGAATCGTTTTGCGCCCGGGCGCCATCCGCAAGGCGGCCGCGAAGAGTTTGAAGAGATTGATCGACGTCGAATCGATCGCCACGGTTTGGCCGGGTGCCGCACCGATCATGTTTGCGATCTTGTCGCCGATCCGGTAGGGAAGCTGCATCCATCCATGCTGCCGCCAGCCCTTGATCAGATCCTTACCCCACTCGTCGCCGATTGCCGAGGCGACCCGCGCCGATGTGGCCTTGGGGAGCGCTCCGAGCGAATTGCCGTCAAGATAGAGGATGCCCTCCGGAACTTCATATGCGTCACGGAACCGCGCGATCGGGTCTTCGCGGTCGAGCGCTTCAAGGGTATCGCGGGTCAGCGGGCTTGGTGCGTTCATCGCGGGAGACTCCTCAGGATGGCGCGGACCGGTGCTGCATCGAGATTGGCGAGCTTCAGGGGCAGTGCGATAAGCTCGTAGTCGCCGGGAGGTACCTCGTCAAGTACGAGGCCTTCGAGGATCGCCATGCGCGCGCGGAGGACAACTTTGTGCGCGTCCATTGTCTTCGACTCCTGGGGATCGAGCGATGGGGTGTCGACCCCGACGAGGCGCACCCCACGCGCGGCGCAAAGCTCGATCGTTTCAGCCGCAATGGCTGGAAAGCGTGAGTCCCAATGCTCGCTTGGGGCCTTTGCGTATGTGCGGATCAGCAGGCGCTCGACCGCACCGGCAAGACGGGGCTCGACGTGGTCGGGCCGAACGACCGGCCGCACGCCCGAAAGATCGATCACTCGGCAGGGCCCGAGGTAAGGTTCGAGCGATACCGCCCCGGCGGGCTCACCCGCAGCATCGTAGTGAAGTGGGGCGTCGGCATGAGCGCCGGTGTGAGTCGACATTGTGAACTTCGCGACATTGACCGGGCAAGTCGCGTCGAGGTGCCAGGTCCGCGTCTCCTCATAGGCCGTATCGCCCGGCCATACGGGAATCCCCGGTCGGATCGGCGGGCTGATGTCCCAATATGTCATGCTCGGATGCCTGCGGCCGAATCGTTTACCCAATGTACCGGGTCCCATGCCCAATTCGCACGTGCGATCTTTATAAGATAGTCGCAGACGGATGCCCGTCGGCCGCTGCGACAACGGCGCTGTCTCCAGGGCCGTCGCGGGCCCCGATTCGACGGCGACTCGGGCTTCCGTGAACCGGCGATGTCTGATAATGCCATGAATCCATTGGCATCGATTGTCACCACGATATAATTCTGGGCTTAATTAGCGGTGTTGAGAGCGGCTGATGGTGGATTTCCCGAGACGAACGCTTGAGGAGTGGGAGAAGGCCGTGACCGGCGAGCTCAAGGGTGCTCGATCGGACAGCCTCAACTGGCAAACGCCTGAGGGTATCAAAGTCAAGCCGCTCTACACGGCCGCCGATCTCGAAGGGCTCGAGGACGTCAACACGCTGCCGGGCTTCCCGCCCTACCTACGCGGTCCGCGCGCAACCATGTACGCAAATCGGCCCTGGACGGTGCGCCAATATGGCGGATTTTCCACGGCCGAAGAGACCAATCGGTTCTTCAAGGACAATCTCGCTGCCGGGCAAACCGGGCTATCGGTTGCCTTCGATCTCGCGACCCACCGGGGTTACGATTCGGATCATGCACGCGTGATCGGCGACGTCGGCAAGGCCGGCGTTGCAATCGACTCCGTCGAGGATATGAAAATCCTTTTTCACGACATACCGCTCGACGAAGTGAGCGTGTCGATGACGATGAACGGTGCTGTCCTTCCGGTGCTCGCGTCGTTCATTGTGGCAGGCGAGGAGCAGGGGGTCGAGCGCGCCAAACTCTCCGGCACCATCCAGAATGACATTCTCAAGGAATTCATGGTGCGCAACACGTACATCTACCCGCCGGAACCGAGCATGCGGATCGTCGCCGACATCATTGAGTACACGGCGCGCCACATGCCGAAATTCAATTCGATCTCGATATCCGGCTATCACATGCAGGAGGCGGGCGCCACAGCGGTACAGGAGCTTGCCTTTACACTCGCGGATGGACTCGAATATGTGCGGGCGGCACTTTCGCGTGGGCTCGACATCGACGACTTCGCGCCGCGTCTCTCCTTCTTCTTTGCGATCGGCATGAACTTCTTCATGGAAATCGCGAAGCTGCGCGCGGCACGGCTGCTATGGGCCCGCCTCATGGTGCCGTTCAATCCCATAAACCCGGTCAGCTCGGCGCTCCGTACCCATTGCCAAACCTCGGGCGTGAGCCTTACGGAGCAGGACCCTTACAATAACGTGATCCGGACGACGATCGAGGCCATGGCAGCCATTCTGGGCGGTACGCAATCGCTCCATACCAACGCCTTCGACGAGGCATTGGCGCTACCCACGCCGGCGTCCGCCCGTATTGCCCGCAATACCCAGCTCATCATCCGCGATGAAAGCGGCATCCCCAAGGTTATCGACCCTCTGGGCGGAAGCTATTACGTCGAGCACTTGACGGCGAGCGTTGCCGACGCTGCGTGG
>Ga0187766_10001065_pt1 | contig 15948 bp, 15 predicted proteins | sample 0216_QUI02_MP05__4_FD_132971 | JGI IMG/M metagenome (GOLD analysis project Ga0187766, IMG submission 132971) | Tropical peat soil microbial communities from peatlands in Department of Meta, Colombia - 0216_QUI02_MP05_20_MG | ecosystem: Environmental > Terrestrial > Soil > Wetlands > Peat ... | reverse complement strand
TCGCTCCAGCTCACGAGTGCTCATAGCCGTCCTCTTCAACAAGACCTCCCTGGCTGGAGGTCTCAGTTTAAGGGGACATTTCTATTGAGTTTTCGAGGGGACATTATCAAAGAGTTTCAACAGAGCCTGAGAGCTGGCGATGCCCCCAAAGACGCTGCGTTTCTCATCAAGCCGTGTTGTTGATTGCAACGATCGGAGGTGGGCCGCGCAACTGCCGGCAGACACAGTCGAATACGCATTCGGGACCGGCAATTCATCGAGGACCGGTATTTGTGGGCGTTGCGATATGCATCGTGGAGGAGAGGCGTGCCGCAACAGAGATGCCCCGTTCGTCGCTGTTCCACCTGTCCGCATGTGTCTGATTCGTTGAAACATCGCGGCCGGCGAGCAGAGTCTGACCCGGGGACAACCTGGTTTGGTGCACCAGTTGCCCTTAGGAAAAGCGGCGAGTGGCCCATTAGCAAAGGCAACGGAAGACCGGCCCCGCGTGAGGTGACTTATGACAGTGCTGCTGGTTCTGCTGACCTTCGCGACATTTCTCCTGATCGACTATTTTCACAGCCGTAAAGCGGTTGTGCTACCTGCGTTGCGGGTTTCCAAGCGGGAAGCCCCACCCCGCCTGGCGCCGAGCTTGGTTGGCGGCTTCCAGGTGCCGGAGAACCTGCGCTATCACCCCGGCCACACCTGGGCGTTGAGTGAGAGCCCAAGCTTGGTCCGCGTGGGGATGGATGAATTCGCCGCCAAGCTGACGGGAAAAGTCGCGCGTATTACTCTGCCAAAGCGGGGGCAGTGGATCCGGCAGGGCCAGAAAATCTGGACGCTGCATCGCGACGGCGTGGCGGTTGACATGGTATCCCCTATCGAAGGCAGTGTAGCCGACATCAACGAAGCGGCAGTGCGCGACCCCGGACTGGCTCGCAAAGATCCCTATGGCGAGGGCTGGCTGGTAACTGTACAGTCGCCCGACGCCAAGACCAACTTCCGCAACCTGCTGGGCGGAGCGCTGGCCCGCTGGTGGACGGAAGAATCAGCGACCCGCTTGCAGAGACAGTGGCCCATGGCGCTGGGCGCGCTGGCGCAGGATGGCGGCGTAGCCATGGACAACCTGACCGCGCAAATCCCGGATAACGATTGGGCCTTAGTGGCAAAGGAGTTTTTCCTGTCGTGAGGTTCGAGGGCCCCGCTACTTCCCGATGTCAAGCTTCGGCCGCAGCCAGCTTCCGGTCCAGGCAGAAACTGGCGGGAAACCGGAAGACTGGAGGCGGCCGAGTTCTTTCAAGTCACCTGGGGAGGGTGAGGCCTACTCACCCCTCCACCGCAGCAGCGAACCGGATATCCCCATCCCGCCCATGCAAGGGCCGGCTCACCGGCGGTGAAGAGGACCGTAGCGGCGGCGCCTGGCCGGTTGACCGCTCGTAACTCTCTCTATCTGAAGGGGAAACGTGTGACTGGAATCACACGCCCTCGTGCTTCGGGTCACGGTTCCCAGCGCCGTCGGGGCGGAAACTAAAATCGGAGGAAAGGGGGAAGCGGTCATGATGCTGGCCTACCGGCTCGTCCGCCTGATTGAGACCCATTCCGATGCGTTAGCCTCCGGACTCCTGCACAAGGTCGAGGAGTCGGAATTCACCCGCGATTTTCGCAACGTGCCTGCCCAGGAGCTTCGTCAGCGCGTGTACGAAATCTACCGCCACCTGGGCGAGTGGTTGCTGGGCAAGACAGAATTCGACATCGAGGCGCGCTACCGCGAAATCGGGGCCCGCCGCGCCTCCCAGAAAGTTCCCATGAGCCAGCTGGTGTGGGTCATCATTCTGACCAAAGAGGAGCTCTGGGAGTACCTCAAGCATGAAGCGGGCCTGGAGCGCCCGGTGGAAGTGTTCGGCGAACTGGAGATGCTGCAATTGCTGGATCAGTTTTTCGACCGCGCCATCTACTACGCTTCTCTGGGCTACGAGCATGCCAGGGAGGCGGGCGGGGTAGTGCAAGCCGATGTGGTACGTTGAGCAAGATTGAGGGAGAAAGCAAGCGATGTCCTGGGAGATCGAATACAAGAAGAAGCTGAAGACGCCGAAAGAAGCTCTTCGCGTGGTGCAGTCCGGGATGCGGGTCTACATCCAACCCGGCTGTGCCGAGCCGGAGACGCTGGTGGAGGCGCTGATCCATCGCGCCCCGGATGTGCAAGACGTCGAGATCGTGCACATGATGACCATGGGCAGTGCACCCTACGTGGCCCCGGAGATGGAGGGACACTTCCGGCATAACGCCGTGTTTATCGGCAGCAATGTGCGCGAGGCTGTGAATGAAGGCCGGGCCGACTATACGCCTGTCTATCTCAGCGAGATCGAAGAGCTGTTTGAAAGCGGCACCATGCCCCTCGACGTGGCTCTGATCGAGGTCTCGCCGCCCGACTCCCACGGCTTCTGCAGCTTCGGCGTCGGCGTCGACACCACGCTGACGGCGGCGCGGGTCGCCCGCTATGTCATCGCACAGGTCAACGACCAGATGCCGCGCACGTACGGCGACAGCTTCATTCATGTCAGCAAAATTGACGCCGTCGTCGAATCCTCCCGCCCGCTCTGCGAAATGAAGAAGCACGATGTCAGCGAGCTGCAAACCGCCATCGCCAGCAACGTCGCTGGCCTGATCGACGATGGGGCGGTGTTGCAGACCGGGATCGGCGGCATCCCGGATGCCGTCCTCTCCCTGCTCATGGACCGCAAGGACCTGGGCGTCCATAGCGAACTGGTGTCTGACGGCGTCATTCCCTTGATTGATGCCGGCGTCATCACCGGCGCCCGCAAGAATTTCAAGCCGAGGAAGATCATCCTCGGTTTTTGTTTGGGCACGAAGAAGCTGTTCGACTACGTCGACAACAATCCCATCTTCGAATTCCACCCCACGGCTTACACCAACGATCCGGGGTTCATCGCGCGCAACGAGAACATGGTGGCGATCAATTCCGCCTTGCAGGTGGATCTTACCGGTCAGGTCTGCTCCGACTCCATCGGCACCTACTTCTACAGCGGCATCGGTGGCCAAGTGGACTTTCTGCGCGGCGCGTCGCGTTCCAAGGGAGGGAAGCCGATCATCACCCTGGCCTCCACGGCCAAGAATGCGACCATCTCGCGCATCGTGCCCACGCTGAGCCCGGGAGCGGGCGTGGTAACTTCGCGCGGCCTCATCCGTTATGTGGTTACCGAATACGGAGTGGCCTACCTGCACGGGAAATCCATCCGTGAACGCGCCCAGGCTTTGATTGAGATCGCGCATCCCAAGTTCCGCGAGCAGCTCTACGAGTACTGCGAACGCACCAAGTGGCTGCAGCGGCCACAGAAGGAACCGGTAACGACGAGGTGAATATGGCATCAGCGCAAGCACGCGGCAAGGTCACCGTCAACCTCGAGGAGTGCAAGGGGTGCGGGCTGTGCGTCGAGTCCTGCCCGCCCAAGTGCCTGGAATTGTCCCCGGACCTGAGCTCCTACGGGGTGCATCCGGCCCGCTACACGGGGAAAGATTGCACCGGGTGCGGGATCTGCTTCTACTGCTGCCCGGAGCCCGGAGCCATCGTCGTCTACCGCCTGGCGCCACCGCCCAAGCCCCTGGCCGCGCAAGGAGGCGAACATGCGCCAGCTCTGTAAGGGCAACGTGGCCATCGTCAAGGGCGCCATTCTGGCCGGCTGCCGCTCTTTCTACGGGTATCCCATTACTCCCGCCAGCGAGATCGCCGAAGCGGCAGCGCTGTATCTGCCGCAAGTCGGGGGGACGTTCTTGCAGGCGGAGAGTGAAGTCGCCGCCATCAACATGGTGTACGGCGCAGCTGCGGCCGGGGCCCGCGTTATGACCGCATCCTCCGGCCCCGGTCTCAGCTTAATGCAGGAAGGCATCTCTTACATCGCCGGCTCCGAGCTGCCCTGCGTGATCGTGGACGTGGTGCGCGGCGGCCCCGGCCTAGGTAACATCGCCCCCGAGCAGAGCGACTACTTCGCCATGGTCAAGGGCGGAGGCCACGGCAACTACCACAACCTGGTGCTCGCCCCCGCCTCCGTGCAGGAGATGGCTGATCTCACCATGCTGGCTTTCGAACTCTCCGACCGCTACCGCAACCCGGCCATCGTGCTCGCCGACGGCTTCATCGGCCAGATGATGGAGCCGCTGGAAATCGAATTCAGAGAGATTGACCTGCCCGAAAAGCCCTGGGCGGTGAAAGGCACACCCGAGACACGGAAGAATCTGGTCAGCTCCATCTTCCTCGAGCCCGACGAACTGGAAGCCCACCAGCGCCGGCTGGAAGCCAAATATGCGCGCGCCCAGCAACAGGAACCGCGCTGCGAACTCTATCAGGCCGGCGATGCCGACGTACTCCTGGTTGGATATGGCATCACCTCGCGGGTGTTGCGCTCCGCGGTGGAACAAGTGCGCCAGGAAGGATTCCGCGCCGGGCTCTTCCGTCCCATCACGCTGTGGCCCTTTCCTTCCGCAGCCCTGGCCCAGGCAGCCGCGAAAGTACACAAGGTCCTGGTGGTTGAGCTCAGCAACGGCCAGATGGTCGAAGACGTGCGCCTGACGCTCGCTGGCCGCATTCCCGTGGAGTTCTACGGGCGCACCGGCGGCAACGTACCCACTGTGGAAGAGATCGAATCCGAAGTGCATGCCCGAGCATGTTCGCTGGTGTGAGGCGACTATGGCAGAGGAGACAAAAGTGCCGGCGGAAAACCCGAAAGCAGACGCCTACCAAATCATTCACGCGAAGTCGACTGTCTTCTACGACGTTTACGAACGTAAGGCCGAACTGAAGCACCAGACGCACTACTGCCCCGGTTGCGGCCACGGCGTGGCGCACAAGCTCATCGCCGAAGCGATCGAAGATCTCGGACTGCAGGATCGGTCCATTTTCGTGAGCCCCGTGGGCTGCTCGGTCTTTGCCTACTACTATTTTGACGTGGGCAATGTCCAAGTGGCGCACGGGCGTGCGCCCGCCTCGGCCACCGGCATCAAGCGCACCTGTCCCGACAAGATCGTCATTTCCTACCAGGGAGATGGCGATCTCGCAGCCATCGGCACGGCGGAGATCGTCCATGCCGCCAACCGCGGCGAGAAGATCACCGTCTTCTTTCTCAACAACGCCATCTATGGCATGACCGGCGGGCAGATGGCTCCAACCACGCTCGTAGGGCAGAAGACCACCACCAGCCCGTGGGGCCGCCGTCCGCTCAACGAGGGATTCCCCCTCCATATGGCGGAACTGATCTCCACGCTCGAAGCTCCGGTCTACGTGGAACGTGTGGCCCTCAGCGACAACAAGAACATCATGAAGGCCCGGCGGGCCATCCGCAAAGCGCTCGAGATTCAGCGCGACGGTCTGGGCTTCTCCTTCGTGGAAATCCTCTCCCCCTGCCCCACGATCTGGGGCAAGGATCCAATTGATGCCCGGCGCTGGGTCGGCGAGAAGCTGGTGCCGACATTCCCTTTGAACGTTTTCCGTGACCGCAAGCCGGAAATGCCGGTGAACAACGCCCCGCCACAGCGCCTGGTCTCTGACGTCCTGGAGATCAGCCCCAAGGATGAAAGCGCATCCGCCGAGGCGCACCTGCACAGCCACCATTTCCGTCAGTTTCACATCAAAATTGCCGGCTTCGGCGGCCAGGGTGTGCTGCTGCTAGGCCAGTTGCTTACCGAAATGGGCATGCGCGAGGGGCTGGAGGTGAGCTGGCTGCCTTCCTACGGCCCGGAAATGCGTTCCGGCAGCGCGCATTGCCACGTCTGCCTGTCCGGCGAGCGTATCGGTTCGCCCCTGATCTCTCACCCTGACGTTCTGATCGCAATGAACGAGATTTCGCTGCGCAAGTTCGCCTCAGAAGTCGCCCCCAGCGGCCTCATCCTGTACAACCGCGACCGCCTTCCTGAGGATTTCGCGCCACCGCAGGCGCGCGTCCTCTGCATTCCCGCTTCGGAAATGGCAGACCACATCGGTTCCACCAAGGTTACCAACATCTTGATGATGGGAGCTTTGCTGGAAGAAACAGAATGTTTGGCGCCGGACACCGCCCTGGGCGTGCTTCAGACCAAGATCAAGAAGGCGGATTTGCTCGAACTCGACCGTGAGGCCCTGATGGCAGGAAGAAGCTTCATCGACAACCAGGTCCGCGTTGGCGCCGTCAGCCAGCCGGACGGCTTCGCCTACTAGTTCCCGTAACTCAAGTTCGCAGCGCCTTCCGGCGACAGGGCAGGGAAGCCGCCCGGTTTCTGGCCACTCTGTCCCCCCTCCTAGCCGCACTCCCCCGTGCCGTGGCATGCCCGATCGGCCGAGCAGCAGTTGCCCGGCTCGGCCAACTCGCCATCCGGCCCGATGCAGGTTTGCGTATGCAGGCACCAGAACAACCCGTCGTTGGAGCGCGGAACCGTCGGGTCACGTTCTGCCAGCACGAACTGGCCCTTCCACCGCAGTGCCGGACACAGATTTGGCCGGTTGGTGTTGAAGCGATCGGCTTCCGAGATCATGCGGCACCTCCTGCGGCCTTGAGGATGGCGCGCTTCACCGCGACCCGCGCCAGTTGCACTTTGTAAGCATTGTGGCTCAGCGGCTGCGCGTTCGCCACAGCCGCCGCTGCGGTCTTATGCGCGGTTTCGTCGCTCACACTCTGCCCCTTCAGCGCCGCCTCCGCTTCCGGAGAAGGCCAGGGTGTCGGAGCCACGGACCCCATCACGATGCGCGCCGCTTCCACTCGCGACCCGTCCATCTTCAGGCCGACGGCGGCCACCGCCAGCGGCCAATCGAACGCCTCCTTCTGGCGAAGTTCGTAGTGCGCCACCTTCCATCCGCCCGCAGCCGGAACTATCACCTCGGTGAGGATCTCATTCGGCCGCAGGTCGTGCTCCCGCTCCCCCTCCGTCTTGGGAATCACGAAGAACTTCTCCAGCGGGAGCTCCCGCTTCCCCTTTGGACCTTCCAGCCGCACCTTCGCCCCATACACGATGAGCACGGGTGCGATGGTCGACGGGCTGATGAACTTCGCCGGCCCCGCACTTCCCAGAATTGCGTGGTAGCGGTTGTCGCCTGCGGCAATCAGTTCCTTCCCCTCCTCATCCTTGGGGAGCAACCCGAACCCGCTGCGAAAGTACCAGCATCGGGGTCGCTGGCACAGGTTCCCGCCCATGCTGGCCAGGTTTCGGATCTGCGGGCTCGCCGCTTCCCGCACCGCTTCCGCCAAGGCCGGATACGATTGGTTCACTCCGGCGTGCTCTCCGAGATCTGCCAGAGAAGTCAGCGCCCCAATGCGTAGTCCCTGGGCATCGGAGGAAATTCCCCCCAGTTCCTTGATGTTCTTGATGTTCACTAGGCGCTTAGGCGTGACGACATCGTCCTTCATCAGCGCCAGCAGGTCAGTTCCTCCGGCTAGCACTTCGATCTGCCCCCAGCTCACGCCCAGCAGGCTGATCGCCTGCTTCGTGTTCGCAGGACTCACATATTCAAATGGCCGCATCAGGCACCCGCCTTCTGCCGGGAATCCCAGGCGCTGAGCACTTTGTCGGGCGTAAGCGGGAGGAACGACACCCGCACTCCGATGGCGTTCGCCACCGCATTCGAGATCGCCGCCCCCGGCGAAATCACCGGTGGTTCGCCCAGCCCGACCACCCCGCGTTCGTCATAGCCTTTGCCCGTCATCATGTGGACTTTGAGCTCGGGGATGTCGTTGAAGCCGGCCAGCCGGTAGAACTCCATGTTCGGATTCAGCATGCGCCCGGTCGTCGGATCCATCACCTTTTCCTCGTACAGCGCGTAGCTGATGCCCATGATCATTCCGCCCATCACGCTGCTTTCCGCCAGTCGCGGATCGATGACCAAGCCACAATCCTGCACCCCGACCATCTTTCTTACCTTGACGATGCCGGTGTCGGTGTCGACCTCGACCTCCGCCATTTGCACTCCGCCTACGCCGCTATTGGTCAGATCGGGTTTGTTCTTGCTGGCGATCTGGTCGTTGTGTCCGTGAGCCGTAATCGGCATTGCCCCGATCTTGGCGCATGCCTCTTTCCAACTCAGTGAACGGTTGGGATCCGATTTTAAGCGCACCATACCGCCGACGGCCTCCAGATCCTCCGCTTGTGCATTCAGTGCCGGCGCAACCTTGGTGAACAATGCGTCCCGCGCATCCACCACCGCGCGCCGTGTCGAGGAACTGACGCCCCCCGGCGTGGTCGAACCGCCCGAACCGCCCGAAGGCGGATATTGGTTGTCTCCGACATACAGCTTGATCGCGTCTGCCGGCAAGCCCAGCGCGTCGGCGGCTACAACCGCGATGCAGGTGCGCGTCCCCGTGCCGATGTCCTGGGTGCCCATCCTGATCTCGACCGAGCCATCCGGATAGATCGACAGATCGCAATCGCTGGCGTGGCCCCTTCCGCCCCAGGTGTGAATGGAAAGGCCCACCCCGCGCGCAAGGTTGCCCGAAAGGTTGGTGCCCCGCGGGCGCCACTTGTCCTTCCACCCCATCATCTCGGCAGCGATGGGGAACTCTTCCGCGTAGGTCGTTTGCCGTTGCTTGGAGACGAGATCCAGGTTCTTCAGGAAGAACTCCATCGGATCCATGTTCAGCTTGGCCGCGAGGTCATCGAGCGCGCACATGGTCAGCACCGCTGCCTGCGGGTGGTTGGGAGCCCGCCAGGCCCGTGCCGGCCCGATGTTGTTGCTGATGGCTGTGTGCTGCTTGCGCTGGTTGGGAATGGAGAACACATACGGGATAGGCGGCATCCCGCCTCCGCCCGGCCCGCCCGTTCCCCAGGACTGGGAATCCCAGGCGACCAGGGTGCCGTCCTTTTTGGCAGCGACCTTCACCCGCGCGTAGGCGGACGGCCGGCAGCCCGCCACCTCCAGTTCGCGGGCGCGTTCCAGCATGATCCGTACGGGCTTACCGCCCGCCTTTTTTGAGAGCCGCGCCGAGGCGATGCCCCAACGGTCGGGGGAGAACTTGCTGCCGAACCCGCCTCCCACATGGTCCTGGTGCACGTGAATATTGCTTGCCGGCAGCTTGAGGGGCTCAGCCATCTGTCCGGCAATCCCGGAAACACCCTGGGTGGAGACGTGTACGAACAAGTGATCGTCATCGGTCCATTCAGAGGTCGTGCCGTGCGACTCGAGGCAGCAATGAACGATAACCGGAGCGCCGTAGAGCCCCTCAGAAACCACCTCCGCTTCGGCGAATGCCTTGTCCACCTCGCCCATGGTGACCACTGCAGCCTTCTGGTAGCGGGACTTCGGTCTTCCCGCGGCCTCGGGATGAACTGCCGCCGCCTGCAGGGCGTCAAGCACCGGTGCACCCGCGCCGTCTTCTTTCAGCTCCTTCAGGTCTTGTTCGCTCGGCTTGGCTGTGATCCCGTACTGCTGGATCTGCGAAACCATCTCTCGCTCCGGCACCTGGTTATCCAGCATGTCACTGACATCATCCAGGCTGAGTGGCCCCTGGCTGGCGGCAGCACCCGGCGGGGGCTCGGCGTCACTGACCAGGTGCGGCAGCTTCTCGTATTTCACCTTGATGGCGCGGGCGGCGTCATCCGCCGTGCCTTCATCCACTGCAGCCAGGGCCACCACCTCGTCACCCGCCCAGTGAATCTGCGCCCCGGGCTTCTGCAGAATCTCCACAGCCTTCACGCCCGCCATCTTCTCCGCGGCACTCGTGTCGATGGAGACGATTTTGCAGTGCGCGTAAGGACAAGCCAGGATCTTGCCGAACAGCAAACCCGGGCCCTTGACGTCGTAGGTGTACTTCGCCTGGCCGGAAACCTTCACCGGGGCATCCACGCGCAAGGTACGCCGGCCGATCAGCGTGCGGTGCTCTGGGTCGGGCCAGTTGTACTCGGGCATGGTTCAGGCTCCTTTCTGCGCCATCTGCGCCACCGCCACGCGAATGCCTGCGTATGTCCCGCAGCGGCAGAAATTGCCGCTGAGACCGCGGCGCAACTGCTCCGGCGTCGGGTTCGGATTCTTGTCCAGCATCGCCTTGCACGCCATCACGAAGCCCGGGGTGCAGAAGCCGCACTGCGAGGCATCGTTGTCCACGAACGCCTGCTGGACGGGATGCAGCTTGCCCTCCTCCAGCAGCGATTCCACCGTGGTGATCTTTTTGCCCTGCGCATCAATGGCCAGGATGGAGCATGCGTATACCGCCTGGCCGTTGAGCAGCATCGTGCACGCGCCGCACTCCCCGCGATCACACACCCGCTTGGCTCCGGTGATGTCGAATGAATCCCGCAAGGCATCAAGCAATGTCACCCTCGGCTCCAGGCTTGCCTTGTAGGCCTTCCCGTTCACCGTGAGCTCGACCGGCGTCTTGCCCGGCCCGTACACAGGCACTTCCTCCCCCGCGGCCAGCACCATCGGAGAGCTCGCCACCACCGGGACAGCGGCAGCGATGGTTGAGATTTTCAGAAATTCGCGGCGCGATACGCCAGAGTGGTCTTCTACTGCTTCTTGAGATTGATCCTGGAAGGAATCGTCGTCACGCATCCTTGACCTCCGCGTGGCGGAAAGGTGCCCGCCACTACTGGTTCCTGTCGTTTGCACCAGCTCCGTGAGCGGAAGAACGCTGGGCTGCGGCTTTCAGAAGTCCGTCGGAAAACGTTTGCGAATAACGGAAGTATACCAGCGCACGAGGTGGTTGGCCTGCAATGTAAATCTCCTAGGCGTGAGCGGCCGTCCCTGCTGTCATCCCTGAGCTCAAGCGAGATACGTCGACCGGACAGCGAGTGTCTCGGCTCGCTGTCCGGCCATGATTGGCAGCGGACTTCCCTGCCTGCCCTCTACAACGCCGGCAGGCGGCCTCGATTTCTATTTCTTCAGCGTGCGGATCCACTTCACCAGGTCTGAGATCTGGTCTTTCGTCAACTTCCCTTCATATGGTGGCATGGGCTTTTTGCCCTTTTCAATGATAGTTGTGAGCTCTTCGTCGGACATATTCTGCACGTCCGCCGAGCCAAGGTCCTTCAACTTGAGATTCTTCCCCATCGTGGTTTCGCCTTTGCCATCGGGACCGTGGCAGGAAGCACACTTGGCCTTGTAGACGTCGGCGGCCGTATCTGCCGCGACTGCCCATGTGGAAAACACAAACGCCGACATCACCAGAACCGTTCCCAGGACAGTTTTCATTGGCTTTCTCCTGTGGTTAACGAGGGCATACCACTCCCTCAGGAATAATGAATTAGCACTAGAGGTGCCATGCCGCAAGTCTCAACGAGAGTGAAGTCTATGAAAAGACTGCACCGCTATGCAAGGACAATACCTGTCGCCCGGGTCAAAAAACACCGGTTCCGCGTCAATTCCCGCATAGAGCCGCTCCCATAACGGGACAACTCATCTCGGCTGCGCCCTAAGCGACTGAAAAGAGGCCCAGCAACAGCTTCTCGTCCTTTGGCACGCCATGTGCCTTACCTGAAGTTGGACAGAAGTCGGGGGTACCTTGTGGAACCGACCTTGATGGTAATCGGCTTGAACCATCGCACCGCACCCGTGGCTGTACGCGAGCGCTTTTGGATCAGCGAGAATCGCCGCCCTGAGGCCCTAACGCTGACGGCGCAATCCGAGGGCATCGACGAAGTCATCGTTCTCGCGACCTGCAACCGCACTGAATTCCTGCTCTGGGCCAGCGACCCGACCCTCGCCTCCAACTCCGTGTTGCGTTTCCTCACTGCCGAGTATGGCCTCAAGCTTTGCGAATGGAAGCACTTCTACCGCCTGCTCGACGAACCTGCTCTGCTGCATATCTTCCAAGTCGCCTCCGGACTGGATTCGATGGCTCTGGGCGAGCCGCAGATCGTCGCCCAGCTGAAGCAAGCCTGGCAACTGGCCCAGACCCTCCACACCTCCGGGCGCTTTCTGGACGCCGTCGTGCAGAAGGCGCTCACGGTTTCCAAGCGGGTCCGCACCGAGACCGCAATCGGCAACTCCGCCGTTTCTGTCCCTTATGCAGCCGTCGAACTGGCACGCCAGGTCCTGGGCACGCTCGAACATAAGCGCGTGCTGGTGCTCGGTGCCGGGAAGATGAGTGAGCTTTCGGCGCGTTACCTGGTCAATAGCGGGGCCGCTTCGGTCGCAGTCATCAACCGGACCCGTCAGCATGCCGCAGAATTGGCCGCCAAGCTCGGAGGTTCCGCAATTCCATTCGAGGACCGCCTCCGCGCCATGGCGGAGGCCGATATCCTGATCAGCTCCACCTCCTGCCCCGACGTCGTGCTCGGCCGGGAAGAAGCCGAAATCCTCGCCCGCCAACGCGCTCTCCCCTTGCTCATCGTGGATATCGCTCTGCCCCGCGACGTCGATCCGACCGTGCGCCAGGTCGAGGGCATCTTTCTCTACGACCTCGATGACTTGGAGCAGGTCGTGCGGAAAAACGCGGACCAGCGTGCGGCAGCCGCCGCCGGGGCACGCCAGATCGTGGAAGCCGAGGCGCAGGACTTCAGCCGCAAGCTGCAAGCCGAACGGGTTGTCCCCACCATCGTCGCCCTGCGCCACCGCCTGGACGAAATCTGCCGGCAAGCATTGGACTCCTATGAACGTGAGTGTGGGCCGTTTTCCCGCGACCAGGAACAGCTGTTGGGAGAAGTCGCGGCGCGCATAACCCGCAAAATCGCCGGGGCCTTGGCCCGCGAACTCAAGGAGTTTCCAGAAAGGGTGGACCAGGAGCAGATGACCACGGTCGTAAGGCGCCTGTTCCGCCTGGAAATGCCTGAACAGGCACTTGCCGGCTCCACTTCGCAGAACCACAGCGTCGGCGCCGCATCTTGATCGTGTCGAAGGGAAACCCGGGAGGACGGAAATTTCTGTGCTTCAGGGTAAGACCCTGTCTCGGAGAATCCTGTCGTCCTTGCCGCGGCCCAGGCTCCTGACAATCTGCGACCTGCTTTCGAGAACGGAGAAGGCAAACTAGAATTTGGGACTGAGGAACGGACAACTGAAAACTGCAAACTGCAAACCAAGTCTTTCCCACGAAGCCTTCATGGCCCGTGCCCTGGCGCTGGCCGCCAAGTCTCACGCGGAAGGCGGGTGTCCCATCGGTGCGCTATTAGTTGATAACGCCACCGGCCAGATTCTCGGCGAAGGCCACAACTCGCTTGTACAAGAAGGCAATCCCATCCTGCACGGCGAAATGGCCGCCCTGCGCGCCGCCGGACGCATGCCCCACCGCCACCACACCACCCTTTACACCACCCTCCAGCCCTGCTTCATGTGTACTGGCGCCATCGTCCAGTTCGGCATTCCCCGGGTAGTCGTGGGCGACACTGCCAACGCCTCCAGCGATGAGACCATCCGCTTCCTGCGCAGCCGCGGCATCGAAGTCATCGTCCTCGACCCTGCCCGCAGTCCCTCCGCCCGCGACTGCATCGCACTGGCCTCCCGCTTCCGCGCCGAGAACCCGGCGCGTTGGCTGGAGGACTGGGGCGGCGGCCCCAACCCGAGCCTCAAGCCTCTGTAGCCGCGAGCACAATTGTGAAACCCATAAGAGTGCGCCCCAAACTCTTGTCTGCCTCGCGCAGGCGCAAAACCTTTGTCGAGCTGGTGTAGCTCGGGCGCCTCGCCTGCCGGCTGGGGGGACTCTTGTCCGTCAAGTGGCCACGCAGTAGGTCCGTACCGCTGGCCGACAAGGGGCGCCCGAACCTCGGTGGACCACCTCACCGCCGCTTCAAGGCTTCCAGTTCCTCCAGCGTTCGCGGCCAATCCGCTCCCAGCAGTCGTGAAAGGCTACGGTCCGCCAGTACGTTTCCGCCGGTTTGGCAGCGTGCGCAGTAGTTTGTCTCCTTGTCCGCGTAGCGAATGCGCAGCACCTTGTCGCCGCACCTCGGACACGGCTCGCCATATCGTCCATGCACCGCCATGCCCTTGCGGAATGCAGTGACCTTCTCGGGAAACCCTGCCTCCGCCTCGCCGCGCAGCCGCCTCACCCAGAGTTCGAGCGTTCGCTGCGTCGCCACAAACAGCCGCTCCCACTCCTCGGGCTTCAGTTTGTGCGTCTGGGCAATCGGGGACAGTTGCGCCGCATGCAGAATCTCGTCCGAATATGCGTTTCCGATCCCGCTCACCACCCGCGGGTCCGTCAGCGCTCGCTTCAATGTCCGGTTTTCTACCGTCAGCGCCGCGCGAAATGCCTCCAGATCGCTCTCCAGCACTTCGATCCCTCCCGCATCCAGAGCCCGCAGCCCCGCATCGCCTTTCACGATATGCAACGACGCGCGGTGTTTGCTCCCAGCCTCGGTCAGAACCAGGGAACCATCCGGAAAATCGAACGCCGCGAGAGTCCGACGCCCCGCCAGCTTGGCCTGCCGCCCTCGCCAGTGCAGCCGCCCTGCAATCATCAGGTGCAGCACCAGCCAGAGATCGTTTTCGACTCCCATCGCGATGCGCTTCCCCACCCGCCGCGCCTGGCGCACCACCTGTCCTTCCACCTCCGCCAATGTCGGTTGCACTGTGCGCAGCAGAAATGGACTCCCCACGCGCACGCGCTCCAGCCTCTGCCCCACGATCCGGGGCTCGAGCGCAGTGATATACGCGGCGATATCCGGCAACTCAGGCATGCCCTCCAGCTTGCCCGTCCCGCCCGGATTGCGCAACCTCCGGCTGGTTGGGCGAACCTCGTAAGCATCGGGTAAGCCGCACGATTTTCCTTAACCCGCCAGCCTGCCTGCACAACCCCGCCGGCCCGATCTTGGGGTGAGGAGTATAATTCCGCCTCCGCATGGTGCACACGCGCGACCACACGTTTCTATCCCATGATCACCGCCGTGACGGATTGGATCGTCGAGGGCCACAAAGCGTGCCTTGAACCCACTGTGACCCCAGCCGCCGCGCGCCCGTCCTTCCAACGTGGCCCGAGGGGTTTGCCGTGCAAGATCGGCAGCTACCGTGACGGTTCCTTTCCCAAGTAGGCGGTTGCGACAGCCCTATGGCACACGATGAGGCGCTGGCGAAGCGAGTAAAGGCGGGCCTGGGACGCGTCCCGCGCGTAGAGGAAAAGAGAATGTTCGGTGGAGTCGCGTTCATGGTTCGGGGGAAGCTGTGTGTCCTGTGGGCAGGAATCGCATCATGTGCCGCATCGACCCCGCCATCCACGACGGGGCGCTGGAAGGCAAAGGTTGCCGGACCGTGGTCATGAAAGGACGGCGGTACCGAGGCTATGTCTACGTCGACGCCGAGGCCGTGAAAACCAAGGCCCAGCTTGACTACTGGATTGGTCTGGCGCTCGACTACAACGACAAGGCAAGGGCCACACCGAAAGAACGGCGATAGGCATGATGGGTGACGAACACTCAGGTCGGTCATGTGGAGCGCGGCCCCGCCTCGTCCGCCATCTCTAGCCCGTCAACGCTAGCGAGCCTCAACTGAGCTGAACAGCCGCCGGTCCCCGCCGCGAACAGCGCCGCAAACAGGTCAAACTCTACCCGTAGCATGGCTTGCTGCCGCCAGATGGCGTTGCGCGAAGCTCGCAGCCAATTTGCATAGGTAAGCGGTCACCCGCTGTCCCTGCATCACCACCGTGCGTACGGGTCCGTACACGGCGGTTCGGCGAGTTTAGCTTAGCGCAAGGCAGTTAAACAGGGGATGCCGAGCGAGGCAAAGTACGCGTTAGGCAGAGCGAAGCTGAGAGCTGGGCTATTGGCGATCCGCCATGGGCCATGCGGGCTGCCCGCCGTTTGGGCGGCGAGCTCACGTCCGATCCCCCGTTGGCGAAGTTCCGCAAAGCGCGTGCTCCCGCACTTCCACTGCTTCCAGAGCACAGACCGCAGTCTGCGCCGGAGCCACTGATCAAGGCTGTTCAGCGTTGAGGGTGTCTGGCAGAAACCGAAATAGCCTCGCCATCCCCGCAGGTATGCAGAGAGTTCCTTCGCTCTCCGCTCCATGCTGATCCCTCGGGTCCGGCACGTCAGCTCCCGGATTCGCTCCTTGAACCGCAAGATCGCTTTCGG
>Ga0187766_10001064_pt1 | contig 15949 bp, 19 predicted proteins | sample 0216_QUI02_MP05__4_FD_132971 | JGI IMG/M metagenome (GOLD analysis project Ga0187766, IMG submission 132971) | Tropical peat soil microbial communities from peatlands in Department of Meta, Colombia - 0216_QUI02_MP05_20_MG | ecosystem: Environmental > Terrestrial > Soil > Wetlands > Peat ... | reverse complement strand
AGGAGGGCTCAAATGTCCGAACTTTCGCTGATCGACTTTCTGGCCTACAAGCGAACACAAATTCCGTCACGAGTTCGCGCATCAGACGCCCATGCTCGACTGGCACTCAATATGTGCGAGCGCAAGATCTTGCATAAAGACTGGGAGGGCTTTGGCCGGTGGTTTCGGGTATTGAGAGAATCGAAGCGGAATTTATCAGCGCGCGACGCCTCAGCGCCGACGAATCCGCCGGTCATATTTACTATTGAACCTGCCCACGGCTCCGAGCGAATGCTACCGAGTTGATGAGGGACTAAACTGTGCGTCGTGACGCGGCGGCCCAGAAAGGAGCGGTTAACATGCGCTACAGAGTCATCTGCGTTGCACTCCTGGGCTTGGCTTTAGCGGCGCCGGCTCGCGCACAAATCACAACACACTCGACTTCTACCGACGGTACGATGCTCGCGGTCTCAAAGATGCACAATGTGACCGCCACGCCGCTCTATGTTCGATTGATCGGCACTACGTTGTATTTTGGTGAGGCGCGCAGTTTCTCAGCCGGTGACGGGTTCCTTTATCAAGTATCTGGAACTTCGGTCGTCATTATAGATGGCACCACGAACACAGTGCGACCGGGCGAGGCTATCTTCATCGCAGGGCGAAAAGATTTTGTGATCAGAGCAGAGCCCGGCGAGCCGTCCACCTATCTTCGGTTTCTGCTTTCGCCGGCTGCCGACCTCGACCAGCCCGACTTGTCGCTTGGGACCGGCAGGGAGCTATTCCGCTCGAAGTCGCCAGTTCCAGGACTCAAGCAGGGAACTTATAACCTTAGTCTCACAAGAGTGACTTTGCCGCACCAAACGCCTTCCGATCCGCCACATCACCGTTCCGGTGCCGCTCTCCACTTCGTTTTGTCCGGAGCGGGTGCTGAAACAGTCAGCGGGACCACGATCGCGAGGGGGACGGGATCGTTCTCTTACGAGACGACGGATCTGGTTTACCAATGGGGCAATCCGGGCAATGGCCCGTTGACATACTTGGTTTTCGATCTAAGCCCGGAGAACGAGCGCCCAGTCGCACCTGGCACAGATCCTAGTAAGAATCACCTGTAGCAAGCGAAGTATATTTTTAAGCAAGGCCGCTTTTTGCGTGATTTTCAGCATAACCCGCGATATTGTACCCGGGTAGAGGCGAACCGGGCGCGCATCTACACACCCAGCAATGCGCTATGGCTTCTACGCCCCGCCGCGCAAGAACGGCGGGGCTTTTTTAATACTTCCGTTCGCTTTCCACGTGCGATCCGGAGCACTAGGGTAATCGAGCTGCCACAGAGAGCCCCCATCGACTGAGAGGTTCTGCTTCGGAACTTCGCTCGAGCCTGATTCGGGTCATGCCGGCATAGGGAGAGGCATCAATCAATGCCGAGCTATGTCACCTGCCGATTGCCTCTTTTCGCCTTCGACGCAATCAAAGTGGCGGACGGGGCCAAGGGATGACACCTGCCGTCGTTGGCCTTGTCCTCTGCGCCGCTATTTTACACGCGAGCTGGAACGCATTTTTACGCGGTAGTGTCGATCGGTTGCTCACCATTACGGTAATGTGTTTTGCGTGGACTGTGATTGCCGCACCCTTTGCCCTGTTCCTGCCGCTCCCGGCGGTGGCAAGTTGGCCGTATATCTGCCTCTCGTGCGTTTTGCAGGTCAGTTACAACATTTTACTCGTCATCGCCTATCGCCATGCCGAGCTTGGGCAAGTCTACCCGATCATCCGCGGGTGTGCGCCCTTGCTCGTGACATTGGGGGCAGCACTCTTTGCGCATGAGCGGCTCGGTCTCCAATCCTTGGCGGGCATCATCCTGGTATCGCTCGGGGTCATGAGCCTCTCGCTCGGTAAGCGGGGCACGAAAATCGTGGCAATCGTGGCAGCGTTTGCGACAGCCTTCGTTATCGCGTGCTATACGGTGGTCGACGGCATCGGGGCACGTCTTGCAGGAAGCCCCTACACGTATTCTGCTTGGCTTTTCCTCCTCAACAGTATCTTCATGCAGTTCACTTTCCTCGCCATACGTCGGCGGATCGAAATCACGCTTCGATTCCCCGATTTCCTGAAGGCCTTGGCTGCGGGTGCCGTTCAGATTTTGACTTACGGCATTGTAATTTGGGCCTTCACGCTCAATCCGATTGGACCCATCTCGGCGTTGCGGGAGACAAGCGTCGTTTTCGCCGCAGTCATTGGCCGCCTCTTCCTCGGCGAGAGTTTCACAGTGCACCGCCTGGCGGCGTGCGTCGCGATTTCGTCCGGCGCGATTTGCCTGGGATACAGGTCTTGAGGAAGCAATACGCGAGCCTCGCGACAGGCCATCACAAGCTGGAGTTTCGCAACCAAGGTTACGACTGCGGGAAGTAAGCCCCTCAGCTCAGCCCATGGCCGGTGGCGCTTCTTTTTTGCCCCGAGCCAACGGCGCCAGAATCCATACGCCCCAATGATAGCTTTTCTTCGCTCCGTCGTATCCCAATCCGGCGCGGTATTTCATTTGCTGGAAAGTCTCCAGTGACCTGTATTAGAGTCGCCCAGGATGGGCACTCCCAATGAACGCACTAGCCCCGCCCCTGTAGCTCTCCCTCGGACGGCGGGGCTATTTTTTGCTTGCCGTCTCCAAGTTCCTCACGCGTGTGGTCAGTCTGTCAATGTGGGCGGCGAGGTCTGCTTGCGATGACTTCATAGCGTACACTAGTCGCTTAATCTCCTCCCGTATTTGTCCGAATTTTTCGTCGCTGCCGAGTTTTTCAAATTCCTCGTCAGTCATCGTCGCCTCCGCGTCTGTCCGCCGTGAGCGTTACGATCTCGCATTTCGATTCTCACCACAGAGCTAGGTTTGAGAACGCCTCTCCAATCGGTGCGTAACTAAACCGTAAGCATGCTCAATCAAAGCGCCCAGGTGATTGGGGTGCTGCCGATTGACTTCAGAAACGAGGTAGTCATGGAGGCCGCGCACGTCACTATGCACTCGCTCGGCCTCGAGCTTTTCGCCACTATGGGCTTCACGAGACATCGAGACGAAGTGTCTAAACAACTCCTCGATTTCGAGCTTCTGCGCGGCCTCGGCCTCGTTGGTTCGTGCGATCGCCTGCAGCCGCATGACGAACTGTGCGAATCGGTTCATTGCGCATATTACAGTCTTTAGAGCTGATGGCTCATCTAGAATCGCGCTGACGGAGCGATTGGATGTATCGCGTAAAAATGAAACTGAGAAACGGATCGCAAATCGAGACCGGCGAGAGACCGGGAGATACGCCCAAGCTAGGAGCGCCCATCGAGATCTCCTACCGGGGCAAGCTGTACCGGGCGCACGTTACGAAAGTCGTATACACAAAACCACATGGACCTCGCTCCGAGGCGGTCCATTTAGTTGATGCCGTAGAAATGTGATCGTTCAGCTGGCACGCTAATGCGCTCGCAACACTCGCACGATTTCTATGCCGATGTAGATGCAGGACGCACATGCCGCTGCCGCAAGAAGACCCCACCCCGAATCAGGGCGGTAGCTGCTAATGGCCACCCCGGTGACAGCGCCAGCCGCTAATCCCAGCGCCCAAATACTCCAGCCCATCGCATAGCCAGCCAAAGTGCCGATTAGGAGCGCCAGCACCCACAACAGAACGGCTAGTGTAATAATCACGACTGCGGCGGCATGAGTCGGTGCGAAAGCGCCGGCAATTCCGCCGAGTCCAAACACGGCAACCGCTGCCGAAAGAGAAGACATCTCGCTCTTGATCCTGATAATCATGTGCGACACTCCCGATTTTACGGGGCCCCAAAGTGTCGACCGCCCGCAATTTGACTATCGCCCACAATCGTTAAGCGCCTGTTAACCAAAAATTGCAAGTGCGAAATCCGAACTGCGTCTCCATCGATACTCAACACGGCGGCTTATTTTGAAAGTCCGCTGATGAAGGTGTTTGGCGAAATCCGCCTCACCGTTCTGGACAATCGCCCGCGATTCTTGAAGGACCTGAGCCTATCCTTACTATGGCCAAAACGAAGATGCGGCAAAAGACTCGGACGGCGTGTGGGAGTCCCATTCGCTACAAGGCGCGTCGATCGACCTTCCAGCGGCTTACATGCGCATCATGGCGTTTCCCGGGCATTGTTCGTATTGTCAGTTATTTGGACGGCAATCATATTGCTCTGGCAGGCCCCGCGGCTGTTCTAGGTCGTGTAAATGGACGGCATACTAGGTAAGACGTAGCTGCCGTAGCGGGCGTCGCTAGCTTCGTTCGCCCAGCCATACGCTGAAGTAGGTGAATGCCGCATGTTGCCGACGAGAGACCTGCTAAGCCTAAGCGACCATGGGGTTGATGACCTCCTTAGATTGGTTCGCCGTGCGAACGAGCTAAAGCAGCTTTCGGATGAGCGTTGCATGCCGCAAAGCCTTCGCGACCGGCGCATTGGATTAATTGTGGACGATGGTGGATGGCGGAACACGACCGCCTTCGATCTAGGCATTCAAGTGATGGGCGGGCTCTGCATCCACGTTCCGATAAAGCTTGGGCAACGCGAAACGATAGAGGATTTGGGACATTACTTGGACAACTGGTTCGACGCTGTCGTGGTTCGAACGCGCTCACTAGCAGACTTGCGTGATCTTGCAGCTGCCATGCGCTCTCCGGTGATCAATGCGCGAACTCGCGCAAATCACCCATGCGAAACGCTTGGAGATCTCAGCTTCCTTTGGAGTGAACGGCATGCAATCGACGGACTGAAAGTCGTCGCCGTCGCAGCTGACGACAATATCCTGCGGTCGTGGGTGGAGGCCGCTGCCGTCTTACCAATCGAGGTAGTCCAGGTATTTCCCGAAACATGGCATCTGCGTAATCCAACACTTCTTATTCCGCGTTTTCGCGCGACTGAAAACATGAGTGAATTGGTCGACGCCGACGTGCTGATTACCGATTGCTGGCCCGACGAGGGTCCAGCTGAGGCATTGCTCCCATTCCAGATTACCGCCCGGTTACTTGACAGCCTAAAGCCTGAAACAGCCTTCATCCCCTGCCCGCCAGTAACACGAGGACAAGAGGTCTCTGAGGACGCCATGCTGTCCCCCCTCTGTCGAGTTGTACAGGCTAAAGAATTCTTGCTCCATTCGCAGAACGCACTGCTCGAATGGGTTCTAGCTTAATCTGTTCGGCGTCAGCAATTGCGAGACATTCTGAGAAGTTTTGCGAATGGAGGGTTTAAGGCTCATCGTAGCTCGTGAGGGAGCGAAGATGAGATAGAAACGCGGGCCGTCGGAGACGGCCGAAGTGCATGTCCACACGAACCGTCGCTGTCACAATTAATTCAGGCCAATAAGCACGGTGGAGTAAAAAGTTTTCAATCAAAAATTCATTCACAGCGATGTCCGCTTTGGGTCATAAGCGGAAGTTAGGACAAGTTCCCTCCTGGTCCGCTCTTCCCCCGAAATCGGACATTTAATTGCCTCCACGGCACTTCCGAGATGTGCCAATTTCGGACATCTGACTGTTCGGGCCTCAGCATCCTCCGAGCCTCGTCGGCACGCGCGATTTTGCCCCCGAACAGATCGACGATATGCGGGGCCTTCTCGATCAGCTCGCTATTGCCTTTTACAAGCCGATCGTTCGCACCATTGACAGCGTTCTTCGGGCCAAGGCAAACCATACCGCCGAGAGGGGAGGGCTGCGCCGACATCGGGAAAACGATGCGGCCGATCCCGAACCCGTTCCAGGTGGTATCGTTTGGCCGCATCGACTTGGCAAAGCTCGTCGTGGCTGGTGCTGCTGGTATTCCGTGCTTCACGCAGAGAACTATGCTGACGACGAGGTGCAAGCGCAACACATCCTCGGCGAGCGTGAAATCCTTCACATTATGTTAGCCAACGAGCGCGGTATTATTGCGCAATCGGCGAGGTCACTTGTTACGAGAGCTATTGGAGCAGGAGGCTCGACGGCGCTATCATGATCTCGACAAATAAAGGGGGTGTGGGCCGATGATCGCAATCGAAGCGATTAAGTTCAACCACGACGCAAGTTCCGCCACGCATGACGCGTTCAATATTCGAAGGAACCTGATGCATTTCGAGCACGTACCCGAGTGGCGGCGATTTATCAGCGTCAATCCGGAAGATTCGCGTGCGGCTTACGCTATTGCTCCAACGAAAGGCAATCCGATTACGATCGAGGTGTCACTGAGTTCGACTGATCCGAGTGCTGCTTTTATGGAGGTCCGGGTCGAGCACCACGTCAAGACGCGCCCAATCAATTTTATAAACGGTCAGACGGGTTTCGTCGCCTTTGAGCTGATCGATCCACCCGTCGTGCACGGCCACGTTGGGATTTGGGACGTGGAGTGGCATTGGGAGCATCGTGCAGGGCCGCAGCATCCATGGCACCATTTTGCGGTCACGCGCCATCGATTATACGCCGTACTCGATGTGCCTACGGACCCTTGGGAGCAGGGGCCATACAACGCGGCTAACACGCAATTGCCGTGGACGGATGTGCTCGATTATGCCTGCCGATGGGCGGCCGGAGCGACCTCAAAGGACATGGCCGCGGCACTGGTCACGCAAAATGTCTACGCGCTCGGCCCAAGCATTATCACATACGATTGCCCTGGTGGCGGCAGCTCGCACTACAGCTGGCCCAATTTCGACTGCACCGCATTCATCGATCGACTTCGGGGTGGCATCGGCAATGGTGTGTATGTGAACTGCAGCGACTGCGCGACGTTCGTTTCCACATTTGCAAATGCGCTTGGGTGTAATCTATGGCAGTCAAGGATGGGCTATTTCTTTTCGCTGAACGACTTACTTGCGATCGGCAGCAGCGTCTGGCAGACGGCCTGCGGTTGGGGCAGCTTCAGCTATCACGAAGTCGCATGGGAGGCGGCCTGCACAGCAAACGACGATGTATATGACGCATGTCTCCGAGTCGACGGCGACAGTGATCCGACGAGCGCTCCCCACGTCCCACTGCTCCCGCAGGACTTGCGCTTCGGAAATCCCGGCAATCTGCTTTACCGCGATCGTCTCGCAACCCCGGCTGGTCGCCCCAGCTGCAATCCTCAGCCCGCCACGCGTCAGCGCCGAGCGGTCGTGTAGGAGGCGACAATGCATGCAGTGCATAAGCGGCTTCTCGAAAAGCATTTCGCTGCAAGACAGTGGCACGGACGCAACAAATACGGAAAGCGCGTGATCAAGGATTTCCATTTTGACGGGTCCGAGATCGAAGGTTGGTCCTTGCGCAGGGCGCACCGCGTCGAAGGCGCGAAGCCACCGGTCGTTTACTCACTATGGCAACACGGTGACCCCGCGAGCGAGCTGCTTGCCATCAACGTTTACGAGTGCGCCTCGGTCAAGGCGGCGCACGATCAATTGTTTGAAGTCCTCGGCAACGTCCAGTCGGGCGCGGTCGAACGTCGGTCTGAGAAGAATGCACCCGGCGATATTGCAGTAGGGCTCGCCAATACGATGATTATTTTTGCACGCGCCAACATTGTCATGTTTATTCGCAATGCCGGAACGAAGGTCATCCCAGTTGGCACAATAGCGCGCAACCTCGACGATCTCTTGGTGCGACGGCTCGAACCAAGCCGAACGGGATGACGAGGGCGCTTTCGCATTGCCCAAGCCGGCCAAGAGAGCGATCCTGGCCTCGAAACCACAGACATCTGGCGAATGTCGGATAAGTCGAAAAGATCGACTCAAACCGACACGATGTGGAACCAGGGGGTAGCCTGTTTGCATGTTTGGCGCTCGACCGCTTTGGCGAATGGGAACTTATGCGTCGGCGGTTCGGCTATGTTCGGACATCGCTGGATAAGGGCGTCACTGTGCTATTTTCAAAGGCATAGACACCACGTGATCGGACCCGCTGCCGGGACGTCGGAAGCTCGCTTCAGCAGGGTTTGCGTAGATACGAAGTTGCCGTAACATTGTTCGGTTCGCTTACGGCTGAATTAAGGGAGGGGGAAAATGTCAATTTTGGGCTGGATTATTTTGGGTATCGTCGCAGGCTTTATTGGTAGCAAAATCGTGAACAAGCGAGGCGAAGGACTCATTTGGGACCTAATCTTGGGGATCGTCGGCGCAATAGTTGGTGGCTGGCTATTTACATTTTTTGGTCAAGCGGGCGTCACCGGTTTCAATCTGTATAGTTTGCTGGTGGCGGCTGTGGGAGCAATCGTCGTTTTGATCGTGTATCACGCCATTCGACGCGCTGTCTGAACGCAGCAAGTGCAACCGTCGTTGGCGCATTCCGCCGTCAATCGATGGTGCGCGCGGCAGTGCCAATCGGTATGGCGATATTTTGAGCCCGGATTGGTAACATCCGATTTTCTAACGTGCCCCTAGTCAGTTTGTCTCCGCGCCCACGGCCGCTCCGTCACACCGCTTGCAAAACACCCTCGGTGTAAGTCGTGAAGGCGGCTTTGGGTCATAAGCGGACGTCGCGCTGATTTTTCCACGGAATCCGCTATCCCCCTGGAAGCGGACCTCCAACCGCGAGCGCGACATGTCCTAAACGTGCCAGAATCAGACATTCCAAAATTCTCTACCTAAGGCGCGTATTCGCTCAAAATTCTCGCGCCTATTATCCGCAATCACTTGGAACGAGCGTGAGGCAGGCTCGCTGTGTAAATGACGCAGTGTCGAAGTCTGACCTCCAAAGCAATTGGCAGGACGCCCGGACTTCAAAAACACGGCAAGGCTGCGGCCCGAAGAGGAATGCTGCGGTGGTGGGCCTATGAGTCCGCTGCGATCCGCCTGAGAATGCGTCGTGCGTCCTCGGCGATCTCGCGCACGATTTCCCCAGCCGGCTGAATCCTGTTCACCAAGCCGACACCCTGGCCGGCCCAAAGAGGGAAGGACTCGATATCGCCTTCATGATCGCTGCGCGGTGTCGTGCTTTGATAACGGACGACGGTGGACCCGTGAGAACTGGTAGCGAGGACATCGCCTTCACCTGGCCGCTCCCCGGAAGGCGGCCTGCCCGCCGACTCCCAGGCAGCGACGGTCGTGTTCCGCAGCACTCGGTGCGGCGCGGCGGGCCAGGTAATGTCAAACAAGGTTGTATATACCGTGTCAGCGGCCGTGCCATCCAATACGCGCTGCCGGTAGTACGAGTGCACCGAAGCCTCCTCGCTGGCCAGAAAGCGTGTCCCGATCCATGCCCCAGCAGCACCCAAGGCTAGGACAGCAGCCAGGCCTCGTCCATCGGCGATGCCGCCGGCAGCGACGACCGGGATGGGTGCCACGGCGTCAACAACACTTGGGACCAGGGGCAGGGTGGCCACGTCGCCACGGACGTGCCCCCCGGCTTCCCACCCCTGCGCGACGACGATGTCGACTCCCGCTGCCACCGCTCGCCGCGCTTCCTCGACGCTTCCCACCTGGTGCAAAACCGTCGTCCCGGCGGCATGGCATCGTTCCACATGGCGCGCTGGATCGCCCCAAAAGAAGCTCACCACGGGAACGCGCTCTTCGAGGCACACTTCCAATTCGTCTTCATACGAATAGGTCATCAGAAGGTTGACCGAAAACGGTTTCGAGGTGGCGGCTCGGACTTCGCGAATTCTCTCGCGTGCCACCCTTCCGCCGGAACCGGTTGTCACGGTACCGAGTCCGCCTGCACCAGACACAGCAGCGGCAAGTGCCGCGCCGGCGGCACCGCCGATTGGCGCCTGGATGATGGGAAGATCAATGCACAGCTTGTTGCAGAGTTCTGTTTTCATCTTGCCCTCCATGTCGATGGGTGGGCACCGCCAACTCGTACATTTCTACATTCGACCATTTCTGTGGTGGATAGGATTTACGGTAAGGACAGGCGAGATATGATACATCTGCCTACCGGTTGAAACGCCGATTAATTTCCCGCATCTTCCGCCTGCCGGCGAGGGCCCGCACCTAGCTCACCTACGAAAGGAACATTGCGATGTCGTTCTCGATGTCTCAGGCTTCCCTGCCAGTTTTCGAAATCGGCCTCAACGTATTGTCTGCCGTTCTCGATAAGGCCGCAGCATACGCTGCTGCCAAGAAAATCGACCCCTCCGTGCTGCTCAATTCGCGTCTGTCTCCCGACATGTTTGCGCTTGTCCGCCAGGTGCAGGTGGCGGCGGATCAGGCCAAGAATGGCTCGGCGCGTCTCGCGGGCGTCGAAGCACCGCGCTACGAAGATACCGAGACGACGGTTGATCAGCTCAAGGCGCGCCTCGCAAAAACAGTGGCCTATCTGAAGACACTCGACCCAAAGCAGATTGACGCGTCCGCCGATCGGCAGATCACGTTCCCGCTCGGCCCGAATAACAATGGGCACATGAAAGGCGACGATTACCTCAGCCACTTCGTGCTGCCGAACTTCTATTTTCACTGCACAGCCGCCTATGCAATTCTGCGCCATTGCGGAGTCGATATCGGCAAGCGGGACTTTTTGGGTGCGATCCCCATGAAGATGACCTGAGACAGGACCGATCCAGGGTCGGCCTAAATTGCTTCTAAGCGGCGACACAGGATGCCGATGCAGCGATGTACGGATTAGCGAGACACCTCTAGCGTCAGATTTAGAGGAAGTGAGGTGCCACGATGGATCGAGCAACCAAGGAAGGGGAGCGAGGTTCGAATGGATTCTCGGTTGATTTAAGGACCATTGTCCCCTGTCATATTTTCGGTCTAGAGAGATGGCGCCCTCGAAACGCCGTGGATCGGCGTAATGATGAGAACCGAAGACGAAGAGCATGATGCCTTAACCGGTCTTGAACACGTCGACGTGAGTGACCTGCTCACCGGCGAGTTTCGGGCGGCAGTGTGTGAGACTCTGCCGCTTGCCGATCCATCTCAGCGGGACAATGCGTTTAACAAGGTCATCCTCGAGGTGCGGTGCTATCGCGGCTTGCGCCAAAGCAAGCATTCTAATCTCTCATCCATGGAGGTTCGGCAGCACTTGCGGCGCGGCCTAGATCTCGCTCGCGATCTCGAAAAATGGATCGCAAACACACCGCCGATCGTTCGGGATTATGTTCTTTCCGCTATGGGTCGCGAGGCAAAGAGGCGAGGAAGTACATTTACGGAGCAAACTTGGCCCGATTTGAGGGAGAGATTTTGCGCTTTGCAAGAAAGGATCAGGGAGGCACTAAAATTTGTCAAAAGTGATCGTGGGCGACCGGAAAATGCCGAATTGAATGATCTCGTAAGGTCGCTTGCTTTGATCTGGGAGGAGTATACAAACCACAAATTTAGCCTCACGAAGAAAGGCGATCATACACCATACGCGTTCGTCAGAATGGTCTGTCGAGTAGCCGATTCGCGAATTGTTGCGTCAGATTTCGACAGACAACTCGGAACGGCACTTCGGTTGGCAACACGAAGGTTCAGACGAGCACGTCAGGAGTGCAGCAAAAAATAGAGGCACCGAAGGCACAATTTTCTGCAGCAGAATCTAATAGCAGCACCTGCACAGCATGCTAAACAAGGGGCTGGTCTTCTGGATTCCGGTATTTGCCAGGAAGACGCTCCACCATGCCTCGTCTGCGAAAGCTTTCCTCGTCAAAACGGCCGCAGCCATGCGAGGCGGACCAAGCCCTAATCGCACTTGCGCGACTCTTGGCGCGACTCACGGCCAGTGAGTGGGTCGCGCGGGTGCGATGCGGAGACTCGTCTCAGAACAACTCCTTCGCGGCAGCGACCCACGGCCTCGGTAAATCGCCACCTCCTCGATCGGAGCCTGCACGGTGACGAAGACATCGATCACAGGGCCAGTCGACACCCTCATTCATCCGCTGTTGACGGTTCGGGAGGCTGCGACGCTCTTGAAAGTTTCCCCGCGCACGATCCGCCGGATGATCGATGACGAGCGCCTCCGAGCCGTTCGCTTAGGCCGCATTGTCCGGATTCGACCCGAGGCGCTCGCCGCCCTCGTGAAGTGACAGAAATGGCCAGGTGAGTACAATAATCGTCAGAATTCATATTTCGAAGAGTCCTCATTATTACCTTATAGTGGGTATTTCCTTAGTTCCTATATTGACAAAATCATGAATTTGTACTGTAATCACCTTCCGTCATCATGAGGCCACTTGTGTCCACTGGCAAGCCATCACGAAACCCCTTCGTGGCCTCGGCCCAACAATCGATCGGCGACGTCATTGCGCTAGTGAGCGCGGACTCGACACTCCCGAAGACGACACGCCAGAATTGGGCGTGGGCGCTCCGGTTTCTCTGCCGCGTTTGCGGCAAAGACCCAGCGTCAATTCCCGCGCACCCTGATTATTTGCGGTGCCTTCTCAAGAAGGCAGCGCCGACTGCATCTGGACTTACGGCAGCAGCTTGGAATAACGCGCGATCGCTCGCCGGCAAAGCGCTGGCTTGGGCCGGCATTACGACGGTCCCGGGGCGGTATTATCAAACGCCGTATACCGACGAATGGGCGGCGCTGTGGTCCAAGCTGCCGGCGGAAACCGCGCTCGCTTACCAGCTAAGCCGCTTCTGCCACTACGCGAGCGCCACCGGGCTTACCGCGATGGAGGTGAACGACCCCGTCCTGGAACAGTTCCATCAGGCGCTTATTGAGGAAAGCATGGTCGAGAACCCGTGGGCCACTTATCGCGGTGCGGCGAAGAGCTGGAACAATGCTGTCGACCGGATCCCGGGCTGGCCGCAAATTCGCTTGAAGGTGCCGACCAAGCAAGCTGCCGTGTTTACGCTCTCGTGGGAGGTCCTACCCCATCCGTTGCGCGCTGAGATCAATCGCTATTTTGAGCGTGCGGCGGGCGTCGATCTCAACGGAGACTTCGCGCGGCCCCAGCGGCCCCAGACGATCGAGACTCGGCGAGAGCAGCTCCTCTGGTTCTTCTCCGCGGTCGTCAATAGCGGAACGCCGATCGACTCGCTGACCAGCATCAAGTCCCTCCTCGTACCAGAAACGGCAAAGCGTGGCCTCACTTATCTCCTCAACCGGCGGGGTGGCAAAAACTATTGCGCACTTTGGTGCCTAGCCCAGTTTCTGCCGACACTTGCGCGCCGAACCGGATTGCCCGCCGATACCATCCAGGCGCTGCTGCGATACAAGCGCGCCTTGAGGATCGAGCAGGCGGGTATGGCGGAGCGGCACCGCGAGACCCTGCGCAAGTTTAATGACCCCGCCTCGGTGCTCGCGCTCGTGGGCTTCGCAGACAGGATCGAACGCAATGTCGCAGCGTGCGGCAACCACGGCGCACGCGTGGCAAAGCTGATCCAGACCGCGCTCGCCGTTGACCTCCTTCTTTATGCGCCTGTCCGGATCGGCAATCTCGCCACGATCGAACTCGATCGACATCTGATCGTGGTCCAAAATGAGCCGCGGGCCGTCCATCTCCGGTTCCCGGCGCACGAGGTAAAGAACAACCAGGACCTCGAGTTCCCGCTGCCACGGGAGACAATCGCGCTACTCGACCTGTATTTGACAACGTATCGGCCGCTACTGACTCGATATCAGAGCTCCTTCCTTTTTCCGGGTAAATATGCGGGCCGCGCCAAGCACGTCAACGCCCTCCGCAAACAGATTCATGACACCGTCTTCAAGTTCACGGCACTCGACATGCCGCCGCACCGCTTCCGTCACGCGGTCGGCAAAATCTTCCTCGATCGCAATCCTGGTCAATACGGTGTCGTGCAGCGTCTTCTCGGGCATAAACGAGTCGAGACAACCATCGCGTTCTATGCCGGCGAAGAAGGCGCCGCGGCCGCGCGTCATTATCACGAGACGATTCTGAAGCTCCGCGCATCGGGCGTTGGAGGGTCTCGTGGTTGATCGCGCTAATCGACCCGTTCCCGAGGCCCGCAGTCTGCCCATTAGCCAATGGCCCGAGCTTGACCAGCAGCTTTGGGTGAAAGGCCTGCTGCCAGTCGGATTGCTCGACGAACCTCGTCCGGCAATGCGTTGGAGGCCGGCGACATGGAAGTCTGTCGCCAGCTCGTACGGTCGATGGCTTTACTGGCTATTCATCGACGACGCCCTTGATCCTCTCGCCCCTCCAGCACAGCGTGTCACGAGGGAGCGATTGACGTCGTACGTGACCGACCTCCTCATGAACAACGCGTCCACGACCGTGCACTTGCGGGTTCTCCACCTGGGCCTCGTATTGGAGGCGATGACACCCGGTAGCCGACCCGTCTGGTTTGCTCAGGTCTTGAGGCAGCTCCGCGTCGCGCAGCGACCCGTAAGGGATGACCGCCCACGACTCGTACCGGTCCGTACCGTCCTCACCCTGGGATGGCACCTTATCGATCGTGCCGAGCAGCGGACGGCGTGGTCACCATGCCGGCGAGCGCTGTGCTACAGGGCTGGCCTCCTCATGCTGTTTCTTTGCGCGTGCTCGCCGCGTGTCCGCAGCCTGGCCGTGTGCAAAATTGGCCATCATCTCGAGCGGCGCGGCGACTCTTGGTGGGTGACTCTGGACGCCGCGGACACGAAAAACGGCCGCCCCATGGACCTTCCCCTGCCGGCCGCTTTTACGCCCGCTATCGGACGCTATCTTGCGCATTGGCGGCCGATTTTGCTATCGCGGCAGGCGATCTACGGCGCCACAGTTCCTACCGATTCAGGCCATTTCTGGCTTAGCGAGACGGGCGGAGCGCTGACGACAAAGGACTTCAACTACATCGTCAACACCGTCACGCGCCGGGAGCTCGGTCGGGCGCTCAATCCGCACATCTTTCGCAAGATCGTGGCCACAGAGCTGGCCATACACGACCCCGCGCACGTGCAAATTGCCCAATCACTGCTCGGCCACGCCTCGTACGAGACCACCGATCGCGCTTACAATCTCGCTCGGGCACTCGATGCCGCCCGGAGCGCGCATGGTACGCTCACCGCGCTGCGTCGTGAGGCGAGCGATTTGGGTCGTTCGGAAAGTTCGCATTCGACCCCTTCACGGAGTAGGAAGAGATCATGAGAGCCATCATCTACGCCCGCTACAGCTCGGACCTGCAGCATGATGCCTCGATCGAGGATCAGGTCCGTCTCTGTAAAGCACGCATCGAGAAAGAGGGTTGGACCCTTGTTTCGATTTACACCGATCGTGCCCAAAGCGGCGCGAACCGCCTTCGACCCGGCTACCAGAAGATGCTCGAGGACGCGCGCAAAGGGGAGTTCGACGTCGCGGTCGCCGAAGCACTCGACCGGTTCTCCCGCGACCAAGAGGACACCGCGGCACTCTACAAGCAGCTCTCATTTGCGAGCGTGCGCCTCGCAACCCTCGCCGAGGGCGACATCACCGAGCTCCATGTCGGTCTCAAGGGCACGATGAACGCCCTCTATCTTAAGGATCTCGCGCTCAAAACGCGTCGAGGCCTCGAAGGTCGGGTGCGCCAAGGCCGCTCTGCGGGCGGCAACGTGTATGGCTTATGACGTAACTCGTGAGTTCGATGGCGCTGGTGAACCTCGCCGTGGCGGTCGGTGTGTGAACGAGGGGGAAGCGAACATCGTGCGGCGTATCTTTAGCGAATACGCGGCCGGAAAATCACCCCGCTTCATAGCGCGAGGTCTCAATGCGGACGGTATCCCGGCCCCGAAGCGCAAGGGTTGGGCGGCCTCCACGATCAACGGCAATGCCGGACGCCGAAGCGGCATTATCAACAACGAACTCTATATCGGACAAGTCGTCTGGAACCGACTTCGCTTTATCAAAGACCCGCAAACGGGTAAACGCGTCTCGCGGCTTAACCCGGCCGACCAGATCGTCGTCACATCCGTCCCTGAGCTTCGAGTCATCGATCGGGACCTTTGGGACCGGGTCAGGGCACGGCAAGCGGCGACCAAACGAGGGCCGCGCCCGGACAAGCGTGACGACAAACCGTTCTGGGATCGTCGCCGGCCGCGCTACTTATTCTCCGGGCTCATGCGCTGCGGCTGTTGTGGCGGCTCTTACGTCAAGGTAAGCGCCAACTTGTTCGGCTGCTTCAACGCCCGGGAGAAGCAGACTT
>Ga0187766_10001063_pt1 | contig 15955 bp, 11 predicted proteins | sample 0216_QUI02_MP05__4_FD_132971 | JGI IMG/M metagenome (GOLD analysis project Ga0187766, IMG submission 132971) | Tropical peat soil microbial communities from peatlands in Department of Meta, Colombia - 0216_QUI02_MP05_20_MG | ecosystem: Environmental > Terrestrial > Soil > Wetlands > Peat ... | reverse complement strand
CTCTCTCCGCGCGCAATCCGCGGCTTTATGCGCATGTGCGCGGCGCCATCGAAGCGAGGACGGTCAACGCCGTCCCGCTCTGACCGAGGTCGATGCCGCCCGCAAGCTCCACCGCCCGGGCGTCCGCAGCGGACGCAGCCGCGGCCGATCGCGACGCGGCGCTGATCGCCGAAATCGAACGCCTGCGGGCCGAGATCGCCGCCGCCGAACACAGGATCCGCGAGCTCGAAGCGCGCGCCGACACCGATCCGCTGCTCGACATCCGCAACCGGCGCGGGTTCATGCGCGAGCTCAAGCGCTCGCTCGCGCACCTGCAGCGCTACAAAGGCGAGGCAGCGCTGCTGTTCATCGACCTCGACGGCTTCAAAGGAGTGAATGATACCCACGGGCACGCCGCCGGCGACGCCATCCTCGGGGTCCCCGCCCAAGCAATGACCGACGCCCCGCGCCGCGCCCGCCTGCGGGCGGGACTTGCGCTGCCCGTGCTCCTCGGCCTCGCGCTCGGCGCGGCTGCGCAGGCCCCAAACCCGCTCGGGTTGCAGCCGGTTCCGAAGTTCACCGGCTACATCGTCGATCTCACCGGCACGCTCACCGCTGAGCAGCAGAACGCGCTCGAGCAGAAGCTCGGCGCGTTCGAGGCCGCCAAGGGTTCGCAGCTTGCGGTGCTGATCGTGCCGACCACGCAGCCCGAGGAGATCGAGGCCTATTCCATCCGCGTGGTCGAGCAGTGGAAGGTCGGGCGCAAGAAGGCCGATGACGGGGTGCTCCTGCTGGTCGCCAAGAACGATCGGCGCGTGCGCATCGAAGTCGGGAGAGGCCTTGAGGGCGTACTGACCGACGCCACTTCGAACCGCATCATTGATGAGACCATCCGGCCGGCGTTCCGCCAAGGAGATTATTACGGCGGTATCGACGCGAGCCTCGGACAGATGATGAAGCTCATCGAGGGCGAGCCGCTGCCGCCGCCCGACACGAGGTGGCAGTCGGACCGCTCGCGCCACAACGGCGGTTCGCTCCCCGTGATCTTTTTCATGGTGCTGATCGGCTCGGTGCTCTTTAAAGCCATCTTCGGCCGCACGATCGGTTCGCTCCTGACGGGCGGGGGCGCGGGGCTACTCGTCTGGCTCGCAGGTTACGCGGTGGTGTTCGCCGGCGGGGCGGCCTTGGTCGCGTTCCTCCTGGCCATGCTCTCGGGCGCTGCGCGCGGGAGCGGCTGGTCGAGCTACCCCGGCAGCGGGGGATGGGGCGGGTTCGGGGGCGGTGGATTCGGAGGCGGCGGTGGATTCGGAGGCGGTGGATTTGGCGGCGGTGGCGGTGGCGGCTTTGCCGGTGGCGGTGCCTCGGGGAGCTGGTAGCCGATGAAACTCCTGCGACTTGTCCGTCACATCGGCACCACGCGCTGGAGCACGCTGCGCGCTTTCCCGAAAGAGGTGCGCGACGCCATCGAGCAGGCGATTCGTGAGTGCGAGGCGCGCCACGGCGGAGAGATCCGCTTCATTGTCGAGACCGCCTTCGACATCCCCGAGCTTTGGCGCGATCTGCCACCGCGCACGCGCGCACTGCAGCTTTTTGGTCAGTTCGGCGTATGGGACACGGCGCACAACAACGGTGTCCTCATCTACGTGCTCATGGCCGACCACGTGGTCGAGATCATCGCCGACCGCGGCATCGCCTCGCGCATCGGCAACGCGGAGTGGGCGGCGGTGTGCCGGCAGATGGAACACCATTACCGCGCCGGGCGCTTCCGCGAAGGCTCGCTCGACGGCATCCTCGGCGTGGCGGCGCTCCTTGGGCGGCACTTCCCAGGCCGGGCGCCCAGTGGCAACGAACTGCCGAACCAGCCGGTGCTCCTGTAGCGGATCGACGACGAGCCGCGGACGCGGCATATCGTTCATAATGCTTTATTAATGAGAGCTTCCCGGCCCTGCACCGCGCTGGCGGCACTTTTGTGCTCGGTGCTCACCGGCTGTTCGCTCTTTCGAGCGATCGAGCGCGCGCCACCCCCGCCCCCGCCCGCACCGCCTCCAGCACCCGTCTCGGTTCTGCCGGCGCCGGTCGCCACGGAGCGCTTCGAGCTCGCCAAGGCTCAGGACGTCGTGGGTGTGGTTCAGGTCGTAACGGCCACCAAGGAGGACACACTCACCGACATCGCGCGCCGTTTCAACGTCGGCTACGAGGAGATCCTGCGCGCGAATCCCAAGGTCGATCCCTGGCTCCCGGGTGAGGGTCGGGAGATCGTCGTGCCTTCGGCGTTCGTGCTGCCGAATGCCCCCCGCACCGGGATCGTGATCAACATCGCCGCGATGCGCATTTTCTATTACCCACCCGTCAAAGCAGGCGAGCGGCCCGTCGTCTACACGCACCCAATCGGCGTCGGCAAGGTCGGCTGGCGTACCCCGGAAGGGGTCACGAAGGTCGTGCGCACCGAGAAAGACCCCACCTGGCGCGTACCCGTATCGGTACGCAAGGAGCATCTCGAGGAGCGTGGCGAGGAGCTCGATCCGGTGATCGGTCCGGGGCCCGACAATCCCCTCGGCAAGTATGCGCTTTACCTCCAGTGGCAGAGCTACCTGATTCATGGAACCAACAAACCCGCCGGCGTCGGCTTGCGCTCGAGTCACGGCTGCATCCGTCTTTACCCCGAGGACATCGAGCAGTTCTACACGTTCGTGCCCGTCGGCACGCAGGTGCGCGTGGTCAACCAGCCGTTCCTGTTCGGGTGGCGCAACGGCGAGCTGTACTTGCAGCCCTATGACGTGCTCGAGGATGACCAGCGGCAGACGAAACAGAAAAGCTTCATCACGCAGGCGCTACCGCCGAATCTCGATCAGCGCCTCAAGGCGCAGCACGAGAAGATCGACTGGAACCTGGTCTCGAGTCTGACCGAAAGCCCCCGCGGCATTCCGGTGCCCGTGACCGAGACCTACGCGAGCGTCGATGGAGTGCTCGCGGCCGCGCCGCGCGTCGAGAATGAGCTGCCCAGAGGATCGACCTGGGATGGGAAATCCGATCTGCCGATGGACGAAGCCTCCTTCAAGCAGTTGTTTTCGGACGTCGAATCCGGCGGTGACGAGGCGCGTCCCGAAGCCGCTGCTGCACCGCAAGGCACGAATCCGCCGCCCACGGGCGCGCAGACCAAATCACCTCTCCCGCCGAAGAACGGCGGCTGAGCGCGCACGGACCGCACGCGCGGTGATGCGGCTTACCGAGTGGCTCGAGCTCATGCTCGCTGAGATCGCACGCAAGCGCGAGGAGCTCGAGCGCGCACAAAGCGAGGACGCCCGCCGCGAGGGTGAGGAGCGGGGGCGTTCCGCCGACGGGAGTGAGCCCGAAGAGGGTACGCCGCGCAACTGACACAGGCCCGGGAGGCTGCCAGCGCACCGAAGCGCTGTGTTAGAGTCGCGGGCAAATTTCACGAGGCGCCCGCTTGGCCGACAGCCCTGCGTCCGGCATAGAACTCACGCAACAACGCCGCGCGTCTCCCGCCTTCGAGTGCGTGCCGACTGCCATTGCCGCGTTCGTCGGTCGCACGCTGAAGGGGCCGGTCAATCAGCCGCTCACGGTGCGCAGCTTCAACGAGTTCCAACGGCACTTCGGCGGATTGTGGCAACCCTCGACGCTCTCCTACGCGGTCGAGCAGTTCTTCGAGAACGGCGGGCGCGAAGCCCGCATCGTACGCGTCGTGAATGGCGCGCGCCCGCCGACCCTGAAGCTGCCCGCCGGCGGGGGCGTGCTCACACTCGTCGCGCTCAATCCCGGCTCGCGCGAGTACCTGCGCGCCTCGGTGGACTACGATGGTCTGAGCAGCGCCGAGCGGGACCGCTTCAATCTCGTCGTGCAGCGGGTGCGCGCCGCCGGTTCGGAGCTGGTCGAGGATCAGGAGATCTATCGGCGCCTGTCCATCACCCCGGGCGAGACGCGCTTCGTCACCGATGAGCTCCTCGAGTCGCAGCTCGTACGTGTTGCCGCGGCGACCCCGCTCGAGCGACCGGACCGCTCCGGCGGTGGCCCGGGCGGAGTGGTGGTCGGCTACACGCTCTCCACACCCGATGGCGATGATGGCGCACCGCTCACCGACTACGACATCATCGGCTCCGCGGCAGGGCGCACCGGGCTTTTCGCACTCGCTGACACCGAGCGCTTCAACTTCCTCTGCATCCCACCGCTCTCGCGGGAGCGCGACGTCGGACTCTCGACGCTTTTCATCGCCGCGCGTTTCTGCCGTGAGCGGCACGCACTCCTCATCATCGATCCGCCGGCAAGTTGGACCTCCGCGCAACTCGCGCTCGAGGGGCTGCGCAGCTGGCCGTTCCGCAGCGACAGCGCCCTCATGTACTACCCGCGCGTGCAGGCCTTCGATCGCTTGCGCGGGCGTGTCGAGACCTTCGGCTCTGCGGGCGCTGCGGCGGGGATGATTGCCCGCTGCGATGCGAGCTGGCCGGTGTGGGCTGCCGCGGAGAGCGAGGAAGCGATTCTCCGTCCGGGACTTCGACCGGCCGTGCCGGTGTCGGCGGGCGATCGCTCGCGGCTCGCGCAGGCGGGCGTGAATACGCTCGCCGCGGTGCGCAGCTGGCCCAGCGGGGTGCGGCCGCGCACCCTGGCCCCGGGCGGCAGCGGCGTTTCGGTATGGAAGTACCTCTCGGCGCGGCGCCTCGCCCTTTGCGTGGCGGCGAGCATCGAGGAAGGGACGCGCTGGGTGCTGTTCGAGCAGCCCGGCGAGTCCACCTGCGAGCGCGCGCGCGAAGAGGTCGAGAGCTTCCTCGGTGCGCTCGCGCAAGCGGGCGCCTTCCCCGCCACGGACGATGAGGGGAGTTACTTCGTGATCTCGGACGAGCGGGTCAACCGCCGCGAGACCCTCGCCGAGGGTCAATTCAACCTGCTCTTCGGCTTCGCAACCGGGAAGCCCGGTCTTTTCGACACCTGGCTCCTCACCCATCGGGTGGGTGGCAGCCGCGTGCGACCGGTTTCGGTGAACCGCTCGGCGACCTTGCGGCAGCGGGTCGAGTGGGAGATCGAAACCTCGATCCTCCAGAAGGTGAACATCCGTTAATCGCTGCGGCCGAAACCGCCACCGCCCGGGGTGAGGATCGTGAGCTCGTCTCCGGTCGCCACGGTGAATCGCGCCGTGGCCGCAAGCGGCTCGACACCCCCGGCGCTCCTACGGATGTGCCCGGCGCCGCGTTCGGCCGGCGCCCCCCCGGCGAGTCCGAACGGGGCGATGCGGCGGTGATTGGCGAGGAGCGCACCGCTTAGCGGCGCGCGAAACTCAAGCCGCCGCACGATGCCAGCTCCGCCGCGGTGCCTGCCGCGGCCGCCCGAACCGCGGCGGATCGCGAACTCGCGCAGCAGCACCGGAAACTCGGCCTCGAGAATCTCGGGATCCGTGAGGCGCGAGTTCGTCATGTGGGTGTGCACCGCATCGCAGCCATCGAAAGTGGCCCCGGCGCCCGCGCCGCCCGCGATGGTCTCGTAGTACTGCAAGCGCTCATCGCCGAAGGTGAGGTTATTCATCGTCCCCTGGGAAGCCGCGAGAATGCCGAGCGCGCCATAGAGTGCATCGACGATGCATTGCGAGGTCTCGACGTTGCCCCCGGCAACCGCCGCCGGCGGACGCGGATCGAGCATCGAACCCGCGGGGATCAGGAGCTCGAGCGGTTCGAGACAACCCTCATTGAGCGGAATCGGCTGGTCGACGAGCGTGCGGAAAACGTAGAGCACCGCGGCGATGCACACCGCTCGCGGTGCGTTGAAGTTGTGCGCGCCCTGCGCCGAGGTACCCGTGAAGTCGACCCGCGCGCGACCGCGAGCGCGGTCGATGTCGATGCGCACGGCGATCAGCTGCCCGCCATCCATCTCGTAGCGGAAGCTTCCCGTGCTCAGCTGTCCGATCGCGCGGCGCACACAAGCGGCCGCGTTGTCCTTCACGCGCCGCATGTACTCGCTCACAGTGTCAAGGCCGTGCCGAGCGACGGCGCGCTCGATCTCGAGGATGCCGCGCGCGTTGGCGGCGAGCTGCGCGCGCAGATCGGCAACGTTCTGCGCCGGTTTGCGCGCTGGCCACGGCGAGGCGGCGAGCGCCTGCCGCAGTTCCGTCTCGCGCAGCTCCCCGGCCGCGACCAACTGGAAGCACTCGAAGAGGATCCCTTCCTCATCGATCGAGCGGCTGAAGGGCGGCATGGATCCCGGAGTGACACCACCGATGTCGGCGTGATGGGCGCGCGATGCGACGTAGAAATCCGGCAGCGACGCGTGCGCGGTGAACACCGGCGTCACGAGCGTCATGTCCGGCAGATGCGTGCCGCCGTGGTAGGGACTGTTGAGGAGCCAGGAATCCCCGGGGCGCAGCCGCCCCGCTTGCGCGGCGATGACCGCCCGCACGCTCACGCCCATCGAGCCGAGGTGCACCGGCATGTGGGGCGCATTTGCGATTAGCGCGCCACCCGCATCGAAGAGCGCGCACGAGTAATCGAGCCGCTCGCGGATATTGACCGACTGCGCGGTCGCTCGCAGCACCGCCCCCATCTGTTCGGCAATGTGCATGAAGAGGTTGTTGAATATCTCGATGCGCGCGGGGTCCGCCGCTGAGCCCGAAGGCACGCTCGCCGCCCCGAGCTCCTCAAGCAGCAGCTCCCCGCCCGGGAGGCGCCTGGCGCGCCAGCCTTCCTCGAGCACGACGGTGCTATGGGGCTCGACGATGAGCGCCGGCCCGTCGAACTCCCCGCGCAGCGCACTCAAGGGCACCAGCGGCACTTCGCGCCAGCTGCCGAACCAGGCGCGCACGCTCGGGGGGAGCGGCGCGGCGATTTCGGGCTCTCTGATCGCAAGTCGCGTCGAGTCAACCTCGGCGAAACGCACCTCGGCCCGCACGCCCTCGATCACGACCGCCGCATCGTGCGCTGCGAAGCCAAAGCGCCGCAGATGCTCGGCGTGAAACTGCGCACGCACCGGTGCGAGCGGACCGAACGCTACCGAAAGCGCCACGTCGCTGTCCCCGGCGCGCAATTCGAGCCAGAGCGCGCAACGCACCCGGGACAAGGCGTCCGCCGGGGCCCTAAGTGCCACGCGCGCCTCGGCCTCAAGCGCGACGAGCGCGTCGCGCGCCGCGGCGAGCCCGCGATCGCTCAGGCTCTCGCGCAGACTCGTGCGCCGCACGGCGAGCCGGTCCGCGACCCCGATGCCAAGCGCCGAGAGCACGCTCGCGAAGGGATGCACGAGAATGCGCCGTGCGCCGCTGGCGCGCGCGACGCGGCAGGCGTGCTGGCCCGCAGCGCCGCCGAAACAAAAGAGCGTGAACTCGGCGGCATCGCGCCCGGCACGGGTGCAGACCTCGCGAATCGCGTTCGCCATCGATTCGACGCCCACCTCGAGGAAGGACGCGGCGAGGGTTTCGGGGGTGAAAGCCGCAGCCGTTGCCCCGCCCGGCGCGGCGCCGACCTCGGCGGCAAGCCGCGCGAAACCCTGCCTCACCGCCTCGACATCGATGTGCGCGTGCCCATCGGGGCCGAACACCGCAGGCAGCGTGTCGGGCCGCAGGTGCCCGAGCAGCACCTGCGCATCGGTGAGCGTGAGCGGACCGCCGCGGCCGTAACAGGCGGGACCGGGGTCGGCACCTGCCGAGGCGGGGCCGACGGCGAAGCGGCCATCGCGCCACTCGAGCACCGAGCCGCCACCGGCGGCGATGCTGTGCACATCGAGCATCGGCTGCGTGAGCCGCACACCGCCAAGGGTGTGCTCGAAGCGCCGCGGCAGCTCGCCATCGATGAGCGACACATCGGTCGAGGTCCCGCCCATGTCGAAGCCGATCAGCCGCTCGTAGCCGAGCCGCGCGCCCACCCAATGCATGCCGATGAGTCCGCCCGCAGGTCCCGAGAGCACGCTCGACATCGCGTGGAAGCTCGCGGCGGCTGCGAGCCCGCCGCTACTTTGCATGAACTCGAGGTTTGCCTCGGGATCGAGCGCGTGCAGCTCATCGCCGAGCGAGCGCACGTAACTCGAGAGCGCGGGCGCGAGATAGGCATTGAGCACGGTGGTATCGGCACGCGTCACGTAGCGCACGAGCGGAGAGAGCTCGTGCGACACCGAGACCTCCTCGAACCCAAGCGCGCGCGCGAGGTTTGCCGCGGCGCGCTCGTGCGCGGGATGGCGCCAGGCGTGCAGAAACACGATCGCGACTGCGCGCCGCCCGCGCCCGCGGGCGCGCTCGAGATCCTCGCGCAAGCGCGCGCTATCGAGCGGCAGGAGTACCTCGCCCTCAGCAGCGACGCGCTCGCGCGCCTCGATGACCTCCGCATAGAACTGCTCGGGCAGTACGATGTGACGCGCGAAGATGTCGGGGCGATTCTGATAGCCGATGCGCAGCGCATCGGCGAACCCCAAGGTGGTGACGAGTACGACCGGTTCACCCGCGCGCGTGAGGAGCGCATTGGTCGCGACCGTCGTGCCGACCTTGAGCGCGCTCACGCGCCGCCCGCTTGCGGGCGCGGCATCGAGGATCGCGCGCACCGCCATGAGACCGGGATCGCCCGCCTTGCCGCCGGCGCGGGCCGAGGGGACCTTGCGCACGTGCAGCTCGCCCGCGGGCGAAAGCCCGATGACGTCGGTAAAGGTCCCGCCGCGATCGATCCAGAACTGCCAGCCCGGCGCGGGCGGCGTTTCTGTGCGCGGCGCTTGGCTTAAGCTTTCCATTGCCGGCATTATTCGCGCATGCGACTTAGGCTCCCAGCACCCGCCCGCTCCCCGCCATGAGCTCGCCGGTCGTCGCCCGTCACGTCGTCTTCTCTCACGGTCTCGAAAGCGGGCCGTGGGGGCGCAAGATCTCGGCGCTCGCGGATGTGGCGCGCGCCGAGGGCTACGAGGCGCACTCGGTCGACTACCGCGGTATCGATGAGCCGCGGGGTCGCATGGCGAAACTCGTCGAGTTCTGCAAGGAACTCTCGGGAGATCTCGTGCTCGTCGGTTCGAGCCTCGGCGGTTATGTGGCCGTGACCTCGGCCTCGCTCCTGCATGCGCGCGGAGTATTCCTCATGGCGCCAGCCCTTTATATGCAGGGACTGCCCGAGCTGCGCGCGGGCGTCCTCGACTGCCCGGCGGCGGTAGTGCACGGCTGGCGCGACGATGTCGTGCCGTTCGAGCACAGCGTGCGCTTCGCGCAGACCTACAAAGCGGCGCTGCACCTGCTTGAGAGCGATCACCGCCTCCATAACCAGGTGCGCGTCATCCAGTACCTCTTCGAGTACTTTCTCATCGCGCTCGACCTGCCGGCAATCGCCTTCGAATGAACCCTTAATGCCGCTCGCGGATGGCACGCTCCGCGATACGGTCGACGAGCGCGGGGGCGATGAGGCGCGCCCAGCGCCCGAAGCGCCCCCGGGCCGAGGTGATGAGCAGCCGCTGCCGGCGGCGCATCGCGCGTACGATGAGCGCGGCGCACGCCTCGGCGCTCATGATGCGCGACTCCTGCATCGGGCTCTGCCCGAGTGGCTGGCCATCCGCACCGAGCGCGCGGCGGTGGATCTCGCTCACCACAAAGTCCGGGGCGATGATGCTGACGTCGACCCCGCTGCCGCGCAGCTCGATGCGCAGTGATTCGAAAAATCCCACCATGGCGTGCTTGCTCGCGGCGTAGCCGGTGCGCTCGGGGACGCCGGTCAACCCGGCGAGGCTCGCGACCGCGACGATGAGGCCGTGGGAGAGCTTGAGGTGCGGGAGCGCCGCGGCGGTCGTGTAGAGCGCGCCGAGGTAATTGACGGCGAGGAGCTGCTCGAAGGCGGCAAAGCTCTGCAGCGCATCGAACCGCGACCACATGGTGATGCCGGCGTTGTTCACAAGCACATCGAGTCGTCCGAAGCGCTCAATGGTGCGCGTCACGAGTGCCGCGCAATCGGCCTGCCGCGACACATCGCCCGCCAGCGCGAGCACCTGCGCACCCCTCGTGCGGCACTCCTGCGCCGTCTCTTCAAGGCGCGCGGCGCCGCGGGCGCCGATTGCGAGATTCGGCCGCTCGGGGGCGAGTGCGAGCGCGAGCGCGCGGCCGATCCCTTCGGAGGCTCCGGTGATCAACAGGGTCTTGCCGGCGAATGAGTCCACGTGCAGCGCGTTCCGCGGCCTTGCAGCTCTTTGCGATTCATCATAAAGATAAAGTGGTTGCGGAAGCAGCGTCGGACGGCGCTGCGGTGCGCCTCGGCTGGTGGCGGCCGCCGCGTGCGCGCTCGGCGCCTGCGCCTTGTGGCGCCGGCCGCACACTGGGGCGGTGCGCGGGCCCGCCTGGGTCGCGCCGGTGCCAGCAAAGCCGCGCGGAAACGGCTTGCCGCACCGCGTCGCTGAGTAATAGACTCCTTGCCACGCAGGCTTTTGTGTTTCGGCAACAAACAAGAATGCGACTCACCGTCCCGGGCACTGTGCAAAACGAAGCAATCACCTGATTTTTTGAGCGGACCGGGGACGTGAATCCCCGGAGGCTTTGCGGCCGGTGCGGTCGGTGAGCCATGAGGGTAGCAGGGGGACACATGGGGAACATTCGCAACGGGCGCCGTCCGCCGCTCACAATGGCGGGTGCAGCGCTACTCGCCCTCACCGCTGCGCCGCTCGCGCATGCCGTGGGTTTCCAGAGCGGCTCGGGTGATTGGGCCGGGAGCTTTGATTTCACCGTCCAATACGGTCAGGCCATCCGCACCTCGGGTCTCGACTGCCGCATCGTGGCGATCGCCGACGGTGGTTGCGGATACTCACCGAACATCGATGTCGGCGACCTGAACTACCAGCACGAGGCCACCTTCAGCCAGGCACTGCGCGGCAATGCCGAGTTCGGCCTCAACTACAAAGATGCGGTCGGTATGTTCGTGCGCGCCGATGGCCTCTACGACTTCGAGGTCATGGACAACACGCCGAACTTCATTCCGCTCCCCTCCTCCTCCAAGGACTACGTCGGCAGCTATGGGCGGCTCCTCGACGCCTTCGTGTACGGGCGTTTTCATCTGGGGTCCTGGCCCGCGGAGCTGCGCGTTGGCAACCAGTTCCTGAACTGGGGCGAAAGCACTTTTATCCCCGGCGGTATCAACAACACCAACCACTTCGATCTCAATGCCTTGCAGGTGCCGGGTGTGGAACTCAAGTCAGCGTTCCTGCCCGATGAGATGGTGGTGTTCAACCTGCAGCCCTCGAAGAACCTGAGCACGCAGCTCGTCTACATCGCCAACTGGCACGAGGACTGGCTCGTGCCCGCGAATTCGTACTTCGCCACCAACAACACGGCGGTTCCCGGAGGTTCGCATTCGATCCTGGGCTTTGGAGCGATCTCGAATTTCGGCACCAATTTCAGCTCGCTCGGCGGTCCCAACATCACGAACTTCCAGTTCGTGCCGCGCTACCCCGATCACACGCCTCCCAACACCGACCAGTACGGCCTGAACTTCAAGCTCTACTTGCCGGACTTCATGCAGGGGACGCAGCTCGGGTTCTACTTCCTCAACTACACGAGCCGCGTGCCGGTCGTCTCGCTGAACACCGGCACTCAGGCGGGCTTTGGCAATGGCTGGGGCGCGGTGAACGCCGTCGCCGGCGCGGCCGCCGCACTCGCGTCCGGGCAGCAGTACGCCCAAGCGATCCTTATTGGCACGCAGGCCGGCGTCGGGGCCGCGGCCTCGCAGGGAGGAAATCTCAGCGCCGCGACCGCGCAGCAGTACGCGACGATCGGCGCCCAGACGCTGCTGCAGGGCGGCAACGTGAATGCCCAGGCCAACAACCTCGCCACGCACGAGTACGCGATCACCGAAGGTTACTTCAACGAATTCCCGCAAGACATCAAGATGCTGGGAATCTCCTTCAACACCCAGATCCAGAAGACCGGGACGGCGCTCCAGGGCGAGATCAGCTACCGTCACAACGTGCCGCTGCAGCTCGATGACGTGCAGCTGCTCTACGCCTCGCTCACCCCGCTCGAGGCCGGGGTCGCGAAGCTGCTCGGCGAGCCGGTGTCGGCGCCTGGGAAGTGCACGCCGCCCCCATCACCCACCCCCATCACAGGTTGCAATCAGCTCGGCGCGTACGGAGTCGGCCAGTACGTCCGCGGCTATGAGCTCAAGGATGTCTGGCAGGCGCAGTTCACGGCGACGCAGCTCTGGGCCAACGTGCTCAAGGCGTCAGAGGCGCTGTTGGTGCTCGAGGTCGGGGGCCAGTTTGTTCCGGGACTCGAGGACAAATTCAGCGGTGGACCCGTCGGGCTCGGCCTGCAGTACGACGGCCCCGGCACGAACGTGAGCGGCACGCCGGCGCTCGGTGCGTATCCGGAGTTCCCAAATGTTTACGATCCCGGTTCCGCCTTTCCCGGCCGCTGGTCCTGGGGGTATGTGGCCTTCGGCCACCTCGAATACGACAACGTGTTCTTCAACTGGAACGTGCTACCGCACATCGCCTGGAGTCAGGACGTGAACGGGGTGTCCCCTGGACCCGGCGGACCGTTCCTCCAGGGCCGGCACGCGCTCGGCGTCGGGGTCAGCCTGAATACGCGCCAGAGGTGGGAATTTGACGTGTCGTACACTCAGTACGGCGGCGCCGGCGGGTACAACCTCGTGAACGATCGCGACTTCGTATCGGCCTATATCAAGTTCTCGTTCTAAGAAGGGCGCGGATCTTATGCGGGTGCCGCGCGCGCTAGGTGAGGGGGGTGCAATGAAAACGCTGATCCGGTTGGCTGTGCTAGCAGCGCTCATCGCGCCCGCCGCGTTCGCAGCAGTGAGCCCGCAAGAGGCCGCACGGCTTGGGCAGGACCTGACGCCGCTCGGGGGTGAGAAAGCGGGCAACGCCGACGGCACGATTCCCGCATGGACCGGCGGACTCAAGTCCCCTGCCGATGCGGGCTTCCCTAACTACAAATCCGGCGATCATCATCCCGATCCCTACGCGGCCGACAAACCGCTCTTCACGATCACCACTGCCAACCTGAGTCAGTACGCCGCCAAGCTGACCGAGGGTCACAAAGCGGTGTTCAAGACCTACCCCGACTACAAGATGGTGGTCTACCCGACGCATCGCAGCGGCGCATCGCCCCAACACGTGTACGACGCCACCAAGCGCAATGCCACCACCGCTCAGCTCGCGGCCGGCGGCAACGGCGTGCTCAATGGGCTCGGTGGCACGCCGTTCCCCATTCCGAAGGCGGGGGTTGAGATTTTCTGGAACCACGTGACGCGCTGGCGCGGACTCGCCGCGGCGTTGCAGGTCGGGCAGGCGCCGATGACGGCGGGCGGGGGCTACACGCTCGTCAACTTCAAGGAGGAGTTCTACTTTCAGTACTATGAGCCGGGGATGACCGAGCAGAAGCTCGACAACATCCTCCTCTTCTTCACGCAGGAGACGACCGCGCCCGCGCGGCTCGCGGGAGATGTGCTGCTCGTGCACGAGACGATGGATCAGTCCAAGGAGGCGCGGCGAGCCTGGGTGTATAACCCGGGTCAGCGCCGCGTACTTCGCGCGCCGAACGTCGCCTTCGATAACCCGGGAACCAATTCCGACAACCTGCGCACCGCCGATCAGCTCGACATGTACAACGGCAGCCCGGAGCGTTACGACTGGAAAATCGTCGGCAAGCGCGAGGTGTACGTTCCCTACAACGCGTACGCGGTGCAGGACCCGAAGTACAAGTACAGCGAGTTGCTCCACAAGAATCACCTCAACCAGGATCTCGTGCGCTATGAGTTACATCGCGTCTGGGTGGTGGACTCGACGCTCAAGCCCGGGGTGAGACATATCTACAGCCGGCGCACCTTGTACGTGGACGAAGATTCCTGGCAGATTCTCGCCGTCGACTGCTACGACTCGCGCGGCCAGCTCTATCGCGTGCAGGAAGCGTACGCCATGAACTACTACGAGCTGCCCTCGCTCTGGGACGCGCTCGAAGTCACGATGGATCTCTCCAACGGGCGCTATCTCGCGCTCGGATTGCAGGGTGAGGAGCCGAAGTCTTACGACTTCAACATCAAGCGCACGCCCGCCGACTACGCACCGAGCATGCTAGAGCGACGCGGCATCCGCTAGGCCACAACCGCGTGAGCCGGCCCGCCAGGGATCGGGTGGCGCGGCGCGGCGCCGCTGCGCTGTGCGTGCTTGGCGCGCTCGTCGCGTTCGTCCTCGTGGGGGCTGCCGAGGAAAGCACCCCGCTCGCGGCCGAACCGGCACCGCTCGCCGCGCATGGGCTCCTCATCGCGATCGCGACCGCGGGGGAGCGCCTGGTCGCAGTCGGTGACCGCGGCATCATCGTGCATTCCGATGATCAGGGCCGTAACTGGGTGCAGGCGAGCGTCGTGCCGACGCGGGCTCTGCTTACCGGGGTTTGTTTCTTCGATGCCCGCCGCGGGATCGCCGTCGGTCATGACGAAGTCATTCTTGCGACCGCCGACGCCGGGGACACCTGGACGCGCACCCACTACGCGCCCGAGGCCGAGCGACCGTTGCTCGATGTGATGTGCGGACCGCCGACGCAGGCGATCGCAGTGGGCGCCTACGCCACGTACCTCACGAGCAATGACGCGGGTGATTCCTGGAGCGCCCGCACGTTTCAGGCCTCCCCGCCCCCCAAAGGGCGCGCGGGGCGCCCCGCGGCGGCGGAGAGCGGCGGCTTCCACCTCAACCGCATCGTCGCCGCGAGCGACACGAGGTTCTACCTTGCTGGCGAGGCCGGCCATCTCTACCGCTCCGATAACGGCGGGGTGATCTGGCAAGAGCTCTCCTCGCCCTACGAGGGTTCCTTCTTTGGTGTACTGCCGCTCGGGGGCGAGAGCGTCCTCGCATTCGGCATGCGTGGCAACCTCTACCGTTCGGATGACCTCGGCGGCAACTGGCAGAAGATCGATACCGGCACGGTGGCGATGCTCAATGGCGCCGCGCGCCTCGATGCGAGTGGCGTCGCCATCGTTGGCCTCTCGGGAGTCGTGCTCGTGAGCCGTGATGGGGGGCGCAACTTCACGCTCGCGCAACAGACTGATCGTTCGGGACTCTCTGCCGTCGTGCGTGTCGGTATGGACCCCGAAGAGATCGCGGTGGTCGGGGAGAGCGGCGACAGGCTTATCAGCCTGAAAGGCAGCCCGTGACGGACGCGGAACCGAGCGCCCCCGCCCTGCCGAGAGGTCTGATCGCGCGGCTCGAGCGGCTGATCTTCGGCCATCGACGCCTGATTCTCGCGCTCTTTGTGCTTCTCACGCTGTTCTTCGCCACCGTTGCAGTGCGCGGCCTGCGCATCGACACCTCCTTCGCCAAGACGCTGCCTCTGCAGCATGAGTACATGCGCACCTACCTCGATCCGAAGGTGGCAGAGTTCCGTGGTGCCAACCGCGTGCTGATCGCGCTCATCGCGCGCGATGGCAACATGTTCACACCCGAGTTCTTCGCCGCGCTGCGCAAGGCGACGGATGCCGTCATCCTCATGGACGGCATCGACCGCACGCAGGTGCAGTCGATCTTCACGCCAAACGTGCGCTATCTGGAGGTGGTCGAGGCGGGAATCGAAGCGGGCAACGTCGTGCCCGCGGACTTCACCGCAACGCCGGCGAACTTCGCACAGGTGCGCGAGAACATCCGCAAGGCCGGCATCGTCGGGCGACTCGTGGCGAATGATTTCTCGGGGGCGCTCGTGAGCGCCATCGTTCTCGATCAGGACGCTCAGGGCAATCCCGTCGAGCCGATCCGCATCGCACATGAGCTGCAGCGCCAGGTGCAGCAGGCGATCGAGCAGGGGGGTGCCCCGGGCGGCGCCGGGATGGAGGTGCACGTGCAAGCGAGCAGCGGCATCGAGACCGCCGCTTTCCCCCCCGGTGGGATCGGGGTGCACATGATCGGCTTTGCGATGGTGATGGGGGCGATCGCCGACGGTGCCGGTTCGGTGCTGCTTTTCGCCGTCATCACGGTCGTGCTGACCTTGCTCGCGGTGCGCGTCTACTGCCAGTCCTGGCGCGTCGCGTTTGTG
>Ga0187766_10001062_pt1 | contig 15967 bp, 14 predicted proteins | sample 0216_QUI02_MP05__4_FD_132971 | JGI IMG/M metagenome (GOLD analysis project Ga0187766, IMG submission 132971) | Tropical peat soil microbial communities from peatlands in Department of Meta, Colombia - 0216_QUI02_MP05_20_MG | ecosystem: Environmental > Terrestrial > Soil > Wetlands > Peat ... | reverse complement strand
GCGCGAGGCGTCTCGAAGGGCGAGGCACGTCACAACGGCGCTCGCTACATCCGTAGCCGGCTGTTGGAGGCGTCATAGACGGGGGACTCCGCGACAAGCGCCCAGCGGCGCTCGCCGAGGATGTCGACCGTCAGCTCGGCGCCGATCTGCGCCATGCTCGTATCGACATACGCAAGTGCGATGCTTCGCCCCACGCGATGGCCGTATCCGCCCGATCCCACGATGCCGACCTGCCCGTTTTTCCCGAACACGATCGCGCAAGGAAGCGCGTCGGCGTCGCCCGCATCGACCAAGAGCGATACGAAGCGCTGAGCGGTTCCCTTTTCTGCGGCTGCGATCAGGCCGGCACGGCCGACGAAATCGCCCTTGTCGATGCGAACGAATCGGTCGAGCCCGGCTTCAAAGGGCGTATATTCGTGGGTGATATCCTGCTTCCAGGATCGATAGCCCTTTTCGAGCCGCAAACTGTCCATCGCATGAACGCCGAAATCGTGGATGCCGAGCGCTGCACCCGCCTCGAACAGAGCGTCGTAGACATTCGTCAAGCGCTCCATCGATACGTGAAGCTCCCAGCCAAGCTCGCCCACATAGTTGATGCGCAGCGCCAAGACAGGCGTACCCGCGACATCGATTTCGCGTGCGCTGAGCCAGGGAAAGGCCGCGTTGGAGAGATCGGCGGTCGTAACCTTCGCAAGCAATTCGCGCGAACGCGGGCCTGCGACCACAAGCGTGCTTCCGCCGGGTGTCGCGTTTTCGAGTTGCACCGAGCCGTTTCCCGGCAGATCGCTCGACAACAAATCCCAATCGTGGCGCTCCGCCGATCCCGCGGCGAGCAAATAGAAGCGGTCGTCAGCGAGGCGGGATATCGTGAACTCGCTCAGGAGATGCCCGCTCGGGGTGAGCGCATAACAGAGCCCGACCCGGCCCACTGCGGGCAGGCGCCCGCAGATTAAGCGATCGAGCCAGTGCGCGGCTTCAGCGCCGCGCACGACGAATTTAGAGAAGCCACCAAGGTCCATCACGCCGACGCGTTCGGCGACGGCACGGCACTCGGCTCCCACCGCATCGTGCCAGTTCGTGCGCCGAAAGCTCGGCTCGCTTACGGGGGCGTCGCCGTTGGGTGCGAACCAGACGGCGCGCTCCCACCCGGCACGGGCGCCGAATGCGGCCCCTTTGGCCGCGAGCTTCGGGTAGAGCGGAGTCGTCAACCGAGGACGGCCGGCCGGCCGCTCCTCGTTCGGGAAAGCGATCGCGTATTCGTGGCGGTAAAGCTCGACGGCCTTCGCCGCTGTATAGTCAAGGTCGGCATAGGCGCCGTAGCGTCGCGAGTCGAGGGACCAAAGATCCCATTCGGGCTTGCCGTCGAGAACGTATTCCGCAATCGCCTTGCCCGCACCACCTGCCTGGCAAATGCCGAAGCTGAAGCTATTGCAATGAAAGAAATTGCGCAGGCCGAAGGCGGGACCGATATAGGGATTTCCGTCGGGCGAATAGGGAATCGGGCCGTTGATAACCCGCCTCAACCCGACGGATCCCAACACGGGCACGCGCGCAATCGCCTCTTCGATGTAAGGCTCGAGCCGGTCGAGATCGTCCTCGAAAAGCTCGTTACTGAAATCGGGCGGAATGCCGTCGAGCCACGTGGCCTTGGGATTGCGCTCGTAGGGGCCGAGGATAAGGCCGTCGCGTTCCTGCCGCATGTAATAACTCACATCCGGATCGCGCAGCAGTGGGAGCGACCTGGTCAGCTCCGCAAGCTCCGCGATGGGCTCGGTCACCATGTACTGATGTTGCATCGTGACGAGGGGGAGCGTTTCGCCAAGAAGCGCCATCACCTCGCCCGCCCGATAGCCCGCGGCGTTGATCACGGTTTCGGCGACGAAGCTGTGCGAGGCCGTCTCGACCTCCCAAGCGCCGTCCTGCCGAGGGCCGATCGCCGTCACGGGGTTGAAGCGGTAGATCGAAGCCCCAAGTCCGCGTGCACCCTTCGCAAACGCCTGGGCAAGCTGGCTTGGGTCGATATCGCCGTCATAGGGGTCCCACAAGCCGCCCACGATGTCGTCGAGCGTGATGAGGGGATGCCGGGACTTGATTTCATTGGGCCCGATGAGGTCGAATTCGATTCCCTGGGCGCGCGCCATGGCGGTAACGTGGGCGAACTCCTCCATCCGCGCCCGGCTGTGCGCCAGCCGGATCGATCCCGTTACATGATAGTTGATGGGATAATCGACCTCCGCCGCGAGGCGCGCATAGAGCGCATTGCCGTAGCGCTGGAGCTTCATGATGTTCCAGTTCGTGGAGAAGGTCGGGCAGTTCCCAGCGGCGTGCCACGTCGAGCCCGACGTCAGCTCGTGGGACTCCGTGAGGGCGATGTCGGTCAGGCCGCGGCGTGCGAGGTGATAGAGTGCGCTGCATCCCACCACGCCCCCGCCGATGATCAATGCCCTGACATGAGTCTTCATGACCGCATCCTGCGGAATTTAGACTTAATTTGCGAAGATCGATCGGGCGCTCACGATCCGAGATAAGCGCGCTGAACCCGCTCATCGTTGAGGAGTTCCTCGCCCGAGCCGGACAGCACGATCTTCCCACTTTCCATCACGTAGCCAAAATCGGCGAGACTGAGCGCCATCAATGCATTCTGCTCGACGAGGAGTATCGTAACGCCGTTTTCGTTGATCGTGCGGATCGCCTCGAAGACGGTCTCGACCATGACGGGAGATAGTCCCATGCTGGGCTCGTCCATGAGAAGAATGCGCGGCCGCGACATCATGGCGCGAGCGGTCGCGACCATCTGCTGTTCGCCTCCGGAGAGAGTGCCGGCAACCTGCTTCAGCCGCTCGCGCAACCGCGGGAACAGGTCCAGCATGCGCTCCTTGTCGTCGGCAATACCCTGACGGTCGTTGCGCGCGAACGCCCCCATGTTGAGATTTTCGCTCACGGTGAGGCGCGCGAAAATGCGCCGTCCCTCGGGAACTTGGACGATCCCGAGTGCGGTGATCTCGTGGGGTTTGTAGATTGCGAGCTTCTGGCCGTCGAGACGCACCTCGCCGTGGCGTGCGTGAAGGATGCCGCTGATCGCCATCAAGGTCGTCGTCTTTCCGGCCCCGTTGGCGCCGACGAGTGTGACGATCTGCTTATCCTCGACGGCGAGCGAGATGCCCTTCAAGGCCTCGATATTGTCGTAGAACACATGGATGTCGTCGACTTCGAGAAGGGACATCGGTTTTTTCTCTATTTCGTTAGGTACCGGGTCCGCCCGCCGCGGGCCCGCTCGCCGCGGAGCGCTCGGCCGCACTTCTGCGGAAGACCCGCCGCGCACCCGTGGAACTGCCGAGATAGGCCTCGATCACTTTGGGATCGTTCTTGACCTCGGACGGTGTTCCTTCCGCAATTTTCACGCCATGGTCCAGCACCGTCACTTTATCCGACATGCCCATGACGACGCGCATTTGGTGCTCGATGAGCAGGATCGTGATGCCGAATTCGTCGCGCACGCGATGGATGAAATCCATCATGCTAATGGTCTCGCGGGGATTCATCCCCGCGGTCGGCTCGTCAAGCATGAGGAGTCTTGGCTGTGTCGCAAGTGCTCGGCCGATCTCGAGGCGGCGCTGTTCGCCATAGGCAAGATTACGCGCGAGCACGTCGCCCCGGCCCTTGAGGCCGACGAAGCGGAGGAGCTTCAGCGCTTCCTCGTGGGCGAGCCGTTCATCCTCCCTGGTGAATCGCGAGTTGACGAGCGCACCCCACCAGCGGGATTTCAGATGAAGGTGCATCCCGACCAGGAGATTCTCGATCGCGGTTATGTTCCGGAAGAGGCGGATGTTCTGGTAGGTGCGGCTAATGCCCGCCGCCGCGACCATGTCGGGCGTGAGACCGTCGACACGCTCGTTTTGGAACCAAATCTCGCCCGACGACGCGCGCAGATTCTGCATGACGCAATTGAAGACCGTCGTCTTGCCCGCCCCGTTCGGCCCGATGATGCTGTGAATCTTTGTGGCGGCAACCGCGAGGTTAAGATCGCCCACGGCGACGAGGCCGCCGAAGCGCATGGTCAGGCTCTTGGTGACGAGGATGTTGTCGTTGACCACGCGAGCGCTCCTATGCGTCGGGCTTAAGCACCTCGGACGGCGGCGCCATGGCAACCGCCCCGCCGCCGGTCCGCTCGAGTACCGCAAGCTCATCCTCGGAAATCTCGTCGTCGGCGTGTAGCTCCCGCCGGCGCGTCTGCGAGGGCCACAACCCCTCCGGCTTGATTCGCATCATGACGACGAGGGCGACGCCGTAGAAGAGATAGCGGTACTCGCCGAACTCGCGCATCAGTTCGGGCAGGCCCACGAGTGCGGCCGAGCCGACGATCACGCCGGGCAGGCTTCCCATCCCGCCCACGATGACGAGCGCAAGCACGTTAATCGATATGAGAAGCTGGAAGCTGCTCGGATAGACCGAGGTCAGCATCACCGCGAAGATCGACCCGGCGAGGCCGGCGAAGGCCGCACCGAGGCCGTAGGCAAGGAGCTTGACCTTGACCAGGTTCACGCCAAGGGCTTGCGCCACGTCCTCGTCGTCGCGGAGCGCCATCCACGCGCGCCCCAGCCGCGAATTCTCAAGCCGCCAGGCGCAGTAGGCGGCAACCGCCGAGGCGACCAGCGTTAGGTAGAAAAGATCGACGGGATCCGAGAGCTCGAAGCTGCCGATCACGGGTTTGGGAATCTGAAGAATTCCCTGGGCACCCGCGAGAAGCGGGGCCGCGAAATCCGATTGCACGATGACGCGCACGATCTCGCCAAGTCCCATCGTGGCGACCGCAAGGTAGTCGCCGCGAACGCCGAGCACCGGCAATCCGAAGATCACGCCCACGACCACGGACATGAAGACCGCGATCGGCATCGCGACCCAATAGGAGAGCGTGGGGATCGCCGTGTAGGAGGCAAGCGCGTGGGGGCTGTCGGCGGTCAGAAGGGCGGTCGTATAGGCGCCAACCGCGAAAAACGCGACGAAACCGAGATCGAGGAGGCCGGCAAGGCCGACCTCGAGGTTCAATCCCATACCCATCAGGATATAGAGGCCGACAAGCATGAGGACCTGACCGATATAGGAGCCGGCCACGATCGGGAAGAGCACGAGGATCAGCACGGCAAAGAGGGCCTTCATGAGCCCAAGATGCTGGCGTTGGGCCGGCGGGACTATCGCAGCGAACTCCACCCCTCGCCGCTTGAGTGCCGCCGAACCCACCACGACACCCACCGTCACGAGGAAAATCACTGCAGCACCCTGCAACAGCAACCCGTCATAGTCGAAGAGGAAATCCCTCACCGCGCCAATGAGATCGCCCCACTGCATCATAATCTGAATGAGTTCCTCGAACACGCCCACGACGATCACGGTGGCGAAGCCGATGAGGACCGGTCGTCGGACGATGGGTGCGCTGAGCGCGAGGAGGCCGCCGAACATTCCGAGCACCGCACCGCCCGCCACGAGAATGGCGATCCCGGCCCCAAGTCCCGAGTGGAATGTGAGGATTTCGAAAAGCTCGGGCGAAAGTGCTATGAAGATCACGCGCAAGTTGACGAGGTCCATCGCGACGACGAGCACGGCTATGATGGCCCCGGCGATGGCACCCGCGACAAGACCGCGCCAGGCGACGGAAAAATACGCGCGATCCTTCGATCGAGACGCCACGAACGCGCCGACGCCAAGGCCGATTGCAAGGAGTGCAGCCTGGCCGAGCGTCAGCACGTCCACGACGATCCATCTGTTGTTGAACATCGCGAGAATGCCGACGATCGCGAGATAAAGGCCGATGATGCCGAACACGAGGCCCGTGAGGATCGCCTGTTGCAGCGGAGTGGCCGCTTTCCTTGGAGCGATAAGACGTTCTGGCGCGACCTGGGCGCTCATGCCGCGAAACTCCTAACTCCTATCCGGCCCCCGAGGGACGCTCGGGTGAAGCTCGGGTCGATTTGGTCTCCACGCTCGCTCATGCCCGTTTCTTGGCCATCCGTTCGCCGAAAATGCCGTGCGGCCGGAAGATCAGCACCATGATCAGGAGCGTGAACGCGATAAGGTCGCGGAGCTGATAGGGTGCCGGAATGCCGATGCCGTCGAGGAACAAGGCGGGGCCGACCGACTCAACGAGGCCGAGAAAATAGCCGCCCAGCATCGCACCCGGCACGCTGCCGACCCCACCCAACACGGCAGCACCGAAGGCTTTGATGCCCGGCGTGAAGCCCATATAGAAATAGACCTGATTGAAAACGAAGGCGTAGCACACGCCCGCAACTCCGGCCATTGAACCGCCGAGCACGAAGGTGAACACAACGACCTTGTCGACGTCGATGCCCATCAAGGCGGCCGCGGCCGTGTCCTCGGATACCGCGCGCATCGCCGTGCCCATTTTGGTGCGGTGAATCACGACGTAAAGGAACGACATGGCGACAAGCGAGCAAATAATGACGATAAGGTCCACCCGCGGAACGGTGAAGCCGAGCATCTCGACCCCCTCCTTCATCCATTTCGGGCTTGGGTAGGCCCGCACGGACGAGCTGAACATTCCGCGAAACGTCTGCTCGAGAAAGAACGACACGCCGATGGCGCAGATGAGCGGGGCAAGCCCGCGCACATGACGGAACGGGCGATAGGCAATCCTCTCGGTAAGCACGGCGAACGTCGTCGACGTCGTTACGGCGACCGCAAGAATGATGAGCAGGGCCGTGACCGGGTTGCTTTCGAGGAAGCCCGAGCTGTCAAAATCGGAGGCGACGAAATAGCCCGCGAACGTCCCCGTCATCATAATGTCGCCATGGGCGAAATTGATGAGCCGGAGAACGCCGTAGACCATCGTGTAGCCGAGGGCCACGAGCGCGTAGACGCTGCCGATGGTCAATCCGAATACACAGAAATCGAACCATTGTGCCGCGGCGTAGCGACCTTTGATCAAGGTGCCGATGGTTCCGCCCACCACGACCGTAATCACCAGGATGCGCAAGGCCCACAGGATCACGTCGACGAACGTGAACCGACCCAAGGTCTTCAGGTTCGGCAAAAGCGTCATGCGCACTGGAGCGTCAGTCATGGCACCGGCCCCTTACGCCTCCTTGCACACATGCGATGCGGAGGATGTGGGCCGACACCGGGGCGGCCCAGCATCTTCCGCTTCGCACGATGCCTACCTCATAACCTCCCTATCAGGGCCAGATCTTCTTCGGGTTCACGCCGACCTTGAACGTCTTGGGATCGGCATTGGTGAACTCGTAGACGGCCGGCTTGAACTGCGCGCACTCTCCATAAGGATCGCACGCGATCGGCCCACTGATCCCCTCGAACTTCGTCGCGAACACCGCATCGCGGAGCGCCTTGCGCCCTATATACGTGTTCCCGGCGCTATCCGTCTTCGCAACCTTCTCGATCGCCTTGAAGGCGAGCATTGCACCGTCGTACGCATTCGCATGATAGCCCTCGATCGGGGCTTCGCCATAGGCTTTCTTATACTTCTCGACGAATTCGGGATAACCCTTGCCCATCGCCTCCGGGGAGATGTCGGGATAGGTGATCCGGAAATTGACGATCGAATCCCGTGCTGCCTCGATCAGATCGGCGGCCATGAGGCCGGAACTGCCGATCAAGGCGACCTTTTCGAGGCCGGGCGTCTCCTTGGCCTGACGCAGGATTTGCGCCGCCGCGGCCACGAAAATCGGGAAGTAGACCGCATCCGGCTTTTCCGTGGCGATTCGTGTCAGAAGCGGGTGCATATCGACGTCGGTCGGTTGAATCGCCTCCTCCGAGAGGATGGTGCCGCCCATCTCGCGGAAGTTCTTGGCCATAACCTGGGAGAGCTGTTGGGCATAGGGGCTGCCGTCGTGGATCGTGACGACCTTTTGCACCTTGAGCACGTCGTGGAACCACTTTGCGTCGGACTTGCCTTGGTCGAGGTCGCTATAGACCGTCCGAACGAAGCCGTCATAGTCCGGCTTGCGGGTCGGCAGCGTGAGCGTTGGTGCCGTTGGCGAAGTGCCGATCGAGGTAATACCCGCCTTCCAAAGGATCGGTGCCCCGGGGGTCGCCTCGCTCGAGCACGATGGCCCGATGACAATCACGATGTTCGGGTTCGCCGCGAGCTTGGTCGCTGCGGTTTGCCCGCCCTCGGCGTTGCACAGCGAATCCTCGGCGCTGAACTTGATGGGATGGCCGACGAGTTTGCCGCCCATATCCTTGATCGCGATTTCGACCGCGCGCTTTTGGTCCGTGCCGAGGGCGGTGTCGGCACCCGACAAGACCCAATAGCCGCCGATCTGAATTGGCGCTCCCTTCGGGATTTTCACGACGCCGATGTCGTCCGTTACCGGCCCGACCGTTGCCGCCGTCACCGGCGAAGCGAGGACCGCAATAGCCAGCGAGGCCGCCGTCAGCGGCCCCCAAGTCCGAAAAGCCATGGCACCTCTCCTGTCTCGAACTTCGAGTTTTAAGCGTCCCTCGTTAAGGGCTCATTTTATATTACAAATTTGCGATTTATGGTACAGCCATTGCTCGCCTCCCTCATTCGGGTTCATCCTTTCAGCAGAAGATGTGCATGCAGCAAGCGACGGCTCAGCGAGTCCGAACCCAATCGTCGACCAACACGTCGTAATGGGCGACCGATGTGTTGGCGTCCACGAGATACTCGCGGTCCTTTTCGAGGAGCCATGACTTCCCGGTCTCGCCGCCCGTGATTTTCTTTATTGCCGACTGCGCCTTTCCAATGTCCCAGTACGAAATCACCAGGAATTCCGTGACTTCTCCTTCGGCTTTTTTCAGCATTTGCGTGCCGAGATTGCCGTCGATGCCCTGCATGTGCCGCAGCCCGTTCCGGTACAAATAATCGGTATATTCATCGGCTTGTGCGCTCTTGACGCGGCCGCGCCAGATGCGCGCAACCATCTTGGGCTGAGTCCGACTGGACATCCGTTCTTTCTCGACCATCGCTTTCTCCCGCCATGAGATTGAAGGGTGCGGCCGATACCAAAAAGAAAACCATCAATATGCATATTGATGGTTATGACGCTAACGGTGACAAACCAGCATGTCAAACGATAACGGCGGCGTACCGCGTCGGCGGCACTTTGGGCCGGCGATTTGCAGGGTCCACGCGAAATTCAATTTCTCCGACGGCCGAGCATGAAACACGCTATTGCCGCCAGTTGGATCGACGCGGCGAAGAGGTAGAAAAGCGTTGCGTTCTCCCTTCCTGCGCCGATCCCATTCCACCCAAAGGACCTGATCGCGCCAAAGGCCGCGGGTGCAAAGGCGTAACTCGCTTGGCTGATGGCCACGATGAGGGAGACGATGCGCTGCACCTCTTCCTTGGCGAACTCCGCCTGGGCGATCAGGGGCGGCAAAGACGTGGCATTGCCGATTCCGAATCCGAACAACATGACGCCGACGAGGAGCGCCATGCTTTCGCCTGCCCCGGCCACGAGAACGAGGGAACCCATGACCTGGACGCCGTAGCTTGCGCACGCGACAAGCCGGCGGTCGGCAGTTGACGGCATCAGCCAGCCGATCGCCGTGCGTCCCAGGATCGCGAAGGCCGTAGCACCACCCATCGCAACACCGGCGCGCGCTGCGCCGAATGTGGGGGCAAGCAAGGAGAAAAGGTGTGCCAAGAGGCCGATTTGCGCAAAAAGGCCGAGCGCCATGCCTCCCGCGAGGGTCAAGAACCGACGGTCCTGCAATAGGAGCCCGCGATTTGGGTTCGACGTCGGGTTCGCAATAGAAGGGGCAGGCGCGAGGCTTCCCCCACCGCCATCGGGCGACTGCCCCATCATGTCGGGGGTGCGCGAGAAAACGATCATGCACAACATCGCGATCGTGGTCGCCAAAACGATTCCGACCGCTGCGGCGGCGTGTGCGAAACCAAGCGTGCCAATCAATCCGACCCAGAGCGGGGAAAACAGGATCCCGCCCACACTCGCGCCGTTATACGCCGTCGATAGGGCGGCGGGCCGATGCCTCACGAACCACGGTGCGACCATGGCATTGATCGCGGCACCCCCCAAAGCGCCCCAGCCGACACCACTCACGATCGCCGCGACGAAGATCTGCCAGGGGACCGAGCAGACCGACCAGCCGAGGACGCCGATGCCGAGCGATGCAGCACCGAGGCTCGTGACGACGGGCAGACCGAAGTGCCGATAAAGGAGCGACAGGTTCGCGACCACGAACGCGCCAATGAGGAAATGCACGGTGACCGCACTCGACACGAGCGTCAGCGGCCACCCGGTTTTCTCGACGATGGCATGAAGATAGATGGGTGGTCCGTAGAATCCGGCTCCCCAGCCGAAAATCGCAACGACAAATGCGGCCGCGACGACCCACCAGCCGAAAAACCGCGTTGGAATGGCTTCGTTCGTCATTTGCGATTCTCCCGTGCTGCGGATCGAAGCCGCATCGACGGCAGGTCGCTCCGGTCTGCGGTCGGCGCTGCGATTTCTTGAGCAATCAAGGCGAGTTCCGCAGCTCCGCCGATGTGGCGAGCCGCGTCCGGCGCTCGCTCTGGCCGTGACCCGTCGATCGGCAGAGACAGAACAAAGCGGTGAAGGCTGCCCGCTTCCCACCAGTAGGCGGCGAAGCGACCCGAAATTGGGCGTTCGGGGTTCGGTGGTTCGAAATAAACGAAACCCTCGGCCGACGGCATCAGGCCCGGGTCCGCGATATGGGCGGCCAAGAGCCGCTCCGCGCACACCGTGAGATGAACGGCGTTGCCGCTGCAAAATGCCAGGGGCGAATAGAGCTTGAGCGCCCATCCCCGGCAGCGAAGTTGGCCGATGAAACCGATGTCGTCCGGCTTGTACATGGCGCCAACATCGACGCCGGACCGCAATCGATGCTACGATCGTGCTCGAAGCATTCCCGGCGTGCCGCCGCTATAATTCTGTGTGGCAAATCTGAAATTCGCCGCATCTGGGTGCGGGACCGTGAGCGAATTTCGGATTCAAAGCCACACTAGCAATGTTTTGAATCCAGTACGGTAATCGGATTTGAAGTTCCTAAACGTAGCCGCAACCAAAATGATAGGAACTTCAAATCCACCACACTAGGCGGATGGATGGTGGACAATGCTGAACACGAACCGAATCGCGGAAATCGGGGCCTTGGTGGGAGAGCCCGCCCGTGCGGCGATGCTCGAGGCGCTGTTGGACGGCCGCGCGCTCACCGCGACCGAGCTGGCACTCGTCTCTCAGGTGACCCCGCAAACGGCCAGCAGCCATCTCGCGCGCCTAAGTGCGGTGGGACTGATCACCGTTACGAAGCAAGGGCGGCATCGATACCACCGCCTCGCGTCGTCTGCGGTCGCCCGCATGCTTGAAGGCATCATGCAAATCGCGGTGACCGACGGCGAGCGAGCGCGCCCTCCCCGCACCGTCGTCGTCGGCCCGCGCGATCTTGCGATGCGGAAGGCGCGGACTTGTTACGACCACCTCGCCGGCCGCCTCGGCGTCGCCATCGCTGAGACGATGCTGGTGCGCGGGTTGATCGAATTCGAGGACGACGGCGGACAGCTCACGGACCGTGGCCAGCGCTTTCTGCGCAATCTCGGCATCGCACTACCCGACCCGGCGGGTGCTGCGCGATCGTCGCGCCCCCTCTGCCGTCCGTGCCTCGATTGGAGCGAGCGCCGATACCACGTCGCCGGGAAAGTCGGGTCGGCAATCCGCGCGCACCTCTTCGAACAGGGTTGGATCAGGCGGCTCAAGGACACCCGTGCCCTCGAAATCACACCCAAAGGGCGCCTCCAGCTGCGCAAGGACTTCCAAGTGACGCTCGACGCGTAAGCCGCAGCGCGTCGCGCGCCGATAACGCCGCGTGAATCTCGTTCCGATTATCTCTGCGCCTTGTCGAGCACGTCTTGCGGGGTCGAAGACACGATCCTCGCGTAGGCCGGCACGAACTTTCCGCCCTCGATCAATTTGATGAATTCGGGCTTGAGCTTTTCAGCGAGGATCTTGCGGATGCCGGCGTGCACGTCGATGTCGCGCCACTCGCCGATCAGCCAGAAATGGTCGGAGTCGGTCACGTCACGACAAAGAACGCCGTCCTTCACTTGGGCGGCGGACTTATGCATCGGATTTTCGTCCGAATAGTCGAATTTGTTGAAGAGCCTGATGAACTCCTCGCCCGTTCCCGCTTTGACCTTGAAGTCGTAGATGTGGAAGAAGTGGCCTTCCTTCGCGAGCGGCTCGAGCGCCATGGCCCTCTCCATCGGAACGGGTGTCGGATGCCGAATAGACAGTATACTGACCAATATGCCATTACAAGGCTTGGTACCTGCCGCTTGCGGCGGACTTGCCCGTTGACCGCCGAAGGGTTCGCACATAGCGTGCCACCCTCGAAGGGGTGCGTGCAGAATTCGGGAAGGAAAAAAGCGATGGCTTGGCATGTGGCGGCGAAAGCGGACGAGGTTGCCGAAGGCGAAGTACTCGGTGTCGTCGTGGATGGCGAACCGGTGGCTCTCTACAGGGTCGGCGGCGAAGTCTACGCGACCAGCAACGTCTGCACCCACGAATTCGCACTGCTCTCGGACGGCTACGTCGACGGCGATTGCATCGAATGCCCGGTGCACCAGGCGCGGTTTCATATTCCGACCGGCGACGTGCGCAGCGCCCCTGCCAACGAGCCGATCAAACCGTTCGCCACGAAGATCGAAGGCGGTCAGATCCTTGTCGAACTGCCCGAGCGCTGAGCGTTCGGCGCCCTGACGATGGGTGCCGGCGAAACATTCGTCATCGTCGGCGCCGGCCAGGCGGGCGGACGCGCCGCCGAGGCGATGCGCAAGGCCAACTTCCAGGGGCGCGTGGTCCTCATCGGCGAGGAACCGCATCCGCCCTATGAGCGTCCTCCACTTTCCAAGGCTGTGCTCATCGGGGACAAGGCAGCGACTTCGACGAGCCTTTTGCCCGCGAGCTTTTACACAGAGAACCGGATCGAACTCTTGACCGGCGTGCGCGCGACCGCGATCGACGCAAATGGTGCGCGCATAATGCTCGACGATGGCAAGGTCCTTGGCTACACCAAGCTCCTGCTCACGACTGGCGGGCGCGTGCGCACCTTGCCCTTCGCACCGTTCGGACGTGCCGGTGTGCATTACCTTCGCACAATCGAAGACTCCCTTGCCCTTCGCGCGGCAATCAAAACCGCTCCGAATTTTGCCGTGATCGGCGGGGGGTTTCTCGGGCTCGAGGCCGCCGCGAGTGCGCGCCGCCTGGGCGCCCGCGTAAGCGTGTTGGAACTCAAGCCCCATCTGCTCGACCGCGCGATGGCGCCGGATATCGCGCGGTATGTCGAGGCGATGCACCGACGGCAGGGCGTCGACATCCATCTCGGCGTCGAGGTCAGCGACTTGGTCGGCAACGACGCGCTCGAAGCGGTCGTACTTCGCGACGGCACGCATATTCCCGCCGATCTTGCCCTCATCGCGGTCGGCATCGTTCCGCAGGTGGAACTCGCGGCACAGGCAGGCGCTCGAATCGAGGATGGCATTGCCGTCGACGAATTCGGACGGACGAGCCTGCCGAATGTCTTCGCGGCCGGCGATGCAGCCAATCACCTCAATCCGATCCTCGGGCGCAGATTGCGCCTCGAAAGCTGGCAATGCGCCCAGAATCAGGCAATCGCTGTCGCGCGCGTCATGTGCGGCGAACATTCACCCTATGCCGAGGTGCCGTGGTTCTGGTCGGATCAGTTCGATGCGAATATCCAGATGATCGGCGTTCCGCCGAAGACCGATCGCGTGGTGGTCAGGGGCGACCCCGCAAGCGGACGCTTTTTGTGCGTCAATCTCTCGAACGGCGTCGTCGAAGGTGCAACCGCCTTCAACATGGGCGGAGAAATCCGCTTCATGCGCAAGCTGATCGAGGTAAAGGCCCGCGTCGACGCGGCGGACATCGCCAGTCCCGCGACCAAGCTCAAGGACATGGCCGCACGTTTTTCGCCATGAGCGGCAAGCTCAACGAACGTTGCCAGCGCGGCAACTCGTCAGTATACTGCGTATATTCCTGATTTTTCCGATGGCGCCGATTGGAGGGGCTATCATGGATCGTGCGACGGATGACCGTGCTGCCAGCCGCGCGGGATCGAACCAGCCGCCGTCTGACGCTTTCGTCTGGCCTGAGGAAGGTCTCACGCGCATTCCCGATTGGGTTTACACGAGTCCCGAAATCTATGAGCGCGAGGTCGAACGAATCTTCCATGGGCCGACGTGGAACTATGTCGGACTCGAAGCGGAGATTCCGCATCCCGGCGATTACAAGCGCAGCTATGTCGGCCCGACGCCGATCGTCGTCACGCGCGACCGGGACGGCGTCATCCACGCTTTCGAAAATCGTTGCGCCCATCGCGGCGCTGAGTTCTGTCGGCATTCTCGCGGCCATGCGAAGGAATTCGTTTGCCCCTACCACCAGTGGACCTACGATCTCGGCGGCAAGCTGATCGGGATTCCCTTCCGCCGCGGCCTCCACAAGGAAGGCGGGATGCCGCGAGAATTCGATCCCGCCGACCATGCGCCCCGGCGCTTGAGCGTGACGACACACCGCGGCGTCATATTCGCATCCTACGCGGACGTAATGGAACCCATCGCCGAATATCTGACGCCGGAAATCCTTGGGGATTTCGAAGCGACCTTCGATGGACGCAAGCTCGAGATTCTCGGCTACTACCGCAACAGGCTGCCCGCCAACTGGAAGCTCTACCACGAGAATCTCAAGGACCCCTATCACGCGACTCTCCTGCATGCCTACCTCGTGAGCTTCGGGCTGCTCGTCGCCGGCAACAAGTCGGCCATGATCGTCGATCCCAAGGGCCGTCACGGCGTCATGGGTTCCGCCAAGCCGGAGGACCGGCCGAAGGTCGACGAGGGCAGCAAAAAGGAGATGCGCGCCTACAAGGACGGCATGACGCTCAACGATCCGCGCATTCTCGACTATGTCAAGGAGTTCCGTTCGCCCTGGTCGGTTACCATGCTAACGATCTGGCCGAACCTCATCGTGCAGCGCGAACTCAATACGTTAGGCACGCGCCAGATCGTTCCCCACGGGCCCGGCGAGTTCACTATGATCTGGACCATGTTCGGCTTCGAGGGCGACGACGACGCGATGAAGCGTCATCGCTTGCGCCAGGGCAACCTCATGGGACCGGCGGGGTTCCTGGGCCTCGAGGACAACGAAGCGATGAAATTCGTGCAGGACGGCATTACGAAGTCGTCGCAGGATTCGGCGGCGATCGTCGAACTTGGCGGCCGAGAGGAAGGAACGTCCACGACCCTCATCACCGAAGCGGCGATCCGTTCGATGTACCGGTACTATCGCGAAGTGATGGACCTTTGAGATGGAAACCCCGGCCGTCGTGGTGAAAGGGTTCCCGAGCGGGCCCGTGTCCCAGGCGCCCTACCGGGCGCTCCGCGCCGAGATCGAGGCGTTCCATGCGGAATACTGCTACGTCCTCGACAACAATGCGATCGAGGCGTGGCCCGACTTCTTCACCGAGGATGCGACGTACCGGATCACCGCACGCGAAAACGTCGAAGCCGCACTCCCGGTCGGCCTCGTCTATTGCGAGGGCCGTGCCATGATCAAGGACCGCGCCTACGCGATCGCGCACACGGCCATGTTCGCGCCGCGTTACCTTCAGCACATGGTGAGCAATATCCGGGTCACCGGCGAGGGCTCGGATCGTTCGATTTCCGCCGAAGCGAACTACCTCGTTCTCCAGACCCTCGTCGACGACGATACCCGCATCCATCAGGCCGGTCGATACTTCGATCGCTTCCGCCGCACGGACGGCGGCCTCAAGCTCGCCGAGCGCCACTGCGTCTACGACACGCTCAAGATCGACAACTCGCTCGTCTATCCGGTTTGACCGGCGCTGCACCTCGTCAGCTCGGTCGCAGGAGCGCGCGACCGTGCTGGTTGCTCGCTTCGACGAGGCGCGCCAG
>Ga0187766_10001057_pt1 | contig 15988 bp, 10 predicted proteins | sample 0216_QUI02_MP05__4_FD_132971 | JGI IMG/M metagenome (GOLD analysis project Ga0187766, IMG submission 132971) | Tropical peat soil microbial communities from peatlands in Department of Meta, Colombia - 0216_QUI02_MP05_20_MG | ecosystem: Environmental > Terrestrial > Soil > Wetlands > Peat ... | reverse complement strand
GGTGGCTCACTCAGTAACCCTCCCCTTGGCAGGTGTGTGGAGGGTTACATCTTAAATGGCGCGACGAGATGCCCCTAAGTAAGATTTTAGCCGGCGCGATACGCCGCCTTGACACTCCCGGAGGGCTCGGGGTAGACTCCCGGCCCATCAGGTCTGTCGCGCACGCCTCGCAGGGTGCGGCAGGGAGGGCAGCATGACCTGCCCCCAGTGTCGGTCCCAGAACGAGCCCGACGCCAGCTTCTGCACCCAGTGCGGCGCCCGCCTGGAGCGGCGCTGCCCCGCCTGCGACACGCCCAACGCGGGCGACGCCCGCTTCTGCAAGCGCTGCGGCCACGGGCTCGCCCCTTCCGCCGCCACGGCGCCGCCAGAAGCCCCCGCGCCCCCCACCTCGCCGCTCAGCTACACCCCCAAGCACCTGGCCGAGAAGATCCTCACCTCCCGGAGCGCCCTGGAGGGCGAGCGCAAACAGGTCACGGTCCTCTTCGTGGACGTCTCGGGATTCACCGCCGTCTCGGAGGGCCTGGACCCGGAGGACGTGCATGCCTTGATGACCCGGGCCTTCGAGCTGATGCTGGCCGAGGTCCACCGGTACGAGGGGACGGTGAACCAGTTCCTCGGCGACGGGATCATGGCCCTCTTCGGCGCCCCCATCGCCCACGAGGACCACGCCCAGCGCGCGGCGCATGCGGCCCTGGGCATTCGGAAGGCCTTGGAGCGCTACCAGGACGAACTGCGGCGACGACGCAGGATCACCTTCCAGGCACGCCAAGGGCTCAATACCGGTCTGGTGGTGGTGGGGAGCATCGGGGCGGACCTCCGGATGGACTATACGGCCGTTGGCGACACCACCAACGTGGCGGCCCGCCTCCAGCAGGCGGCGGACCCGGGCCACATCTGGATCTCCGAGGCGACCTACCGGCTGGTGGGGGGGTATTTTTACACCCGGCCCCTCGGCCCGCTCTCCCTCAAGGGGAAGGCCGAGCCCCTCCCCGCCTGGGAGGTGATCGCCGCGAGGGAACCGCGGTCCCGTCTCGAGGTCGAGGCCGAGAGAGGGCTCACGCCCTTCGTGGGGCGGGAGCGCGAGCTGCGGCTGCTCCTGGAGTGTTTCGAGAAGGCCAAGGCGGGCCACGGGCAAGTGGTATTCCTCGTGGGAGAGCCGGGGATCGGCAAGTCCCGCCTCCTCCATGAGTTCCGCCTGCGCCTTGGCGACGAGGCCACGTGGCTCGAAGGGCGCTGCATGTCCTTCGGGCAGTCCATCGCGTTTCACCCCGTGATCGACATGCTGAAGCGGAACTTCCGGATCGAGGAGGCCGACGCCGAGGGGACCGTCGCCAAGAAGATCGAGCGCTCGGTGCTCCTCCTGGGCGAGGATCTTCGACCGATCCTCCCCTTCCTCCGCTACCTGCTCTCCGTGGACCCGGGCGACCCAGCGGTCCTGACCATGGACCCGCAGCAGCGCCGGGGCGAGATCTTCGATGCCCTGCGCCGCCTGCTCGTTCGCGCCTCGGAGGTGCGCCCGCAGGTCCACGTCCACGAAGACGTCCACTGGATGGACAAGGCCACCGAAGAGACCCTGCAGTTCACGGCGGACAGCGTCCCCTCACACCGGATCCTCCAGGTCCTCACCTACCGCCCCGGGTATGGACATCCGTTCGGCGAGCGCACGTACCACACCCGGATCGCGCTCACCGCCCTGTCGGGCGAGGACACCGTGCAGATGGCCCAGGCCATGCTGGCCGTCGAGCATCTGCCGGAAGAGCTGCGCGCCCTGATCGCGCGGAAGGCCGAGGGCAACCCCTTCTTCGTGGAGGAGGTCGTCAAGTCCCTCCAGGAGATTGGGGCTCTCCGCCGTGCCGGAGACCGATACCTCCCGGCCAAGGCGCTCGAGGAGATCTTCATCCCGGACACGATCCAGGACGTGATCATGGCCCGCATCGACCGCTTGCAGGAGGCCCCCAAGAAGACCCTCCAGCTCGCCTCGGTCATCGGCCGCGAGTTCACCCGGCGGCTCCTGGACCGGATCGGCGACATCCGCGGCCGTACCGAGGAGCTGCTGCGGGAGCTGAAGGCCATCGAGCTGATCTACGAGAAGAGCCTCTTCCCCGAGCTGGCCTACATGTTCAAGCACGCGCTGACCCACGAGGTCGCGTACAATTCGCTGCTCGTGCAGCGGCGGAAGGAACTCCACCGGCTCATCGGCCTGGCCATCGAGGAACTCTACGCGGACCGCCTGGCCGAACACTACGAGGTCCTTGCCTACCACTTCTCGAAGGCGGAAGAATGGACCAAGGCCTTCGAATATCTCCGCAAGGCGGCGGAGAAGGCGGCCAAGGCCTTCGCCAACCGGGAGGCGGTGGCCCTGTACGACCAGGCCCTCGAGGCTGCAAGCCATCTCGGCGAAGCGGTGGACGCCAAGACGCGGATGGACATCCACCGCTCCAAGGCCACCCTCTACGTTGTCTTGAGCGACTTCGGGCGTTCGCGGGCCGAGGGTGAGGAGGCGTTGGCCCTGGCCCGTCGCCTCGGCGACCGGAACAGCGAGGGCGAAGCCCTGGCGGGGATGGCATGGGCGGCCGCGTGGGCCCACGATTTCGATCAGGCCCTTTCCGATAGCCGCCAGGCGATCGCCGCCGCTACCGAGGCAGGGGCCGGGCCGGTCCTGGCCGGCGCCCACCTGACCACCGGCTTCGTCTACGCGGTCACCGCCCGGCTCGAGGAGGCCAAGGGGGAACTGGGCAGGTCGCTCGCCTTTAGCGCGTCGGCGGGGGATGTGTTCCATCATTCGATGGCGCTGTTCTTTTCCGCGCACCTGCAGAACTGGGAGGGCGACTTCGCGGCGGCGGTCCGGCGCGAGGCGGAGGCGCTCCGGATCGCCCGCCAGCACAACCTCCTGGTGCCCCTGATCTGGGGGCTCTGGCAATACGGCCTCGCCCTCATCGGCAAGGGGGACTACGACGACGCCCTGGCAATCCTTGAAGAGGATGCGGCCCTCTGCGAGAAGGCCGGCGATGAGATCATGGGCCACCGGATCCTCAACAGCCTCGGGTGGCTTTGCATGGAGTGCGGCGACCTGGACCGTGCGCTGGAGCTGAACCGTCGGGGTGCGGAGGGGGCGCGGAAGCGGGGCGATCCCGAGACCATCGCCAACCCCGAGCTGAACCTGGCGGATATCTTCCTGGCCAAGGGGGATCCGGCCCTGGCTCAGGAGCTCCTCGACGGGGTCCTCCGTCTCGTCAAGGAACCGGGCACCAGCGAATGGATGAAGTGGCGGTACTCAACCCACCTCTTCGCGAGCCTGGGGGAGCTGTGGCTCCTGCGCGGGGAGACCGGTAGGGCCCGTGAGTTCGCCGATCGATGCCTGGAGATCGCGACGCGTACCAACTCCCGAAAGTACCTGGTGATGGGATACCGGCTCAAAGGGGAGATGGCGATTGCCCGCCGCCAGTGGGACGAGGCGGAGGCTGCCCTTGGGGAGGCCAGCGCCATCGCCGAGGCCATCGCGAACCCGACCCAGCTCTGGAAGACCCGCCTCGTCCTGGGAAACCTCCGCGCGGAACGTGGGGAGCGCCAGGCGGCCCGCCGGTCCTATCGGGCCGCGCGAGAGGTCATCGAGGCGGTCATGGCGCACCTCAAGCACCCCGGGTTGCGGTCGGCCCTGGAGACCTCCCCGGCCGTCCGCCGCGTTTACGACCTCGCCTCCACCGCCTGAGCGGCTGTCCCTCCGAAATCCGAGCCGCCACCCTGGCCCGTGAAAGACGATGCCTGGCGACAGCGCCGCCAGGCATCGTCTCTGCGGGACCGTCAGTTCAGCGGGCGTCGGGGGGCAGCGGCGGCAGGTCGCTGAAGTATTCGGGGTGGGCCTTCTGGGCGGCCTCCACGAATTGGCTGAGCACCACCTCGTTGATGGCGAGGCGCTTCGGGGCATCCTTGATGGTGAGCTTGAGGATGTCGTCCTGCGCGTTCTCGAAGGCGCGAAGGCTGGCCTTCGAGATGCGCGGGTCGTAGTGGATGTGCTGGATGGCCTTCTTGGCCACGCCGAGGTCCACGTTGGGCACCCACTTGGCGAAGATCTCCACCGCCTCGGCGCGGTTCTTCCGGGTGGCCTGGGACGCGGCCACCAGGCCGGTGACGAAATTCTGCACCACCTGCGGGCTCTGCCGCAGCATGGGATCGTGCACGCTGGCCAGCATGATGTAGGAGAGGTGCCCGCCGCCGCGCAGGACCACGTAGGATTCCGACGCCTTCTCCATGGCCATGACGTTGTAGGGTTCCCAGGACACCACGGCGTCCACCTTGCCCTGGGCGAGGGCCGGGCCCAGGGCCGGCGGGGCCATGATGTTCTCGATGGTCACGTCCTCGTACTTCATCCCCCGGCGATTCAGGACCATCTTGAGGTACTCGTCGGACGTCTGCTCCTTGGCCAGACCGATGCGCTTCCCCTTCAGATCCTCCACCACCCCGGGCCGGATGCCGGAACCCTTCCGCGCCACGATGGCCAGGGGCTCGTCGGCGTTGGCGGTGGTGGCATCGTTCATGATGAGGGCGATGGCGGTGAACGCGTCGCCGCGGTGGCGGGCCTTCAGAAACGTGGTCACGCTCATATCGCCGATCTGGACCTCGCGCTTCTGCATGGCGTTGACCATGTCCGTGCCGGTGTTCACCACCTTGAGCCGCACGTCCACCCCGTGCTGCCTGAAGAGCCCCTTGTCCACCCCCACGAATATGGGCAGGTGCCCGAAGTTGTTGCCGATGACCACATCCAGGACGGGCATCCCTTGCCCCGCCGCCGGCGCCCCCCAGGCCAGGCCCAGCGCCACCACCAACGCCATCCCCACGGCCACCTGCCGGGGCCGCAGCTTCCGGTGATCCCCCTGCGCTGCCATGCTTCCCTCCCGCGGGATCGCCCCGCTTTGCGGCCCTGTCACGGGCCCACATGCCCAGCCATCGAAGAGTCGGCACTCCACCCCGTCCCGGTGAAGCGGAAGCGCGGGGTGAACCCAGGTCTGCCGGCCTGGCCTCCGGGGAATGCCGCCTCCGCCGACATCCCCCGGATGGCGGGCGGCGACGAGCGGAGGGGATTCTATGCCGCGCGCCTGGGGCCCGTCAACCACGGGGCCCCGTGCAGCCGGCGAGGCCCGGCCTATGGCAGAGGCGCCGCCGGCCGGGGGACGTTCGCCGGCCAGTTCAGGAGGACCATGCCTCCGGCCACCAGGACGGCGCCCAGCAGGAGCTTGCCCGTGAGGGATTCTCCCAACAGGAGGCCGCCCATCAGGACGCCGCAGATGGGAGTGAAGAACGTGTAGGCGGAGACCAGGCTCACCGGGTACACCTGGATGAGCCAGAACCATACCAGGTAGCTGGCAAAGGCCACGATGACGCTCTGGTAGAACAGCCCCAGCAGGACACCGGGGGTCCGCAGCCAGATGAAGCGCGGCTCCAGGAGGAGCGAAAGGGTCCCCAGCAAGACGGCCGAGACGGCGAGCTGGCAGAAGAGGGTCTGCGTGTACGTCATCCGGTCCCGCACCACCGCCTTGAGGTAGAGGGAGGTGGCGCCCCAGAGGGCGCCGCCTCCCAGGACCAGGAGGTCGCCCACGACCTGGGCCGACGTCGGCGCCCCCAGGCTGTCCGCCAGGGTGGTGATCGCGCCCGCGAAGGCCAGGAGGAGCCCGCCCACCTTCCGGGCTGTGAGGGGCTCCCCGGGCAGGACCCAGTGAGCGCCGGCGGCTACGAAGAAGGGCGCAGTGAAAAGGCATAGGACGCCGTGGGAGGCCGTGGTGAAGGTGAGCCCGAGGTAGAGGAGGCCGAACTCCCCGCCGAACAGCCCGCCGATCACGACCCCATCCAGCCACGCCCCGCTGGGGGGCAAGAGGGGGCGGCGGCGTAGGAGCGCCCAGAGGGCCACCAGCATCCCCGCCACCAGCGACCGGACGGCGGACCCGAACATGGGACTCGTGCCGGCGTTGCTGAGCCGGATGGCCACCTGGTTTCCGCCCCACAGAACGCACAACCCCAAGATGATCAGGGTCGCCCGGGCATCCATCGCGTCCCTGCGTTCCATCGCCCTCCCTGCGTTTCCCGGGGTGATCTCTTGTCAGGTGCCTCGCGGCCCTGCGGCCAGAACCCGAACACACAGTGAGCGGCACCCGGATGGCGCCCCTGAACTCCATCGGGTTCGGGGGTCAGGCGGCATCAGGAGCCTTGACCGTAACGACGCCACCCGATTATGATGCCGCGGCCCTGCGGATCAGACCGGGAGGAGGCGCATGACTACCCCGCATCCCCTGCTGGTGGAAACGGACTGGGTCGCGGCGCACCTGGACGACTCGGGGATCCGCATCGTGGACATCCGGGGTCTGGTGAAGCCGGTGGACCAGCCCAAACCCCACTACATCGCCTGCCGCAGCGAGTACGCCCGAGATCACATCCCGGGCGCCGTCTTCGTGGACTGGCTCCAGGATATCGTCGAGGCCGGCGCCCCCTACCCCATGGCCGTGGCGTCCCCCCAGCGCTTCGCCGCCCTCATGGGCCGCCTGGGGATCGGCGACGGCCATCACGTCGTCGTCTACGATTGCGATGGCGGGCAGCCGGCCGCCCGCCTCTGGTGGGCCCTGAATTACTACGGGCACTCCGCCGTGTCGCTCCTGAACGGCGGCTATCCCAAGTGGGCGGCCGAGGGCCGCCCGCTGCCGGCGCAGGTTCCCGCGCATGCCCCCGCGAACTTCAGCGCGCGGCCGCAAGCGCGCTGGCGCACCATGATGGACGAGGTGCGGCGGGCCGCCCAGGACCCGGGGGCCGTCCTGGTGGATACCCGGCCCCCCGTCCAGTTCACCGGGCAGCAGACCCGGGGGGAACGCAAAGGACGCATCCCGGGGGCCGTCAACGTGCCCATCGCCCGCACCGTGGAGGGACCCCACAAGACCTTCCGTTCCCCTGCCGATCTCCGCCGGGTCTTCGAGGCCGCCGGCGCCGTCTGGGACAAGCAGGTCATCGCCTACTGCAACGCCGGCGTGTCGGCCTCGGTGGGGCTGTTCGCCCTCCATCTCGCCGGGCATCCCCACCCCACGATCTACGCCGGCTCGTGGTACGAATGGGAGCGGGACCCCGCCAATCCCATTACTGTGGACTGAGCGGGGTCGGCACGCCCGGGCACCGGTGGAGCGATCCCTAGCCCGGATTCTTCACGAAGCCGTGCGCTGCGTCTTCGGCACCCCCTCACCCTTTCCCGCTCCCCCCTTTCGCAAAGGGGGGCCAGGGGGGATTTCCCCCCTCCACTGGTCGGCAACGGTCCGAGAGAGAGCTTCTACCATAGCCTCTCCCAAATCCCCCCTCCCCCCCTTTTTCAAAGGGGGGACGCAAGGGAACCCGGAGCATGCGCGAAGCCGTGGGCCGCCTCCTGAGCGCCCCCTCACCCTGTCCCGCCCCCTCGCTGACGCTAGGGGTGAGGCTTGTCCGCCGGTACTGCGGCGGGCGCCATGCCGCTTCGTGCAACATCCAAGCTAGGGGCCGTGGGCGGCGGCGATCAGGGCGCGGAGGCGCTCCGGGGGCAAAGGGGACTCCCTGATGGCGATCCCCATGGGCGCCAAGGCGTCCTCCACGGCCGAGGCGACGGCGGCCGGTCCCGGCAGCGTGCCGGATTCGGCCACCCCTTTCAACCCGTGGGGGTTCAGCGGCGACGGCGTCTCCAGGTGGTCCAGGACGAGGTCCGGCACCTCGCAGGGGCCCGGCAGCAGATAGTCCATGAAGCTCGACGTCAGCAGTTGCCCCTCGGCGTCGTAAACGACCCGTTCCAGGAGCGCGCTCCCCAGGCCGATGGCCACCGCCCCCATCACCTGCCCCTCAACGACGGTGGGATTGATGGGGGGGCCGCTGTCGTGGACGAAGACGTTCCGCAGGATCTGGACCGCCCCCGTCTCCCGGTCCACCTCGACCAGCAGGACCTGCGCCCCGGCCCCGAAGGTCATGTCCGTGGGCTGGAAATAGCGGGTCGCCTCGAGCCCAGGCTCCACCCCCTGCGCCGCCCCGGCCGATATCGCCGTGCCCGCCAGCCGGGCGAGGCTGATGGCCCGGCCCGGAACGCCCCGCACGGTCACGTTGCCATCGGCCACGTCGAGGTCCGCCTCCCCCACCTCCAGCGCCTGCGAGGCCAAGCGCATCGCCTTCCGGCGCACCTCCCGCGCCGCCAGGGCAACGGCGCTCCCCGCCATCACCGCCACCCGGCTGGCGAACGCGCCCCAGCCCTGGCTGATCCCCCCCGTATCCCCGGCGATCACCGTCACGGTTTCAGGCGCGACACCCAGCTCGGCCGCGCACACCTGGGCCAAGGTCGTCTCGGCGCCCTGCCCCTGGGTCGTCCCACCGGTGAAGACCGTCACCGCGCCCGTCGGATCGACCCGGACGCAGGCCCCCTCGTAGGGGCCGCCGCCCGTCAGTTCCACGTAACACGCGAGGCCGATCCCCACGAGACGCCCCTGGCCACGGGCGCGGTGCCGCAGCGCCATCAGGTCCTCGTATCCCGCGGCCCCCAGCGCCCGCCGCAGGACGGCCGGGTAGTCGCCGCTGTCGTACACCAGCGGCCCCGTCCCCCGGTAGTTCGGCACGCCCACATGGTACGGCAACTCCCCGGACTGGATCAGATTGCGGCGGCGCACCTCGGCCCGATCGAGACCCAAATGACCCGCGATCATGTCCACGATGCGCTCGATGACGAACACCGCCTGGGGCTGGCCCGCCCCGCGGTAGGGGGTCACCGGGACGCGGTTGGTGTACACGGTGGACATCTCCGCCCGGAAGGCGGGCACCTTGTAGGGCCCAGGCAGCATCGTGGCGGAGAGGAGGGGCACCACGAGCCCGCGCGGTGTGTAGGCCCCGGTGTCGTGCGCCATGATGTCCACGATGCCCAGGATCCGCCCCTCATGGTCGAAGGCGACCTTGACGTCGTGGACCTGTCCCCGTTCCTGTGTCGCCGTCTGCAGGTGCTCCAGCCGGTCCTCGATCCACTGGACCGGCCGGCCGAACCGCCAGGCGAGCCACGGGATCAAGACATCCTCCGGGTACACGATGAGCTTGGCCCCGAAGGCTCCGCCGACGTCGGGGGGGATCACCCGGACGCGGTGAGGCGGCAGGCCCAGCACCTCCACCAGCACCTGCCGGACCTGGTGCGGGACTTGCGTGGAGGCCCAGACCGTCAACTGCCCTGTAGGCCGGGAATACTCGGCCACCAGGCCGCGCGTCTCGATGGGCATCCCGCCGCCCCGGCTCACCGTGAGGCGGGCGTCCCGGACGTGGGACGCGACGCGAAACGCGGCCTCCACATCTCCCGTCTGGAGGACGATGTGCGCCGCAAGGTTGCGCTCCACATCGTCGTGTACCAGGGCCGCCCCGGCGGCCAGGGCGGCGGCCAGATCCTGCACCGGGGGCTGTGGTGCGTACTCCACCTCGATGAGTTCCAGCGAGTCCTCCGCCGCGTACCGGGTCTCGGCCAGGACCACGGCCACCGCCTCTCCCACGTAGCGGACCTTGTCGCCGGCCAGCACGGGGGATCCCTTGGACCGGAGGCCCGGGTACTGGCCCGACGGCAGCGGCCCGGCCAGGGCCCCCGCCTCCCGCGCCGTCACCGCCGCCAGGACGCCCGGTTGGGCCCTGGCCTTCTCCAGGGTCACGGCACGGAGCCGGGCGTGGGCATGAGGGCTGCGGAGGATCGCCGCATGGACCATCCCGGGAAGCCGGATGTCGGCGACGTACCGGCCCGCGCCCGCGAGGAAGCGCGGGTCCTCCTTTCGCCGGATCCGCCGTCCGATCATCCCCGTGCTCATGCCGTCCTTCCCGACCCCGCTGGCCGATCCGCCGCCGGTCACGCGCCGGTCGGCTCGCTCGAAGCGGGCGCCTGGCTGCCCCCGCCCCGCGGGCGCAAGCACCTCGCCCGCCGGAACCGGGATCCCGAGGGGAGCGAGGCACGCAAGGCGCGCCCTACCCGTCGGCGGAAGGCGGAGGCGAAACGGGCCGCACCCCGCCCAGGTACGCGGCCTTCAACTCCTCGTCGTCCAGCAGGGCGGCCGCGCGCCCTTCCCGGGTCACCCGCCCCGTCTCCATGATGTAGGCACGGTCCGCAACCTGCAGGGCCATGCGCGCGTTCTGCTCCACCAGCAGGATGGTCGTGCCCTCCCGGCGCAGCGCGGCGAGGAGCCGGAAGATCTCGCGCACCACCAGGGGCGCCAGGCCGAGGGAGGGCTCGTCCAACAGGAGCAGCCGCGGCTGCGCCATGAGGGCCCGCCCGATGGCCAGCATCTGCTGCTCTCCGCCCGAAAGGGTGCCGGCAGCCTGTGCCCGTCGCTCGCGGAGGATGGGAAACAGGCGGTAGATCCTCTCGAGGGTGTGTTCGGCGTCGGGCCCGCGGCGCCGCCCATAGGCACCGAGGGCCAGGTTGTCCAGCACGCTCAGCGGCCCGAAGACCCTGCGGCGCTCGGGAACCAGCGAAAGCCCCTCCCTGAGGACGGCGTCGGGGGTCCACCCGGTGATCTCCCGCCCGCGAAAAACCACCCGTCCCCGCCGGGGACGCAGGAGACCCACCAGCGACTTGAGCAGCGTGGATTTCCCTGCGCCGTTCGCCCCCACGATGGTCACCAGCTCTCCCTCGCGAACCTCCAGGGACACGTCGTGGAGGGCTTCGATGGCACCGTAGGCGGTGGCGAGGCCCTGCACGCTAAGCAAGCGCAACCTCCTCGCCCAGGTAGACCTTCACGACCCGCTCGTCGGCCTGCACCTCGGCCGGGGTGCCCTCGGCGATCTTCTCCCCGTAGTTGAGAACCACCACCCGGTCGCACACCTCCATCACCAGGTGCATGTCATGTTCGATGAGGACCACCGACATCCCCTGCTCCCGCAAGCGGGCGATGAGCCGCGCCATCTCCGCGCCCTCGGAGGCGTTGAGCCCGGCCGCCGGCTCATCCAGCAGCAGGAGGATGGGCTCCGTGGCCACCGCCCGCGCGATCTCGAGGATCTTCTGTTGCCCGAAGGGCAGGCTGGCGGCCGGCGCCCACGCGGCCCCCCCGAGGCCGACCAGATCCAAGCAGGACAGGGCGCGGTCCAGCGCCTGGCGCTCCTCGCGGCGAGGCCGGGGGAGCGGCAGCGCCGACTCCAGGAACCCGGCGCGCGCCGCCATGTGGCGTCCCACCATGACGTTCTCAACCGCGGAAAGCGACCGGAAGATCTGAAGGTTCTGAAACGTCCTGGAAAGCCCCTCGGCGGCGATCCGAAACGGCGGCAGCCCGTGGATCGGGCGCCCCCCGAAGCGGATCTCTCCCCCCGTGGGCGTGTACAGCCCGGTCACGATATTGAAGATCGTCGTCTTCCCCGCGCCGTTCGGCCCGATGACCCCCACCACCTCCCGCCTGCCAACGGCAAAGGCGCAGCCGCTGACGGCCACGACGCCGCCGAAGTGCTTCACAAGATCGACGACCTCGAGCAGGGGGGGGCCGCCCGCTGCCATGGCGGACGGCGCATCGCGGATGGCGGAAAGGGCTGCCCCCGTCGTCGCGCCCGAGGGCGCGGCCCGCGGCCCCGGTGCCGGCCCTCCCAGCCTTCGACCCCAGATGCTGGCCATGCGGCCGAGCAGGCCGCCCAGGCCCCGGGGAAAGAACATCATCACCAGGATCAGGATGAGGCCGTAGATGGGGACCTCGTACTCCCCGTACCGACGCAGATACTCCGGGAGGACTGTCAGCGGGACGGCACCGAGCACCCCGCCCCAGAACTGGCCGATGCCCCCGATGGCAACCATCAGCACCAGGAGCACCGAAAAGAGGAACGAGAAGATCTCCGGACTGATGACGGTGATGTAGTGCGCGTAGAGGCTCCCCGCCAGCGAGGCGTAGGCGGCGCTGAGGACGAACACGCGGAGCTTGTAGGCCGCCGTGTCCACCCCCATGGCTTGCGCCGCCACCGGACTGTCGCCCAGCGCCCGGAGGATGCGGCCCACCCGCGAGTTCGCCAGGTTCAGGGCGATCCCGAGGGCCACCCCGGCGAAGAGCCAGATCAGCCAGAAGTACTGCGCATCCGTCGCCAGCTCCCAGGGCCCGATGGACAGGTGCGGGATATTGGCCAGGCCGGACGATCCCCCCGTCCACCAATGCAATTGGATGAACGCGATGTCCAACAGGATCCCGACCCCCAGGGTGGCCATCGCCAGGTAGTGGGAACGGAGCTTCAGGGCGGGGATACCGATGATGCCAGCCAGCAGGCAGGTGACTGCGAGGGCGGCGAGCATTCCCAGCCACGGGGACACCCCCAGGCGGGCGCCGAGGATGCCCGAGATGTAGGCCCCCAGGCCATAGAATCCGGCATGGCCCAGCGAGACCTGTCCGGCATATCCCATGAGCAGGTTCAGGCCGGTGGCCATGATCACGTAGAGCCCCGCGAAGGCCCCCACCTGAACGATATACGCGTTGGGGGCCAGCCACGGGACGAGGGCCGCCGCCGCCAAGATCCCCAAGAGTCCCCAGGGCGAGACGCGACTCGGGAGGGCCCCGGCCGGGGCGGGCGCGCCCCGGCCGGGGAGCGATGGAGAAAGTTCCGGAGGGACCACAGGAAGGCTACATGTCCACCAAGCGAAACTGTTTGTTCTGCCACTCGATGATGACCACGTCGCTCTTGGCCAGCCCCGCGTGGCGCTGGGCGCCGAAGTTGAAGACCCCGCCCACCCCCTTGTAGCCGCGGGTTTGCTCAAGGGCGCCCACCACCCTTTCGGCCTCGTGGGCCCCTGCCCGGGCGAGGGCCGCGGCCATCATGCCGATGCCGTCCCAGGCCTGGCCCCCGTAGACATCCGTCTCTTCCCCGAACTTCGCCCGGTAACGGGCCTTGTAGTCCAGGATGGTCGCCTTGATGGGATCGGCGTCCGGAAGCTGCTCGGCCACGGGAAACTTCAACGAGGTCAGCAACAACCCCTCGGCGGCCTCCGCCGCCAGCTCCATGTAGCGCGGCACCACATAGCCATAGCCGTGCACCAGCATCTGCTTCATGCCGAGTTGGCGGGCGTTCTTCAGAAACACGACGCCGGCCGGCGTCACCGTCCAGCAGATCACGGCCTGGGCCGCCGTGCCCCGAATCCGGGTGAGTTGCGCCGTCAAGTCCGTATCGCCGCCGGCGAATTCCTCCCAGGCCGCCACGGTGATGCCGGCGCCGGGGGCCTGCGCCTTCAACACGTCCCGGGCGCTCACCCCGAAGGCCCCCGTGTCGTTGAGCATGGCCACCTGCTGGATGCCCTTCTTCTTGAAGAAGTCCAGCAGGCGCGCGATGACTTCGACGTCGTTCACGGTGGACTTGAAGACGTACCTCCGGTCGGCCACCGGTTCCACCAGGGCCGTGGCCCCCGAAACGCTCATCAGCGGGATCCGGGCACGCTGCACCGTCGGCACGATGGCCATGCCGATGTCGGACCGGTTGCCATCCCCCACGATCACGTCCACCTTGTCCTGCTCGATCAGGCGCTTGACGGCCAGCACGGCCTTGCTCGACTCGCTGGCCGCGTCGTAGATGACCGACTGGATCTGCACGCCGTTGATCCCGCCCTTCTTGTTGGTCTCCTCCACGAACAGCTCCACGGAACGCTTCATGCGGTCGCCCAGGAAGGCGGCCGGCCCCGTATAGGAGAAGATGCTCCCGACCCGCAAAAGTTCACGCCCCGCCGCCTTCGCCTCCAGCCGCGGCGCGACGGCCGCCGCCAGGGCCCCCATCATTCCCGCGCTGAACTGACGCCGTGTGACCATGCCCTCTCCTCTCCCATGCCGGCCTTCGGGGCCCGGCGTCGCGCCCGATCCGCCGGGCTCGCAGCCCGGCCCGGAGGGTGCAGGAAGGCTGAGCCCGTGCGGCGCGGTCAGACCCGTTCGGCCTCGGCCCGGCCCAGCAGGCCGGTGGGCCGCACGAACAGCAGGACCAGGAGCACCAGGAATGCGATGGCATCCTTGGTCTGTGAGGCCACGACCCCGGCCCCGAAAGACTCCAACAGTCCCAGCGCCAGGCCGCCCACGATCCCGCCCGCGTTGCTCCCCAGCCCCCCCAAGACCGCGGCCGAAAACCCCTTGAGGCCCAGCATCGTACCCGCGTCGTAGATGGTCAGGGTGACCGGCGTGATGATGATCCCCGCCACGGCCCCCACGGCGGCGGCCAGACTGAAGGCCACCAGCATCACCCGGCCGACGCGGATCCCCACCAGGCTCGCGGCCTCCCGATCGATGGCCACCGCCTGCATCGCCTTCCCCAGGATCGTGTGCTCGAAGAAGACGTGCAGGAGGAACATCACCGCCAGGGCCACCCCTACGATCCAGAGGGCCTGGGGGGAGAAGACGGCGCCCAGGACCCGGATGGGGGCTTCGCCGGAGAACGCGGGAAGGCCGGCCGCGTTCTTGCCCAAGGTGACCATGACCGCGCCCCGCAGGAGGATGGACGCCCCGATGGTGATGATAATCAGGTTCAGGATGTCCGCCTCCCGAACCGGGTTGATGGCCAGCCGCTCCATGGCCGCCCCGACGGCCGTCACCGCCGCCACCGCCAGGAGGATGACCAGCGGCAGCGGCAGCCCCGTCCAGCCCAGCAGGACCGAGGCCAGCATGCCCCCCAGCATGGCGAACTCGCCCTGCGCGAAATTCACCGCCCCCGTCGCATTGAAGATGATGTTGAACCCCAGCGCGACGAGGGCATAGATGCTCCCCGTCATGAGTCCGGAGAAGAGGAACTGCACGAGCTGGCTGAACAGGCCCATGGCTTCCGGGGGATCGGGGCCGCGCCGCCAGCCTAGCCGATCTGCTTCACCTTCATCAGCCCCGGCTCGTGCGGCGGAAGGACCTTGTCGCAGGACTTCTTGATCCGCAGGACACTCTCGTACGCCTGGATGGGATCCGTGTGGCAGCCCGGGGGGATCACAGGATATCCGAGCTTCTTCTGCAGCGCCGAGGGCAGGTAGTAGTTCCTGTTCAGGGTGCAGAGGCCGGCGATGGTGAACGTCCCCCGCTTGGTCCGCACCTGCACCGACTGGCCGCCGGGGGTGTGGCCGGGCGTGAAGAGGATCTTCAGTCCGGCGAACAGCTCTTTGTCGCCGTTGATGTACTGTAACTGTTTGATCTTGTGATACCGTTCGTAGACCTTCTTGTCGGCGTAGGAAAACTGGAAGAAACAGTGCGGCGGGAGCGGCCCGATGAGTTCCTTCTCCTGCACCAGGACACGGGCCCGGGGGGCCTTCCAGACGTTCATGATGTGGTCCCAGTGGAGGTGCGTCTGGATCACGTAGTCGATCTGTTCCGCATCCAGCGCGAGATGTTCCAGCATCTGGTCGAACGTGGTCACGTCCACCACGTCCTCGAACACCTCGCCGCCGGCCTGATGCTTCTTGCCCTTGTCCTTTTTGATCTCGTTCCGGTAGGAGTCGGCGCTGCACCCGGTGTCCACCAGGATGCGCTTGCCCTCGCCCTCGAGGAAAAACACCAGGTATGGGATGTCCACCTTCTGCCCGTAGAAATTCAGGTAGGTGAAACGCGACATCTCGCGCTGCAGGCCCATCGCAATGGTGAAGGGCCGGATCGTCCACGTGCCTGCCATGCTGCCTCCTCCTCTGAGTGTCTGGGGGCGGGTATCCTCGCCCGCAGGATCGCGCCCTGCGGGTCGCCGGTACCGGCGACCGGATACTATATGCCGCCGACCCCTCCCCTGCAACCGGCCATTCCTCCTCCAGTTCCTGCGCCGGGCGGCGGCAGATGGTCAGGCGGGCCAACGCCCCCGCCGCCAGCGAGCGGACGGCGGACCCGCAGAGGGCGCTCGCGCCGGCGTTGCGCAGGGTGATGGCCCCCCGCTTGCCGTCCCAGAGGGGCGGAGCGCCAGCACGACGAAGGTGGCCCGGCATCCATCGCGTCCTGGGGCTCCACGGGCCGGGTGGCCCCCGCACCCCGGGACCGCCGCGCCGCGCGCCCTCCTGCCGGCTCCCGGCCGTCCCGGACGCTATTCC
>Ga0187766_10001054_pt1 | contig 16005 bp, 20 predicted proteins | sample 0216_QUI02_MP05__4_FD_132971 | JGI IMG/M metagenome (GOLD analysis project Ga0187766, IMG submission 132971) | Tropical peat soil microbial communities from peatlands in Department of Meta, Colombia - 0216_QUI02_MP05_20_MG | ecosystem: Environmental > Terrestrial > Soil > Wetlands > Peat ... | reverse complement strand
TGCTCTCGTTGCGGGCATCCCCGGTCGTCACATGCCGGAAGGGACCGTTTGTCGAAGGACGGTTGTAGCACGAAGGGATGCGCTTGTGACCACTTCGTCTCAACGTAACGTGGATGTGTCCAGCACCGCCATTATCGCCGGTTCATATCAAGCTGAATATGTCCTAGCTTGATTGGAACCCATACTGCGCCCGCGGTAGGGCCTAGAGGCGCTCCTTCTACGCGTCGGCTACGGGTTTTCCCTCCCTTGGAGCGATGTCTGTGCTACTAGGACTGGCAATGTAGATGGCCACTGATACCGAGGAATGGCCCTAGCAATGACGTCGAGACAACCTGACCATACCGAGTCTTCGACGATGCTCCGAATCATAAGCGCAAACGGGTTCGAGCCCATGGAGGAACGAACCCGTGATACCAATTCTAGAACCGTTTTCGGTCCGGGTCCCGTCGGGCCCGCAGAGAATAAGTTCAGAATGGACCCGCCGAGTCAGCATAGCGCGCTTCTAGCTAATCCTGGTGAACAGAATAATGAAGATCAAGGGGGTCAGAAGCACCGTGACCGACATCGTGTTGCATTCTCACAAGCGTGGCGCCCAGAGCTAGATTCTCAATTAGTTACCGATTCGCTGACGTAAAGATCCCCATCTAGTATCAGGACGCCGTACTCTGGAAGCGCCACCGGCGCGGGGCCGCCCAACACGCTCCCATTGTTGGTACTGAACGTAGCGCCGTGGCAAGGACAAGTGATGGCCGGTCCCCCGCCATACTGGACGGTACAAGGGAGGTGCGTACATGTAGAGCTAAACGCCTTCCAGGTCCCATTGACCATCACCAGAATCGAACTTCCCTGGGTGGGGTGCATGAAATACGCCGAGGTTCTGCCAACCAAGCTGCTGGATGGACCGATCAAGACGTAACCGGGCGGCGCCAAGACCTGCGAGGTCTGCGTGCTTGAAGAACTGGAGGGACCTTGAGTAACGGGCAGCTGGTAGGCTTGGTTTTGCGAATCGGCTCGAGAAAATAGTTCGAACAAAGCCGTAGAACCCGCCACAATCAGAGATGACGTGACAATCATTCTCCGGATGAACTCCCTCCTGTTTATGCTCTGACCCCCCTATCACAGCATCTTCCAGACGTTACGAACTGCTGCTGCGAACGCAACGGAGGCCGTGGCGAGAAGTGCAACCACGGACATCCAGATTGGCAGGTTGAAACCAGATCCAATCGCATGTGTTGCCATAAGAGCAATCGCAGCAAGCGCAATGGACCCATGAAAGAATCGAGCTTCCCTAAACTTCTGAAGATAGGAAGTGCCCGTGAGCCCGATGAATAGTGCGACTGCGCCAGCGACGTAGCCTAGGACTATCGCGTCGTTGACCGGATAGGAGATGAGGTAGGCAACGTGAAGCACGAGAAAGAAACCACCCAGCAGAGCCATGACAGCGTGAGCTCTCCTCAAGAGCCCGAGATTCGTCAAATAGAGGAGCCGACCCCGAATCCGACGCCTCCTTAGATGACGCTTTGGGCTTAATGGGCCCCTGAGTAAACGTTTCCTGATCAGCAGATTCTTCCTTGCGATAAGGATGGTGCTTGCGGTGACGAAGGTGAGTGCCAAGTACCCGAACACGTCCCCAAGACTGAATACGACCAATCCCGACTTTGCTCGTTTTGAGAATATAATTGACATTGTGGTGCAAGTGTCTATCTGACGGCAGTTCACCGTCGGGAGGATAACCATATAGCGTGAACATTTGAGCGGGAGAATCACGCATATCTCTAACAGGGCGGCGATGAGTTCTTCTCAGTTAATCGGTGTCGCATTCGTCATTATCTTGGCAATGGCGGCCATTGGATACTTCGACGCGCTTCCCAACGGTTCAAACAACACTCTTTCGTCCGAGATTCAGACCCTCCAAAGCGAAGTCAGTCAGCTCGTCCGCAACAATTCCCTCCTTAGTTCAAAGATTTCATCGCTCCCCGAGGTTAACCAGTCACCCCAGACGCGAAACATACGAATCGAATGGTCCAACACTGAGAACGCAGGTCAGGATAGGTTCTTCGAGTCTACGATTGTGGTCAATCAAGGCGACAACGTCTCCATCACCTTCATTGCGAATGACACAGATGCGCATACGTTTACCCTCGAATCTCCCTATGACTTCCAAATCAACGGAACAGTGCCTGGAACTCGGGACTACCTGAAGAACGAGACGCTGTTCACCACACCAGCCACAAACAACTCGCCAGGGGTTAAGATCTATGGTACTCCTGGAAACGTAACAGGTACGGGCTCCTTTATTGCTAAGTACGCCGGGATATTCGAGTACTTCTGCATCTATCACGTGGCGCTGGGAATGTTCGGTTACCTGATTGTGTTGCCCAACGAAGCATACACAGCCACCTCGGAGATCACCGAGAACACAACTGTTTCTACAGTTGCCACTCAGTCGGTCAAAGTGGACATGAAGGGGGCAGCGGGCAACCCGAGCTCACCCGGCTTCAATCCATCAACCATTACAGTCGTGATCGGGATCAACAACACGGTCGTTTGGAACAACGACGATACTTCCCCTCACACTGTGACGGCGAATGATGGAAGTTTCAGCTCAGGGAACCTCAATCCTGGCGACACCTATGGCTTCACCTTCACCACCCCGGGGAGCTACGCGTATCATTGTAGTTACCACTCGTGGATGAAGGGAACCGTCATAGTGAAGTCATAGGCTTGTCGATTTTCCTCGCCAAGTGGAGAGCACGGCTCCATGTTTCCAGAAGGTTGTGCAGTTGTCCCACATCGATTTAGGCAGTCGTCCCGTAAAGGGCACTACTTTCGTGAGGTTAGTAGGTTCTGATCCCGGGACATCCTTAAACCACATCGGGAAGAACTCTCAATGTTGCGCGTCGGGCCTCATTGGGTCTTCGCTACGTCCGTGCAGGGGTCCGACGGCAATACGAATCGATTCTCGACATTCTCCGACGCTGAGCCGATGGGGGCAACTGAGACGACACGTCAAAAGATTCTCGCCTACATCACCTCTCACCCTGGAACACATCTCAGGAGGGTGTGCAGAGAACTCGGGCTTGCCATGGGCGACGTCCAGTATCACATACACAGGCTGGAGAGAGATGGCAAGGTCACTTCAACGAGGCGGGGATTCTACAGGTTCTTCTATCCGTCAACGCTTTTCGGGGAAAAGCAAAGAGACGTTCTGTCTGTCCTCACGCTGGACACTCCGAGGGAATTGCTCCTTGCGATTGTGGAGAAGCCCGGCTCCAGTCAGGAAGAACTCGCTCATGCTGTGGGGGTTTCCCAGCCGACAGTTTCCTGGCATCTAAGGCGCCTGGCCGAGCTTGGCATTGTGCGCGGGGAGCAGAGGGGGAGAAGCATGATCTATCGCCTGAAAGAAAGCAGTCCCCTTGAGATAGCCACCTTCATCAGGAACTATCATCCATCATCCTGGGAGAGATGGTCCAGCAGGCTTGCGGACATTTTTATCTCATATTCCGTTAAGGAAGATGGAGGGGGCAAGAAGTGATTCATTTTCTTTCTGCGGTAGCTCCCTTGGTGGTCAGCTTCGACCAAGATTTCGATACGGAGGAGTTCCTGAACTTCGCAATTGGGGCGTTCTCGCTCGTCCTCCTGGCGCTCTCCCTCTCGGCCTATCGACGGACCCACCTCAACAGAATGCTTTTGGTGTCAGCGGCGTTCGGATTGTTTGCTGTGGAGGTTGTGGTCACGCAACTGGACTTCTTTGTTTTCCCACTAAGTGAAAATGCCGAGGGTGCCATAACGGCACTCCTAGACTTCGTAATCCTACTGCTGTTCTTCTTCGCGGTGGTAAGGGGAGATCGGGGAAAGATCTCAGAACAGTAGATCCCCGCACCGCCTCAGACACCGGATTCCCGACTACCTGGGATAATGCACACTGTGACCTTTCCACCTCGCGTGTGGCCGTTGAAGGTGCGAGAGATTACACTTAGGCTGTTGCACCACAACGTCTTATTACAAAAGGACGGCCACAGGAGGACCAATTAGGGTAAAGTGGGACTCGGGATGGGTAACGCCATGAACAGCGCGGCGCTGCGGTCTGGAAGGTCCATCAGGACCGGCAATATCACGCGGCTGCGTTTCCCAGCCCACGCCCAGAGGTCTCAACTGGGCGATGGCATGAGCTGAACCCCGGAGCGGCCTTCGATGATGTGAGCACTTCCCGCTCTATTTCCAGTCTTGACGAAAGGTCCGGTCCACTGGAGCTTGGGCTACGGGGCCTACTAGGCGAGAGTTCAAGTACCCAAATGTCTCCTCCGAGAGGCACAAACGCAAAGACGACCCGGAGAGCACACCAATGAGGATCAAAGTGACAAGCGTCTACGTGGACGACCAAGAGAAGGCATTGCAATTCTACACCAAAGTGCTGGGCTTTGCCAAGAAGACAGACGTCAGCAACGGGCCATATCGCTGGCTAACGGTGGCATCGCCCGATGACCCGGAAGGCATCGAGCTGCAGTTGGCGCTCAACGACAACCCAGCTGCCAAGGCCTACCAGGAGGCGATGTTTCAGCAGGGTCAGCCCGCTATCATGTTCTTCACCGACGACGTGAAGGGCGACTACGAACAGATCAAGGCCCGGGGGGCGGAGTTCGTGATGCCTCCAACCCAAGTAACTGGCTCGACAATCACCAAGCTGAAGGACACTTGCGGCAACTTGATACAGATCTCGCAGTTGGCGCGCTGGTAGCCGTGGGGTTCGGTATGTTGGCAGCCTAGTGAGCAAACGATGAGACCTCCACAGCGGCGGGTCCGCTCAGGCCATGGGACTTCCAGAAGCGAGAGAGTAATCACAACCGCAGCGGAAGAACTGGAAAGGCAGAGGAACGCTCTGGGATTTCATCAGATAGGGAAAGCACAGGGAACACCAATATACATGCTAAATGAAAAGGCAAGTGCTTCACAGTCAGCAAGGCGCTTAGCAGAACCTAAACTAGCGCTTCCTACTTACCAGTTCATGCTTTCTGCTTTTGGCTCAGAAGATTCACTCAAAGGCAGACTCAATGACAATGGAAAGAGCGACTACTCCTTTTGGATCGCTGGCTTCGGTGGAGACACAAATCATCTGATAGACGAGGCCCTAGAGGCAGAAATTACACCCGTTCAGGAAGCGGAGGCGATGAGGCTTGCAGAATCAGGCATGAATTACAGGGACATAGCCAAGAAGTTGGGCGTTACTGCTTTGAGTGCATATTACACACTGAAGAAAAGGGGGAAAACCAAGGCAAGAAAGTCGGTAAAGCCAAGAAGCTCTGCTCTTTGCACTTTCGATGCGAAGGGAAGTCTCACAGTTGGCAAAGGAGCCTCCTTGGAAAGTACCGTTCGCGTTTCCAGAAGCTCGGATGACATGCCTCTTCTGTTCTTCGTTCTTCGTGACAGCTACTCCAGGGTTGGGGGTGCGCGTTACGTCATTGCCGCGTGCAATGGCAGACAGTTCACGCCTGATACTCTTGCCAGAGTGGTAGTAGGAACTCCTCAATAGGATTGAACGGTTCGAGAGCTGCAACAATGGGGCAAGCGGAAGTGGGCCTATACCACTTCCGGAGTAATTACCCACCATACGCATGTAATAGAATCGAACCCATAATGGGTCCGGGCCCCGCCGGGGGCGGAAATGAAGCTCAGAAAGACTCTGTTTGGCTGGATGGGTTGGTTCTGTCCGATTGTTTTGCAATTGGGACGGGAAGATAGGGGACTCCCAAAGTTACAAGGCGAGCGCGCCCACGCGTTTGCTTCAGGCTGCATGGCAGAGAAAAATGGCTCTGATGGATGAACAGATTGTTCTTTGACTATCCGTCGTCGCTCGATCTCAAATCGTGGCCGGTCTCCATCACCGATTTCAGGTTCATCCCATAGTAGGTCCAGCCCCATTCGGTGATCCCGTATAGGTCCGTCCACTTTTCGCTCCTTGGGAACCCGGAATGATCCACCTTGAGCAAGGTTCCTCCTTTCATGGGTTTGACTTTCCACGTCAACTTCGTGCCGTGAAGGTTCCCTCCCGGCCACTCCCAGGAGTATGTCACCTTGACCCCCGGGACATACTGCAGATCCTTTCCGCTGTGGACCCAGCGGCCGCCATCGAACCCGAGGGTGTAGCTCCCCCCCTTCCTCAGCGAGACCGTGGCGGTGTCGGAAGCCCATTTGACCAACTGCTTCGGGTCGGAGACTGCCGCGAACACCTTCTGCGGGGCCGCCCGGATGAAGAACTGGCGGCTCACCGACCTGTACCTCTGGACCATGACTGCATCCCCCTACGACGTGATAGGCATATAATCTAGGAAGGGAACGAAGGTAGTCCAGAATTGGAAGCTAGGAAGTTCCGCTTTCATCCCGCCCCGATGAAGGTGGAGTTCCTTTCGTGCCCCGTTCAGGCCAGCCTAAAGGTACTGGGGCGTGAATGGGTGCTTCTCGTCCTCACATCCATCGCGCTCTTTCGTGCCCAGCGGTACAACGACATGCTCAGGGCCATGCCCGGGCTGCCGAAGCGGCTTGACGAAGAGGCTGAAGGAGCTTGAGGCTGCGGGGTTCATCGTACGGGCGGAAACCAGGAGGGGATACGTCCGCTGGGAGTTGACGGAGAAGGGAGCCGACGTCGTCCCCATTCTCCTCACCATGGTCCAGTTCGGCTCCAAGTGGTACGCTGACGAGGTGTACTCGGACAAGACGGCCCGCCCCCTGAATGAGATTTTCGACGAGGCCTATGTCAGGAAGGAACTGGGGTTGACCCCGGCAGGGAGCAGAAGGGTAGCGCTGTCCTAGGCGGAACGAAAGTCAAAGCCGTGGAACACGCGTTCCTTGTGTAGTGTTCAGCGTATGGTTGGCGCAAGCCTTGCGTGTGTTTTCCCGAAGCACGAACCGGCTAGCCGGCAGCGCCTAAAATGCCTCCTCGAAAGAAGGGAAGGAGCTCATTCCCCACAGCTTCACTATTTCGTTTCCTCGGTCGCTTCCTTGATGTATTCGCCGGGAATCTCCGCAAATATCTGGGAGAACTCCATGGGGAAGATGTACTTCGTGGATGGTGAGGCTCCGAGGGCCTTCAGGGTATCCAGATACTGAAGCGTCATTGTTTTCGAGTCAATTCCCCTGGCTGCGGCGAAGATCTGGTTAAGGGCGCCTGCGTACCCTTCTGCCCTTAGAACTGCAGCCTGCTTGTCGCCTTCTGCCCTAAGGATGTTGGATTTCTTCTCCCCTTCCGCGATGAGAATTGACGCTTCGCGTTTTCCATCCGCTTCTGTGACCGTGGCCCTCCTTGTCCTTTCCGCTGACATCTGACGGACCATTGCTGCCTGGACGTCTGGCGGAGGCTTGATTTCCCTGATCTCGACGTTGGTAACTTTGATGCCCCATCTCTGTGTGACCTCGTCCAGCTTCGTCCTGAGGATCTGGTTGATCTGTTCTCTCCTCGCAAGGAGCTCGTCCAGTGGTATGTCCCCCACCACAGCCCTGAGAGTGGTGGTTGCAATCCCTATGGATGCCCCCTGAAAATTCTGGACCTGAACAACGCTCTTGGTAGCTTCGATGACCTTGTAGTAGATTAGGAAGTCAATGTCGGTGGGAGCATTGTCGTTCGTGATGCAGGTCTGGTGGGGGACCTCCAGGTACCGCTCCCTGAGGTCTATCTTCACGAACCTGTTTACGATCGGGATAACGAATACGATCCCGGGCCCCCCCGCCCCTATCAGTCGCCCTAGCCTGAAGACGACGAGCCTCTCGTACTCTCGAACTATCTTGATGGTGGAGGCGACCAGTCCTATTGCTATGATCACAACGATGGCGTAGATGATGTAGTCGATGATGTCGGCGGTCGTAATCTGCAGGGCAATCGGCCCAAGGAGGCTCATCGTTCCACTACCTCGGCTGCTGCGAGTACGTGCGGCCTCTCACTTTAAGTCTTGACCTTGGTCGTGGGTTCCTTGCCGTTTCGGGGGTGAACCGATATTAACCGCTTCGGGCCGAATCCTCTTTCAATGACGGAAAACATCCCGCCGTTTGACCGGCGGCGGTGGGGACCAGGGGGGATAGAAATGGTCGCAGGGTTCATTATAATCGGGCTGGCCGTTCTCGTCGACGGGCTTGCGGCTGGCCGAGACAGCTTTCAGTTCATAGGGATCATCTTTCTCGTTGGGGGGGTTGCTCTGTTCGTTGCGAAGGTCGCAGAGGAAATACAGCCTGTCACTGTTAGTTGGGAGCTGACCGGCGAACCCGGGGAAGTTGTCCAGGAGGTCGGCAAGGACGCGAAGGGGATCGTGAGAGTCCACTCGGAGCTCTGGTCTGCGAGGAGCGAGTACACTATCGCCACAGGCTCGAAGGTGCGGGTCACCAAAGTCGAGGGTCTCCAAGTCTGGGTAGAGAAGATTAGTGCCGATTCAAGTGCCAACTGATGGTGGGTCACTGATCGGACGAGCTCGTTATGGACCAGGCAGCATTGACATCCTAGGTTTGGTGGATCTCCGGAACTTTCGCCCATCACACTCGCAGAATTCGAGCCAGGCGCCGTTTAGAAGTAGGACGACCCGAGGTTCAAAAAAGACACCTTAAGAGAAGAAAGGGAGAGAGGTCTCGGAGATGTCGGAACTAGACAAGCTCGATTTCCTCCTCGGACGTTGGACGGGGAAATACGAAAACCAGTTCGGAGAGAAGGGTGTACTCGAGTCGAGTTCTGAGTGCGTCAAGGTACTCGATGGCCGCTTCTTGAAATGGGAGGGCCGGACATTGAAAGATGCGTCTCCATTGAATCAGGCCGTTCAATTCTTTGGCTACGACATCTTGCGAAGGAAGTACTTCTTCAAGAGGATGTGGTCTTACGGCTTTGTCGAGAACGGCGAAGGTGACTGGTCGGACAATGACACACTCGTGTTCGACCACACTAGCGTCGATAACTCCCCTTCGTGGTTCGCCGGAAGCCGATGGAAGAGCTTCATTAGGAGGTACGGCGATTCTGAAATCGGCACTGGGTTGCGTGTCTCGAAGGGGGGCGGGCCCTTCGAGGTCTATGGAGAGAGCCGCGTCCATCGCGTCAGAAGTTGATCGTGTCAAGATGGCATGATCAACCCCTCGCCCCAAGTTTTGCTTGCAGTTGTATTCTCGCTCTCTGCATTGCACATGCTCGCGCCAGACCATTGGGTACCAATTACTGTGACCTCGCACCGGAAGGGCCTTTCTAGACCTCGCACACTCTTGTTAGCATCCGGAATAGGATTGGCCCACGGTACATCCTCCGCCATTCTGTCATTGGCGATAGCTGAACTTGGTTCCTTCTTCTTCCCCGCTTACTACGTGGATCTCTTTGCGGTCCTGCTCTTAATCGCAGTGGCGATTTACATCATCACCAATGCAACATTGCAAGCGAGAGCGGGGACAAAGGCCGAAAGCGTGTCTATCCTCGTGAGCGTGATCCCGGACCCCGCCCTGGTGCCTTTCATCTTGATTGCCCAAGGGTACGGAGTTGTTTTTGCCTTTGCAATGACTAGTACGTTCGTCATCGCGGCCGTGGTCTCCGTCACGGCGGTCGTCCTTCTGTCTGCGAAGGGGGCGTCCGTAGCGCTCTCAAGAATAAGGGCTCAGTACATTGACTATCTGGTCGCCCTAGCCCTGCTTCTAGTGGCGGCCTTCGTCTATCTCTACGGTTAGGTTCTACGGGACGTGAGCAAGGTTGGTTCTGGACCCTATCCTGGCCCGCCCACGACACATCTCGTGGGGGTTCCTGTCGGCCCGGGATTTCTTGAGAAGGCGAACTCGTGTCAACAATACACGTGTGAGGGTTAAACATGAAAGCCGTTTCGATAAAGGAGGGATGCGTAAGCCCGTGAACTGGAGGGGGGTTTTGAATCAGAATCGTCATCGGTGCTTCGGAATCAGCCGGAAAGAAATGCCAGCAATCAAAGCCCCGACAGTTGGCCCAACGACATATACGTAGAGGTTCTGATAATAGCCGGATGCTAGGGAGGGGCCCAAGCTTCTTGCTGGGTTGAAGCTCGCCCCAGTTAGCGGTCCTATTAGCAAGATGAGAACCGCGAGAGTGCCTCCCACGAATACGGCTTGACGGCTTCTTTTCCTTATTCTGACTGAGGCGAGAAGAGCGGAGGATGCGAGAACCAAGGTCCCTGCTGCCTCGATTGCGATTCCCATCGGTGGGCTGACCCCAGCGGCGAGTTTGGTCGAACCCAGGCTCGTACTATCACCAAGTGTGCCGAAGACGAGCTTGAGGGTATAACCGCCTAGGACGCCGGCGATGATCTGGAATGTCAGAAATGGCACTACGAGCCCTCCGCTAAGTTGCTTTGCGGAAAAGGCAGCCAGCGTTAACGCTGGATTGATTACTGCGCCTGAAAACTCGCCGAACAGGAAGATGACAAGTGCAACGGTTCCACCGAAGAACAACGCCACCAGCGCAAGCGCTTCTGGTCCTGAAATAGTCAGGACAGAAAGCAAGACAACGGTTCCGGGTCCAATCACAACCAGGAGGTACGTGCCAACAAGTTCTGAGACCCACGCTCTGAAGTTCCGAGTCTCCATGGGATCTCGTGCCCTGTCTTCGAAAGCCTAGGCGCTAGCCGAAGTCATTTTCGAAAGCTCATCGACCCGTCTTTCGATCTCATTCCGAATTCTTCTTACTTCGGACAAGGGCTTCCCCTTTGGATCCTCGAGGGCCCAATCGATGAGCTTCTTGTTCATCCTTTCGAGCATCGGACGCGGACATACTTTCTCCACCGAACATCCCATCGTAATCACCATGTCTGCCTGGTCGATCAACTCAAGCGTTAGCATCTTGGGTTTCTTGAGGGAGAAGTTGAACGCCTTCTCTGCCATGGCCTCGACCACCGCGGGGTTCACAGACACCGCAGGCTTAGTGCCCGCGCTTGAGGCGTTGAAGCCCTTTCTTCTTGCGAAGGCTTCCGCCATCTGGCTCCTGCCGGCGTTTTCCACGCAGACGAAAAGAAGTCTGGGCTTCTGGTCGGAAGTGGTCATTGGGACATCAGAGCCTGCAGGAGATCGAGGGCTGGCGATTGTCGCACTCGGTAGAATACCCATCTTTCCTTCTTTTTTCTCTCTACGAGTTCGACCTGTTCTAGCATCCCGAGATGATGTGACGCTGTAGGCTGTGGTAGACCAAGAGCAGATTCCAGCTCACAGACGCACATTTCTCGTTGAGACAGAAGCATAAGGATCTTGATTCTGGTGGGGTCGCCCGCTGCCCCCAGGAGTCTCTCCGCCTTCCGTATTTTGGCGGCATAGTCTGGTGACGAAAACTTTGCAGCTTCGTCCTTCGCCTTCTTGATGTCAGAGGGCTGACATACACCGAGCTCAATCAGTCGTTGGACGGATTTGGTTGCTTGGCTGCTCAACCTGTCCTAGTGAAGAATCCACATATATGAATATGTCGAGACTGGCGACCCAACCGCGATAATATTACCGAGGGCGTGTTATGGCTTGCTAGCACTCACGAAAGCGCTGAACACTCCAGGGTTCAACTCTCCGGGCTTGCGAAGTTGCTTGACGTAGACATCCTTGAAGCCCGCGCTGCTGAGCGCCGAGGCATACTCCCTCTCTGTTATTGCTCCCGTCACGCAACTGCACCACTTCGTCGAATCTTCCCTTTCTTCCTTTGTGAATGGCCTCTTTGCAACCTCATCGGCAATCGCGAGCCTCCCTCCGTGCCTGAGGACACGGTACATTTCCGCAAAAACCCTCCGCTTGTCTGGACTGAGGCAGATGACGCAATTGCTGATTATCACGTCCACGCCCTCATCCTCTATCGGGAGGCTCTCGATATCTCCGAGCCTGAAATCGACATTCAAGAGATTCGCTCTTTGGGCGTTGACCGTAGCCTTCCGGATCATTTCTGGAGTCATGTCCAGCCCTATGACCCTCCCACTCTTGCCAACCTTCTTGCTAGCCAGGAAAACATCAATTCCTCCTCCTGAGCCAAGGTCAAGGACTGTCTCACCCTCTCGAATCATCCCTAGTCCCGTCGGGTTTCCGCAACCATCTGACATCGCGATCGCTGAGTCTGGGAGGCTCCCGAGTTCCTCCTTCGAATATCCGTACGACATCAGCTTCTCCTTCGTAGCTGGTTCGCAGCACCCCTGCTCTAGAGGGATGTACTTACTGGTCGCAAGCAAACCATAGGCGTTCTTTACAGCCTGCTTGATCTCCTCCTCCCGAGACATGGTCGGGGTGCCAGAATCTCGCGGTTAAATTGACTTCCGCCACAGCGAGTTGGGCCCGGGCGCGACACTTTTTCGGGATGGTTCGCAGGTCTGCGGTTAAGAAATCCGGAACGAACTCTTCCTTGCAGTAATCGAAGGTCTATGCTTCCCTTAATCTTTGCAGGCCTCGTACGCTTTCGTAGCATCCCTCTCTTCTATGATGAAGATATCATAAGGAATGAATTGGGCCTGCTGTTGTTGGTTACGGTTTCCAACCTTCGGGATCTCGTCTATGCTCGAGTGTTCCAGCACGCTGATTCCATTCATTGCCAGCTCTGTGAACAGGGAGGCGATGATTCCTGGGGTGTCTCGCGTTTCCTCGGAGGTTTCGACAGAGATTTCTGCCATGTTGTCCCATCTCTGCAGTAGATCACCTCTCTGAAGTCTCGTGAGAATATCGTCCGCATTCCTGGAATCGATCTCAAGCTTTACCACTTTCGCTGTCGTGATAATCCTGAACGTGTCGCCTCCCGCATGATCAAGTTCCCCTGCAAATTTCGCCAATACTGGTTGAAGTTCAGCCCGGTTCCTGAGAAGAACCACAGAAATGTTGTTCTTGAGCCCGATCTTCCGCATCACCCTACCGGTTATGGTACGCGCTTTCGTGCTTACTTGAATTGGGTGTCTCCTTATTGCACTCACCAGGGCCTCGAAAGTATAACGGTCGTGAGTCGCTCTCTGGATGTACCTGGCCAACGCTCGTTCGTTAATCAGCCCACGTGCGAGACCTATCTTTATCGACCCATCTCGTTCTATCGCCTCTCTCACAACCTCAGCTGTGGAACGCTCTGAATCCGACATAATTGTGCCAGCGAGCCCGTGTTTTGCGCTACCTGCGCCACAAGTCTTTTCCATTTTTGCAAACATCAACGCTGCAGGAGGTGAAGAACAAGAATGTACTCGAACAAGAGTGGAATGACCCGCGTCATGGCAGTGACGAGTCTGGTAGGCATTTTCATCACCGCGTTCGCAATTACGCCTCTCATCATGGCATCAACTCCAAGCGCTAGCAGCCAAATCGAGATTATCAGGGCGCAGACTCACTACAAGTCGGCTACTGGCCTCGTAGTTGATCCTCCAGTGGCGTCAGCGTCATCAGCAAGCTTGAGCCCTGACATGACTTTGGTAAGGGCCGCAGCGTCCGCAGTAGGAGCTCAGAGGGGCCTGCTACTCGAGGCAGCTGGAGACTCCTAGGCAACATTGTTGCCAAGGCCTGGGTTTGGATACCAGTGGGAGGGTGGACCAACCCTCCCATCAATCTTTGTTCTAAGAAATAGCCTGAGTGAGCCTAACTCTAGCCCTACGAGCGATACCTGGTAAGGCTCCCTGCGCACAGCATCGAACCCACATGCGTTCGAGCAGCGTCGGGTCCCATGAAAATTAGCTCAATATGAACCCTGATTGATAAAAGGGACTCGGTCCCGCCTAATATTGACCATGTCCCGTGACGCCGGACTTCTCTCATTTGGAAATATGATTAATCTGATTTGGCCCACCGGTAGAGCATGCCCTCCATCGTGATCACATTACTTCAGAGATGAAATCAACGAGAAGTTCGTTGAATTTGTCGGGTTGGTCCAAGTATGCACCATGTCCAGCCTGCTTTACAATCACCAGCTTCGCCCGGGGTAACGTATCTTTCAGTGGCTTTCCGTATTCATTGAGGGGGAAGACGTTATCCTGCTCGCCCCAGATGAGCAGCACAGGAATGTCGAGTCCCGGAAGTTTTCTTTTCTCTTGGTCCGCAATTCGATAGACTGATGGGCTTACGAGGACGAGCGCGCCGACCCGTGCTGGTCGGGACAATGCGTACGCCAGTGCGAATCCCCCTCCCATCGAGGGGCCAACAATGGCGAAGGGCGGCTCCCCGACGTCGAGCGCGTCAAATAGCTTGTCAATCAGGTTAATGATTCTACTCGGATCGTCTTTGAGGACGCTGGGGCTGAGCTTTTCGGACATCGAACCTTTGCATGCAGGGAGATCTATCGCAAAGACTCTGTACCCCTCTGACGAAAGCTCCTCGAGGGTCTTTGTCTTCTTCCAAGAATCTAGCGAGAGTGCGTTGCCGTGGAAGAGGACGACTGTCTTGCGTTTCTTGTCATCACCCCCCAACCCGCCTACATTAGTCCAATACCTGATTGACAAACCTTCGATCTCAATCCGGTCCTCGGGCAATTTTTCCCTGCTATCCCCTTTTCGAATGGCGACCGTTAGAGATGAATTTGAACTTAGCCTCATCGAACTGGCTGAAGCCAAGCGCCGATCCTGACTAGGACTCGGATCATGGAGAGGACGGGCTTAATGGTCATTTGACTGCACTATCCTAAACTAGCTCGATAGTACCCTATTGAAGGGCATGAACTTCGGTTTCATAATACCTGCCGGGACCTCCAAGGAGATAGTGAAGCTTGCCTCAGAGGCTGAAGATGCAGGGTGGGACGGAGTATTCTACTATGATGACATCTACACGGACGGCAGGACAGAGATGAGCGCGGCTTGGCCGATAATGGCTGCCATCGCCATGACCACCAAGAGAATCAGGTTCGGTTCTCTCCTGACCGCCATTGGAAGGCGGAGGCCGTGGGAGGTCGCGAGAGAGTCGGTCACGGTTGACCACCTCTCGAACGGGAGGCTGATCCTCCCCACTGGACTGGGCTGGGTAGGTGATGGGGCATACACCAAGGCGGGGATGCCTTCCGAAAGAAGGGTCAGGGCGGAGATGCTAGACGAAGGACTCGAGATACTTGATGGGCTCTGGAGCGGCAGGCCATTCCGATACACTGGGAAGTACAACCAACTGAAGACGATGACGTTCCTCCCGCGTCCGGTCCAAAGACCCAGAATCCCCATCTGGGTGGTGGGCGCTTGGCCCAGGCCCAAGTCCATGTGCCGGGTCCTGAAGTATGACGGACTGATACCGGTGATAAAGAAGGCAGACGGCTCCCACGAGGAAGAGATCCCACCAGAGAAAATACGCGAAATGAAAGAGTTCGTCGAAAGTAACAGAATGGTAGGAGGTAGGATGAGAAGGGAGTTCGACATAATCAAGGACGGGGTGACACCCTCCAATGAAAAGAAGGCGAAAGAGATCGTAACTCCCTATGCCGAGTCTGGAGCCACCTGGTGGACCGAAACAATGTGGGGGGTCAGGCGAATCAGCGACGTGAGGAACCGTATCAGAGCAGGACCGCCAATACTATGATGCGGCGTCCTCCGTCGGGCCCGAATCCTACCGTGACTTCTCACGCGGAAGTATGACGCTATCTACCTTGCGAAAGGTCGACCGATCTCTTCTCTCCAACAAGATAGAAACGCGATGTGGTTACCTCGAAGTAGCCCTCTGAGCGTATCCTTGCGTCGATTTTCCTGAGACACCGCTCCAACGTGAATGGGTCTGGTTCCTTGAGCTCTAGGGGACCGACCGCCTTCAGGTAGTACGCCACCGCTCCCACGTCGAGAAAGCGTGAACGGCCCGACTCCCGTCCACTCTCGGTCACGCTCAGGTCCGCTTGTCGGACTTGCCTGAGCGCCTCGTCGAGGTCCCAACGCCTCGCGCACGCTTCTTGATTGCCCATCAGTTGTGCCAGGTCTTTATCGTTGCCCGTGCCGACCTGCTGGGTGATGAACGTCCCACCTGGCCGGAGTGCCATAGCCACCTCGGCGGCGACAAAAGCTTCATGCCTGTCGCTAATTAGGTCGAATGTGGCTTCACGGAATGGGAGCCTCCCCCGCTGTGCCTCGGCCAGGG
>Ga0187766_10001050_pt1 | contig 16012 bp, 17 predicted proteins | sample 0216_QUI02_MP05__4_FD_132971 | JGI IMG/M metagenome (GOLD analysis project Ga0187766, IMG submission 132971) | Tropical peat soil microbial communities from peatlands in Department of Meta, Colombia - 0216_QUI02_MP05_20_MG | ecosystem: Environmental > Terrestrial > Soil > Wetlands > Peat ... | reverse complement strand
GAGGTGATGGCCCGGCTCCTCCTCACGCCGCTGCGCGGCGCGCATCGTCGCCGCGCTAGCCTTTTCCCCATGCTCACGTCGGGCGACGCACTGGGGACGATCCACGAATGATCTTCAAGGGCGTGCGGGAAGGCAGGCCATACCCCGACCATGGCCTGTCCTACCGGGACTGGTCTCAGATACCGCCACGGCAGATCCGGCTCGACGAACTGGTCACCACGACGACGGTGCTGGCGCTGGACCGACTGCTGTCTGAGGACTCGACGTTCTACGGCGACCTGTTCCCGCACGCCGTGAAGTGGAAGGGCGTCATCTATCTCGAGGACGGCCTGCACCGGGCGGTGCGCGCGGCGCTGCGCAACCGCACCGTGCTGCACGCGCGGGTGTTCGACATGGACGGGCCGCTGCGCCAACAGGCGTAGGTTGCTTCCCCGCCCAGTCGGGCGGTCACATTCGCGCGGCCCCGGGTGTCGAGGTAATAAAGACCACTTTCCCAGGAGGAACGCCATGCCACGGCTTACCGGAGTCTCCGACCGCGACGCCGGACTGGGCGCGAAGATCGCCTTTTTCTTCACCCGGCGCCGGTTCAAGCACATGACCGGACTGGAAACCGCGACGATGCTCGAACCGTTGCGGATGTATGCGCATATCCCCAAGTTGCTCAACGCCTACGGGCGGCTGGAACTGGCGGAGTCGAAACTGGACATCCTCAGTCCACGGCACCGAGCACTCGCCGAACTGAAGGCGGCCACGACGGTGCGCTGCGAGTACTGCATCGACCTCGGTTCACAGATCGCGCGCGGGTGGGGAATAACCGACGAGGAATTGCTCGCGTTCCCCGACTATCAGAATGCCCCGTGCTTCTCCGATGTCGACAAGCTGATTCTGGAGTACGCCACGGCGATCAGCCGCACGCCATTGCAGGTGAGCGATGAGCTTTTCGACGCCTTGCGCGCGCATTTCGACACCGCTCAACTCGTCGGGCTCACCCACATCATCACGCTGGGCAATCTGCGTGCCCGGTTCAACGTCGCGCTCGACATCGGTTCGTCGGGCTTTTCCGAGGGCAGGGTGTGCGCGCTGCCCGAAACCAGCCGACCAGGCACGTGACCGCGGATGCGGCGCTGACCGCGCGTTTCGAGGCGGCCCGCCCACAGCTCAGCGCGATCGCCTACCGCATGCTGGGCTGCATCGACGACGCCGAGGACGCCGTGCAGGAAGCCTGGCTGCGGCTGACCCGCGACGGCGCTGAGAACGTCGCGAATCTCGACGCCTGGCTGACCACTGTCGTGGCACGGATCTGTCTGAACACGTTGCGCGCCCGCCGCGCCCGGCGCCGTGAGGAACTCGTCGCGCAGGTGCCGGACCCCGTGGTGGATCCTGTCGGCGAGTTCGACCCCGAACACCGGGCAATGCTGGCGGATGCCGTCGGGCTGGCCTTATTCGTGGTGCTGGACACGTTGTCGCCGGCGGAGCGGCTGGCGTTCGTGCTGCACGACGTTTTCGCGGTTCCGTTCGACCAGATCGCCCCGATCGTCGAGCGGTCACCGGAGGCGACGCGCAAGCTGGCCAGCCGCGCCCGCCGCCGCATCCACGATGCGGATGCGGTTCCCGACGCCGACATCAGGGCCCAGCGCGAGGTCGTCGATGCCTTCTTCGCGGCCGGCCGCGCTGGCGACTTCGAGGGGCTGGTGTCGGTGCTGCACCCGGATGTGTTGTTGCGCGGCGACTTCGGCCCCGGCGCGGTCCGCTCGGAGCGGGGCGCGCACGCGGTGGCTAATCTTGCGACGGCTTACGCGGCGCCGGAGCGGGAGGTAATCGCCGCTACCGTAAACGGCGCCGCGGGTGCGGTCATCTTTGTCGCCGCTCGGGCAACCGCGATCATGGGGTTCGTTGTGCGCGACGGGCGGATCGCCGCGATCGACGTGCTGGCCGACCCGGCGCGCATCGCGCGAATCGACCTGAACGCGGTAACCGGCAAGCCCGCCCGATGATCGCCGGTGGATAAAGTGGCGGTCAGTGCGCCGTGGCCTCCTGCACCAGCGCCATCGCGGAGTCTTGCGACAGCACCCAGCCGCCTTGATTGATGAACGTCAGGTTCTTCGTGACCGGCGCCGGGAGCTTCGGACCCGAGATGGCCACGTCGGCGCTGGCCGCATTTGGACCGGCCGGCTGGATATTCGTCACGTTGAACGACAACGGGAGGTCCCCGTCGCGGGCCGCCTTTCTCAGCTCGTGGTCGACTCCATGACCCTCGCCCGGACTGATGCCGCCTTGCACCAGAACGTTCTTTTTCGTGTACGACACACCAGGATCGGCAAGGTTGGTGAGGATATCTGTCAACTCGTCAGCGGTCGGCAGGTTTGGCGCCGGCGGGTCCAGCGGAAGCGGCACGCCGAGCACGACGGGCTGCACCTGGAATGCGGCCGGGTTAGTGGACGTCATGCCGGCAGCAACGGTTGTCACGCTGGCGGCTGCAGCTCCGATTGCGGCCACCGCTGCCACACTGGTGGCCAGCAATTTCACGGTCATGTCTGTCCCTTCGATTCGGACGTAAACGTCCGTGTTCGTGTTGCCATTGTTTACACCGATACCCGTGTGTCGTGTGTCTCACCGGTTGTGTTACATAGCCAGTAGCGAGCTGCGCTGGCTGGGGCTCATCTCGGCACGGGTCGAGTCGTCAATTGACAGCCGCTAGCGCGCGTCCATGACCTCGCGCAGACTCTTCGGCCGCATGTCGGTCCGGCTCTATTCGACGTACTCCAGACAAACGGCGCGGCTCGCTTCGCCGTATACCACCCGCCAGCCGGCCGGAATGTCGATGAAGGCCGGCCACAAGCTGTGCTGGTCTTCGTCGTTGACCAGCACGAAAAAAGTGCCATTGTCGTCATCGAAGGGATTGATGGTCATCGCTTCTCCTCATCAAGTCGTTCGAAAGATCGGTAGCGGACCCTCGGGTCGGGATGTCGGCGCCCAGCACCCGATCCGAGAGCAGCCCCAGGCAGCTCAGGTTGGGAAATCCGGGCCCCTGGTTGAGCCCGGCCAGGTTCGGCAGGAACAGCTTGGGTGTGACGTCGGTGACGGCGAGGTCGTAGCCGATCGCTTCCTGCAAGCGGTCCGCGGTCAGCGGCCCGCCCAGGCCCAGCTCGAGCAGGTCGTGCGCGTCCTGGCTGAACAGCGAGATGAACCACATCGGATCGGCGCCGGAGCCGTCGATGACCAGGTCGAAACCGTGCACGGTTTCGAGGTTTTCGCTGCCCCGGTCGGTGCTGAGCGTCAACCGGATCTGGCCATCGCGGCCCACCGCGTGGGCGACCCGGCCGCGCAGGTGATGGATGCGGTCATCGACCAGCAATGCGTCCTGCACACTCGCCGAGAACACCCCGCGGTCGGTGCGGGCGATCGCATCACGACGTTCGTCCAGCGTCAGCGCGGCCCAGCCGGTGGGGTCGGAGAACAGCGCGTTCTCGAAAAAGCTCTCGCCGCGGGTGAACAGCGTCACCTGCGGCGAGATGACGGTGATGGTCGAAACCCGGTGGCGGAACAGCTCGTCGAGCATCGACGCGGCGGTCTCGCCGCCACCGATCACCGCCACCCGTTCGGCGTTGATCCGGTCGTGTCCGGCGGCCCGGTCCCAGAACTGTGCGATCGAAAGCACCCGCGGATTGCCCGGCAGCAGCGATCTTTCGGCCTGCCCCGGCCCAGTGATCATCAGGGCGTCAGCGTGCACGGTGGTCTCGTGGGTGTGCAGCGCCCACCGGTCCCCGGCGACGGCCAGCCCGCCGACAACGCCGTGGATCACTTTCAGGCCGACCCGGTCGGCGACCCAGCGCAGGTACTGCCCCCATCGGCGATGGGTGGGCGCCGGGCGGCCACGGTCGATCCATTCGGCGAACTGAGCGGTGGATATCAGAAAGGACTGCCAGCTGTACGGGATCATCCGCTCGTCGAGTTCGGCGTTGCGCCGCGGCGCCAGCGATGACCGGTACGGGAAGCCCACATCTTTTTCCGGGCTGGTTCCCAGCCGGTGCTCTCCGTCGGTCCAGCCGCCGCTGGCTTGCCAGTTGGCGGCGACTCCGATTCGTTCGACGGCGATCACGTCCGGGGTATCGACACCCATCTCGCGCAGAACGGATGCCTTGGCGGCGACGGCCACCGCCTTGGCTCCGGCACCCAGCACCACAAGTGTCTGCTCGCTTCTGCTCACAGCGCCTCCCCCAGTGTCGTGACCGCGTCGCACCACAGCGTGGCCAGTTCGGTGGCCTCTTCTTGAGTGGTCAGCAGTTCGCTCCAGCGCCAGCTGGTCAACAGCTGCGGGCCGGCGGCGGTAGGTTGCACCACTAGCACGACATCGAAGGTATAGCGCAGTGGCAGTTCCCGAGGTCGAGCCGTCCAACGTAGTTGAACTCCACCTGCGGGTGCGGAGCGGCGACCAAGTCGGGGTCGCAGCGCTGGTAGCGCAGCAGCCCGTAGTCCAGTCCATTGTTAGGCACCGCGGCGATGCCGTCGGCCACCGCGCGCAGCAGATCGCGGGCGGCAACCGGGTCGCGGCGTGCAGTGTCGATGTCGATCGCCCGTTCGGGGTGACCCAGCCGGACCGGGAAGACATTCGTGAACCATCCCACGGTGGCCGACGTATCTAGTCCGCCGGCGCCATCACCGACGAGGCCGTCTTCGCGCCCGTGGCCCTCCAGCGCTACCAGCACACCGTCGCCGACCGGATCACCGCGGCGGATCCGCCACGACGTCAGCGTCATGGTCAGCGCGGTCAACAGGAACCCCCGCACACCGGTGCCCGCACCGGCCGAGGCAACCTTCTCCAGCATCCGCTGCATGTCAGCGACCTCGCTGAGCGCCGTTGTCAGCCGCAACGACGCCCAGGTATCGCGGCGCGGATCGGGCATCCGAGACCCCAACGCGGGGTCGGACCCACTCAACCTGCGCAAGCCAGTAGTCGCGTTGCGTATCGCCTTCCGGGCTGCGGCTGCGCTGCTCCAGCAACCGCGACCACTGCCGGTAGGTGGTGTATTCCCCTGTCAGAGCAGGCTTTTCACCTTTTTCTAGCTGATCCCAGGCAGCAGCAAGACCAGCCATTAGCACGAACCAGGACATCACGTCGGTGACCAGGCGGTGCATGACGAGCAGCAGGCAACCGCCGTCGGGGTCGTCGCACCACAGCGCTTGGACCATCGCGCCGGCGAACGGATCAATGCGATCCAGCACCGCGCTGGCGTGCGTGGCCAGTTTGTCATCGACCGGCCCGAGCACTCGGGTGAGAGCCCACCCAGGTCGAAGAACGAGTCGTCGACGCCCACCCGGTCGTGGCCGAGCAGCTGAGAAAACACCGCGGCGATCCGGCATTCGCTCACGGTTGCCAGTTCGCGGTACTCGGCCAAGCCGCGATCTGTGGCTGCGGCAGGGCATCGTGGTCGATCTTGCCGTGCGTGGTGATCGGAATCTGATCGAGGACAACGTAAGCAGCCGGCATCATGTAATCCGGCAGCGCCGCGGCCACCCGGGCGCGAATACGCTCGACGTCCACCGTGTCGGTGCCGCCGCCGGCGGCGGGGGTGACGTGGGCTACCAGGCTCTTACCTAGCTGCGGCAGGTCGGCGGCGACGACGACGGCCTGTCCCACGCTGGGATCGACCGAGATCGCCGCAGCCACCTCGCCGAGTTCGATACGGAAGCCGCGGATTTTCACCTGCTCGTCCGCGCGGCCGACGAACTCGATATCGCCGTCGGCGTTTCGCCGGGCCAAATCGCCGGAGCGGTACAACCGGCCGCCAGGCGTGAACGGGTCGGCGATGAAGCGTTCTGCGGTGACCCCGGGCCGACGCTGGTAGCCGTGCGCCAAATGTGTTCCGCCAATATAAATTTCGCCGATTACCCCCACCGGCACGGGCTGCAGCGCGTCGTCGAGCAGATGCACCTGCGTGTTGATCTTGGGCCGGCCGATCGGCACGATCCGAGCGCCCTGAGCCCCCTCGACCTCGTAGTTCGTGGCGTTGACGACGGTTTCGGTAGGTCCGTAGAAGTTTTGCAGCAGCGCATCGAAGGTGGCGTGGAATTTGTCGGCGATCTCGCCGGGCAGCGGCTCGCCGCCGATCGGCACTCGGCGCAGCGTGCGCCACTGGTTGACGCCCGGCAGCGACAGAAACAGCCCTAGCAGCGAAGGCACGAAGTGCATTGAGGTGATGCATTCACGGTGCAGCAGGTCGGTCAGATAGCCGATATCGCACAGTCCGTCGGGTCGCGGGATGACCAGGCGAGCACCAAAGGACAAGGTGCCGAAGATCTCGGCAATGGACACGTCGAAGCCGGGTGAGGCGACTTGCAGCAGCCGGTCGGTCTCGTCAACGTCGTATTCATCGCCGAACCAGACGAAGTACTCGGCGATCGGTTTGTGCGGCACCGGCACGCCTTTGGGCAGCCCCGTCGATCCGGAGGTGTAGATCAGATATGCGGTGTTGTCCGGGCGTAGTGGTCGGACCAGGTCGTCGCGACCCGGGTTGGCAGACGAACACCCCGCCAGACCGGTGACCGGTACGCGCAGCACGACTTTGGGATCGGAATCATTGAGGATGAATGCCAGCCGGTCTTCGGGGTAAGTCGGGTCGATCGGCAGGTAGACGGCACCGGCCTTGGAGATACCCAGCGCGGTGGTGACGAGTTCGGGTGACTTGTCGAGCAGCACCGCGACTCGGTCCTCCGTGCCGATGCCTTGCTCGATCAGCCAGTGCGCCATCCGGTTTGCTTCCTCGTTGATCTCTTGGTAGCTGTACTGGCGACCCTCGTAGACGACGGCTACGGCCTCAGGGCAGTGTGCTGCCCGCTCGGTTACCAACGCCGCCAGCGTGGTAGCAGGTGTCGTGAACACGTCGCCGGCAGAGACTCGACGCACCCAATCGGCGTCGGCGTCGCTCATCATGGTCAGCGCTGACAGCGCGGCATCCGGATCGGCCAGCGCGCTGTCCAGCAGGACGGCGTAGTGTTCGAGCAGCTGACGCGCCAGCGGGGGATCCAGCACCTCGACGAGGTACTCGCCTTCGACCAGCGCACCACCGTCGGCAGCAGGCTCCACCATGAAACTCAGCGGCAGCTGAGTGAACTGGCCGCGCAGCTCACCGCGTTCACACCGCACGCCCGGCGGGCAGAACCCGCCGCCATCGGGTTGCCGGAATCCGAAGCCCACCCGGGTCATCCGCTCGGCGCCGTGACGGCGGCCGGGGTTTAGCTCGCGCACCAGCCAGTCCAGGTTGACGCGCTGATGGGCGAAGGCGCCCACCGCGGTGTCGCGGATGTCGGCCACCAGGTCGCGGAACTTCTGCCTCGGCCGCGGTTGCGCGCGCAGCACGACGAGGTTGCCGTAGTAGCCGATCGCGTCTTCGGTTCCGGCGCCGCGGTTCAGCACCGGGGCCGCGACCAGGAAGTCACTGGAATGGGTGTAGCGGTACACCAGAGCGGCGAACCCGGCCAGCAGCACCATATACGGGGTGGCCCCGCTCTCGCGGGCCAGCGCCGAAGCACGGTCAAACGTTGCCGCGGACAACCGCACCGAGGTGCGCTGCGAGCGCCAGGTGCTCGGCACCGCCGAACCATTGGGACCCGGAAGTTCCAGCGGCTCAGGCAGATCTGCAATGAGGGACCGCCAGTAGGCGAGATCCTCATCGAGGGCGCCGACGGTAGTAGGCGCGGTGGTCACCAACGGCGGCTGGACGCCATCCACCGCGTCGGGATCGATGTAGGCGCGGGTCAGGTCGGTGAAGAACGGGGCCCACGATCCGTCGTCCCAGGCGATGTGATGGGCGGTGAGCAGTAGCATCAGCTCGTCGCCGCCGAGGCGTACCACCGTGATGCGCAGCGGCGAATCCGCCGTCAGATCGAATGGGCGGCGAAACTCCCGCTGTGCCAACACTTCCAGTCGTAGCCGACGGGCCTGCCCGGCCAGCCCGGACAGGTTGTGCTCCGCCCATCCGGGCCGTAGATCGTCGTGGACCACCGGATACGGGTCACCATCGTCGTTGGTGTGATAGGTCGTGCGCAGCACGGCGTGTCGGAGGGCAATGGCGTCCACCGCCCTGCGCAACCGCGCGACGTCGATGTCACCCGCGATGCGATAGGACACGCAGACGTTGAGCAGCGCACTGGTAGGGTCGATCGACTGCACGAACCACATCCGGCGCTGACCATCGGACATTTCCGGGGCTGATCCGTCCGTCGGCACCACTGACCGTGCCAGACCACGTTCAACGAGCCTGCGGCGTAACAGCTCCAAGCGCTGTTCGTCGGGCCGGGTGTCAGCGGTATCAGTCACTGGATGGTTCCAACCTTTCTGATCTCGCAACCGGGCGACTATGCGGGCCGCGTAGCAGCGTGTGAGGATACCTCCCGGTCGCGGGGCAGAGCCTGGCCATCGGACTCAGGCGTCGCTGGTGCCTCGGTGCTCGGGGCGAGCTGCAAGGCATTCGGACGGCCTTCGAAGCCCCGGCACCATGCACCTTAACCCCCTCCGACCCAGCCCCCGTTGGACCCACAATTAAACGCCGGGGGCAGTGACTGCAACGGTTAACGACTCTTCACACCTTAAGAGCACGCTTAGCATAGGCTGCCCTAATTCTTGTGGCTACCTTAAGCGCCTTTCCTCGAGACCCGCGTTACCGAGGACCTCCCAGGCGGAAATGATCGTCGGAGCCTACGGCACTGCAATTGCCTGAGGGCTTGGACAGCCTGGAGGGCAGGTCCTAGAGCTGCGCGTACCGTGTGGGTTACACCCGTGGCACACGCCGGTAGACATAAACGTTGGGAGGTGTCTCGGCCATTAGTGAACGAGCCACCGTCGGCAACCAGGCCGCGACCCCACCCCCCGAGGTCAAGTTGCCACCGGCGCCGCCGCGGATCATCCCCAAGACGGTCCAGGGTCTCGCCTTCTTCGGCGCGCGACGGTGGACCACTCGACAGCTGGTGTGCCGATACGGGGACTCCGGGACGGCTCCGGGCGGATCTGACGACGAGCCGCCGACACAATGAGCATTTCCTCCGGGGAGCCCTGATGGCGCTTTTGGACCTGGACGGATTTGTGCCGTTCCCCGCCGATCGGGCTGCGCGGTATCGGGCGGCCGGCTACTGGACGGGGCGAACCGTCGACTCGATCCTGGCCAATGCCGCGACGCTGTGGCCCGATCGTGTCGCCGTGCTCCATGCCGGCAATGAGGCGGGCGCGCTGAGCTACGCCGAACTCAACGAGTGGGCCAACCGCGCCGCAGCGGCACTGAGCGGGCTGGGCATCGCACCCGGCGATCGGGTGCTGCTGCAATTGCCGAACAACTGTCAGTTCGCGGTGGCGCTGTTCGCGCTGTTGCGGGCTGGGGCGATCCCGGTGATGTGCCTCCCCGGCCATCGCGCCGCCGAGCTGGGGCGCTTTGCCACCGTCAGCCAGGCCACCGGACTTGTAATCGCAGCTACGGCGCACGGATTCGACTACCGCACGATGGCGCAGGGGCTCACAGAACAGCATCCGTCGTTGCGGCACATCATTGTCGACGGCGATCCGGGGCGATTCGTCTCCTGGTCGCAGCTGTGCGCCGCCGCTCCGGCCCAGCCACCGCCATTAACCCCGGCCGACCCTGCATCGCCAGCGTTGCTGCTGGTTTCTGGCGGCACCACCGGCACACCCAAACTCATCCCCCGCACCCACGACGACTATGTGTACAACGTCACCGCAAGTGCTGAGGTCTGCGGGCTGACCGGCGAGGACGTTTATCTGGTCGCGTTGCCGGCCGCCCATAATTTCCCGTTGGCCTGCCCCGGCCTGCTCGGCGCCATGACGGTCGGCGCCACCACGGTGTTCACCACCGACCCCAGCCCGGAAGCGGCCTTCGCCGCCATCGCGCGGCACCACGTCTCCGTCACCGCCCTAGTGCCGGCGTTGGCCAAACTGTGGGCGCAGGCCTGTGACTGGGAGCCGGTGACGCCAAAATCATTGCGGCTGTTGCAGGTTGGCGGTGCCAAGCTGGAACCCGAGGACGCCCGCCGGGTGCGCGCGGCGCTGACACCGGGCCTGCAGCAGGTATTCGGGATGGCGGAGGGGCTGCTTAGCTTCACCCCGCTCGACGACCCGCCGGAGCTTGTCGACCGCACCCAGGGACGGCCGCTGTGCGCAGATGACGAGCTGCGCATCGTCGACGACGCCGGTCATCCCGTACCCTCCTGCGCGGAGGGCGAACTACTGGTGCGGGGGCCGTATACACTCAACGGCTACTTTCGCGCCGAGCGCGACAATGAACGCTGCTTTGATCCCGACGGCTTCTACCGCACCGGCGACCTGGTCCGCCGCTTCGACAACGGCTACATCGAGGTTACCGGGCGGGTCAAAGACGTCATTTGCCGTGGCGGCGAGACAGTTGCGGCGGGAGGCCTCGAAGAGCACTTGCTGGCCCACCCTGCGATCTGGTCGGCGGCGGCGGTAGGCGTACCCGATGATTACCTCGGCGAAAAGATCTGCGCCGCGGTCGTTTTCGCTGGACCGCCAGTGACACTGGCAGAGTTAAACAGCTACCTCGACGAGCGTGGGGTAGCCGCGCATGCCCGGCCCGATCTGCTGGTCTCGATGGCCGCACTGCCCACAACGCCGGTCGGCAAGGTCGACAAGTCGGCGATCGCCCGTCAGATCGGTGCGGCGGGCGGATAACCGCGGTCAGGACAGTGGCGCCAGCCCGGAGCGCACCAGATCGACGCTGGCAGCGACGATCTCACCGAGATCGCCGGTGCAGCCGTCCCGGCCCCATTCCTCGACGGCGATAACAAGCGCGGCCGCCAAAGTGGAGCCCGCGACCTCGGCGACCAGATCGATATTCGGCACGAGCGGATACCGGTTCTTGACGAAGTCGGTCAGAACCTCGGCGAACGATGACTGCACCACACGCAGATGACTCGCGAGGCGCTCAGCGCTGATCAATGTCGAACGGGCAATTGCCGCTTGGCGAACCAGCTCGAGGTCGTGGGGAAAGCTCGCGACGCTCGCCAGGACCGCATCAAACAGCGACTCCGAGTCGGGACGTTGCGCCAGCGCTTCGGCCAGCCATTCGAGATGTGTTTCGTAGTCCTGGAACAGCACGGCTTCCTTGGTTGGGAAATGCCGGAAAAAGGTGCGCTGCGTGACCCCCGCCTCCTCGGCGAGTTCAGCCACCGTCACGTTCGCAAAGCCCCTGCGGGCAAACTGCGCCAGCGCAGCTCGGCGTAGTGCCTCATGCGTGGTTCGCCGGCGCAGCGCGTGAAGGTTCGTCCGGACGGCCATGAGCTCCCCGATGGTATCTCACCCCAGCCAAAATCGGTCAGCACTGACATCTTCCAAACGTGTCAGTACTGACATATTCTTGCGGTGCCGCGCGCAGCCACGCAACGAGACAAGGAGACCTGAGGATGAGCGACTACGACGCGATCGTTGTCGGTGCCGGGCACAACGGACTGACCGCCGCGGCGATCCTGCAACGCGCAGGCCTGCGCACGGTGTGCCTGGAGGCCAACACCTACAGCGGGGTATGGCAGCGACTGTCGAGTTGATCGACGGATTCCGTTACGAGATTGCGGGTTCGGTGAAGTTTCCCACGGCTCCTGAGATCACCGAAGACCTTGGACTCGGCACCCTTCCCACCATCGACGCTGAGGTGATGTCGGTCAATATCGGCGATGCGGGCGAAGAACCGATGATCTTCTATCGCGACCCAATGCAGCTGATGACCCATCTCGCTGAGAAGCACGGCACCGACGCGGTCACAGGTATGGCCGAGCTGATCGGCTGGAGCCAGGGACCCGCACGTGCACTCGGACGCTTCGAGGTGTGCACACCGCCCAAGACCCTGGACGAGATGTACGCCTGCGCGGCCAACCAAGGCGAACGCACCGCCATCCACGAAATGCTGTTCGGGTCTGCGATGGACGTCATCGACCGCTATCTGCCCGACAAAGACAAGCATGCTGTCATCCGGGGGATGCTTGCCTTCCTTGCCGTCAACTCCACCTACCGCGGGCCCCACACCCCGGGCAGCGCGACCTGCCTTGCGTTCGCGTTGGCGGTGCCCGACAACAACACCGCGATGATGACCAAACTGAAAGGCGGCATCGGCGCGCTCACAGAGCACTTGCGCGAACTGTTCGTGTCCCATGGTGGTGAGATCAGGTTCCGCACCAAGGCCGAGAAGATTCTCGTCGACAAGGACCACGTCAGTGGCGTACAAGTTCGCGATGGTCACACAATCTGCGCACCAATCGTTGTGTCCAGCCTGGCGCCTGACATCGCTCTCGCCGACCTGATCGGCCCTGAATTCCTGCCTGCAGAGGTCATTGCCCGGTGTCCGGCCGCGACCACCGCGCGTCGTTTGTCCAACTGCATTTCGCCCTCGATGGCCTACCGGTATTCGCTCCTCCCTACGAACTGCTCAACGAACCCGGCATGCAGGGGTCGATCGGCATTTTCGGCTCACCTGAAGAACAACAACGCCAATGGGAAGAATGCAGACGCGGCATCGTCCCGGACAACCCGTCGATGGGAATCCAGATCCCGAGCGTCCACGACCCCAGCCTGGCACCCCGTGGCATGCACGCGGCAAGCGCGTTCGCGTACGCGTTCCCCGTCGAGGTCAGGCGTAACCAACATGGCCAGCTCAAAAATGAGATGGCACAAGTAGTTATCGACAAGATCAGCCGATATGCTCCCAATTTCTCCGACATCGTGATGCGGCACATCACGTTCGCGCCCTATCACATGCAGACCATGTTCGGAGCGCCCTCGGGCGACTTCTGCCACGGATTGCTGCACCCAGACTTAATGGGGCCCAACCGGCCTAGGCCCAAAGGCTTTCTGGACCAGCCTATTCCGATCGAAGGCCTCTACCTCGGCGGCGCCGGATGCCACGGGGGCCCTGGGATCACATTCACCCCGGGCTACAACGCCGCGCCTCAAGCAATCAATGACCTCTCACTGGCAGACCGCACCGCGCCACCGGCCGACGTTGCAATTGACTAATGTCATCATTTGGAATTGACTGAATTGACTGAATTGCGTGACCGACGCTGCGTCGACCCGTGGATCGCGGCTCTGCTCGCGCGCAAGCGCGCTCATCGATCGACGCCGAACCGGAAAGGGCGGGGTAGAGATGCTCGGGCTGTGGAGCAAGTCGAACAAGACGAGCCATGGGGCCTCTGCGGTGGTAACCGGGGCAGGCAGCGGGATCGGTGCGGCGTTCGCGGTCGAACTCGCCCGCCGCGGCGGTACAGTGGTCTGCAGCGACATCGATGAAGCAGCCGCCCAAAAGACAGTCGATGCGATCACTGCTCAGGGAGGAAAAGCCCTCGCGATCCGCTGCGATGTGTCCCATTTCGACGACGTTAGTGAGCTGGCCGAGCAGTCGCAAACGTGGTTCGGGGAAGCGCCCACCCTGGTGATCAACAACGCTGGCGTCGGCACCGGCGGCGCACCCATCGGCGATGTCTCCCTGGACGATTGGCGCTGGACACTGGGCATCAACCTCTGGGGGCCCATCCACGGCTGTCATGTGTTCGTCCCGATCCTGCGAGCGGCCGGTCCCTCGAATGCTCCACGGGGCATCATCAACGTCGCCTCGGCCGCGGCATTCGCCGCGGCTCCCGGTATGGTCGCCTACAACGTCAGCAAGGCCGGTGTGCTCTCACTGTCGGAAACCCTCGCCGCCGAACTGTCCGGCACTGCAGTCAAAGTCACCGTGCTGTGCCCTACCTTCGTCAAGACCAACATCGTCGAATCCGGTCGCATCACACCGGAATCCAGCGAACTGGCCGCGAAACTAATGCGGTGGACCGGGGTCTCGGCGGCCAAGGTCGCCCGCGCGTGTCTGGATGCCAATGATCGCGGCGACCTGTACTGCATGCCGCAGCTCGACGCCAAGATCGGCTGGAATATCAAACGCTTCGCCCCGGCGGCATACACGCGTGCAGCGGGCCTAATGTCCCGCGCCGGCCTGCCTTGACATCAAATCCCGCAGCAGAATCCGGCGACCATCGACATGGAAGCCATGCTGGCCGAGATCAAATACCGCCAGTGGGCCCTTACCGACATCGACTGGGACGCACCCGGCGCCGAAACCATCCAGCCCGAGTCTCGGCCTAAACTGAAGGCGTTCATGGCCGACTTGTGCTGGATCGAACATCTCAGTGCCCGCGGGTTCGCGGCGCTGCCGAAGAAGGCGCCCGATTACAATGTACGCTCAAAAGGACGCACGCGACGCCCGCGCCTCACACGCGAGAAAGATGACCCTCGGGTCGGACGCTCCTTGGTATGGGCGTCAGAGAAATGTTTCAGGAGCGCGAGGACCTCCGGTTGCGGGTTCATCCGCATGAGCCGGCGCGGACGGTATGCGGCCTGGGCCTAATCTGGCACGCTAGCGGCGCACAACCAGATACGGTGCCAGCGTGGACAGCTTCTCGCAGGTCTCCTCGAATTCGCGATCGGGTTGCGAGGCTTCGATGATGCCGGCCCCCGCCCGCAGCCAGGTCTGCCCGTCGCATTCGTAAGCCGCCCGCAAGGTCAGCGCCGCATCCAGCCCGCCGTCTGCCGAAAACATCACCACCGCACCGGAATACAATCCGCGCGGGCGCTCGTCGAGGCGCAAGATGGCGTCGATGCCGGCGGCCTTCGGGATGCCCGATGCGGTGACCGCGGGAAACAGCGCCTCCAGCGCGTCCATCCGGTCTCTGGACGGGTCCAGGCGCGCACTGACCGTCGAACCGAGGTGCTGCACGCTGCCGCGCTCGCGCACTGTCATGAAATCGGTGACCGCCACGCTACCGGGTTCGGCGATCTCGGTGATTTCCCGTAGTGAACTGCGCACCGAAATAGCATGCTCGACAATCTCTTTGGGGTTTGACTCCAGGTCATCGCGGGCCTGCCGGTCATGCGCCAGCCCTCGGCCCAGCGCCCGAGTGCCAGCCAGCGGCTCGGTGAGGACCACGCCGTCGTGGACGGACGCAAGCAGCTCCGGGCTGTAGCCCACAGCCCGAATCCCACCCAGCCGCAACAGGAACGACCGCGCCGGGGTGTTGTAACGACGTCCCAGCCGATAGGTCGACGGGAAGTCGAGCGCGAAAGGCACGTCGACACAACGGGATAGGATCACCTTATGGTAGCGACCCGCGGCGATCTCGCCGATGGCTGTAGCCACCCGACTCCGGTAGCCAGCCGTGTCGGTGGCTACGTCGAGCCCGGAGGCGGCCGCCGCGTCGGGCACACCCTCGCTGAGCAATCGACACACCGCCACGCGGTGGCGATCTTCAGCATCGACAAGACGGACCGTCTCATCGGTGATCACAATGCGGGTGCGCGGCCAGAACACCCGGGCCAGCGGAGTGCACGGGTCCAGGCGCTCCTGCAGCCCGAAGCGGTAAGCGCCGAACTCGAAGGCGATCCAGCCGAAGGCTTGGTCGGTCTCCAGCAGCAGCCGGTCGACTGCCTCACCGAGCACCCGTCCCGGCTGCCCTGACCACTGTTGCCGCCGAGTGACACCGTTGCGGATGACGCGCAGCTCGTCGCGGTCCAGCTCGACCGCGGCCAGCACGCCGGTAGCCAACACCCATTGACCGTCGTGCTCGTAGAGCAGGTATTCCTCGCCGACGCGCTCGGGCAGCTCCGCGGCCAGCCCGGCGGCGAGGTCAGCCGGCGCGATATCGGCGGACACCGGAATCGACAGTGACGCGGCGGCGGGAGAACTCGTCCCGACACTGACCTGAGCCACGGATAGTAAATGTAGCCTAACCTATCAACGAGTGCGCGGCCCCTGGCTAGTGAGTGCGCGGGTCTGTAGGTAGCACGTTCCGACACGCGGTTTGGGCATACTGTCAGGCAAGTCACAGGACTTCGCAACCCAACATTTCCGAGACGTTCACGTCCTCGCCACACAAACGCCCCGGCGCCGCGCTTCACTACTATCACGGCTATCACGGAACGGCTTACGTAATCCGAGGACAGCGGACCTTTTCATTC
>Ga0187766_10001049_pt1 | contig 16015 bp, 13 predicted proteins | sample 0216_QUI02_MP05__4_FD_132971 | JGI IMG/M metagenome (GOLD analysis project Ga0187766, IMG submission 132971) | Tropical peat soil microbial communities from peatlands in Department of Meta, Colombia - 0216_QUI02_MP05_20_MG | ecosystem: Environmental > Terrestrial > Soil > Wetlands > Peat ... | reverse complement strand
GCTAAGGAGGGGGCACGTCGCGACGGCGGGCCCGTGAGCCGGGTCCCGGCGCACCGCTCACTTGCCTGGACTCGCAGGGAACCCTCGGCTCGCCTTTCGGTCCGCTCTGCTACACCGGCGGGCTCTCGGGTGTACAACAGGCTCATGGGCTTGTCAGCGACCAGGCTTGAAGAGACGGCGGTGAGTAGGCGTGCATGAGCTCTCGCTGTGCCAAGCGATCGCCGGCGTGGTCAAACCGTACGCCAACGGTCGCCACGTCGATGTGGTCCGCGTCCAGATCGGCGCCCTTCGCCAGATAGTTGCCGAGTCACTGTCATTCTGCTGGACGCTCGTCCGAGACTACGAGGACATGCCCGACGCCGAGTTGGAATGCGAGTTCGTCACCGCTGAGGTGAAGTGCCGTTCATGCGGCCAACACTCGAGGATCACCTCACGGTGGTCACTGTTCTGCCCGCAATGCGAGAGCGCCGACGTTGAGGTACTGCGCGGTAACGAGTTCCAGGTGACCTCGCTGGACGTTTCGTAAGGGCCCGGGAAAGGGTCTAGAGCCATGGGTAGGTTTCATCGACACGACGACGGCACGGTCCACGTCCACGACCACGACGACGTGCGCACCCATGAACACGCCGACGGCACAGCACACATCCACGACCACGGCGATCACAGTGGCTACAACACCGGCTCCCAGCGGATCGACATACTGGAGGCGATTTTCGCCGAGAACGACATCCAAGCCGACTTCAACCGGAAAGCGTTCGAGAGCAACGGGGTTCGTGCGCTGAACCTGATGAGCTCACCCGGTTCCGGCAAGACGACCGTGCTCCAAGCCACTCTCGACGAACTCGCCGGCCAGATCGCTGTCGGGGTGATCGAGGGCGACATCGCCACCGACCTCGACGCGGCCAAGCTCGGCGGCCGGGGCGCACAGATATCGCTGCTCAACACCGGCAACGGTTTCGGCGGCGAATGTCACCTCGACGCCCCCATGGTCAGCCGTGCGCTGCAGGGCCTGGATCTGGCCAGCCTGGATCTCGTCGTCATCGAGAATGTCGGAAACCTGGTGTGCCCTGCCGAGTTCGACGTCGGCGAGCACGCCAAGGCCATGGTCTACTCGGTGACCGAAGGCGACGACAAGCCGCTGAAGTACCCGGTGATGTTCCGCGCAGTGGATCTGGTGCTGCTCAACAAGATCGACCTAGTCCCCCATCTTGATGTCGACGTCGACATCTATATCGCCCGTATCCACGAGGTCAACCCGACGGCGACGGTTCTGCCGGTGAGTGCCCGCACAGGCGACGGCATGGCGGCCTGGTTTGGCTGGCTGCGGCGATTCGTGGCGGGCTCGACGGTCCGACATGTCGTACCCGGTCAATAGATGCAATTGGTTTGCAGGACACTTGCAGGACGACCGGGACATCATTGACGTAGATGCGCTAAAAGGCTGCGCAGGAGGCTGATTGGCGGCTGACAATACCGTGCTGCGGACCGAAATAGGGCGAATCCGAGAAACCTATGGAAAGCACTCGGGATTTGCTGAAGACCGTTGACAACGCAAGCAGGTGGGAGTAGACCCAAAATTTAGCGCCCAGAAAAGCCGCAACTGGGAGGCGCTACAGATCCCGGTCGGCCCGGTGCTCACCGCCCGGGTGCCGGCCACCCGGCCCGTCGGATGCAGGTCCGATCGCGCGTCGGTGACTCAGCTGCCCGCATGGACGCTGCCGGTGACCGCCCCGGCGGGAGGCGGTCCAAGCAGCGGTTCCGGACGCAGTGGCGGCTGTCGAGTCGACGGTGGCGATGCTGCAGGATCGCGAAGGGGTCCAGGACGAGGCCCGCGGTGCGGCCCAGAACGCGGTATGAGAGGTTTGAGAAATGTGTCTGGGGATTCCGGGTCAGGTAGTCCGGATGCTCGACGGTTACAGCGGGCAACTCGCGCTGGTCGATGTCGCTGGTGAAAACCGCAAGGTCAACGTCGGCATGCTGCCGGAGGAGACATTCGCCCCGGGCGACTGGGTGATCATCCACATGGGCTTCGTGGTCGAGAAGACAGACCAGGCCGGCGCACAGCAGGCAATGGCCGGCCTGGAGTTGATGGGCTGGGGCCGCAACGACGATGCGGGCCGCAACGGCCCGAGGAGGAGCGTGGCAATCGGACCCGGCAACACCGACGATTGAACACCCGCGCTAGGGCCACCACGACGCGGCGACGTCCAGGTGACGACGGAGTCGGTAGCGGGCCAGGCTGTCATCACCGGCGGCAATCGCCTCGATGATCCGCAGGTGAGCGCGCTCGACGTCGATGACGTCGCCCCGACTCGGCAGCCTCGGCTCGCTGGTGGACCAGTGCCGCCGGAACAACTCAACGAGTATCCGCAGAAACAGATCCAACACCGCGTTGCCGGCCAGTTGCGCCAGTCCGATGTGGAACAGAAACTCCGCCATACCCGCCCTGCGCACATCGTTGGGGGTTTCGTCGATCACCAGCCGATGCGTGTCGAGGAAGGCCCGTACTTCATGTTCTTCGCGGCGTCTGACAACTTTTGCGACGTTGTCGATCTCGATGGCATCGCGGACCAAGCGCAAGTCTTCGCGGCTGGGTTTGCGGTACTGCAGGTACAACGCGAAAGTATCAATGCTGGCCTGCGCCTGAGGTTTTGTCACGACCAGCCCGCCACCGGGTCCTCGGCGCATCCGTGCGATGGCGTGATATTCGAGCAGCCGCACCGCTTCTCGCAGCACCGACCGGCTCACCTGGTAGCGTTCCAGCAGCGCGGTCTCGGTACCGACGACCGAGCCGACCTGCCAGCCGTTCACGGCGATATCGTCACCGATAGTGGCGGCCAACACCTCGGCGAGCTTGCCGCGCGGCGCCTCACGGTTGAACTCCGTTCTCCCCCGGCCCCGTCCCGGGCTGTGGTGTCGCTGCAGCCAGGCGCTCACCGATTCCACGTGCCGTTCGCTGAGCGTCTTTGCCCGTGCGGAATCACCCGCGGTGACGGCGGCGACGATATCGGAGTGGTCGTCGTGCATCCGGTCGACGGCCTCCAGCGCTTCACTGGTGGAGTCTGCGTGCGAATCCCGGCCATATCGGCCGCCCGGTGACGATGCGGGCTGTTCAGCGGCGCTGCGTGGCGACGATGCGGGCCGGGCAGCGGCCTGAGGAGGAGCCGGGCAATAAGACCGAGTCAGCCGCATTAGGACGTCGATAAACAGTTGCAGGACAGGGTTTTTGGATCGCTCAGCCAGCGCGACATGGAATTCATCCTGCGGCGCTGGCTTTCGGTGTTCCTCTGCGCGCAAAACGGCGCGCAGTCGGTCGATGCCTGCTTCGTCGATCCGTTCCGCGGCCAGGGATGCCGCCAACGGTTCGAGCACCAGGCGAGCGCGTAGCAGATCGCCGATCGTGGTGCCCAGGTACTCGAGATAGATGACGAGGGCGCGGGTCGCCGGGGCGGCGTCGGGCTCGCAGACGAGTAGTCCGCCGTTGGGTCCGCGACGCATGCGGGCGACCTGATGATGCTCGACAAGGCGAACGGCTTCTCGCAGCACCGATCGACTCACCCGGTAGCGTTCTTGCAGGGTGTGCTCGGAACCAAGCGATTCCCCGATGGGCCAGCCGCGGCGAATAATGTCGCCCTCGATACGGCGGGCGATCGTCGAGGCTCGCTTGTCAGGCCGATGGATGTCGGAACCGGTTCGCAAATAGCTATCGATGCTTGACTCAGCAGTCAATTATGCTCTCCCACAACGGACCTCAACACGTCAGCAACATGCATCCGGCAATGGGACCGCCGCCCACGGCGATCGCGGCGACTTCTGGGCGCCGGGACACCTGCCGCTCGCCCGCCTGACCGCGTAACTGTAGGCACGCCTCGTGCAGTACCCAGTAGCCGTGCATACGCCCGGCCGAGAGTTGCCCGCCATATGTGTTCAGCGGCAACGTGCCGTCGGGGGCGATCCGCGTAGCTCCTTCGACGAACGGGCCGCCCTCGCCGTCACCGCATATCCCGAGCGCTTCCAACCACGCGATGGTGAGAAATGTGAACCCGTCGTACAATTCCGCGACATCGACATCGGTGGGCTTGAGGTCTGTGCGCGACCACATCTGCGCCGCCGCGTCGGCCGACGCCATCTTGGGATAGTCCGGGCGGTGGAACCAGCCACCGGTGCCGTTCGACCCGCCGATCGCTTCCACGGCCACCGGCCGATGCGGGCACTTCGGGCCGTACTCCGCGGCCGACACCACCACCGCGATCGACCCGTCGACGGGGACATCGCAATCCAGCAGCCCGAACGGCGTCGACACCGGCCGCGCGGCCAGGTAATCGTCCATTGTCATCGGTTCGCGGTACACCGCAAGCGGATTCAGCGCCGCGTTGCGCCGGCTGTTGATCGCAAGCCAGCCCAACTGCTCTTTGGTGGTTCCGTACAACTCCATGTGGCGTCGGCAGTTCAACGCCAGCCAGTTCGCCGCAGAGTACGCATGGGCCGCAACGAGATCGGGCACATCATCCATCGGTCCGATAGCGGGCCGATCACCGTCGGCAGGCGACTCGACAATCCGCGCGAGCGCCGGACGCGGCGCATCCGCGGCGGGCGACGACGTCGGCACCGTGCCACCGATCATCTGTACTGTCCGGTAGACCAGCACATGCCGGGCCCGCCTCTCGGCGACCGCACGGCACGCCGACATCACCGGACTCAAGAGACCACCACTATCGAACCCGGTTCCGCAGTCGGCGGGTTCGATCCGCAGCGCGGCGGTCACTTCGGTGGCAGGAGTGTCGCCTAAGGTGGCGACGCCGTCGATATCAGCGGCAACCAGGCCGGCGTCGCTTATGGCGGCCTGCACGGCTTCCAGGGACAGCTCGAGGCCCGGAATGCCGGTGCGGCGGCCGATTCGCGAGATGCCGATCCCAGACAGGATCGCATCCTTCTCGAAGTACCGCATCAGCACCGCCCGTAAGCCCAGCTACACGCCCAGAGCTAATAAAGTGTACTGTATTGCCTGTGGCACCCGAGCAGAAATCTCCGCCTCCTGCGCGCATGCTTCCGAAGCGCGACCGCGAGCGGGCGTTCTGGTCGGGCGGCGCAGACGGACAGCTGCTCATCGAGCACTGCGACGAGTGTGCCCGCTGGGTGCATCCCCCAACCGACGAATGCCCCGACTGTGGCGGCCCGCTGGTCACGCGGCCGGTATCGGGACGGGGCACGGTGTTCACCTACACGGTCAACTTCCATCCTTATAACCCCGACGTCCCGGCCCCCTATGTGATCGCCATCGTCGAACTCGCCGAACAGGCCGCTTTACGGTTAGCCACCAATATCATTGACTGCGAACCGGACTCAGTGGTGTGCGGCATGCCCGTCGAGGTCCGATTCGAGCAGCAGGGAGTCGGCGACGACGCAGCGTTCGTGCCGCTATTCGCACCAGCTACTTGATCAGCGGGTCTCGCGGCATGCCGAGAATCCGCTCGGCGATTTGGTTGCGGGTCACCTCGGAGGTGCCGCCGGCGATCGCCATACTGCGGGCGGCGAGCGCCGTCCGGCCGATCAGCGCGCCCGGCCCATCGGTCAGCGCGGTCTCAGGGCCCACTAGCGCGGCCCAGATCGCGGCGTGTTCACCGATGTGCTCGGCGAGCTTGAGCTTGGTGATGTTGCCTTCGGGCCCAGGGCCCGCTCCCTCGACGCTGCGGGCCGTGCGGCGCAGATTGAGCAGCCGCAGGGCGTGATCCTCGGCGAGGAAGGTGCCGACGCGAATTCTGGCGCCCGCCAACCGATCTTCGCGCTGCTGGGTCATATGCACGAGGAGCTGCCCCAGGCCCTCGCCGAAGGGCGCACCGCCCCCGATACTGACCCGTTCGTTGCCCAAAGTCGCGCGGGCGACTGTCCATCCGGCGTTGGGCTCGCCGACGACGTCTTCGTCGGGGACGAACACATCGTTGAAGAACACCTCGTTGAACTCTGAGCCACCGGTGGCCTGGCGCAACGGCCGCACCTCGACACCGGGTGCCTTCATATCGATGATCACCGCGGTGATACCGGCGTGCTTGGGAGCACCCGGGTCGGTGCGCACGGTCGCCAGGCCGCGCTGACAGTAATGCGCCCCGCTGGTCCACACCTTCTGCCCGTTGATCTTCCAGCCGCCGTCAACCCGGGTGGCGCGGGTCTTGATGCCAGCCGCATCCGATCCGGCGTCGGGTTCGGAGAACAGCTGGCACCAGATCTCGTCCTGGCGCAGCGCCGGCTCGACGAATCTTTCGATCTGTGACGCGGTTCCGTGCTGGATCAAGGTCAGGATCACCCATGCGGTGATCGAGTAGCCGGGGCGCTTGATACCCGCGGCCCGGAACTCTTCGTCGATCACCAGCTGCTCCACCGCGCCGGCGGCCCGGCCCCACGGTTTGGGCCAGTGCGGCATGATGTAGCCGGTCTCGATCAACTTGTCGCGCTGCGCCTGTTTGTCCAGCGCGGCGATCTCAGTGGCGTCAGCACGGATCTGCTTGCGTAATTCTTCGGCCTCGGCCGGCAGGTCCAGGGTATTGACCCGGGTAATACCGGCCGCGGTGCGCTCGAAGACATCCCGAGCGGGCGCGTCACCGCCGAAGAGTGCCGCGAGCACCAACGCGCGGCGCATGTGTAGATGCGGGTCATGCTCCCAGGTGAAACCGATGCCGCCGTGCACCTGGATGTTGAGTTCGGCATTGCGAACGTAGACGGGGAAGGCTAGCGCCGCGGCGACCGCCGTCATGAGGCGGAATTGCTCCTCATCCTCGCCCGCTGCCCGGGCGGCGTCCCACACCGCGGCGGTCGCTGACTCGGCGCCTACCAACATGTTCGCGCAATGATGTTTCACCGCTTGGAAGGTGGCGATGGTGCGGCCGAATTGCTGGCGCACTTTGGCATAGCCGACCGCGGCGTCAACGCAATCCGCGGCCCCACCGACCGCTTCGGCGGCCAACAGTGCGCGCGCGCGGGCAAGAGCCGATTCCCCGGCGCCGCGCAGGATGTCGTCGGCGGTGACGCTGACATTGCGGAGGCCAACACGCCCGGAGCGTCGGGTCGGGTCGAAATTGTCGGGCACGTCGACCGACACGCCCGCGCGGCCGCGTTCCAGCAGCAGCACGTCGTCGTCGGCAGCGATCAGCAACAGCTCGGCAAGCCCGGCACCCAACACGATCCCGGCCTCACCGTTGGCGACCCCGTCCTCGACCTGAACCCGACCGTCCAGGCCGATGCCCGCGGTGACCGTTCCGTCGGTCAGCCCCGGCAGCAGCCGCGCTTTCTGGTCCGCGCTACCGTCTTTGGCGATCACCGCCGACGTGATCACAGTCGGCACGAACGGTCCCGGCGCCACCGCTCGGCCAAGCTCCTCGATGACCACCACGAGTTCGGGCAGGCCGTAGCCGGAGCCACCGTGTTCTTCATCGATGTGCAGTCCGAGCCAGCCGAGCTCGACGAGCTGCTGCCAGAACGGCGGGCGGGCCTCGTCGACCGAATCGAGCAGCGACCGCGCCGCCCAGCGCGCCTTCTGCGAGGTCAAAAACGCGCGGGCCACTTCGGCGAGTTCACGATGGTCCTCGGTCAGTCCGATACCCATCAGGGCCCTCCTCGTGAATGCGGCGGACTCAACCAGGCCCGCGTGCAAAGAGTGTACTTAATACGCGACGGTATGGAATCGCCCGGGGATGGCCACGGAGTTGCTCCGGCGGCGGCATCTACATCACTTAGGCGCGAACCGTTGTCCAGCGTCCAGCCGCAGACATTGGCCGTTGAGCATGGGGTTGTCCACGATGGCCGCCACCAGCTTGGCGTATTCCGCAGGCCGGCCCAGACGCCGCGGAAACGCCGCGTCCTTCGTCAGCGCGGTGGCGTATTCGTCGGGGATGCCCTTGGTCAACCCGGTGGCGAACAGGCTCGGGGCGATCGCTAGCACCCGGATCCCGAGCGACCCCAAGTCGCGCGCCATCGTCAGGCACATCCCGGCGATGGCGGCCTTCGCGGCGGTGTAGGCGACCTGCCCGATCTGGCCTTCGAAGGCCGCGATCGACGAGGTGTTGATGATGACGCCGCGCTCCTCATCCTCAGGTTCGTTCTTGCTCATATGCCAGGCCGCCAGCCGGCTGACATTGAAGGTCGCGACGAGGTTCAAATCCACAACGCTGCGGAAGGATTCGAGATCATGGGGACCGGACTTGGTTAACGTCCGCTTGGCGATGCCGCCGCCGGCGGTCGTGACGATCACGTGCAGCCCGCCGAGATCATCAACGGCGCTTTGCAACGCCTCTTCGGTGCCGGTGAAGTCGGTGACGTCCACCGGGTAGAAACTGCCCCCCACACCAGCGGCCACCTTCTTGCCATCGGAAGCTTCGCGATCCAGTATCGCGACACTGGCGCCGCGCGTGGCCAACAGTTCGGCGCTGGCCCGGCCCATCCCTGAGGCGCCGCCGACGACGACCACCTTCTTGCCGTTGATCTCCATTCCAACCTCCTCACCTGGCCGGATCCGATCGCCCGGCTCCTCCTCACGCCGTCCCCTCGCAAGCTGGGGTGCCCGCGCACGACGCGCATCGTCGCCGGGCGGTACCAAGCACGCTAGCGCGGGCCGCCTGCGCGACGTCCGGCCTGGGTCCGGTGGAGCGTGCCAAGCTGAACTGTGCTCCTGATCGACGTCGCGACCACGTCCAGTGACCTGGCCGGCACCTCGTCGCGCCTGATCAAGATCGCGCGCATCGCCGACCTGCTGGGCGGCGCCGCCGCCGATCCCACGTTGGTCGCGATCATCGTGTCGTGGCTCTCCGGTGAGCTGCCGCAACGCCAAATCGGCGTTGGCTGGGCGGCTTTGCGGTCCCTACCACCCGCAGCGGCGCACCCGGTGTTGACCGTCGCCGACGTCGACGCCGCCTTCTCCAAGATCGGCGCGATATCCGGCAAAGGTGCACAGGCGCGGCGCGCTGAACTCGTCGCCGGCCTGTTCGCAGCGGCAACCGAGGCCGAGCAGACTTTTCTGCGGCGGCTGCTGGCCGGTGAGCTGCGGCAGGGCGCGCTGACCGGTGTCATGGCCGACGCGGTAGCCAGGGCCGCCGGAATCCCGGCCGCCGCGGCGCGGCGCGCGGCAATGCTGGGCGGAGATCTACCGGCGGTGGCGGCAGCGGCTCTCTCCGGCGGGGCGCCAGCACTGGATGCATTCACCCTGCGGGTGGGCCGTCCGGTCGGCCCGATGCTCGCGCAAAGCGCAACCAGCGTGGCCGAGGCGCTCGAACGGCTCGGTGGCGCAGCCATTTTCGAAGCGAAACTGGATGGCGCGCGAGTACAGATCCACCGGGCCGGCGACGAGGTCACCGTGTACACCCGAAGTCTTGACGATGTCACCGCCCGGTTGCCCGAGGTGGTGGAGGCGACGCTGGCATTGCCGGTCAGCGAACTCATCGCCGACGGTGAGGCGATCGCGTTGCGGCCCGACTACCGGCCGCAACCCTTCCAGGTCACCGGGTCACGGTTTGGCCGATCGGTCGATATCGCGGCCGCCCGTGCGGCGCAGCCGCTGTCGGTGTTCTTCTTCGACATCTTGCATGCTGACGGCGCCGACCTGCTAGACGCGCCGACCACCGACCGGGTGACCGCCCTCGACGAGCTGGTGCCGGCGCGGCAGCGGGTCGACCGGCTGGTGACGTCCGACGCGGCGGCCGCCGCAGATTTCCTGGACGCGACGCTGGCCGCCGGCCACGAAGGAGTGATGGCCAAGTCGCCGACCGCACCGTATGAGGCGGGCCGACGCGGCGCGAGCTGGCTGAAGGTCAAACCGGTGCACACACTCGACCTGGTGGTGCTTGCCGTCGAATGGGGGTCGGGACGCCGTCGCGGAAAGCTCTCCAACATTCACCTGGGCGCGCGTGACCCGACCACCGGCGGGTACGTGATGCTGGGCAAGACATTCAAAGGCATGACCGACGCCATGCTGGACTGGCAGACGAAACGGTTCCACGAACTCGCGATCGGCCCGACGGACGGCTACGTCGTGCAGTTGCGGCCGGCGCAGGTGGTCGAGGTGGCCTTCGATGGGGTGCAGCGGTCATCCCGCTACCCCGGTGGGCTGGCGTTGCGGTTCGCCCGGGTGGTGCGCTACCGCGACGACAAGGGCCCGGCCGACGCCGACACCATCGACACCGTGCGCGCCCTCTACGAACCGAACAACTGATTCGTCACCCGTCGGCTAGGCCGCGTTAACACTTTGTGGCCCCACCGGTGCGAGGATCACCGGGAACACGAACGCAGCATGGTCGAGGGAGCCGCTGTGGCAGGACGACAGGCCGCACCGCCGGATGGAACGCACGACGGACACGTCAGCTACATCCGCACCGACACCGACCTGCCACCCGTCGCGATCATCGACCGCTCACCCATCACGTTCCGGCACAAGATCATCTTCGGGACGATTGCCGTGATCGGTGCGATCGCCTGGGCAATCATCGCGTTTGTCCGCGGGGAGACGGTGAACGCGGTCTGGTTCGTGATCGCCGCGATTTGCACGTACATTATCGGATTCCGGTTCTACGCGCGGCTAATCGAAATGAAGATCGTTCGCCCGCGCGACGATCACGCCACCCCGGCGGAAATCTTCGAGAACGGCACCGACTACCTGCCGACCGACCGTCGGGTGCTGTTCGGCCATCATTTCGCCGCCATCGCCGGAGCCGGGCCACTCGTCGGTCCGGTGCTGGCCGCCCAGATGGGCTATTTGCCGTGCACCATCTGGATCGTTGTCGGGGCGGTGCTCGCCGGCTGTGTACAGGACTACCTGGTGTTGTGGATCTCCACCCAGCGACGTGGCCGTTCTCTGGGCCAGATGGCCCGTGACGAGCTCGGTGCCATCGGCGGGGCCGCTGCACTGGTCGGTTCCTTCGTCATCATGGTGATCATCATCGCGGTGCTGGCACTGGTGGTGGTGCGGGCACTGGCCCAGAGCCCATGGGGTGTGTTCTCGATCGCCATGACGATTCCCATCGCCGTCTTCATGGGCTTTTACTTGCGGTTCTTACGTCCCGGGCGGGTATCCGAAGTGTCACTGATCGGGTTCGGACTGCTGCTGCTCGCCGTCGCCTCCGGCGATTGTGTGGCCGAAACATCCTGGGGCGCAACATGGTTGAACCTGTCGCCGGTCACGCTTAGCTGGTTCGTCATCGTGTATGGTTTCGCGGCGTCGGTGCTGCCGGTGTGGTTGCTGCTCGCGCCGCGCGACTACCTGTCGACGTTCATGAAAGTCGGCGCCATCGCCCTGCTGGCGATCGGTATCTGTATTGCGCAGCCGATCATCCAGGCACCCGCCATCTCGCGGTTCGCCGGCCGGGGCGACGGGCCGGTGTTCGCCGGCTCACTATTCCCCTTCCTCTTCATCACCATCGCGTGCGGCGCGCTGTCCGGGTTCCATGCGCTGATCTCATCGGGGACGACGCCGAAGCTGCTGGAGAAGGAAAGCCAGATGCGGTTCATCGGCTACGGCGGCATGATCACCGAGTCGTTTGTCGCGGTGATGGCGCTGATCACCGCGTCGATCCTCAACCAGCACCTGTACTTCACCCTCAACGCCCCGGCCGCGCAGACCGGCGGCACCGCGACCACCGCCGCGCACTACGTCAATGGGCTCGGCTTGCGCGGCGCCCCGGCGACCGCCGAGCAGATCAGCCAGGCCGCCAGCAGCGTGGGCGAGCGGTCGATCGTGTCGCGGACCGGCGGAGCGCCGACGCTGGCGTTCGGCATGTCCGAGGTGCTGCACCGGGTATTTGGCGGTGCGGGCCTCAAGGCGTTCTGGTACCACTTCGCGATCATGTTCGAGGCGCTGTTCATCTTGACCACCGTCGATGCCGGCACCCGTGTCGCGCGGTTCATGCTCTCCGACGGGCTTGGCAACCTGGGCGGTCCACTGGCCAAGCTGCGCAACCCAAGCTGGCGGGTCGGCGCGTGGAGCTGCAGCGTGGTCGTGGTCGCGGCGTGGGGCAGCATTCTGTTGATGGGCGTCACCGATCCGCTCGGCGGTATCAACACGCTGTTCCCCCTGTTCGGTATCGCCAACCAGCTGCTCGCGGCGATCGCGCTGACGGTCTGCACCGTTGTAGTCATCAAGAAGGGCCACCTGAAGTGGGCCTGGATACCGGGGATCCCGCTGGGGTGGGACCTCGCGGTCACCATGACAGCGTCATGGCAGAAGATTTTCTCCGGGGACCCCAATGTGGGCTACTGGACTCAGCATTTCCAGTACATCGCCGCCAAGGATGCGGGCAAAACGGCGTTCGGTTCGGCGAAGAACGCCGATCAGCTCAGTGATGTGATCAGGAACACCTTCATCCAGGGCACCCTGTCGGTCATCTTCGCGTCGGTCGTCGTCATCGTCTTCTTAGCTGGAATCATCGTGGCGCTCAAGGCAATTCGCGGTGACGGCAGACCGCTCACGGAGGACGAGCCGGTGCTGTCGAAGATGTTCGCGCCCTCCGGTCTGATCTCTACTGCCGGAGAACGTGAGGTACAGCGGCAGTGGGATGCCCGCCTTCAGACGATGCGGGCCGGGACGGCCCGAGACGGAGCCGGGCAATCAGATTTCGCCGCCAAATCGGTTGGTGCTGGGGACCCGTGACGGGCCCGCTGGCCGGGCGGCCCAGGCTGACCGACGGCGATCCGCTTGGCCACGTCCCCCGCCCGAGCCAGGTAACACGCGGACAAACCGCGCTTGAACGCTATCCGGCATGTCGGGCGTCGGCCCACCGCTGCGATTGGCAAGATGTACGGGCGTGTGTGTTGCATCGTGGGTGGGAAGTCTGCTCTGGTGACACTGGCGACCGATCGAAAGACCCTGGTGTTCGCGCGCGAACCCCAGACCGCAGCCGCCCCACACAATGGGAGCGACCTGCGTGCGCGATCGGTCGAACCGACTCAGCCCGTCGAACGCGATGACACGCGCTGGCAGCGTCGACTGACGCTCGTGCGGCGCGCGGCGGTCGCGGCCTGGGCGGTTGTCGTGGTGTACCGGACCCTGACGAGCGGGCTCGCCTTCAACCGTGAACTGCTGCTGGTCTACATCGCCACCGGGTTGATGACCGCCAGCATCGGGCGCCGCCGGAAAATGCTGATGGTCATTCGTGACTGGCTCCCGTTCGCCCTTGTCCTTCTGCTGTACGACCTCAGCCGTGGTGCGGCCACCTTGGTCGGGACACCTACCCTGTGGCGGTTTCAGCCAGAAGCGGACCGGTGGTTATTCTTCGGCGCGGTGCCGACGGTCTGGTTGCAGCAACGCATCAAAATGCCCACACCGCCGTGGTGGGAGGTGATCACCAGCACGGTCTACATGTCGTTTTTCATCGTCCCGTACGTGGTCGCCGGGTTGCTGTGGCTGCATAACCGGGACGAGTGGAAAGCGTTCGTGTGGCGGTTCGTCTCGTTGTCGTTTGCTGCGCTCGTCGTCTACGTCGTCGTGCCGGCCGCACCACCGTGGGCCGCCGCCCGCTGCACCGTCGCCGACATCGCCGGTGGGCCCGCCAATCCGCCGTGCATGTTCCGCAGTCCGGCGAGAGTTCCCGATGGCGGGCTTCTCGGCGCCATGCGGATGAGTCAGCCCGGTGCCCACCACTTCGTTGAGCGGATCTCCACTCGCGGCTGGGGGACGCTACAACTGCACGCCGCCGGCGTGTTGATCGACTCAGGGCAGGCCAGTGTGAACCTGGTGGCGGCCATTCCGTCGCTGCACGCCGGACTGTCCGCGATGGTCGTGATGTTCCTCTGGCGCCGTATTCATTGGCGATGGCGTCCACTCCTGGTGGCGTACGCGCTGACGATGGCCTTTGCGTTGGTGTACTCGGCCGAGCACTATGTCATCGACATTCTGATCGGCTGGGCGCTCGCGGCGATCGTGTTGCTTGGCGTCGGCTACCTTGAGTCGCGCTCGGTGCGCTCCGCTACGAGCCCACCCGCGGCTGAGCAGGTGAGTGGCGCTTGCGGCACAACAGTTTCCGAGGCGCCTGCCGAGCACGAAGAGTGTGGAACGTTTGCTCAGCCCTCCCGGCTGACATCTAACCGCCGGGCGATCTTGGCGGGGGCCTCACCGTAGAACGTCCGGTAGACCTTGGCGGCGACATACCCGATATGCGGTGGCCGCTCATTTGCGGAATTGTCAGTCCGTCGTACATGGGCGACGTAACGCTTCTGCGAGCTGGCAAACAGCCAGCTCCCAGTGTTTCCAGCCGAGGCGATTGCAAACCGCAGGGGAGAGGTTGAGCGCATGACATCGAAGGGTCTCGCTGTCCGCTCCCCCGGCGTTGCCGTCTCTCGGGTTGCTGTAGTGGTACGTACACCGACCCCGACAAGCTTGTCGCCTACGTCGGGCTCAACCCCGAGGTGCGCCAATCCGGCAACGGCGCACCGGTGCATCGGCGCATCAGCAAGGCCGGTCGGGCGCATGTGCGTGGCCTGCTGGCCGAGGCCGCCTGGTCGGCCAGCCGGGCACCGGGGCCGTTGCGCGCGTTCTATCAGAGCACCAAAGCCCGCCGCGGGTTTCAGACCGTCATCGTCGCCACGCGCGCAAGATGACGGTGCAAGAGCCGGGTGACGGGAGACTCCACGCCCGGTTCTGAGGGAGCCCGGATGTGCGACCCCTCCGGGCCACCCGACCGCAGTCCCCCGCAAGCGGGAGGTACCCCCACGACGGCCAGGCTAGGACGAACGACTATCACCACCCGGAACGCCTCTTCGTCGACGATGAGCAGGATGACTGATTGTCGATCAGGCGTCGATCACCACGCGATCACTTTTGGCCCGCGACACGCAGACCAGCATTTCGTCATCGCCCTCCGCGGTGCGCCCCCGGCGATCGACCTCCCCGGCCAGCACCTTGACCTTGCAGGTCCCGCAGAACCCTTGCTGGCACGAATACGCGGTCGTCGGGTCGCGGTCGAGCATGACGTCCAGCGCCGACCGGTTCGCCGGCACGCTGAGCACCCGCTGCGAGCGCGCGAGTTCCAGCTCGAAGGGGATACCGTCGACGACCGGCGGCGGACTGAACCGTTCATAGTGCAGTGGCGCGTTGGCGTGTTTGTCGCGCGCTGTGCGCACCGACTCCAGCATGGCGGTTGGGCCGCACACGTAGACAGCTATCGTCGGCCCGGCGTTGGCAAGCAGATCCCCTGCGGTGGCGATTCGGCCACGCTCGTCATCAGCCCACACGGTGACCCGATCTGGCGCCACCGCCACCACCTCGTCCAGCAGCGGCATGTACTGGCGGCTGCTGCCGGCATACACCGCGCGCCAGTTGATTCCGCGCTGATGAGCCACCTGAATCATGGGCAGGATTGGCGTCACCCCGATGCCGCCGATCACGAACAACACGTCATGCTCGTCCGTGACGAGATAGAACGCGTTGCGGGGACCTTCGAACACCAGGGTGTCGCCCACATCGAAGCTGTCATGCATCTCTATCGAGCCGCCGGCGCCGTCGGCGATCCGGCGCACTGCGATACGGTAGTCGGTGCGCCGCCCGGGCGAACCGCACAGCGAGTACTGGCGACGGCGGCCCGAGGGCAGCCGAACGTCGATGTGCGCGCCGGGTGTCCAGGACGGCAGCAATTCGCCATCGGGGTCGGCCAACGTCAATGCGACTACGTCGGGCGTGAGCAGTTCACGTTTGGTGACCACCGCGGTGTTGGTCCGCTGCACCGGCACTACCCGCGAAGGCGTCCACCGCGACACCGACGCGAAGCCGCCGAAGAGGACACCTGCGCCCGACAATGCGGTGTACAAGCGGTCGCGCCTGCGGCGACCGTACAAGTCGGCGGGTCTACTGCTCCAAATAGTCTGCGACACAGGGCTCTCGCTATCTCCGTCTAATGTCGAACCGCGCGAACAGGCGAACCAACGAGGGACTGATGCGGCGCAACGCATAGCCGACCCTGGACTCGACCGCGATCGGCAACACCGCCGGGCCGGTCTTGACGGCCTTGACAATCGCCTTAGCGGTGGCTTGCGGGGTGTAGTTACG
>Ga0187766_10001046_pt1 | contig 16049 bp, 14 predicted proteins | sample 0216_QUI02_MP05__4_FD_132971 | JGI IMG/M metagenome (GOLD analysis project Ga0187766, IMG submission 132971) | Tropical peat soil microbial communities from peatlands in Department of Meta, Colombia - 0216_QUI02_MP05_20_MG | ecosystem: Environmental > Terrestrial > Soil > Wetlands > Peat ... | reverse complement strand
TAGATGCCAAGATTGGTTTACTCCGCTACAATCTACGTCGTTTATGTAACGACAATTTCTTCCGTAATGCTCTAGTGGGTAGGGGAGCTTGTACCATCCGTAGACATCACTCTGTAGAGTTACTTTTCCGTACGAAATTTCGTGATAATACGCGTCTACGGTTGTCGACCAAAGCTTCCGAACTTGATCAATGCTCAATGTTGGTGGTACGTCCGAGAAGGCGACGGCTATGACTAGAACTCGTTTAATTCCTGAGACTGGGAAAATCACGGGTGCATGGCCGATGGTGGGGGTCGTTGTTGAAGGAATTTTTGGAGGGATTATGGTTGGAGCATATAGTGTGGGTGAAAGATTCTGATGCGCGTTCACGTACGCTAGATTAGGCGTAATGACCAAAAATAGGAGGAGAGCTAACAGGCCTCTCTCTGCTAGCATGGAACGCATGATCATCAATTCTTAGACGTCAAATGGAAAGCGTTTTCCTAAAGCGTTTAGAAGCGCATAGAAGCACGCTTGATGGTTTCGGGCATTTTAGATTAGCAGAAACGAAGCAACGCTACTTCGGAATTAGGCTTGAGCGTGAGTAATGCTTTATCACGCCTGGAGCATTTTACCGGTGGCGGGTATGGCGGGATGGTTGGTAAGGGGAATGGATGAATGAAGCGCTGCCTCGCGGCTTTAATGACGAATGGAAACTTCCGGCTAATTATTCGAAATACAAAGTAGCGAATAAAGACATGATCGGGAACACGTGGACGTTTCTCTTAATCAAAATTATCAGTGTGCCGATCTTTATTTACATTGTAAGTATTGTCGGTCGCAGGTGGGGCCATTCCATCGGCGGCTTAATTGTCGGTCTGCCTCTAACTTCGGGGCCAGTGTTGTTCTTCTTGACTCTTGAACAGGGGAACAGTTTCGGTGTGGGAGCAGCACAGGGAATTTTGATGGGGTTAATTTCTGTTTCAACCGCGTGTCTTGTTTATAGTAGGCTTGCCTTCCGGATGAGTTGGCCGGCAAGTGTTGCTGGGAGTAGTTCTGTCTTCTTCCTCGTTGGAGGAGTTTTGAACTTCATTTCAGCTCCTCTTGTACTGTCCTACGTTGGAGTTCTGGTTGTGCTGTTACTCATTTTCAAATTGCTGCCGCCAGGAGTTGCTCCGCCGACTTTGCAAGAGCCACCGAAATGGGAGATTCATGCGAGGATAGTTGCAGCTACCGCCGTCGTAATTCTGATAACGGAAGGCGCGACGTTGCTGGGGCCACACTTGAGCGGCTTGCTCACGCCCTTTCCCGCGTATGCGACCGTGCTTGCGGCGTTCATCCATAAGTTGGATGGAGCGAGCGCCTGCAGCCTCTTTCTTCGAGGAGTAGTAATTGGCTCCTTCACGTCTGCTTCATTCTTCTTCGTGAACGCCTTGCTCATAGGACAGATCGGACTGTTGGCAGCGATGGGTACTGCCGTGCTTGCTGGCCTCGTGATACATAGTCTACTCTTCCATTTAGTGAAGAGGACTTACGTGTGAAATCTGCTATTGGAAATAAAGTAGTATTGAAGCAGCAGTTATTACAAGAAAGATTCCAACCGCCTGGACGCTCTCTAACTTTTCCTGATATGCGACTCGCGCACAGAGGAGGATGACCAAACCTGAGAGTCCGGAGAATGTCACAACTAAAGGCAGAAAACCTTCTGCGACAACAATTCCGAAATTAAAAACCAAGAGACCTCCTGCATCTAACGCTGCCATCAAAACAAGCAGCATGAATGTTCTCTTATCCGGAATCTTAATTTTTCGTCTGGCGATTAACAAAAATGTAGCGGCAGTGAGTGCTGCCGCTCCTTTCATTATTAGTGCGGGGACCAACCATCCTAACCGCGGAGTGATGATGCCCAACCCCAAGTACACTACCGCAGCGCAACCTGCGCACAGAAGTGATGAATCCAACCCCTTCTCAATTCTTCTTGCCTTTTCATGTTCCAAATTTTCTATTTTTCCATTAGGCTCCGAACTCTTAACCTCAGGTGTTTTGGTACCTAGAAATCCAGCGGCAAGGATATCACTTTTCAGCTGAGAAAATTTCACGCCCGAAAGAGCCACCCCAATTATGACCGCGGTTATTGTTATCGCTTCAATGCGGGAGAGTATTTGTCCTAGCAAGACGACAGCCAAAATTACCGTGAATGCAGGGCCTGTTCCACTCGTAACGGGAGCTACGATAGACATCGTTCCCTCGCTAAGCCCTCTGTACAAGAAAATGAAACTCAGGAAAACAAAAACGCCAAGTGAAAAATTCAACGAAAACAGACGCAAGTCAACTACAGGATTTTGTCCAAGATAAAACGGGATTAGCGCAAGTGGCACTAAGAAACCGAGAAATTGAATGTAACATGTGGTAGGAAAGAAACCAATCGATTTTGATGTTTCACGAGACAGAAAATCAGACGTTCCCCAAAGAACGGCGGAAAGCACCCCGAAGAAGATTGCGCTAATCATTTATCTCAAACATTTTACTGGGCTTTCGCTCGCTGAGAGGTATAAATTGAACTCATCAAGATCGAGGTTGCTAGGCGGTAACTGGTCCATCATGCCCCATGCGCAATCATCAAATATTCGACTAGCCATTCTCGAAGAGGGTTCCTGATACCTCCCTAGTGCGCACGGGAGGAATGATTGAACCTGCTTCAAACTCTGGAACGCGAAACAAACCAACAACTCGTCAACCGAATTAGGGACCGAAAACCCTGTTCACTGACGCTCGAAGATGGTACCGTCTTCAAAGGATTCGCGTTCGGCGCTGTTGAGCCAAGCGACGGAGAAGTCGTATTCTCGACCTCAATGGTTGGTTACCCTGAGGCTCTGACCGATCCATCGTATCGCGGACAGATTCTATGCCTCACCTATCCAATGGTGGGAAATTATGGTGTCCCAAGCTACAAGGCAACCCAGGATCGAGTACCAATATTCTTCGAATCCGATCGAATTCAGGTTAGAGGGCTAGTCGTCCACGAAGAGTGCGATACGCCGAATCACTATCAGAGTAGCCGCACTCTTAACGAGTGGTTGAGAGAGGAAAAAATTCCAGGAATTTATGGTGTGGACACGCGAAGACTCGCGAGGACACTTCGCGAAAGAGGAGTAATGCTCGGCGCAATACGAATCGACGCTACAGGGGATAACTCTCTGAGAGAGATTAGCGACCCAAACAAGTCGAATCTCGTCGGAGAGGTCTCAGTCCGCAAGACCGTTACTTACGGTACAAGAAGCAACACTCGTGTAGCGCTAATCGACTGCGGTGTAAAGTATGGTATCATAAGGAATTTGTTGCAGAGAAATTTGACGGTACTTCGGATGCCGTATGACGTAACAGCCGATTATGTTTTGAAGGCCGAACCAAAAGGTGTAGTTGTAAGCAACGGCCCTGGCGATCCAAAAACCTGCAAACGTACCATTGACACGATCCGATGCCTGATTGAAGCTGGAGTTCCAATTCTTGGAATATGCCTCGGAAACCAGTTAATCGCGCTAGCTCAAGGCGCGGAAACATACAAGATGAAGTATGGCCACCGATCGCAGAACCAACCAGTCGTTAACGTAGAATCCGGAAGATGTTACATTACTACTCAAAACCATGGATATGCAATCGAAAAGACTGCCGTGGAGAACGCCGGACTCGACGTGTGGTTCGTAAACGCGAACGATCAGTCGATAGAAGGCATCAAACATCCGAAGAACCCGTGCTGGGGAGTTCAGTGGCATCCAGAAGCCTCACCTGGCCCGAGAGATACCGAGTTTCTTTTTGATTTCTTCGCTAGGAGGGTGATCCGTTATGCCTCGACATAAATGGATTCGAAAGACGTTAGTTCTAGGAAGCGGAGCAGTCAAAATAGGCGAGGCCGCGGAATTTGACTATAGTGGCTCACAATGCCTCAAGGCTTTGAGCGAAGAAAGAATTCAAACTGTCCTCGTCAACCCGAACATAGCTACAATCCAGACAGACCCGAAACCTGGAGTGAAGACCTACCTGCTCCCTGTTACCCCAGAATATGTCGAACGGGTTATCGTGAAGGAGAAACCAGATAGTATTCTGCTAAGCTTCGGCGGACAAACCGCACTAAATTGTGGTGTTGAACTCGCACAGAAGAAAATCTTGGAAAAGCACGGCGTCAGAGTTCTGGGCACTCCAATCAAGACTATCCAGTACACAGAAGACAGGGAACTATTCAAACACGCAATGAAACTTTCTCACACTCCAGTTCCGAAAAGCGTTTCTGCAAAATCCGTTAAAGAATGCCTGAGAGCAGCCGACCAGATCGGTTATCCTGTTATTATCAGAGTCGCATTTGCTCTTGGAGGGAAGGGCTCAGCAATTGTGTGGAATGCTGAGCAGATGCAACGATCCGCTGAACCTGCACTCGCACAGAGTGTAATTCATCAGGTGCTAGTTGAAGAATACTTGCACCATTGGAAGGAAATTGAGTACGAAGTTGTGAGAGATGCTTCGGACAACTGCATCACGGTCTGCAACATGGAAAACTTTGATCCAATGGGAATACACACAGGTGATTCAATCGTCGTCGCTCCATCCCAGACTTTAACGAATCGTGAATATCACAAACTCCGCTCAGCGTCAATCAATGCAATAAGGAAACTCGGCGTTATCGGCGAATGTAACATTCAATGGGCCCTGAACCCGCAGAGTGAAGAGATTCGAGCGATCGAAGTTAACGCCAGAATGTCTCGGAGTTCAGCCTTAGCCAGTAAAGCAACAGGTTATCCGCTCGCCTATATCGCCGCCAAACTAGCATTAGGATACACCCTCCCAGAGCTCTGGAACAGAATCACAAACATCACAACCGCGTGTTTCGAACCTGCCCTAGACTATTGCGTGGTTAAGATACCTAGATGGGATCTTGAGAAATTCAAACACATTGATCCCCACATTGGACCGCAGATGAAATCGGTTGGCGAAGTAATGTCAATCGGTCGATGTTTCGAAGAAGCACTTCAAAAAGCGGTGCGGATGTTGGATACTGGAAAAGTTGGCGTGGTTTGCAATTTTAATGAAAAAGAAAACACTCAGGAGGAAATACGAAACCACCTAACGCATCCAACTCCACATCGGCTCTTCTACGTCGTCGAAGGGCTCCAGAAAGGGATGACTGTTGATGAAATCAATCAGTTGACCGGTATCGATCGATGGTTCCTTCACAAACTACAAAATGTCATCGAAACTGAGTACGCACTCCGAACTCTCAAACTCCACGATGCGATAACAGACCTGATTCGGTACTCCAAACAGTTAGGCTTCTCCGATAAACAAATTGCTTATTCCATGAATGAAGATGAATTCGCGGTTAGAGAATTTCGCGTCAAGAACCGCATCACTCCCGTCGTGAAGCAGATTGACACACTCGCTGCAGAATGGCCTGCCAGAACCAATTATCTATACGTGACCTATGGCGGAGAGGATGACGAAATTGAATTTCAATTACGTAAGAAAGTCATTGTTCTCGGCTCAGGAGTTTTCCGTATAGGGTCAAGCGTTGAATTCGACTGGAGTGCAGTAAATACTGTCTTGGGATTGAAAGAAAATGGAATCGAAGAAACAATTCTAGTTAACTGCAACCCTGAAACGGTATCCACAGATTATGACAGCTGCGACAAGCTCTACTTCGAAGAGCTGACACTCGAACGAATACTCGATATTTACGACAAAGAAATGCCCCAAGGCGTCATTGTAAGTGTCGGTGGTCAAATAGCAAACAACATCGCTCCGAAGTTGGCGAAACAGGGAGTAAGTCTCATAGGGTCCACAAGTCGGACGATAGATCGAGCAGAGGATCGCGCGAAATTCAGCACTTTACTCGATAAGTTAGAAATCCCTCAACCTCAGTGGAGAAAAGCCACTTCCATCTCAGCTTGCAAAAATTTTGCACGATTATTCGGATACCCAGTCCTGGTTAGACCTAGTTACGTTTTATCCGGTTCCGCGATGCGTGTTGCCGACAACGAGGAGCAACTGGAGACATATCTGAATCTTGCTGCAAGTGTCTCTCAAGAACATCCTGTCGTTATCTCAAAATTCATTTCCGACGCTCGTGAAGTTGAAGTTGATGGCGTTTGTGACCGAACAAATGTAATTCTCAGTCCAGTCATGGAGCACATCGAAAACGCGGGCATCCACAGTGGAGACGCGACCATGAGTCTGCCATCGAAAACGTTGCCGAGAAGTATCATCGAAAAGATTCGTGATAATAGCAGCAAAATCGCGGTGGAACTTGGGATATGTGGGCCTTTTAATATTCAATACTTGGTCAAAGGAGAAACGGTTTTCGTTATAGAATGTAACGCTCGAGCATCACGGTCAATGCCATATGTAAGCAAGTCAACTGGAACAAACATCATTCGGTTGTCGGTGCCAATTGTTCTCGGCAACCGTCTTTTGGACCAAACTGACGCCATGCCATCGGAATTTCATTATTTCAGCGTAAAAGTTCCGCAGTTCAGTTTCATTCGCTTAACCGGAGCAGATCCTGTGTCGGGGGTCGAAATGATGAGTACGGGAGAAGTTGCCTGCCTAGGTCGCAATTTCTCGGATGCTTTTACGAAAGCACTCGTGGCAACAGAAGTTTCGCTCCCATCAAAGGGAGGAGTCTTGATTACTGTCGGTGGAAATGAACTCAAGAACCGTATCGTTCCATTATCAGTTGCTCTGGCCTCGATAGGATTCAAAATTTATGCCACCGAACATACGGCCCAAACACTACATGAAGCTGGCCTTGATCGGGTGATTTCGTTGAACAAGATTAGCGAGAAGACCAAGAAACCCAACATCTTAGATTACTTGTTGTGTGGAAAGATCAACCTGGTCATCAATATCCCAACGATTAGTGATCCTTCAATTGAACAACAAATAATCGCTGATGAATACGCGATCAGAAGGCTAGCCGTCGAACATAATATCCCTGTTGTCACTACAATCGAATTGGCATCGGCAATCGTGGAAGGGCTTCAATACTTGAAATTTAAGAAACCTGAAATTCTCGCGTTGGATGAATACGTGAATTCAGAAGCATAATTCAACTCATACGCTTCCAATTGCCACTATGATTAGGGACCTTGAGTGAGCAAGGTTTTGAAAGACGCTTTCACGATATGTGCAGAGTAGGCTCTTATGATGGACTACCAACAGGTTTTTGAATATAACAAACTGGTAAGGCGCTCGTTCTTAGACATTCTCGCTGAGCTCCCGTGGTCAGAAGTCGTGACCGACCGAGAAGCAAGCTTTTACTCATTACGCAACATATTCCTACATACATTAGATGTAGAAGAGTTCCTGATTCACCATCTGATCCAGGGTACACTTCAAAATCGAATTATGCATGACTTCGACGATTTCAACAACATAGAATCAATCAAACGGAGAACATTTGAGACTGACACCAAGACCGCGATATTTCTAGAAAAACTGACGCCTGACTTACTGAGCAAAACCATAGACTTTCCTTTAGAGCATCATTCGCTCATACTCACGGTGGAAGACGTGCTTATCCAAAATCTCACAGAACAACTGCATCATCGTGGCGAGCTGATCGGGCTACTCTGGCAAATGGATATCGAGCCTCCGAACATGGAATGGCTATGGTACGTGGACGAAGCTAACCACGGTAGAACCGAAAAAAGATCACCCGTTCAGTGAGAACTGAATCGATGCGTATAGTGGTTTGAGTGAATGGACCCGGGCACACGCCAAATTCCATGATCTCTTAGTCGAGCAGCAAGTTAATTGACTGGTGGCTGATGCAACATTGACCTCTTACGGTGTTTCACAGTAGTGCGATCATATACGAAAATTGGATCAGGGCGCTAAGTTCCATGAGAGTGATCATAGTTGGCTTCGGCGTGGTAGGGCAATCCTTTGCTAAAACTGTACAAGCCAAAGCTGGGTGGCTAAAGAGTCGATATGGGATAATCCCACAAGTCGTCGCGATAGTTGATCGTGGCGGAGCAATCGTGAATCAAGATGGAGTAAAATTAGCTGAGGCGTTAGCTTCTCGAGAAACTGCTGGAACCGTCGCTTCTCACGGTGCCTACGGACGAAGGAACGTTACAACATTGGAAGTAATCGATGACGTTGAAGCCGACGTGCTGCTTGAACTAACTCCAACGCATTTGCCGGACGGTGAACCGGGGTTAATGCATATTGAATCCGCCATCAAGAAGGGTTTGAATGTTGTAACTACGAATAAAGGACCGCTGGCGGTTGCTATGCCGTCACTTATTGAACTGGCACAATATCAGCGCGTTCAGCTCCGGTTTAGTGGAACAGTCGGAGGTGGAACGCCCATTCTAAGTTTCGCTAAAGAGTGCTTAGAAGGAGATCATATTGAGTCAGTCCAAGGCATACTTAACGGTACAACTAACTACATTCTTACACGAATCTTCGACGACGGGGTCCCTATGGATGACGCTATCAAGGAGGCTCAACAGGCTGGATACGCCGAAGCCGACCCTACCATAGATATTAGCGGACTCGATACCGCATGCAAGCTCGTTATAATCTCGAATTGGATTATGGGTAAACGCGTAACTATCAGAGACGTTGAAGTAGAAGGCGTCTCAAAAATAAACCCGAATGAGATACTCGAAGCAAAGCGGGCGGGGAAGGCCATCAAATTGGTGGGACGAGCGGATGACTCTAATACATCCGTCCATCCTCGCGCCGTCGCAATTAGCAATCCGCTATGCGTAAACGGTACCCTGAATGCTGTTGCTTTCGACACAGAGCTCGCGGGGACGGTTACACTAATAGGTGCTGGCGCGGGTGGAAAGGAGACTGCAACTGCTGTGTTGCGAGATCTGATAGACATAAAGAAGATGTTACTGAAGTGAGGCAACGAGAACTTTGCGCCTCGTAATGAAGTTTGGTGGGGTATCGATAGGCGGGAAACAAGGGATATCGCGCGCTATCGAGATAATGAATGATTTTTCAAAGAAAGGAGATCAGGTTGTAGTTGTGGTGTCGGCTCTACCTGGAGTTACCGACGAACTAGTAGACATAAGCGAGAAAGCAGCTGAAGGTAATCTTAGTACAATAGATGACTTTGTGCCTCGACTTCGCGAACTCCATACCTTAACTGCCAGAAATTGTATCCGCGCGCCAGATTTGCTAAGTCGAGTTACTGATGAGATCGATCAGACCGCGAAGGAACTAGAAGGTATTCTTCATAGTGTCGCGAGACTCATGGAGCTAACACCACGATCAAGAGATTTCATCTTATCTTTCGGCGAGCGAATGTCTGCTCCGCTAATATCCGGAGCCGCTGACGATTCCGGCCTGAAAACCAAATGGTTGACCGGATGTGAGGCCGGGATTACTACTGATGAAAATTTTGGCGAAGCTAAACCACTGCTGGATCTTACCAAAAGGAGCGTAAAATCAAAGCTCGAGCCGATGATCGCGGCCGGAATCTTGCCCATCATCGCAGGGTACTGTGCGTGTAGTCCTCACGGAACCACTACGACGTTAGGGAGGGGAGGATCGGACTATACGGCAACGCTCCTTGGAACGGCAATCGATGCAGACGAGGTCATTATTTGGAAAGAAGTGGAGGGCCTTATGACCGCTGATCCACGAATTGAACCAAAAGCAAGAGTCCTAGACAAGATCTCATATGCTGAGGCGAGCGAGATGGCCTACTTCGGCGCCAAGGCAATCCATCCGAAAGCACTCGAACCAGTTATCGAGAAACAAATCCCTGTTAGAATAAGGAGCTCCTATAACCTCGCCGCTAAGGGATCACTGATAGCCGGGGAGGGTGTGGTTAGAAGCAAAGGCGTAGTCAAGGCAGTCACATGCATTGAGAAGGTTGGAATGATAAGTGTCGCCGGAGCAGAAATCTCCGGACTCGCCGGAATCGCTTCAAAAGTATTCAAGGTGCTTAATGACGGCGGCATTAATGTGTTAATGATATCCCAAAGCTCCTCAGAGACTGCAATATCGTTTGTAACGCCACGTGACAAGTTGCGGCGCGCAAGCAACGTTCTGGAACTAAACATCCTCGGAGCTGACTACGTGAAGAACATTATCGCAGAAGATGACGTATGCGTTATAGCCGCCGTAGGTGCGGGGATGCGAGGAACTCCAGGAGTCGCAGCAAGGGTCTTCGGAGCCGTGGCTAAGAAAGGAGTAAATGTCCGCATGATAGCGCAGGGATCATCGGAACTTAACATCTCCTTTGTGGTTCCAGAAAAAGATGGACCAACAGCTGTTCGGGCGCTGCATGAAGAATTCGAACTTGCAAAATTTGCTGATGCAATTAATTGAATCATGGCGTGAAAAGAGGTTAACCGCCCGCCACGGCGGGAAGTATCAACACTTCATCCCCATCTTTCAAGTCGGTATCTAAGTCCTTCAGATGCCGAACATCAGTATTGTTGACGAAGACGTTCACGAATCCCTGTAACTCTCCTTTTGAATCGAAAAGCTTCTTCCTGAAGGTATCGCCAAATTCAATGGAAAGGTTGTTCAGAAGTTCGCGAACTGTCAATGCGGTTGCCTGTGTCTGTGTCTGGTTCTTGGCTGCTTCGACGACTAATCCGAAAAACTTCACTTTTACTTGTCCCATTTTTTAATTCACTTCCGTGATTACTTTACTTAATGCCTCGAGTGTTGGTTCCACCGTATGCCACTTAGCCGCTGAGGGGACCGCCTCTATGGATTTCAAGCCGTTCCCTGTAACGCAGCATACTACGCGCTCGTCCGATTTGATGTATCCACCTTCAACAAGTTTTTTCAGTTGGGCGATTGTGACTCCTCCAGCGGGTTCAGTGAATATGCCTTCTTTTCCCGCCAGCAATTTTATTGCATCTTGAATTTCTCGGTCTGTGACGCTTCCAATCCTTCCGCCAGTTGCCTTGGCTACCTGAATTGCATAGTGTCCATCGCCTGGATCTCCTATGGCAATACTCTTCGCGATTGTGCTCGGCTTGAGAACAGGTTTTATTCGTTCTGAGCCAGTTTCAAACGCATTGGCGACGGGTGCGCATCCCGCAGCTTGAGCACCGTGGATAGACGTTTTTCCTTCCTCGATTAATCCGATTTGATTGAATTCACTGAATCCTTTCCAAATGGCTCTCATGAGTGCACCGCTGCCCACTGCTACGATCAAATGATCAGGCCGTTGCCATCCCAGTTGTTCGCAGACCTCGAAAGCGAGAGTCTTTGAGCCTTCTACGTAATATGGGCGCATCGTGATATTAGCGATTGCCCAACCATATGTTTCTGAAGCAAGATACGCTAATCGATTCGCGTCATCATAAGTTCCCTTAACTTGGATGATGTGGGGATCATAGACTTCAATCTGACCGATTTTTCCAGACTCGATTCCTAACGGAATAAAAATGTAGCACGGTATTCCTGCTTTGGCTGCATGAGCGGCTACTGCTGCTGCCAAATTTCCGGTAGACACTGCTCCGACGACTTTAAGTCGAAACTCGATTGATTTCGACACAGCAACGCTGGCCGGTCTGTCCTTAAATGAATTGGTCGGATTTAGTCCGTCATTCTTAACATAAACTTCCTTCAGTCCAAAATATTTTTCAAGGTTCTTACATCTATGAAGCTGCGTAAAGCCAGCGTTCAAACTAACAATGTTCTGTGGGTCCTGAACTGGCAAGAGCTCGGCATATCTCCACATAGTAGGAGGACGTGATTTGAACGAGTTCTGGGTCAATTCGATTTTGTCAAAGTCATATACGACGTCAAGAGGTGCGAAACATTTGGGACACGCGAGTATCTTGGTCGGCGTGGTTTCAGCATTGCAGCTCCTGCAAACAAGAGTTTCGACGTCTCCCATTGTTTCAACGCTACCTTGAGATGAGAAGCGACAAACTGCAGCGGCGCTATTATTGTTGATTGAACGTGATATTCCGTTAGGAATACTCATGATGAATCGTATTCCAAATGGAATTCGCTAAATATCACCTAAAGACAGAAACCGATTGGAAGTAATTCTCTGCGAGTCTGAATAATGCGATGTGTAACTCATGTGTTACCTCAAGCGGACCATGCAACTGCGACTGCATTCTTGATAGCGTTGCTGGAGAGAATAAATGTGATCGCTGCCTTCACGTTATTGACATCCTGCACACCGCAAATATTCATGGAAGAAAATTCTAGCGAACTTTAGGAATGCTTTCCAAAACAAGAGCACAAGAGGTCATGAGAATCGATTTGAAATTAAATCATTGTGAATTCCCTGACGACCGCCTTTACGACGGTGACTTCACTGTTTGGATGAAATTAGACGATAGTTGTGCTGTTCTGGGTATTACAAGCATACACTCTTCTCTCGCGGGAAAATTGGCGGCGATAAAGTTCAAAGAAATTGGGGGCACTGTATCAAAGGGACATGGCGTGGCTACGATTGAGAGTGCGAAATATTTTGGTGCGGTGCGAACGCCCATCACTGGAACACTGATTGAGATCAATGAGAATCTTGGGAGAAAACCTGAGTTAGCTAACGATTCTCCGTACGGTGAAGGTTGGTTCGTCAAAATTAAACCGTCTTCACTAAAAGATGAAATTAAGGAACTGCATGATCCTAAAAATTCCGTCGAGAAGATTGAATCTCAGATTCAAATGCTCGGAGTTCACTGCTTCAAAGCTTTCCCGGATTATGAAATGTGGGAGATCGGCGTGGAATGTGCGTTGGTGTTGACAAAGTTAAGCGAACTGATCGGTCGTTGTCAAATCGGAGACGTTGTACACGTGGTATCCGATGATAAATTTGCTGACATCGAGATTGCTCGATGGTCAGATGAGACCGGTCAAGCGCTCTTGGAATCGCGCGAGGAGAATCAACTTATGCATTTCATCGTTAAAAAAGTGAAATGAACGTCCTACGGTTTCTCGATCGGATTACGGACTATGTTGCCCCATTCACTCCAAGAACCGTCATAATTCCGAACGTTAGGGTATCCTAGAAGATACTTCAAGACAAACCATGTGAAAGACGATCTCTCTCCGATTCTGCAGTACGTTACGACTTCCTTATCGGCTGTTACCCCCTTGCCTTGGTAGAGTTTGGCGAGTTCTTCGGTCGACTTGAAAGTACCGTCCTCCTTTACCGCCTGCGACCATGGGATGTTAACGGCACCTGGAATGTGTCCGCCACGTTGAGCATGTTCGTTAGGGTATTCCGGAGGAGCCGTTATCTCTCCTGTAAATTCTGCGGGGCTCCTGACATCTACCAGTATCTTACCCTTATTGTTGAGACCACTTCTAACTTGGTCTCCGTATGTTCGCAGGTTCTCGTTCGGTCCAGCCACGTTGAAAGTCGTTCGCGGGTATGAGGGGACATCCTTAGTGACTGCTTTATCCTCGGCTATCCATTTCTTTCTTCCACCGTTCATTAGAACAACGTTCTCGATACCATAATATTTCAAAATCCAATATGCGAACGCCGCGAACCAATTGTTGAAATCGCCATATAGTACTAGTTTAGTCTGCTTACTCACGCCTGCTCGTCCGAGGAGTTCCTCAAGCTGTTCCTTGCTGACGATATCGCGTCTAAGTTGGTCGTTCATATCTTTTCTCCAGTCGAAAAGCACTGCACCAGGGATATGCCCTAAATTGTAGTTGGTTGTAGGATCGTAATCGACTTCTGCAATTCTAGTCGAACCGTCCTTCAAATGTTCAGCAACCCAAGCTGTCTCGACGAGAACTTCGGGATGTTTGTATGACACGACTTTTCACGGGCAGGAAAGGATGGCATATTCCATATTTAACGCTGATCTTGGCTCAACAGATTGAAGCGAAGGAAAAATGAATGATTCGCGCCAGTCTCATATCAAAGTTTAAATCGCTTCCGAACGGTTTGCCAAGGGATACGGACACATTATTGACGTTAATTTGCACTATGTTTGTGAACTCGGTCGAAGTTCACGATTCCAGGACCACGCAATGACTGGAGACTAGATGGATGGCTTCTAACATCGATGAAGGATTGACTTTTGATGATGTCCTTCTTGTTCCGAAAAAATCCGTTGCTCTTTCGCGTCGAGCCATGGACACTTCTACACATCTATCTCGTCACATACAACTCAAGGTGCCTATCGTAAGTGCTCCAATGGATACCGTAACTGAACATGAAATGGCAATCACAATAGCGCGAGAAGGTGGACTTGGAATAATACACAGGTTCATGAGCATTAAGCAGCAAGTAGAAGAAGTTCTGAAAGTTAAACGATCAGAAAGTATCGTCATAGAGCAACCCTACCGAGTTATAGGGAGTCAGAAACTGAAAGATGCAAGACGCCTAATGATGCAATATGATGTTTCGGGTTTACTCATTGTTGATGAGAACGACAAGCTTCAAGGCATTTTGACAAGGCGCGACATTCTCTTCGAACGAAATCCCAACAAAAGAATTAGTGAACTGATGACGCCGATCAAGGATATGGTGACGGCGTCTCCAGGCGTGGATCTACATGAGGCCGAACGAAATTTGCATGAACACAAGCTAGAAAAACTGCCATTAATTGACTCCGATGGGAAACTGCGAGGACTAATCACGAGCAAAGATCTCCTCAGCCTAGAACAATACCCAAACGCATCAAAGGATACCAAGGGACGATTGATTGTCGGCGCTGCAGTTGGGGTTAAGGCTGATTATCTTGAACGCGCTACGGCCGTGCACGAATCCGGCGCCGATATACTAGTAGTAGATGTTGCTCATGCCCACTCCGAAATCACTTTGGAAGCTGTTCGCTCAATCCGGAAGAACCTCAAGAACGCGGAACTAATAGTGGGAAACGTGGCTACAAAAGACGGGACAGAGGATCTCATAGCCGCGGGTGCAGATGCTGTCAAGGTTGGGATTGGTTGCGGATCGATCTGCATAACGCGTGTCGTCACTGGGGCCGGAGTTCCACAACTAACTGCAATTCTTGAATGCGCCAGAGCTGCGGATCACGCTGGAATACCCATTATAGCGGACGGAGGAATTCGAAACTCTGGAGACATTACGAAAGCGATTGCAGCGGGCGCTTCTACCGTCATGCTCGGTAGTCTACTGGCTGGAACTGACGAGAGCCCTGGAATAACCGTCATGAGAGAAGGAAGAAAATACAAATTAGTTCGAGGGATGGCATCGGTGGCCGCCTCATACGATCGGAATACGAAAGCAGTCGAAACCGACGAAGAGGCTGCAGCTGGATTAATCGACTACGTCCCAGAAGGGGTCGAAGCATTCGTGCCATTCAAAGGGAACGCATCTGAATTGATCAGCCAATTAGTCGGCGGATTCAAATCCGGAATGAGTTACTGTGGAGCAACCGAAATCTCTCAAATGAGGGGTAAAGCGAATTTTATCAGGATGTCGCCTGCTGGTCTTAGGGAGAGCTACCCGCACGACGTTGAAGTAATGTAAGTCTCGATGAAACGCGAACTATCCGCATATACGATCGGCCATTCAACAAGAACGAGTGCCGAATTAATCAAACTCATAATCGCCTACAAAATTCAAGTCCTTGTGGATGTTCGGAGATATCCTAGGTCGAAAACCAACCCGCAGTTCAATTCAGAAACTATAGAGCAAGAACTGAAAAAGAACGGTGTGCGATACATTTGGGAAGAAGATCTTGGTGGAAGAAGGTCCGGATTCGGAAACAAATCGATGAACATTTGCTGGAAGAATAAGTCTTTTCGCAACTATGCAGATTATATGGAGACTGATTCTTTCCTTCATGCCGCTCAGAAACTTGTTGGACTAATCCAAACTGAGAATGTCGTTATCATGTGCGCTGAGGCCGTTCATTGGAGATGTCACCGTTCGATGATCTCAGACTTTCTAAAGTCGAGAAACATCCGAGTCATCCATATCATTGACGCGCAAAATTCCACGGAACATAAGTTTACTGAATGCGCGAAACTCGTAGCTGGACAACTTACCTATCATGAAACATCAACTCTGAATACTCTTTGGCCAACCTAGATCCACACCATCACTTCGAATGATCGGATGACGATTCACAAACCATTCCAAATCC
>Ga0187766_10001042_pt1 | contig 16084 bp, 11 predicted proteins | sample 0216_QUI02_MP05__4_FD_132971 | JGI IMG/M metagenome (GOLD analysis project Ga0187766, IMG submission 132971) | Tropical peat soil microbial communities from peatlands in Department of Meta, Colombia - 0216_QUI02_MP05_20_MG | ecosystem: Environmental > Terrestrial > Soil > Wetlands > Peat ... | reverse complement strand
GGTCGCCGCGGCGGGCTGGACCAGCCTGCCGTTCCTGCCGGCGATCCGCCAGAGCACGCTGATCGTGGCCGGCGATGACGACCCGATCATCCCGCTGGCCAACGCCCGGCTGATGAACCTGCTGATGCCGAGGTCGCAGCTGCACGTCTACCACGGCGGCCATCTCGGCCTGGCCACCGAGGCGGCCGAGCTGGCCCCGGTCGTGGACGCCTTCCTCACCGCACCGTGACACCTGCCGGGCCGGCGATGGCCCAGCCAGCGCGGGCCGGGCCGCCGCGCCTGCAGGCTTGTCCGCCGCGATCGATCGCATCAGGACCAAGCGACCGCCTTGTGTCCGGCGATGTCCCCGGCGGCCCTCCCGTCGTGTGTGCCCGGCATCCCGGGATACCACCGGGATGCCGCTGCCACGCCGTCATGCCGGCGCTGGGTCAGCGCGGCGGCCTGCGCGGCTCGCCCTGCCAGTCCGCATCGCCGCCAGGCAGGCGGCGATCACAGTCAGGCCGCCCTTCCCTCGCCCAGTCACCGGAACAGATGGCCCCATGGTGCCGTCTGCGCCTCGGCCAGCCACTGGCCGTGGCTTCAAGCAGACCAGTCACACCGGACCGGAGGAAGGGTTGGCCTCCAGGTTTCGTCGATCGACGGCGGGACGCTGAGCCACCGGGGAAGGTGAGGAGAACGCGCACAGTGCCGCTCTGCGCGGCCGGGTGGTCGCCTGCGGGGCTGCGCGGGCCGCGCCGAAGGGTAGTTCGGTAGCTTCACCGGCGCCTTAAGGCGTAACCGGTGAGGGTGCCAGCGGGCGGATGCCTGTTTTCTTGCGCGCCGCTGGTCAGGGCATCCAGACTCATGGGCATGGACATGCCCGAGACCCGCTACGCGCGCAGCGGGGATGTCATGATCGCCTACCAGGTGCTGGGCGAGGGCCCGTTTGACGTGGTCATCGCGCCTAGCTTTATTTCCCACGTGGAGCTGCAGTGGGAGGCAGCGGGCTGGGCTGCCTTGCTGCGCGGCATCGCCGAGCAGGCGCGGGTGCTGGTGTTCGACAAGCGCGGTACGGGCATGTCGGACCGGGTGGCCGGCACGCCGACGCTGGAGGAGCGCAGCGATGACATCCGGGCGGTGATGGACGCGGCCGGGTCGCAGTGCGCGGCGCTCGCCGGGTTCATGGATGGCGTTCCGATGAGCGTGGTGTTCGCGGCGTCCCATCCCGACCGGGTGTCGGTACTGGTGCTGTGCGGGGGCATGGCCCGTGTGCTGTGGGCGCCGGACTACCTGTTCGGGGATACCGAACGGGAAGCGCGCAAACGAGCTCGGGGAGATCATGGAATCCTTCCTGACCCCCGGGGCTGAGGAAGCGTGGCTGCGCCGCAACGTTCCGTCCGCTGACCAGGACGAAGCCCGGGCGCTGGCGCGGGTGTGGCGCTATGGCGCCAGCCCGGGCACCGCCGAGGCGCTGTACCGGATGAACATGGCGATGGACGTGCGGAAGGTGCTGCCCCTGGTCAGCGCTCCCACGCTGGTGCTGCATCAGCGCGCCGACCCGTCGGTCCGGGCCGAGCACGGGCCCTACCTGGCGGAGCACATCCCCGGGGCGGCGTATGTGGAGCTGGACGGCGCCGAGCACGTCCCGACCGCCGCCACCGCGCCGCGGCTACTGGACCACCTGGCCACCGAGGTGGACACGGCGGGGGACGGGTTCTTCGCCCGGTTCGACGGCCCGGCCCGTGGCATCCGCTGCGCGGTGGCGATCCGCGAGGCGGTCCGCGAAATCGGCCTGCAGGTCCGGATCGGCTTGCACGCCGGCGAGTGCGAGGTGCTGGACGGCAAGGTGGCCGGGATCGCGGTCGCGATCGGCGCCCGGCTGTCGGCGCGCGCCGCGGCCGGCGAGGTGCTGGTGTCGCAGACGGTCAAGGACCTGGTCGCCGGCTCCGACATCGCCTTCGAAGACCGCGGCCTGGCCGAGCTGAAGGGGGTACCGGGGAAGTGGCGGCTGTATTCCGTCGCGTCCTCCTAACCCGGCCAGCAAAGATGCGGTCACTGGAGTCACCCGGGGGACCCACCGGAACGAACGCCCGGACAGATAAGGTCACCAGATCAGCGCGCACCACTCGCCCATAACTAGCCATTCTGCGTCGTCAGAACTGAGCGAATCTCTTATTGGCAAGAAGCGCCTATTCGGCGCTCGGGCGGCACGCTGGGCTCGGGGATCCACTGGAAGCCACCTCCTGCCGGACCTTCAGTCGAACTGCATTGGGCCTGGATTGCGCCGGAGTACCCGCTTCTCGGCGACCGGCCTCTGCAGGGGCGTTTCCGCTGGGGCGACCGAGTGCTGGTGGTTTCAGGGGGCCCAGCCCCGGAATTCTTCTGCCCGGAGTCCGTCGGCGGGACTTCTGGCCCTGGCGACACAGGCCAGGCCCGCAGATGGTGACGATGTGCCTGTCGGCGGGATCGGTCAAGCCCCGCGGGGGCTCGCGCAGCGTCTAGATCGTTGACCGGGGAATGCGGGCAGGTCAGACGTGGTAGGCGATCAGGGATCGCTTAACCGGGGCGCCGACCCGAGTTGGGCCACGTTTTGGCTCCAAGTGCTTTCGCAAGCCGCGGACCTGGGTTTTCGTGGTTCGTGAAGGCTGAAGTTGCGCACTGAATCGGTGGCCGTAGGCTGGCCCGGTGGCGCAGCGCGACTGGGTGGAATGGCACCGGGACTACGACGATCCAGGTTCCCTGCTCTCGCGGCGGCTGGAACTCGTGCAGGGGCACCTGCGCGCTGAGCTCGATCATGTCCCCGCCGGGGACATACGGCTGATCAGCCTGTGCGCCGGGCAGGGCCGGGACGTGATCGGCGTCCTGGCCCGGCATCCGCGCCGGGACCAAGTGCGCGCCCGGCTGGTCGAGCTGGACGAGCGCAACGTCGCGGTCGCGCGGCAGGCAGCGCAGACGGCCGGGCTGGACGGCGTCGAGATGCTGCAGGCCGACGCCGGGATCACCGATGCCTGCGCGGGCGCGGTCCCCGCCCAGGTCGTCGTGGTGTGCGGCATCTTCGGCAACATCACCGTCAGCGACATCCAGGCCACGGTAGCGGCCCTGCCCAGCCTGTGCGCGCCCGGTGCGCTGGTCCTGTGGACCAGGCACCGCAGGCCGCCTGACCTGACCCCCGCGATCCGGTCCTGGTTCAGGGAGGCGGGCTTCTGCGAGGAGGCGTTCGACGTCAGCCACGACGGTTTCACGTCGGTGGGCGCGCACCGGCTGACGGGCGAGCCCGCCGCGCTGATGCCCGGCCAGCGGCTGTTCACCTTCGCGGCCGGGACCTGAGCCGGGCCATCTCGCCCTGAACACGCCGGCAAGACGCTGGCCTGCGGCTTCGCTAGCCGCGATCGATGACGTTCGCGGGAGCCCTTGACTACGTCCACGGGCATACAGGTGCGCGCTAAGATGGCCCGGCTCGGGTCAGACGTGGTCGTAGGCGATCAGGGATCGTTTAACCGGGGCGCCGATGAGCCAGTTGTGCCAGATGCAGGCGTTGAGCGCGAGCAGCCGCTGGATGATGCGGGCCCACAGCCCGGTGGGGATGCGCCCGCCGTGGCGTTCGAGGCCGAGCTGGTTCTTCAGGGTCCAGATGACGGCCTCGACCCGCTGCCGCAGCCAGTTCGGGAACGGCCTGGGCTGCTTCTCGTCCTTGCGGGCCGGGCGGATCAGGGTCAGGCGCAGGTCATCGCCGGCGAAGAACTCCTCGGTGCCCTGCCCGGACAGGCCCTTATCGGTGACGACGGCGGTGCCGGGTCCGGGGCGGTTCGCCGGCTGCCGTTCCAGCGTCTGCCGGGCCTGGTCCCGTTCGCCGTGCAACTTGGGGTTGGCCAGGCTGAACCCGGTGACGGTGCCGTCGCAGGTGCAGATCAGCAGCAGCTTGTATCCCCAGTACCAGCGGGAATGGCTCGGGCAGTACCCGTACCCGGCGTATCCGTACAGGCCAGAGCGTTTCGCGGTGACCGCGGAGGCGCCGCACGGGACCGGGGTGGCGTCCATCAGGCGCAGCTGCTCCGCGGTCGCCGGGGTGGCGTCCGCGAGCCAGCGCACGGCGGCCTCCATCAGCGCCGCGAGCTGCCGCAGCCGGGTGTTGTATTCGCTTTGCCGCAGCAGCCGCGGGAACAGGTGCCCGATCAGCCGCGGCGCGATCCGCAGCCAGTGCCGCTCGTCATCGAACCGCAGCAGCACCTGCGCCACGGCGATGCACACCAGTTCGGCGTCGGTCACCTCCGGCCGGCCCCCCGGCCCGCAGCGGGTGAATCCGCGCACGGGGATGATGCGGTCGGTCAGCTCCACGTACAGTGCGGTCAGGAGAGTGTCCAGGTCGGCGATCACGGTTGGGCTCCAGAAGTCCGGACGTGTATAGACACGCCGAATCCTGGACACTCTTCATTTCCAAGTCACGGAACCCACAGGACGTGTCGTGGCAGGAGCCCGCCACCAGCTACTAAACCCCGATCAACGATCTAGGCGGCACTCGTCTGGGAGTGCTGGCCATCGGCCGGATCGTCTTGCCGCTCCAGCGACAGCTGTACCGCAGGACTGGTGGGCGGCTCTCGCTGACCGGCCGGGCACCCGTGCTGCTGCTGACGACGGCCGGGCGGCGCACGGGGAAAGCGCGGACGGTCCCGCTGCTGTACATCCGTGACGGTGATCGCCTGGTCATCTGCAACGTGAACCCCGGCTTCGAACGGCCAAACCCCTGGGTGGTGAACCTTCGCGCCCAGCCGCACGCCGAGGTCCGGGTCGGCCGCGGCACAACCAGCATGAGCGCACGGCCGGCCTCTGACGATGAGCTGGTTCGCTACTGGCCGCAGCTGACGAAGGTGTGGCCCGCCTACCAGGCCTTCTATGACAAAGGGGGCAAGCGATCGGTATTCGTGCTCGAGCCCGACGGGTACCGTCGGCATCCTCGCTGCGATGAAGCGATGCGGCGTGCGACGGCTGATCGTGATCCAGGACTTCCACCCGCCTTTCCCGGCGACCCGCCCAACCTGGGCCGCCCGGTGATGAGGGCGATGCTGCGCATGTGGAACCGGCACCTGAGCGCGGACACCTCCCGGATGGCCCGGGGTGCTCAGGGAAAGCGAGCCGGATTCGACCCTGATCTGGATTCCCCGGCTCACGGCCTGCCCGCCAGGCGAGGATTACCGGGTCGGGCGTCTGGCGCTCGGACCGTGGAGCACGGTGACGACCGAGCAGATCAGTCACTTCACCCTAACCTGTCTTGAGAGTGACGGCCGGGTCCGCGCCGGGAACATCCGCTGCCCTATCGGGACCGGACCGGTCGCGGCGAACAATTCACAGGTGGCCGCGGCGTTGATGCCGGTTGCCTTGCCGACGTGATCGCCGCGGGTGCTCGGATCTGGCCGGGCGCGTGTTCAGTACAAAGGTGGCGGATGACCGGCGCTGGGGCAGTCGCCGGCGAGGGGGCAGCCGGGGCAGGCAGGATCTTTGCGGTGGCAGGTGAGTTGTCCGTGGCGGCGCAGCAGCAGGCTGGCGCGCTGCAGTGCGGGCACCGTCGCGGGGAGCCTGGCTGTTGCCGCCGCCTGGGCGTGCCGGTAGCTGACCGGATACGAACGCGCGGGGGCGGCATAGCCGAGCCGGGCCAGCACTCGCATGGCGCTGGCGTCCAGGGCCAGGACAGCCCGGGCGCCGGTGAACAGGTCGATGCGGTCGGCTCCCGGCTGGCCGATGCCCGGGAAAGCGCGCCATGGCGCGGCGGCGATCGCCAGCTCCGCGCAGCGGCGAAGTCGCTCGACCCGCTGCTCGGGACGGGGTCCGGCGACGACCGTACGCAGCAAGGTCTCGGGCGCGGAAAGGATCTGCTCCGGAACCAGTCCTGTCAGCCGCCGCAAGTTGGCCAGCGCCTGCCAGCGGCGCTGGTCATCGACGAGGTAGGCGACGTTTTCCGCGAGGACCAGCTCCCAGCCGTCCGCGGACGGCACTGGGTCCGGTGGACCGCCCGCCTGCTCGAGCAGGTCCAGCAGTGTCGGCAAGTCCTTCATCCTGCGAGCTTAAACAGCCGACGCCCCACCGCGCCCGGCCGCCGTTACCGGCTGGCCCCCCTGATGCGCCCAGCCGCACCGGCACACCACGCCTGCCTGACGACCGGGCCCGGGCCCGCACCGTCAGGCAGGCCTGCGTGTGCCCCCCGGCCAGGCCCAGGTGAACCGCGACGGGCGCGGCGCGCCGTCCGGCAGTGATCTAGCTATTCACCCGCGACGCGTCTCAGCCGGGCAATCCCGGATACGCCTGGTGAGGAAGAACCAGCAAGCCGCGGCCGGCTCCAGGTCGCCCCGGCAACCAGCATGATGCCTGGAATCCCCGCAGGCCGCCCGGCCGGAGTGCCGGCAGGAGCGGATGCCACCGCCGCCGTGGAAGGGCGGCCGTCCACAGAACCGGGTCTTCAGGACGCGCTATCCCACGCAAGCAGGTCAGTTTGCGCGCGCACGGATTCGGCGCTCGGTGCCTCGCTGGTGGCGGCGTGTTATGGGTGCTGGTTACCTGTGGTGACGCGGCTGGTCTGGTGCGGTATGAGAACCAGCGCGTGCTAGCGTCCTGCGGCATGAGGATTGCGGTGATCGGCAAGGGCAAGATCGGCGGGACGCTCGGCGGCAAATGGCGCGCGGCCGGCCATGACGTGGCCTACGGAGCCCGAGACGCTTCGGGCACCGGGCCGGACGGCGCGCGGGTGCTCCAGGTGGGCGAGGCGCTGAAGGACGCCGAGGTGGTACTGCTGGCCGTGCCGGGCCAGGTCGTCGGGCAGGTGGTGAGCGAGCACGGTGCCGCGCTGGCGGGGAAGATCGTGATCGACGCGGTGAACCGGATGGGCGCGCCAGAGTACGATGCCCGGGCGCTGGTCGCCGACGCCGCCCCGCAGGCCCGCTACGTGCGCGCGTTCAACACGCTGGGCTGGGAGAACTTCGCCAGCCCGCTGCCTGGCACGAGTCTGTTCTTCGCGGCGGATCCTGAAGCCAGGTCGGCGGCCGAGGAACTCATCTCCGCCGTGGGGCTCGATCCAGTCTTCGTCGGAGACCAGAGCGCGACCGCCACCGTCGATGCTCTGCTGCCCGTGTGGTTCGCGCTAGTCAAGCAGAACGGCGGCAACCGCAAGGTCGCGCTGCGCGTGATCCGGGAAGGCTAGCCGCCCCTGCTGCCCGGTCCGGGGATGCCTCAGCAGTCGCGGCAGATGCGGTCGATGGCGCGGCCGACGGTCTTGCTGCACTTGAAGGGCGTGGTGCTGGCATCGTGGTGAGCCCACGCGGAGAGCTTCGCGTGTCGCTTCGGGCTTGAGGGTACCGGGCTGGCCGTCGGGCTCGGCGGCCGACTGGGTTCGCGGCGGGTGGCGGCTGGGGCTGGGCCGGCCGGTGTTGCCGTTCGCGGGCGCGGACGTACCATCGCGATTGTGGCTGGGTGGTGGTCGATCGAGGTCCTGCACGGCGAGGTTTCTGCCTTCCGGTGGCAGGAACAGCATTACTCGGCCCTCATTGAGGCGGCGCTGAGGACCCTTGGCTGTCGGCGTGCAACAGCCGCTACCTGGCATACGAGATCCCTGACGGTCAGTTCGTCGAACTGCCCGGAGTTGACCTGATCCGTGGGTCGGTGACAGTGAGAAGGTCTTCAGCGCCGTCGAGGCGTTCGTGGCCGGGCCAGGCCGGCCATACGACGTTGCAGCTGGGAGCTGACAAGGCGCAGCAGGCTTCTCGAAGGTCGTCTCGGTACCCTCGGCGGGACCATTACGAGAAGGAGTGCCCCGATGAGCGCAACGCTGCAATTCGACGAGGCGACCTCGCGGCGGGTCGAGGCGACCTACACGACGCCGGACGTGGTCGAGCAACGCCGCATCATTCGTGCCGTACTCGGCCTCGAACCGGGCCAGGACGTCCTCGACATCGGGTCGGGACCGGGTTTCCTGGCCTGCGAGATGGCCGAGGCGGTCGGGCCGGGCGGAACGGTCCGCGGTATCGACCCGAGCGATGCCATGCTGTCGGTCGCCCGGCGACGGCGGCCCGCCACCAGATCGGCGCCGGTCGAGTTCGGCCCGGGCCAGGCCACCGAGCTCCCCTTTGCGGACGACGAGTTCGACGTCGTCACCTCGACCCAGGTATACGAGTACGTCGACGATGTGCCGGCCGCATTGGCCGAGGCTTACCGGGTCCTGCGGCCGGGCGGCCGGCTGCTCGTGCTCGACACTGACTGGGAGTCAATTGTCTGGCGATCCAGCGACGCCGACCGCATGCGCAAGGTTCTGGCCGCGTGGGATGAGCACCTCGCCGACCCCCACCTGCCGCGCCGACTCGCCGGCCTGCTCGCGGAAGCATGTTTCACCGTCACGCACCGGTCGGTGATTCCGCTGTTCAACGCCGGGTACGATCCCGGCACCTACAGCGCGGGACTGATCGGCTTCATCACGGCCTTCGTCCCCGGCCGAGCAAGCGTGACCGCTGCCAGTGCGAACGCGTGGGCGGAAGACCTGGTCGGGCTCGGCGCCGACTACTTCTTCAGTCTCAACCGGTACCTCTTCCTCGCCGCCAGATGACATCCCCGGACAAGCGCTGCCTCAAGACCCGGTCCCCTCCCGCGCAGCGGTCACGGGCTGCAGCCGCAAAGGGCGCGCGAACCGCCGTTACGCGCGGCAACGCGGCCATCGGCATGGCCCTGTCTGCTGCACCCGAACGGGACGTTCTGTCTCGCGCTGGCCCTGGTCATCGGTCAGCCCTGCCCGTCGCCCGGGCGAAGAAGCCCCGGGCGGCAGGGGCCAGGACAGCCTGAGCGTCCCGCCAGGCGGTACCGCCATCCAGCGTTGCTCCAGGTCCCAGACGCCCGAGATGGCGATGGCGATCATCTCGTCATCGACCCGGGCCAGCAGATGTTCCAGTGAGGGGTCGTTCTGCCGGGCCAGGCGGGCGCGGACCGCGGCCGGGGTGTCCGGGCCATCACCCCAGCGGTTGACCACGCAGTTGGTGATCGTCTTCGCGCGGCGGTGCCCGGCGGTACGCCACATGCTGGTCGGCAGGGCGGCTGCTGCCCCGGAGACGATCCGCCCCCGCCCGTGGGGGATGAGCCCGATAGCGATGGACAAACGGTGGGCTGGCGACCGGCCGGCAGGCGACGCCTGGCGATTTCACGGGACGGCACGTACTGGAGGTTCGGGTGGCTTTGGCTAGGCAGTCGCGCTGTTGCCGGGAACCGGCGGGGATGTGGCCTTGCGGGCAGGTAGGGGCCGGTCGCCGTAGGCTTGGCGGGTGAGCGTGTGTCCCTCGTGCGGCCACCGGAACCAGCCGGGGGCCAAGTTCTGTTCCGAGTGCGGTGCCGCCCTGGCGCAGGCTCAGCGGCCCGCCCATGAGGAGCGCAAGGTCGTGACCGTGCTGTTCGCGGACCTGGTCGGCTTTACCTCCCGGGCCGAGCAGATGGACCCCGAGGACGTACGCGCGCTGCTGTCCCCGTTTTACGCGCGGTTGCGGGCCGAGCTGGAGCGGTTCGGCGGGACGGTGGAGAAGTTCATCGGGGATGCGGTGATGGCACTGTTCGGCGCGCCGACCGGGCATGAGGATGACCCGGAGCGGGCGGTGCGGGCGGCGCTGGCGATCCGGGACTGGGTGGCCGGGGAGGAGCGGATCCAGGTCCGGCTGGCGGTCAATACCGGGGAGGCGCTGGTGGTGCTGGGGGCGCGGCCTGCTGAGGGGGAGGGGATGGCCGCGGGTGATGTGGTGAACACGGCGGCGCGGCTGCAGGCGGTCGCGCCGGTGAACGGGATCCTGGTCGGGGAGCGCACGTTCCGGGCGACCCGGGCGGTGATCGAGTACCGCCAGGCCGAGCCGGTGCAGGCGAAGGGCAAGCGGGAGCCGGTGGCGGCCTGGGAGGCGGTGCAGGCGCGGGTCCGGCCTGGGGCTGGGGTTGCGCGCCGGGCCGGGGCGGCTCTGGTGGGCCGGGAGCGTGAGCTGGGCGTGGTGCGCGATGTGCTGGCCCGGGTGCGGGCGGAGCGCTCGCCGCAGCTGGTGACGCTGGTAGGTGTGCCGGGGATCGGCAAGTCCCGGCTGCTGTATGAGCTGTCCAGGGTCGCCGCCGCGGAGGATGGGCCGGTCTGGTGGCGGCAAGGCCGCTCGCTTCCCTACGGCGAGGGGGTCAGCTTCTGGGCGCTCGCGGAGATGGTCAAGGCGCAGGCGGGCATCTTGGACAGTGATAGCCCGGGCCAGGCCGGGGCCAAGCTGGCCCAGATGACCTCCGGCGTGGTACCCGGCGCATCGGAGGCCGACTGGGTCTGCCGGCATCTGGGCGCGCTGGTCGGCCTGGGGGGCAGTGGGGTGACTGGTGGCGGCGGCCGTGAGGAGGTGTTCGCTGCCTGGAGGCATTTCTTCGAGGCGCTGGCCGAGCAGCGTCCGCTGGTGCTGGTGTTCGAGGACCTGCACTGGGCCGACGAGGGGCTGCTGGATTTCGTGGACTACCTGGTGGACTGGGCGGCCGGCGTGCCGTTGCTGGTGGCCGGTGCGGCCCGGCCCGAGCTGCTGGGGCGGCGGCCGGGCTGGGGCGGCGGCAAGCCGAACGCGGTCACGCTGTCGCTGGCCCCGCTGTCGGAGGAGGACACGGCCCGGCTTATCGGCTCGTTGCTCGGCCGTGCGGTGCTCGAGGCGGGACAGCAGGCGGTGCTGCTGGCCCGGGCCGGCGGCAACCCGCTGTACGCCGAGCAGTACGTGCAGATGCTGACCGAGCACGGGCCAGGGCTGGAGCTGCCGGTGCCGGAGTCGATCCAGGGCATCATCGGCGCCCGGCTGGATCTGCTGGCCCCGCCGGACAAGCGGCTGCTGCAAGACGCCGCCGTGGTCGGGACGGTGTTCTGGCCCGGCGCGGTCGCCGCGCTCGGCGGCGGGGCCCGCGGTGCTGAGCTGGACGAGTCTTTGCACGGGCTGGAGCGTAAGCAGTTCGTCCGCCGCCAGCGCCGCTCGTCGGTGGCCGGGCAGACGCAGTGCGCGTTCATGCACGTGCTGTTGCGTGACGTGGCCTACGGGCAGATCCCCCGCACGGCCCGGGTGGGCAAGCATGTCCGCGCGGCCGGCTGGATCGAGTCATTGGGCCGGCCCTGGGATCATGCCGAGATGCTGGCCCATCATTACCTGAGCGCGCTGGACCTGGCCCGGGCGGCGGGCCGGGACGAGGCGGATCTGGTGCCCCGGGCCCGGGCCGCGCTGCGCGGGGCCGGAGATCACGCCCTGGCGCTGAACGCCTTTGCCGCAGCCGCCGGGTACTACCGGGCGGCGCTGGGCCTGTGGTCGGACGACGCCCGGGAGCAACGGGCTGGCCTGCTGTTCGGGCTGGCGCTGGCGCTGGGCGGGTCCGGGGAGGATGCAGACGGCGCGGCCCTGGAGCAGGCGCGCTCGGCGCTGCTGGCGGCCGGTGACCGGGCCAGGGCAGCCGAGGCCGAGGCCCGGCTGGGTGAACTGTGGTGGCTCAAGGGCCACCGGGACCGTGCCTTCGACCATCTGGGGCGGGCACAGGCGCTCGTCGCCGGCCTACCCGCCTCGCCCGGGAAGGCGTACGTCCTGAGCGAGCTGGCGCGGAAGCGGATGGTTGCCGGTGAATTCGATGCCCAGACCGGCCGGGAGGCCCTGGAACTGGCCGAGGCCCTCGGACTGGACCAGATCCGGGCGAACGTCCTGATCACCACCGGACAGGGCCTGGTCAATTCGGGCGACCCGCAGGGCACCGCCGATGTCAGGCGCGGACTTGAGATCGCGCTCGCCGGCAACTTCCTCGTGGCCGCGATCCGCGGCTACACAAATCTCGGCTACACCGCCCACAGCGCGGACGGTGACCTGCGTGAGTGTCTCCGCTTCACGCTCGAGGCCGAAAAGGTGGCCCAGCGGCTGGGTACCAAAGCCTGGCTGCGCTGGACGCGCGGCACCCTCATCTGTTTGTGGTTCGAGCTGGGGCAGTGGGATCAGTGTGCGCGCGCCGCAGATGAGTACCTGGCCGAGTCCGCTTCCCTGGGGCCGCACTATCTCGACAGCTCCGTCCTGGCCGCCCGTTGCCGGTTGCGGCTGGCCCGCGATGATGTGCAAGCGGCCCTGGAAGACCAGGCGGAACTGCTGATCAGCGCCCGGCAGGCCAAAGATCCGCAGATGCTGCATCCGGCGCTGGCCATATCCGCCTACATCCTCGCCGCTGCCGGCCGTGCCGGGGAAGGCCGGCGGATCCTCACACAGCTGTTCACCGCCGATGTGAGCAATCTCTTCGAGACGTTCACGGATTGCATGCTGGCCGCTGAGATGCTCGGCCTGCGTGACGAAGCGCGGCGATGGCTCGGAACAGCACGCCATTCCGCCTGGTCCGCCGTCGCCCTCGCGCTGGCTGACCAGGAATTCGCACGGGCAGCCGAGTCGCTGGACTCGATGGGCGCAGCCCGGTCGGCCGCGCTCGCGCGGCTTCACGCTGCTCAGCAGCTCGTCAAGGCGGGCCGGACGGCCGATGCCGAAGACCAGCTCCGGCGGGCACTGGATTTCTTCCGTTCCGTCGGCGCGACTCGCTTCATCCGCGAAGCCCAGGCACTGCCAGCCGAGTCGGCGTGAAGGCGATCCCCCGGGCAGCCCCGGGAACCACGCAACCACCCACAGCGATCGGAGCGGACATTACGGCCACGAGACGCCAGGCAGAAGAGCTTTGGTTTACGCTTCCCAGCGGCCGCAGGGAGCCATGCGAGTGCGCCTGGGTCGGGTAACGAGGTGTCTGACGGCCGAGCTAGCCGCCCAGCGCCTGACCGGAACAGGCACTGACAGAACTGGGCGATCTGCGCGCGTCCAGCCACGCAACCGGCACAATTCATAGCAGCAAATACTCGGCGATATGCCTGGTTTGTCCGGTCGCCGCTTAGCCTGAGTCCTCACTTTCCGTAACAGGCGCTCGCGGGCGGCCCGCGCGGCCTGGGCCTGGCCGACCGGGGGCTGTGTGGGAGGCTGGCCAGGCGGGGCCGGGATGGGCTCGCGCGGCACGGTCGGCGTCCAGGCACCTGGCAGGCATCGGAAGGCTTTGCATGAGGGCTGTTGTGTTCAAGGCGACCCGGCAGGTGACGGTGGAGGACGTGCCGGATGCCGGGGTCGAGCGGGATGACGACGTGGTGGTCCGGGTCACCTCCAGCGCGCTGTGCGGCACGGACCTGCACATGTATGACGGCCGTACCGGGGCGGCGCCTGGCATGGTGCTCGGTCACGAAGGGCTGGGGATCGTCGAGTTCAGCGGTCCCGCCGTGCATCGCGTAAAGCGTGGTGACCGTGTCGTTTTGCCGGCTCACATCTTCTGCGGTGTGTGCTTCAACTGTGCACGCGGCGACAGCGCCGCGTGCCTGCGGGTGCACCCGGGGCATGTGGGCGGGGCGTACGCGATGCCGGGCATGGGCCCGTTCCGCGGTTCGCAGGCGGAGCTGGTGCGGGTTCCCTTCGCGGATGCGAACTGCGTGGTGCTGCCCGGTGTCCGCGGTGACGAACATGAGGACGATTTCGTCCTCATTGCGGATGCGTGGGTGACGGGATGGCACGCCACCGAGCTGGCGGGTGTCCGGGCGGCTGACACCGTCGCCGTGTTCGGCGCGGGCGCGGTCGGCCTGCTGGCCGCCTACAGCGCGCTGCTCAGGGGCGCCAGCGAGGTGTACTCGGTCGACCTGATTGATGAGCGCCTGGACAAAGCCGCCGAGCTGGGTTTCGTGCCGGTCGACGTCCGCCAGGGAGACCCGGTCGAGCAGATCCGCGAGCTGCGCCGGGCGCGGACCGGGGCGCGCCTGCCCGGAGAGGAGGAGATGGGCGGGGTGATGGCGGGCATCGACGCCGTCGGCTTCCAGGCCCGCGACCAGCGCCATCCAGACCGCGAGGATCCCCGCCAGGTGATCAATGACCTGGCCCGCCTGGTCAACCCCACCGGGCGGCTGGGCATCGCCGGCGTGTTCACCACCACCGACGCGGCACCGGCACCGGAGGGCGGTTACGCCGACGGGTCGCTGCAGGTGCCCTGGGCGGCGCTGTTCAACAAGGGCGTCACCGTCGGGTTCGGGCGCACGCACGACCGCCGGTACACCACGCACCTGCGTGACCTGATCATCAGCGGGCGTGCCCGGCCCAGCCAGATCGTCACCCACCACGAGTCGCTGGAGAATGCACCCAGCATCTATGACCGCTTCGACCGCCGGGTGGACGGCATCGTGAAGGCCGTGTTCCGCCACTGAGTCCAGCCGGTGGCACGGCTCAGCGGGGCGCGGCTGTCACGTGATCCGGGGCTGCCCGTCCCGGCGGTGTCACATCCAGATGTATTCCTCGGCGATGGCGCCGTCGCGCCACTTTGCCACGGTTACCATCCGGCTGCCGTTCTCGAATTCTCCGACTACGCATGTCCAATCACCAGATCCGAACTTGATCGGATGGGACCTGATCTGTGCTGGCGTCGCACCGGTGGCCTGGACCATGGCCTTCATGGCGTCGATGTGTTCCTCGATGCCGTGGGTTGGAGGCTGCCCGTGAACATCGACGAGCACGTCGTCGGTGTGGTAGCGGGCGAACAGGCCGTGCCAGTCGGCTCCGTTCCATGCCGTGAAGTCAAGATCGTCCATGCTGTTCAGGTTGCGAGTGACCTCATCGTCTGCCATGTCAACGCTCCCACCGGGCGCCGCTGGTCCGGCTGGCTTAACTACGACCCCAGCCGCCCGCCGTGTCCTTGGCTGATCTCCCAAGCCCACGTTACGCCTGGTGGCCGGGACTCCTGAAGATACGGCCAGCCGCACAAGTAGCGGCCGAGCTCGATGCCCGTATGGCCGAGCACCGACAGAACATATGGCGACACACCGGCTCACGTCACGTACGGTGACGGCGGCGCCGGGATTCGGCGCGTGTAACCGCCTGGCGCGGCCGAACCTGCGCGGCCTCACGGCGGACGGCGATCGCCGATCAAGCCGATCTGCGCTCTTGACTCGCGCGCTCATTTCGATGTGAGGGAGTCGGCTAGGTCGCATGCCTATGCGTCGTAACGCGTCCCGATTCGTACTCCGAGCGAGCGCGTGCCCCCAGTTCGCCGATTCGGGCGCGCCGAGGCATGGGCTAAGTGTGTCCGGCATGCAACCGGATGACTTGAGCGCAGCCGGGTCATGCGCGACAGCGCTCGCTCGACGTCATGGAACCGGCAGTCTCGGTCGCGTCGAGGTCACCGGCCGCGACGACATGCCGCCCGGACTTCACGATCCACGTGCCGGGGTGCGGCGGACCGAGGCTGTGCCCGCCCCGTCTGCGGCCGGTGGCGGCACGAGGCCGCCGGACAGCGGGACGCGGTCACCGCGTAGTCGCACGCGATAAACCCGGTGACGTCGGTCGTCATCCCGGCGATGATGGCCGGCGTGGAGGAGGTCGAGGTGGTGGTCGCCCATAACGAGCGCGCGACCCTGCGCGTCGGCGACGTGTTCCTGAAGATCGACGCTGATCAGACCCGCACCGACGTCGAGGTCGAGGCGACGGCGATGGCGCCGGTCCCGACCCCGGAGATCCTGTGGCGGAAGCCGCCGGTGCTCGCGCTCGCCGCCCTCCCAGGGACGGCACTCGGCCACCTCGGCGAGCCATCTACCGCGTCGCCGGCCGCGTGGGCCGCGGCGGGTGCCGCCGTCCGGACGCTGCACGACGCGCCGCTGCCGCCATGGCCCGGCCGGAGCCTCGACGAGCTCGCATCGCGCCTCGACGGCGAATGCGAGTGGCTCGTCGCCAACGGCGTCCTTCCCGCCGGCCTGGTCACACGTAACCGCCGGCTCGCCGAGACTGCGCTCCGGCCGTGGACACCGGTGTTCATCCACGGCGACCTGCAGGTCGACCACGTCTTCGTCGACGGTGACGAGGTCACCGGCGTCGTCGACTGGTCCGAGGCGTCCCAGGGCGACGCGCTCTTCGACGTCGCCATCCTCACGCTCGGACACAAGGAGCACCTTGGCGACGTCGTCGCCGGCTACGGCACCGACGTCGACCGCGACCTCATCCGCGCATGGTGGTCGTTGCGATGCCTGACTAACGTCCGCTGGCTGGCCGAGCACGGCTACGGCTCGCCCGAG
>Ga0187766_10001039_pt1 | contig 16095 bp, 13 predicted proteins | sample 0216_QUI02_MP05__4_FD_132971 | JGI IMG/M metagenome (GOLD analysis project Ga0187766, IMG submission 132971) | Tropical peat soil microbial communities from peatlands in Department of Meta, Colombia - 0216_QUI02_MP05_20_MG | ecosystem: Environmental > Terrestrial > Soil > Wetlands > Peat ... | reverse complement strand
AGTTCCGGCTCAAAAATCTCAGCATACTGCTCGTGAATATCACTCATGACTATCCCACGATGTCCGTTGATGTGTTGCATCAACCAGAGAGCCGCAAATTGTACTTGCCACTCATCTGCCCAGAGAGGGCTATCTTCCGGCCAGGACCGCGAATCGCTCTCAAAAAAAGCCTGTGCCAGTACCGAATAGACCAGAAATAGTAGCTTTTCCTGCGTCTGTCGACCTACAATTGGATCAAGTTGTGTAGGAATGATGATTGAAGGAGATTCTGTAATCGTAGTCCAATATGGTAAAGCATTGACTGGTTCCTCAGGATCATCATGAGGTGTAGCATGCCAATCTGCGGGCGCAACCAGTATCAATTCCATTTTTGGCACAGGCTGACCTAGCAATTGCATTATACTTTGACTTGCCTGATCGACAGATTGAATGATCGAATGAGCCAGTGAGCTTTGACCCTTGGGATAATATATAGGCAACGGCTTCGTTATTTTCTGATACTTTTCATATGGAAATGACATGCATGACCTTCAGCAATCTTTGGAAGCGACATTACCCGGGGGCTTCAAGTTGCAAAGGAGGTTCTTGATTTTCATAAACATATGGGCTCAAATTCCGTGAAGATTGTTGCCTGCGGTAACGAAAGTAAAACTCATTGTACAACGTACGCAAACGCTGAGCACTGATTTTTTTACCGCTTTCATAATATTCAAGTACAACTTGACCCATTGCCCAGGTGCCAGCACCAGCAATAGCGCCAGAAATGAAATCCCCTCCAAAAGGAAGTGATTTTGCTACTTGCTCCGCAAGATAACGCAGTCCTAAGCCCCCAGCCATTACAGCAATGAGTTCGCGAAGATGGCTTGTGGTATTCGCCGAATCGACTGGCTCGCCATACAATGCAGCTAAACGTAAAACAAGTCGAATCTGATTACCCAGCAAAATCGGTATATCTACTAGCGGAAATGGTTCTAAACCTGCCGCCAGGCTGATTAGTGTCGCAGTGCGTATAATACGTTGAGCAGCTTTTCGCCTGTAAGCAGGCAATTCACGGCCAATTACCAACGCTGCTTCTGGACTAGCATCAATCATAGCTGGTATAAGTTCTTCGGCAACATTTCTGCCCGTATGACCAGAAACGGGAATGACACCTGCAACACCAAGAGCGACCGCTACTTCGTTCGCTAATGTGTCGCCAGCTTCGACCTCTGAAAAAGTATCGACCTTGTTTACCGCAATGATTGTAGGTTTATTCAATTTTTTAATAGTCTCATAAAGCTCTCGGTCATTAGATTGTAATCCCCTGGTAGCATCAATGAGAAACACAATCACGCTCGCCAGGTCCATTCCACTTTCCATGAGCTCAGGCAGATGTCCCGGTGTATCAATTAAGGTAAAAGGGCCAAAATCAGTCCTGACCAGGGTACGAGTTGTGCCAGCCTCAGGCGAAACAGGTGAAAGTTGCTGTCCCTTCAAGTAATTAAACAGAGTGCTTTTACCAGTATTCGGAAGACCTACTATGACTACTGTGTTCTTTAATCCTTCAAGAACCTCACCCTGCGCCTCATTCCAGTTGAGAGCCTTCATGAAACTGCGAATTAAACCAATATTCGTAGGTAAACTCAGTAACGTATTGATACCGAGTTCACGTAAACTTTGCGTGCTATTCGTCTTGCGAATGGCGCTCTCAAACATTCTCCGAATCAAATTCTCTTTTGATGGCTCATTAATTGGTGCATTCTGATTATTAGTAGCCACATTCTTACTCCTACCAGATCTAAATTATGGGACACATGATACCAATTATGTTCATTATAGCTGTCTCAGGTACTTAAGAGCAACACGTATCATATCAGGTTTTCGTTTAAACGGATTCGCGATGAAATCTATTTGATTGCTGTCCCTCAAATGTCAACATGTGATCACTTATTTTGTTACAATACCTCATAGAACTCTAGTATAAAGAGATGGAGGAGAAAATGGACATAACTCGAGCCAAAAGTAAATCAGATACACATCAGGAAGAAACCATTACTTATGCAGGTTTCCACAGCATCATTACTGGTATTGACCGTACCTGGGAATATGGTGGCTTCCCTCTCTCCGATGGCACGTTCTGGCGCTACCGAGAACCAAATGCAGTTATTGTTGTTGAAGGAGAACGCATGCGCGCAACCGCAAAATTGAGTCGCGCGAACGATCAGGTACAAATCCTGGATAATGCAAAGAACATGTTCTTCTCAACCAGGAGATTTGAGATACCAGAGCATGGATATATTTCCTTTGATTGGGATATGAAGGCCCTCTGTTCAGGCACAAAGCCTCGTGATCTGTATGATGGCTTTGTTTCAGTCAACCTGCTCGATTTTGCTACCGGAGTTGCGATTGACTTTTTCGCCTGCAATGACATTATTGCAAGTGTTTACGCGTTGCTTCCTTTCCCAGGGGTTCCAGAACCAACGGACATCGAAAATGCAGTAAAACCAAAATATTTCTGCGACTTTAATGAGCTACCTTTATCAACTTCGCCTGGACAACAACACCACTATCGTATTCACTATCATCGAGGAAATGATGAAGTACGCTTTTTTGTTGACGGGCAGGAGGTCAGCACGTACACAGATGTGCCAGTTAAAATCAATAGCCTTATTATTGCTTTAGGCTTAATGACTGAAAAACAAATCGAACAGGGTAAAAGTGTCTCTGTTCATGGCCAGGTTTTAAGCGGCATTTGGAGTGCATTTACGATCACTACCAGTGCTGTATAACCTGGATTGGGCTTTAACCTTTAAAAGCCTGTCCTCAGTGCAATATCAAACAAACTATAGAATCGCAATGTGTTTTTAGTATGGAAGCTTGACGCCATTCTGGCTGCTACTTTAATTGCTCTAAGCATTCCAGGACACGATCGATCTCTTCAATTGTATTATAGTGTGCCATACCCAGGCGTAAAGCTCCTCCCTTAGATTCGAGTTCCAAACGCTCCATTATGCCAAGCGCGTAATAATTGCCATCCCACGCAAAAATACCTCGAGAAGCGAGATACTCAGCCAGTTTGCGAGGTGAGTATCCCTCAATCGTGCAAGCATAGGTAGGCACTCTTAATGCAAGTTGATGTGTATCGATAATGCCATAGACCCTGAGACCCTTGATCTCTCGTAAACCCGCCAACAATTGTGCTGAAAGCACTCGCTCATAATCCATGAAAGCCTGCATAGCGACTTTCAGTTCAAATTGTCTCCCATGGTACGAATCTGTTTCCGTAGAAACACTGAACAATTCAAGATACCGGTCCTTATTATCTCGACCAATCCTGGTCAGATAATCGATCACACCCACCAATCCTGCTAAACCTTCATGGTTTAATGTCCCTGTTTCCCAGCGCTCAGGAATTTTATCACTGGCAGGTCGAACTTTGTAAGCGGGAAATTTCTCCAGATGTTCAGCCTTGGCATGAAGAATGCCAAGGTGGGGTCCAAAGAATTTATATGATGAACAAACAAGAAAATCTGCATTGAGCGTCTGTACATCGATTGGGCCATGAGGTGCGAATTGCACAGCATCAATCCACGCTAACGCCCCTGCTTGATGGGCCCAATCAATGATCGTAGCAACATCATTAATAGTACCCACTGCATTCGAAGCATATCCGACAGCTACAATTTTGGTACGGTCGGTAATTTTCGAACGCATATCATCCATGTCAAGTGTCACATTTTCAGGATGCACATCGACAGTGCGAATGACTACCCCACGCTCTTGTAAAGCCATCCAGGGAGCAACATTCGCGTCATGATCAAGAACTGTAACAACGATTTCATCGCCTGGCTGGAGCGTCTTACCTATCGCACGGCTAAATGCAAATGTCAAAGTAGTCATATTTGGGCCGAATACGATTTCATCAGGACTGGCGGCATGAAGAAAATCAGCCATACTACTTCGTGCCTCAGCTATCACCTGATCAGTTCGATTACTCGTCAAAAAGGCTCCATGGGTATTGGCATTGGCTTCACGAAAATATGTCACCATCGCATCTATAACCTGCTGGGCTACCTGCGTACCACCAGGATTATCAAAATAGATAACCTTCCTTCCCTCTACTGCGAGATCCAGCGATGGGAAATACCGACGATACGGACTTAGATCAGGGGGATTGACCATGAAGCAAAACTCCTTTAATGCACTACCAGCTTGTGATGCAAAGAATCGTGTATATAAGAAAGTGAGCCATGAACTCTCTATCATACCTCGTCGTACACCGATTATATCATTACCTTCTGACAGTTGATTCTCACTTGCATCACCCTTGACATTTGAGTAACCCCCATGTAACCTATAGACAACAATTATAGGAGAAACCAGTGAAGACCTTCATATAATCCATTAACTCAAATTGCGGAACACATCAATGAATGTACTACTACAAGCAGTATGTAGGTGCTGTTTTTGCAAATGATACATGGTATAGAAGGTATTTGTTCTTGACTACGAGAGAGGTTTCTAAACCCATATTCAATACTCCTGCCTTCACCAGTGCTCGATCACTTTACCTTCTCTCCTTGTCTCCATTCAATTGCAGCTTGCAACAGACCGGTATTGATGTGCTCCAATCCAAACGATATCATTTCTTACTCTATCCTATTGACTGGAGTTCAGCATGCTTGAAAATTCTGTATCTGCCAAAAATGAAGAACAAGGGTCAAAAACCTTGCTTTCTACTGCGCCCAGTAGAGCAATTCTTGTAGGTATTGACTTGCCTGGTAACGATTGGCCCTTGGAAGAATCATTAGATGAACTAGAGCGCCTCGCATGTACTGCTGGCGTTACCTGTATCGACCGCGTTATCCAACGCCTTTCACATCCCCATCCAGCTACCTTGCTTGGAGCTGGAAAGCTCCAAGAAATTGCAGATTTGGTGAAGTTTAACGATTGTGATGGGGTTATTTTTGACCTCGAATTGACTCCCAGGCAACACCGTAATCTTGAAAATATCCTCGAAGCACAGGTACTTGATCGCACAGCCTTGATCTTAATCATTTTTGGTCAACGTGCTCACACTCGAGAGGGGCGCTTGCAAGTTGAACTTGCACAGATTGAGTATGACTTACCACGACTCGCGAGACAGTGGTCGCACCTTTCACGCCAGAAAGGTAGCGTACAGCAACGTGGCGAAGGCGAAAAACAGATCGAGGTAGATCGGCGCCTGCTGCGCAGGCAAAAAGACCAGCTTGTGAAAGAGCTAGAACACGTTCGTACGCACCGACATCTACATCGTTCAAGACGAAAAAATCAAGGCTCACCAATTGTTTCATTGGTAGGATACACCAATGCTGGTAAATCAACTCTGCTGAATCGGCTCGCTCGTGCGAATAGCCTAGCCGAAGACAAACTTTTTGCCACACTGGACCCAATGACAAGACGTGTCCGTCTACAAGGAGGACAAGAGATTCTGCTGACAGACACCGTAGGGTTTGTTCATCATCTACCCACTACATTGGTTGCCGCTTTTCGCGCTACTCTCGAAGAAGTCTCAGAAGCAGATCTCATTGTGCATGTCGTTGACGCATCGAGTCCTACTATGCAAAGGCAAATAATTGCCGTAGAGGACGTTTTAGAGGAAATAGGCGCAGCAGGACGACCTATGTTGTTGGCATTCAATAAAGTTGATGCGTTGTCATCACAAACGACCCTTGCCTTGCCGGACAGAGTAGCTACAATACCTGCTGTTAAAGTTTCAGCATTAAAAGGTTTAGGCACTGATGAGTTACTTTCCTGTATCAGTGAACAATTGCTCTCGCAATTCGTTTCGCTCGACGTACTTATACCTTATAACCAGGGAGAAATTGTAGCCTTATTCCATAAATATGGAACTATTGAACAAGAAAGTTACGAAGAATGTGGCACCCATATACGTGGCTATATGCCCGTCAATCATAGCGGTCCATTCTCATCCTTACGAATCGTAGTTCCCCGCAGCACATGAATTCAGGATTCTCCATTTTTTAGAAAGAAGATGATATGAAAACAGCAATCACGGAAATTCTAATCATTGGCGCAGGTGTCGTAGGAAAATCAATACGGATATAACCCCCCTACTAAGCTGGACTATATGACAGTACGCTACTTGTATTACCCGTCGCTTGGCATGTTGGAGCAGCTTTCGTCACTCAGAGATGAGGGCAACAACGCTATGGCTCTTCACACGGCATACGCCACCAGGAACAACCACTTCTCTTCCAGGTTCAGCAATGTCCGCTGGAGATGGCAGCGCGGTGTCTATCCCTTTGCGCCATTTTCTCTTCTTAGGAAGAGCAGGAAGCTCAAAGTCGAGATCGACTGCGTCCATATTCAGCATGACGTGCATGTCGTCATCCTGTGAGAGACCCCATATCGTATATGCCAGCACGCGGGAATCGGGACTGAACCAATCTGGACTGAACAACTTACTCCCATGCCAGTCGATGTCCTTCTGTCCATGCTCGTTGGCTTGGCCCGTTAAGAAACGCTCACGGTGCACATTGGCATGACGCTTGCGGAACGCAATCATGAGCTTGAAAAACCTGAAGAGGCCAGCGTTTTTCTCAACCAGCTGCCAATCGAACCAGCTAATTTCGTTATCCTGACAATAGGCGTTGTTATTTCCTTGCTGAGTGCGCCTGATTTCATCACCAGCCAGGAGCAGGGGCACTCCCAGAGAGAGCAAGAGAATGGTCACACAATTCTTGATCTGGCGCTCTCGCAATGCCTCGATGTCCGGATCACTTGTCTCTCCCTCCACACCACAATTCCAACTGTAATTCTCATCGGACCCATCACGGTTGTTTTCACCGTTGGCTTCATTGTGTTTCCTGCTATAGGATACCAGATCATTGAGCGTAAAGCCATCATGGCACGTGATGAAATTGACGCTGTTGATCGGCATATGCCCTGTTTCCAGGTAGAGATCCGCGTTTCCTGCTATGCGCGAGGCCACTGTGCCTACCATCCCTGGATCTCCTCGAACAAAGCGGCGAATATCATCGCGGTAGACCCCGTTCCATTCAGACCAACGGTAGCCTGGGAAGCGGCCGACCTGGTAGAGGCCACCAGCATCCCAGGCCTCCACAAAGAGTTTTGTCTCGGCGAGCACATCTTCTAACTCGATATACCACAAGACTGGCGGATAGGGCAGGGGGCGACCATCGCCCCCCCGGGTCAAAATCGATCCCAGGTCGAAACGGAACCCATCCACGTGCATCTCTTTGACCCAATATTCCAGGCAATCCGCAATCAGCTTCACCACGATAGGGTGGTTGCACTTGAACGTATTGCCGCACCCGCTATAATTCATGTAATACTGTTTGTCATCGGGCTCGAGCGTGTAATAGATAGCGTTGTCAAGCCCCTTGAAACTGATGGTGGGGCCCTCATGATCGCCCTCACCTGTATGGTTAAAGACGACATCCAAAATCACCTCGATGCCCGCTTTATGGAGAGCCTTCACCATGTCTTGAAAGTCCCGCAGGACGCTGTCTGTGTTGGGGGAAAGACCAAACGCGGGGTGGGGGGCAAAGTGGCTGATGGGGTCGTATCCCCAGAAGTTCTTCAAGGGCTGACCGTCAAGCGGGCTATGTCGACTGACATCGGTTTCATCAAAGGCCCAGACAGGCAGCAGCTCAACCGCTGTGATGCCTAGTTCCGTGAGGTAGGGGATCTTCTCAATGATACCTGCAAAGGCGCCCCGGGAGTGACAGCCAGAGGAAGGAGACCTGGTAAATCCCCCCACATGCAGCTCGTAAATAATAGACTCGCTTATCGGTCTATTGAGAGGGCGATCGCCTTGCCAATCATACGCTGATGTATCGACAACGATACCACGCAGACTCGTGTGCAGATTATCATCAGGACTCGAAGCACCAGCCCTACTCCAAAGCCTCATCGTGATGGCCTTGGCATACGGACCAATCAGCACCTTGTTCCTGTTAAAGCGGTCTCCGCTGCTATGTACATCATGTGGACCGTCCAGGCGATAGGCGTAGTGAATACCAGGTTTCAACCCCTTTACATAGACATGCCAGAAATGAAAGGTGCAGTGGGTGAGCGGATCCAATCTGATGGTCTGTACAGGATTCAGATCGGTCCGGTCAGCAAACAAGAGCAATTTGACAGAGGTCGCATGCGCTGAAAAGAGAGAAAAGTTCACTCCATTGGTATCTGGGGTTGCTCCCAAAGGACGGGGCTTTCCCACTTCTATCTGGTACATTAGCTAGATTGCTCTTATCATTTTTTGCCTGCAGATCTTGGTCTGTTAGATGAGACGGTATACCAGAGATTATATCACACGGCCAGCTAGTTGAGATGCTTTGCACCCAGCAGGTGAGCGAAAGCGTCCTACCCAAAACGATTGAAATAATCCTTCTCCACATGACACAATAGAAAAATGTAAGAAGAAAATATGACAGAATGATCAAAGGAGTTTTCTGATATGTTGAGTCCTCACGTGTCTTCACAACCCGTCTTTGACGTTGTCATAATTGGTGGGGGCGTAATCGGAAATTCTATTGCGTATCATCTGGCTCGACAGGGACACCAGGTACTCGTCATCGATAAATCCCATATCGCTGAATCACCATCAGCTTCCTGGGCAAGTGCTGGTGGAGTACGACGACAAGGGCGCCATCCTGCTGAAGCAAAACTCGCATCAGAATCCATCACTCGCTGGAAGACATTGGAACTGGAACTCGAAGCAGATTTAGGCTATCGGCAAGGTGGAAACCTGCTCATCGCGGAAAGCGACGTCGAAGCTAATAACCTTTCAAACTTTGTAAATCAACAACATAAGATGGGTTTTACCGATATCAAATTCATTGATCGCGATGAAGTGTTTGCCATGGTACCAGGGCTTAACGAACGAATTGTAGCCGGGAGCTATAGTCCCGAAGATGGACAGGCAGACCCTGTACTCACGACTCTTGCTTTTGCTAAAGCCGCTGAACGATATGGTGCTAAGTACTGGACAGAGGTACATTCTGCTGGTCTCTTCAGACAAAACGACCGCATTGTATGTGCAAAAACAGACCGCGGTGATGTGAAAGCTTCACACGTGATATTAGCAGCCGGCGCCTGGAGTGATGAAGTAGCAACAAGTATCGGCCTCCGCTTACCTATTCGAACACGCGCGCTGCAAATGATTCTTTCCACTCCTTCACAAACCTATCAGCTTAAACCCGTGGTTAGCTCAGTCAGTAGAGTACTCTCACTGAAGCAAGTTGCAAATGGTGGATTTCTGCTAGGGGGAGGCTGGCTAGGTGATGTCTCACAGGATCGGCGTTCTTACACTATGCGTTCGGATAGCATACAGGGCAACTGGAAAACGGCAGTGGAACTGCTACCTCTGGTGGGAGAACAATCCATTGCTCGCTCATGGTGTGGTCTTGAAGCTCAAAGTATCGACGATATCCCTTTCATCGGCCAGATTCCAGGCTTAAACGGATTCACCCTCGCACTTGGGTTTTCAGGCCACGGATTTGCGCTTTCTCCTGCTGTTGGAAGATGTGTAGCAGATCAAATGAATGGCATACCAACGCCAGAATTAGATGAGTTACATCCCTCACGAATTGCCACCTTTACCCATGAGTCAATCGAAGCTTTTACCACAGAGATAGCAAGAAGCAATACTCTTGTATAAATCGCTGATTGTTGACACTTTTTAGCATTTTTGACATAATTTCATTAGTGGCTATACAAGAAGCCTTATACCATAATATATCCAGGTGAGAAAATTAATATGCAGCAACTGCCTGCAAAAGGTGAAATCGAACAAGAGTACCTTGATGGGTACAACCAGGTAATGAAATTTACCGAATACGCCCATTCAAAAGGGTGGCGACTCAGTGACCGGCAACTTGTCCACGAAATTGTACAACATGAACGAGCAGCGCAGATAATTGAAAAAAGCTCGTTGCCAATTGTTGGGCCAGGAACACGCTCTGCAGCTTATAATCGAGGCAAAGCGGACGCTTTACGCCACATTTTGCAAAAACAACGTCTGAAGCCTTAGAATCTTCATGCGATCAAATCATATTTTAAAGTAAAAAAGATAAGAAATGCACATGGAACTGTTATCAGAGACCCAAGAAACGTATACAGGCCCGAAGCCAGGATCACCTGAACAAATACAGGCTATTACCGGTGAGCTTAGGCGCCTTTACCCGCATGCGAAATGCTCTCTCGACTTCTCGAATCCACTTGAATTACTTGTTGCCACCCAACTTTCGGCACAATGTACTGATGAACGTGTAAATCTTGTCACTCGCGACCTATTTAAAAAATATCGTAGCGCTGAAGACTATGCGACAGTAAGTCAAGAAGAATTGGAGCAGGATATTCGATCAACTGGCTTCTATCGTAACAAAGCCAAAAATATACGTGCCGCCTGCCAGCTCCTTATCACCAACTTTCATGGCGAAGTGCCTGATACCATGACAGATTTGCTCAAGCTTCCAGGTGTCGCTCGCAAGACAGCAAATGTTGTGTTAGGTAACGCCTTCGGCATCGTTGAGGGATTTGTTGTAGACACTCACATTGGCCGACTTGCACGACGTTTCGGCTGGACAAAAAATGAAGATCCCATAAAAGTGGAACAGGATTTGATGAGATTAGTACCACGCCAGGATTGGCTCGATTTATCACATTTATTAATATTCCATGGTAGAGCCATCTGCCAGGCCAGAAAACCCCTATGCAAGCAATGCACCTTAACGAAACTCTGTCCATCTGCTTTTCATTTCAATCAATAGAGTGCGATACTTGCCCATGACGCCACAATTGGCGGCTGGATTGAGAATAACAAGAGAATTACCAAACACCGATCTTTCGCCCATAGCGAACCTCCTCCTAAAGCTCAGGTATTGAGAAAGATTGTATCATTTTATAGAGAGTGATACAATTACATGTAGCATGTTATCAATGATACATTTTTTCAAGAATTTTCTGGCAGAGTTTCCAAAACATCAGAAATGCAATTCGTTGGTGCTTCCAAAAACTCCCTGACATATGTATCGATACCACACATTCACTTAGGAGGATTGAGTGTCATCAATATACCTGCTGGCTCGAAGCGGCAACACCTTATCACGTTGGACACCACGCGCCGCAAGACACTTACTTGGCACATCTGTCGGAGCTGCCAGTTACTTCGGTTGGCCATCTAAACGCCATGTGACACGATTGAATCTTGCGCAAGTTACGGGACGATCAGTTGACGATCCATATGTCAAATACCTGGCTTATACTTCATGGCGTAATTACGGCCGGTATGCCTCAGATTTTATGAGCTTCCCCCATATGGATATCGAATATATTGATCGGAATTTACGCGACTTAAGCGAAGGAGAAAGAGGCTGGCAAGGCCACATGCAAACAGCGTTGCAGGCCGGGCGAGGAGCTTTATTTGTTACTGCTCACTTTGGCAACTGGGATTTGGCAGGCGCTATTCTCGCACACCACCACCCACTCTCAGCTATTACCGAAACTTTCAACGATGCTCAACTCAATCAACTTCTGCAGGGTCAACGTAGGGAGAAAGGTATTGGCATCATACCAATGGAGAGCTCTTTGAGGCCCATTTTTCGTATCCTGCAGCAAAACGAGTTTGTAGCGATTGTTGCAGATCGCCCTTTAGCAGAGAATCGAGGGATCGAAGTAACATTCTTTGGACGTAAAACATACGTGCCTGGTGGTCCTGCTGCTCTAGCATTCAAGACTGGTGCAGCAATCGTACCCGGCTTCGTTTGGTATGGGCATAACAACGAATTCTATACAAAAGTTTTTACACCCATTTTTCCACAACAGGGCAAGAACATTGACCGTGATACCGAAATATCTCGCCTCACCCAATCGATATATGACCACTTAGAAGTCATGATACGCGAATGGCCATCACAATGGTATATGTTTCGCCAATTCTGGCCCTCGGAAAATGCATAGCAAATGTATAGATTATTTAAATTTGCTTCAATCATTGTCCCTCATCTACCTCTATGGTGCATTCCTGTACTTGCTGATGCTATTGGATTCTTCGCATTCCTCTTTGCAGCTAGAGCGAGAAAGCAAGCAACCAGCAATATGCTTCGTGTGTTAGGGAAAAGTGCATTAGATTCAAAGTCTGGACGCAGGCTTATTCGTCGTAGTGTTTTACAAATGTTCCAAAGTAACGCCCGAAACTACCTGGATCTCTTCACCCTTTCAAAACTACCTCCAGAGAAGATCAACAGTATGTTAGATGTTGAAGGCATCGAATATCTTGAGCAAGCTTTGGCACAAGGCAAAGGAGTAATTCTCTTTTCAGCCCATCTTGGGCCATTCAATTATCTGGCTCAATGGATTGCTATCAAAGGCTACCAGTTGATTATACCTGTAGAGCCTCTACAAGATAAGCGCATACTTGATTTGACAGTGAAATTACGCAATAGTATGGGAGTTCAATTCTTGCCTCTTGGGGGAACTGCTCCTATGCGAGAAATTATCAAGGGCTTGCGAAACAATCACATTGTTTTGATCACAGCAGATCGTGCTGTTGAAGGTGAAAGTGTGGAAAAACCATTCTTTGGAGAACCTGCTCGACTTCCCAGTGGGCCAGTTTCGTTATCACAACGCACTGGTGCTGCCTTGGTTGGTGCTAGCGGTTGGCACACATCACACACTCGTATCGTAGGAAAATTTGTTCCTCTTACACTCGAATTGACTAAAGACGAGAGAAATGACACCGATGCAGTCATGAATGCCCTTATAAAGAGGCTAGAAGAATATATCAAGCCTCATGCTGGCCAATGGGTAGTATTCTCCCCCGTCTGGATTAGTGATTTTGCCAGGACCTCATAATACGTCTTGGTGGATCGACAAACCAACTCCACGCGCATTGAGCAACATATGCACCCGTTGGCAACTTTGGAGTAGGTAACTCTTGCCCTCCTGGACGAACCATACGTTCAATTATTGCTCGTCGCAAATCCTCAGAATTACTACCAGGGAATAACGTATAGGCTGAGCCGATGTGTTGCCAGAAATGCGCGTCACTTCCCCCTGTTTCAGCCAGTCTCCATTGCTGATTTGCATCACGAACGGCTGGGCGCATCGAAGCGTTTGCTGGTGATGGATTGTACATCTCTATACCATCAATTTCATATCCCTTTTCAAGCAACGCGTCAATTTTTGCGCGACTGAGACTCGGAACAAGCCTTCCAAGTGGATGTGGCACAATCACAAGTCCCCCTTGTTCTTTGATTTCCTCGATACTTTCTTCAACCGATCTCATAGATCTGGGAGCTTTAGTTACAAAGAGACCAAGTAAATGACCCTGCCTGGTGGAAACTTCAACCCCTGTAATCATCTGCAAAGGACTGTTTTGTTGATATATCAACTCCTGCACTCGCTTGGCACCTTCAACATGATCATGGTCGGTGATTGCAATCACAGGCAGGTCTCGCCGTGTTGCCTCTGCAACTACTCTTGCAGGTGATGCCCAACCATCACCGAGGTTCGTATGCATATGAATATCAGCTTGGCTATAATTAGTTGGATATATGGGGATAACTTCTTCTTCCGAGGCTAGTGATGAAGTCTGGTTATCGGAATGAACATGTGCCATTATTTTTCATAAATTCTTTCTTTACGCTCGTGATCGTTGCCTCAGCATTCCTTTATCTCGCTCATCCAATAACTCACTGTAAAACTCCATGATGCTCTCTGCAACTCGTGGCCAGGCATAATCACGGGCTTCGCGCAAACCAGCATTGATAAATTGTTGTCGTAGTGGCTCATGCCCAAGGAGATGTTTGATAGCTAGTGCTAATTCCTCACTACTTCGGGGCGTTGTTAAAAGACCATCAACTCCATGGCTAACGACTGTTGCATAGCCGCTAATATTTGACGCAACAATTGGTACACCTGAAGCCATAGCCTCCAGGAGTACAATTCCCAAACTTTCTCCGCCAGTTGCAGGAGAACAAAAGATGTGTGCACTTGCAAAATAACGAGGCAACTCACTATCAGAGACATAGCCTGTAAAGACAATATCCTGCCAATCATGGCGTTCAACGAACTTTTGAAAACCTCGACGCAGCCTACCCTCCCCCACAAAAATGAATCGCGTATGAGGAAAACGTTCGCGGATTTCGGGTATTGCACGCAGCAAATATTTCGCGCCTTTTCGCTTCTCGAAACGGCCAACAAAAAGAATATTTTGCTTCCCATCCATAAACTGTGAGAGTGGCGCAATCTTCTCACTGAATCGATCTAAATTAACACCATTAGGGATCACTCGATAATCTGCTGGAAAGTAACGCGATACAAATTGTAGAGCAGCAGTAGAAACTGCTATACAACCTGATAATCGACGAAATAGAGGACGCAGAAATAGGTTTGTCGATGCATACGCCAGGTTAGAAGTCGAGTAAATACTCGGATAAGACGAGGCATGAAATGTTCCAACAGTAACAGTATTTGAACACCGCAATACCGTTTGTGATAGTCCCGGAACAAGAGGCTCATGAACATGAATCACATCAAAGTGCTCCCGCTGTAACACCCTTCGTACCCTCAGAGCAATTGAAGGATCAAGCATGATGCGTGCAATTGAACCATTGATGGGAATTGGTGTAGTCCACCCCATTTTTAAAATAGGCTTCTCAATTAATTTCCCTTTGGGTCCTGATGCCGGGGCCATTATGCGTACTTCGTGACCCATGGCCTTAAACTCATTGGCAAGGTGCAGCACATGATCACGCACTCCTCCAGGATAGCTCCAGTCATACGGTGTTACCAGGCCTATTTTCATGCACACCCTCCTGCACTCATCGATTGAGATACAACCATTTTTCTCCTTTATCCAGGAATGTCATCTCCCTGGAAGCTAACAAAGGAAGAAAGGTGGATAACCACCTCTCAGCTCAGGCATCTTATCTAGAGTATACTGGCTCTACTTTCCACATCCCTGAAGTCAGCGTATTCCGCTGACTCATTCTATCATGTTATTGCATCTTGCGTACAAATTCTACAAAAAACTGCATTGCCTGGGGATTACTCATTGAGTCCACGCTTATCGCCTTTTCAAGTGGAACACCCATAAAGAGCTTTTTAATCGGTACCTCCAATTTTTTGCCATTCAATGTACGAGGGACTTCAGCTATGGCAATAATATCATCAGGTACATGATGCGGAGAAAGATTGGCGCGGATCTTATCTCGGATTTTCCCTTTAAGAGTAGCATCAAGTTCTATGTTCGGTTTAAGCACAACAAAAAGTGGCATATAGTAATCACCCCCTGTGCGCTCTATACCAACAACCAGACTATCAAGAATGTCTGGAATATCTTCTACGACACGATAGATTTCACTACTGCCCATACGAATGCCCTTACGATTAATCGTAGAGTCAGAACGGCCATAAATGACGGCGCTACCTCTGGAAGTAATCTTCACCCAATCGCCATGTCGCCATACTCCAGGATAAACTTCAAAGTAGCTCTCGCGATATCGTTTCTCCCCTGGATCATTCCAAAAGAACAGAGGCATAGATGGTAATGGCTCTGTGAGAACTAACTCACCCATTTCATCAATTAATGATCTCCCACTTTCATCAAACGATTCAACTTTAGCCCCTAGAGAGCGACATTGAAGCTCACCTGCATGCACAGGAACCAAAATAGAGCCTCCAAGAAAAGCAGAACAAACATCTGTGCCTCCACTTACGGATGCTAACCAGATATCTTCTTTAATCTCTTGATAGACCCATTGAAAGCCTTCTGGTGGAAGAGGAGAGCCGGTTGATCCTAGGCCGCGTAACCTGCTCAAATCAAATGTTTTGCCAGGTTCAATTCCTGCCTTCATACAAGCCAGTATATATCCCGCACTCGTACCAAAGAATGTCATTTTCGATTGCTCAGCGTATTTCCATAGTGCATTCATATCTGGGTAGGATGGACTTCCATCGTAGAGTAATACTGTTGTACCCAGCAACAATCCGCCCAATAAGAGGTTCCACATCATCCACCCTGTCGTTGTATACCAGAAAAATCGATCATCTTCCTTTAGATCCAGACTAAGATATAAGTTTTTT
>Ga0187766_10001038_pt1 | contig 16097 bp, 14 predicted proteins | sample 0216_QUI02_MP05__4_FD_132971 | JGI IMG/M metagenome (GOLD analysis project Ga0187766, IMG submission 132971) | Tropical peat soil microbial communities from peatlands in Department of Meta, Colombia - 0216_QUI02_MP05_20_MG | ecosystem: Environmental > Terrestrial > Soil > Wetlands > Peat ... | reverse complement strand
GCATGCGCGACATCCTGCGCCGCTCGCAGCCCAGCCGTGTCGAAGACCTCACCGCCCTCAACGCACTCTACCGTCCCGGCCCCATCCAGGGCGGCATGATCGACGACTTCATCGAGCGCAAGCACGGCCGCAAGCCCATTGCCTACGAACTGCCCGAACTGGAAGAGATTCTCAAAGAGACGCTGGGCGTGATCGTCTATCAGGAACAGGTGATGCAGATCGCCAACCGCCTGGCCGGTTATTCGCTCGGCGAGGCTGACCTCCTTCGCCGCGCCATGGGCAAGAAGAATCCCGTGGAGATGGCGGCGCAGCGCGAGCGCTTCGTGCAGGGCGCGATGCAGCGCGGGTATCCTGAGAAGAAGGTGGTCCACATCTTCGATCTCATGGAGCAGTTCGCCGGCTACGGCTTCAACAAGTCGCACTCCGCCGCCTACGCCCTGCTCGCCTATCACACCGCGTATCTGAAGACCCACTACCCGGTGGAGTTCATGGCGGCGCTGCTGACCTCCATCACCGGCAACACCGACGACGTGGTGAAGTACATCAACGAGTGCCGCGAGATGGGGATTCCCGTCGAGCCGCCTGACATCAACGTCAGCGACGCCAACTTCACCCCGCACGGCACTGCCATCCGCTTTGGCCTGGCGGCGGTGAAGAACGTCGGCCACAACGCCATCGAATCCATTCTTGCCGCGCGCAAGGAGCTGGGGGGCTTCCGCAGCATATTCGAGTTCTGCGAGACGGTGGACTTGCGCCTGCTCAACAAGCGGGTGATCGAGTCGCTGATCAAGAGCGGCGCCATGGATTCGCTCGGCGGACGGTCGCGACTGATGGCCGTGCTAGACCGCGCCATGGAGCGCGCACAGAAGACGCAGCGCGACGCCGAGTCCGGCCAGCACGGGCTATTCGGCGTGTTCGACGACCAGCCCGCGCAGCACGCCAACAACGACAAGCTCCCCGAAGTCCCCGACTGGGACGAGCAGCAGCGCCTGGCTGCCGAGAAGGAGATCCTCGGCTTCTTCATCACCGGCCACCCGCTCGAGAAGTACCGCGACAAGCTGCTGGACTTCAGCGCCCTCTCGACCGAGGCCATCGCGGCCATGAAGTCTTCCACGGGCAAGGACGAGATCTATGCCGGCGGCATCATCTCCAATCTGCGCGTGTTGAAGTCGCGGAAGGGTGAACTCTACGCCCAGGCGGCGCTCGAAGACATGTCCGGGTCTGTGGACATGCTGGTCTTCCCTGAAGCCTACCGGCGCATAGGAGACAAGCTGCGCACGGAGGCGCCGGTGCTGGTGCGCGGCGGAGTGCGCGTGGAGGAAGGCTCGAATCCCAAGCTGACCCTGACTGACGTGACGCCGCTCGACCAGGCGCAGCCCAAGCTGCCGCGCTCGCTGCGCATCCGCGTGCCGCTCGAGACCGCCAGCGAATCCACCATTGACGCTCTTCACGATCTCTGCCGTGAGCGCCGCGGCGAGGCCAAGCTGTTGTTCGATTTGGAACGCGCCGGAGACTTTCTGGTGGTGATGGAAGCCGAAGGCTATAATGTTCAGCCGGACCGGACCTTTATCTCCCGCGTCGAGCAGCTTTGCGGACGCGGCAGCGTGCGCGTCGTAGAGTGAGGCTTTCGCAGATGGTTACCCCTAAGGTCGCTCCGGAGGCTCCCGTTTCCAAGGAGGGAGCCCCCGCCTTCGGCGCGCTCCAGGCTTCGCAGTACCTGGTGTCGCTGGCCGGGCCGGTGGTGGAGAGGTCGGTGAACGGCACGGAAGGCAATACGGAAGCCGCCGCCCGGGCGGACCGAGAACTGGGACGAATCGAGCGGCAGATTCAGCAACTGGAGGCCGCCGCCGGCGACAACCAGGACGCTCGGCGCCAGCTCGAGGACCTCCACGCTCAAGTGCAAGCTTTGCGCCAGCAGATGGACGCTCGCCTCAACGCCTGGCACAAGGCCGAAGTTGCGCGCCATCCCCAGCGTCCCTACACGCTCGATTACGTGGAGCGCATCTTCACTGACTGGAGCGAGGTCCACGGCGATCGCGGTTTCGCCGATGATCCCGCCATCATCTGCGGCATGGCCCGCTTCCACGGGGAGGAGGTGATGGTGGTTGGCCATCAGAAGGGCCGCGACACCAAGCAGAAGCTCTATCGCAACTTCGGCATGCCTCATCCCGAGGGCTATCGGAAGGCGCTGCGCTTCATGCGGCTGGCGGAAAAATTCGGGCGCCCCATCTTCACTCTTGTGGACACGCCCGGTGCCTATCCCGGGCTGGGCGCGGAAGAACGTGGGCAGGCCGAAGCCATCGCCCGCAACCTGCGCGAGATGGCGCGGATCGAAGTGCCGATCATCACGGTCGTTACTGGCGAGGGTGGCTCGGGCGGCGCCCTGGCCATCGCCGTCGGCAATCGGGTGCTCATGATGGAAAACGCCATCTACTCCGTGATCTCGCCCGAAGGATGCGCCTCCATCATGTGGCGCGACGCTTCCAAGAGAGAGCTGGCGGCCCAGGCCATGCGCATCACTGCCGAAGACCTGAAGCAGCTCGGCTGCGTTGACGACATCGTCCCGGAGCCTGCCGGCGGCGCCCACACCGACCACGCCCGCGCCGCCGAACTGCTCGACGCCGCGCTCCAGCGGCACTTCGCAGAGCTGAAGGTTCAGACGGCTTCCCAGCTTGTGGCCTCCCGCTACGAAAAGTTCCGCCTGATGGCCCAGTTCTTCAGTGGGGAATAGCGCTGCCCGGTGCATCTGCGATGATCGGCAGTCATGATTCGCACCTGATTGGAGCCGGGCCCGCAAAGGATGGCATCCGCATCGTGCTTTTTGTCATCTTGCTATAATGAATCGCTTTGCTCAGCCCAAAAGCCCTTGTGGTGGGGGATCCGGAGGTTTCTTAGAGGCCTATGGCCAGCACTGATGTGATTGCGCAGGAAGTATCGCCGCGCGATGCTTCCCGGCACTTTGTCAACGATTTCAGCCTGCAAGTCGCCACCGTGAACGGTTCCGGCTCGCAGAGCGCCAACACCATCCTGCTGCGCAGCATTTTTCAGATGGGCATTCCCGTCTCCGGCAAGAACCTTTTTCCCTCGAACATCGCCGGTCTGCCCACCTGGTTCACCATCCGCGCCAACAAGCACGGTTACATCGCGCGCAAGAAGGAGATCGATTTCCTCATTGCCATGAATCCGGAGACAGCGCGCGAGGACGTGCTTTCGCTCTCTCCCGGCGCCGCAGTTCTCTGCGACGAGCCCATGAATCTTTCGTCGCTGCGCCCCGACGTTACCTTCTATGCTGTGCCCTTCGACAAGCTGGTGGCCACTGTCTGTCCCGAAGCCAAGCTGCGCAAGCTGGTCAAGAACATGATCTACGTGGGGGTGATGGCGCACCTGCTGGGCATCGACCTGGCACAGGTGGAAAAAGCGCTGCGCAAGCAGTTCGCGAAGAAGGTGAAAGCCGCCGACCTGAACTGGGCCGCCGCCAAGGCGGGCTACGACTACGCCGCTTCAACCCTGACCAAGGCGGATCCCTGCCGAGTCGACCGCATGGACAAGACCGCGGGCAAGATCATCGTTGACGGCAACACCGCCGCCGCGCTGGGCTCGATGTTTGCCGGCGTCACGGTGGTGACGTGGTATCCCATCACGCCGTCGTCCTCGCTGGTTGAGACGCTGATCGACTACATGAAGAAATACCGCATCCGCCCAGATGGCAAAGCTACCTTCGCCATAGTGCAGGCCGAGGATGAACTGGCCGCCATCGGGATGGCGATCGGCGCAGGATGGGCGGGCGCGCGCTCCATGACCGCCACTGCCGGCCCCGGCATTTCGCTGATGTCGGAATTCGCCGGCCTCGCCTACTACGCGGAAGTTCCGGCCGTGATCTGGAACATCCAGCGCGTCGGTCCCTCGACCGGGATGCCCACTCGCACTGCGCAGGGCGATGTCCTGTCCACCGCCTTCCTGTCGCACGGCGACACCAAGCACATCATGCTGTTTCCCAGCTCGGTCGAAGAGTGCTTCACCATGGGTCAGGACGCCTTCAACTTGGCCGAGTGGTTCCAGACGCCGGTGTTCGTGATGAGCGATCTTGACCTGGGAATGAATAACTGGATGTCCGACCCATTTCCCTATCCCACGGAGCCGATCAATCGTGGCAAGGTGTTGAGCAAGCAAGACCTCAATCGGCTCGGAGGCTTCGCTCGCTACAAAGACGTGGATGGCGATGGCATCGGGTACCGCACCCTGCCCGGCACCGATCATCCCGCGGCGGCTTATTTCGTCCGTGGCAGCGGTCACAACGAGAAGGCGCAATACACCGAGCGTCCCGACGACTATGTGCACAACATGGAGCGCCTGGTGCACAAGTTCGAAACCGCCCGCACGCGTGTTCCCAAGTCGATTGCGACGGGTTCCGGCCGCGAGGGCGTTGGCATCCTTGCCTACGGCACCTCGCACTGGGCCATCATCGAAAGCCGTGACCAGCTCCGCAGCGAGTACGGTCTCGAGACCGATTATCTGCGCGTTCGCGGCTATCCCTTCCCGCGCGATGTGCAGGATTTCGTCGAGAGACACGAACGCATTTATGTCGTAGAGCAGAATCGCGACGGGCAGTTGTTTGACCTGTTGCGCCTCGACCTGCCGACCGAGCAATTGGCGAAGCTGCGCTCCATCGCCCACTGCAATGGCCTTCCCCTCGACGCTCGCTCGGTGACCGACGAGCTCATCGCCCAGGAGGGCAACTGATCATGGCCACCACTCCCACCGCCGAACCTAAGACCAACCGCATCGGGCTGACTGTAATCGAGTACAAAGGCGGGAAGACGACGCTCTGCGCTGGCTGCGGGCACAACGCCATCTCCGAGCGCATCATCGACGCCATGTACGAGATGGGCGTGAAGCCGGAGCGGGTGGCCAAGCTCTCCGGCATCGGCTGCTCCTCGAAGAGTCCGGCGTACTTCATGAGCCGCTCGCACAGCTTCAACGCCGTCCACGGACGCATGCCCTCGGTGGCCACCGGCGCCGTGCTGGCGAACCACAATCTCATCGCGCTGGGCGTTTCCGGTGACGGCGACACGGCTTCCATCGGCATCGGGCAGTTCGTCCACCTGATGCGCCGCAATCTGCCCATGATCTACATCATCGAGGACAATGGCGTGTACGGGCTCACCAAAGGCCAGTTCTCCGCCACCGCTGACCTGGGCTCCAAACTGAAGACGGGCGTCATCAACGACCTGCCGCCAATAGACACCTGCGCGCTGGCCATCCAACTTGGAGCTTCGTTCGTGGGCCGCTCGTTCTCGGGCGACAGGCGCCAGCTCCTGGCCATGCTGAAGGCCTCTATCGCCCACCGCGGAACCGTTATGCTCGACGTGATCTCGCCGTGCGTGACCTTCAACGACCACGAGGGTTCCACCAAATCCTATAAGTACATGAAGGACCACGACGAGCCGCTGCAGGAGATCAACTTCATTCCCTCGTTTGAAGAGATCGATGTGGACTACGACCCCGGTACTACCGTGGACCTCACCATGCACGACGGTTCCCACCTGCGCTTGCGCAAACTGGCGGAAGATTACGATCCCACGGACAAGCTGCTCGCCATCAAGACCCTCACCGAAGCTCACCACAAAGGCGAGACTCTGACCGGCATCTTCTACATCGAGCCCAACAAGCCCACCTTCATGGACCTGCTGCACGTGACCGATGAGCCCCTGGCCACGCTGCCGGCCGAGGCCTTGCGCCCGCCCAAAGCGGTGTTGGATGAAGTGATGGAGAGCTTCCGGTAGCGGGAGGGCACGGCTTCAGCCGTGCCGAACAGCAGAAAGCGAAGTTGTCATCCTGAGGGAGCGCGAGCCACGCGTAGCATGGGGAGCGCAACCGAAGGACCTGCTGTTGTTCGCACCAATGACAGGTGGTCCTAGGAGCCTTCCACTTTCTCTTCCGGCTCGCCCGAGTGTTCCGGGCTGGGTCCGGGCTCGGGGAAGTCGCTGTCGCTGGCCTTGATCATCGGATCGCTCTCCCGGTGCGACAGTTGCCCCTTGAAGCGGACTTCCGGCTTCTGCAGCGGGTTATCTTCTTCCTCGAAGGCACCCTTGTGCAGATCATTGTCCTTGATCTGCTGGGTCCGATTTTTCTGGGTGGTGGTCATCGCGCACTCTCCCCCTCGGATGAATCTTCTGACCCCTACGGTTGCACACTAACCCGGTGCGCGGGCGGGAGTCTGTGATGGCGGTTCCATCCCCGCGTGACATCGGAACAAGCCTTTTCCGGGAAGGCTGTACCATCGGCAACAACCCCTTGTACCAACGTGTGATTGCGATGCTGGGCGTCTCCGGCTATGCTGATTTTGGCCCGGCGAGACGGCGGCCGTCCTCGGCGGGCAAACCTTAGAGGAGTTCACGCATGAAGAAGTTTTTCTTGCTCCTGTTCACGGCACTGCTCGTAGTGCCCGTGGCTGGAGCCCAGGACACGTTTTCGTCGTCTGACACCGTCAGCGCGCAATACGGCACCATCAGCACCACCACCCAGCGGCGCCACCACCGCAAGCATCGCAAACATCATCACAACAAGGCCAACGCGCAGTAGCCGCGTCTTTGCCCGACGCCATGCCGCCCCTTGCGGGCGGCTTGGTGTTTTTATTGGTTGGCTGAGCGGTGGCTGGGTGAAGTCTTGCGCGAAGTAAGCTGGCGCAGCCGCTCGCGGGCCTGCGTGGCCTCCACCGAGCGCGGATAGCGCGCGATCAAACTGTTCAGCTCGCGCACGCCGGCGTCGCGCTGCCCCAGCTCGAGCAGAGCAAAACCCTTTTTCAACTGCGCGGCCGCCGCCTTGTTTCCCCCTGCGTACTGCTGCAGCACAGTGTCATACGCCTGAATGGCGCCCTGAAAGTTCCCCTGGCGGTAGGCAATCTCGCCCAGGTAGAACTGTGCATTCCCGGCCAGATCGGTGTTGGAATAGAACTTCAAGTAATCGTTGAACTCCTGGCTGGCGATGTCGTACTTGCCGGAGTTGTAGTCCCGCAAACCGCTGTTGTAGAGCACGTCGGGAGGCGGTGCCTGCGCGGCCGGGCCGGCACCCGGCGTCTGTGCCGGCAGGTTCTGCTGCTGCGCGGTGAACTGGTCCAGTTGCGTGTTCAGCTTGTTCAGGCGGGCGCGCAGCTCATCGAGGGAATCGTGCAGGGCCTGCACCTGAGTGGAGACCTGGTCCACCTTGGCGCTCATGTCGCTGTTCTGCTGCGAGAGCGTCTTCTGCAGGCTGTTGACCGCGCCGGTGACCTTGTTCATGTTGTCGGTGGTCTGCTCGATCAGGTTCTTCATTACGCCCATGCGCTCGTCGAATGACTGCTGCATGCGCGCCATCTGGTCCTGCAGCGCCTGCACCTGGGTCTGGAGCTGGATGATCTCTTTGCTGACGCCGAACGCCGGCAGGGCGCACCACACCATCAGTGCGGCGAGAAGGGGGAGAAGTCTTTTCGTCTTCATACGTTTTAAGATGCCGAACCGCAACGTCTGTGCATTGTAAAAGATGCCCCGGGCGCTGGCGCGAGTAAGGAAGGGCGAACGCATGCCTGTCCTTTGCAGCCCGACATTGGCCGCCCAGGGGCGGGAAAAGCAGGGGGCGAGCTCTGGCCCGCCCCCTGCTACAAGCTCACCGCTGATACACGAAGTGTCCGCGGCGGTTCTGCTGCCAGCAGGGTTCACCGTGCTCCGTGCAGAACGGCTTCTCCTTGCCGTAGCTGATGGTGCGGATGCGGTCCGCGCTCACGCCTTGCTGCACCAGGAAGTCCTTGACGGCGGTAGCACGGCGGTCCCCCAGCCCAAGGTTGTACTCGGTCGAGCCGCGTTCATCGCAGTGTCCCTCCACGGTGAAGCGGATGTTGGGATGCTGCTGCAGGAACGCCGCATCGGCCATCAGGGCCTGCTGCGCGTCGGGACGGATGTCCGACTTGTCATAGTCGAAAAACGCGTCTCTGATGTTCTGGTTGAAGAGCTGTTCGTCGCTGGGGGCGGCGGCCACCGGCGGTGGCGGCGGCTGGGTCACCGTGACCCGCGCCGTGGCTTCCTGCGTCCCACCCGCGCCTTTCGCGATCAGCCGATAGGTGGTGGACTGAGTGGGGGTCACCTGCTGCGAACCGTTGGCCTGGACAGCCCCGATGCCTTCCAGCGTCACATCGGTGGCATTGGTGGTCTGCCAGGTCAGGGTGGTGGACTCGCCCTGCTGGATGCTGTTGGGATTGGCCGTCAGCGAGGCGGTCGGCTGCGGCGGCGGTGGTGGCGGCGGCGGTGGTGGCGCTTCTTTCTTCTTGCAGCCCGCGGTGGCCAGTACCATCAAGCTCGCCAAGGCCGCGACGATCGTGATCCACTTCATCCTGCTCTGCTTCACCTCACCCTCCCTGCGAGAAAGCTCGCAATTGCGTTCCTCCGGGTCCGTCCTGCCCGGATGGAGTCAAGAATGAAAATATATAGCCCGGTGAAGATTACTTCCAACTCCAGTTCGGCATGGTATTGGAGCCCGTAAAGGTAAGCTGGTGCTGCTGGCTGCCGTCCGCCAGCATAGTCCAGATCTGCTCGCTGCCGCTGCGCGTGGATTGAAAAACAATGTGACGCCCATCCGGCGACCACGAAGGGAAATCATTGCGCCCTTCGCGGGTTAACTGTACCCACTGGCGGCTGGCGGTGTCCATTATATAAATGTCCTGCCCGCCAGGTTCGCCGGGGCCCCACTTGCGACTCCAACTGAATAACAGGAATTGCCCATTTGGGGACCAGGAAGGCGAAACTGCGTAGCCGGTATCGGTCATGCGCTGCACGTTGGCGCCGTCGGCGTCCATGATGTAGATCTGCGGCAGCCCAGAACGATCGCTTACCCAGGCGATCTGCGCGGCGGTCTTGGGATTCCACACCGGGGAGATGTCCACGCCCTTGTAGGCGGTCAGCCGCTTCAGGTGCGCGCCATTGTCATCGACCACGTAGATTTCCGGATCGCCGTTGCGCGAGGAGGAAAACAGCAGCTTGGTGCCATCCGGCGACCACGCGGGTGAGGCGTTGGTGCCGCCAAAGCGCGGGAAGGTAAGAAAGCGATTCAGCTCCAGCGACCAGATCACAATGTCCGGCGAGCCGTGCGCGAAGGTGGTGAAAGCCAGGCGGTTACCATCGGGCGAGATGCGCGGCGAGAGCGAAATCGAGCCCAGACGGGTGATCTGGCGCTGGTTGGCGCCGTCGTAATCCATCTCCCACACCTCTTTGTGCCCGCTGCGGGTGGAGATGTAGAAGATCTTGCTTTCGGTAATAGCGGGGATGCCGCCGCCCAGGCGGAAGATGATCTCGGCGGCAAACTTGTGGGCGATGTCGCGCGCGCTGTCCTTGCTGGAAGGCTCTTTGTACTGCTTGCCGAGCACTTGCGGCGCGCTGACGTTCTTGGCGTCATAGAGCCAGCCCTGCACCTGGAGATCAGTGCCGGTGACGCCCAGATTGCCGAAGGCCACCATGCTGGCGTTAGGCGGAGGATTACCCCACGCCGGAATGGTCAGCTCCTGCGGCGTGCCCGGCGTCTGCAAGGGGTAGAAACTCTTCGACACCATGTCGAAGATGCCGGCGTTGGCAAGATCATTCCACAGCACGTCGTCGAACACCTGCTGGAGCGGAGGCGTGGTGGCGTCGGCGGTCGCGACTTTGAAGTCGGGCACGGCCAGCCGCACTTTCTCTACTCCGAGGCCGGTGCCGGTGCGGATCCAGTCCTGGGAGAAGGCGGGCAGGGTGAGCATGAACAGCAGAAGAAGTAGCGCGGCTGCACTCGGCCTGAAGGGGCGCGGCTTTGGCCACGCCCTGCATGATTTTGAATTGTCATCCCGAGCGCAGCGCGAGGGAGCTTTGCGACCGAGCGCAAGTCGAGGGATCTGGAGTTTCCATGTCCCGCCAGCACCGTGTTGCTGACTACCGTCAGCCAGCAGGTCCTTCGCTGGTCCTCGCTCGCTCCCACCCCAGCAAACCAAAACCGGGTGTGCTGGGGACCCCGGCCGCTCGTGCGGACGGCGCTCAGGATGACAATTGTTGTTTCTAGCTAGCGGCACGACTGAAGTCGTGCCCTGACACGTAAGCCCGACCCTGGAGGGTTGTGACCGCAGAAAGCGTCCCGCTATTTTATTTCGCATCGCGATGTCAGACTCATCTCCGGTAATCGAACCAGAACTCCACCGAGACTCTGCTGCCGTTATATTCGCCGGGCAGAGGGCCAAAACTGTCGATGCGCTGGATGGCGCGCGTCGCGGAAATGTCCAGCGAGGGCACTCCGCTCGACTGCTCCACCTGCACGTTTACGGGCTCACCGTTGCGCAGGATGTCGAAGGTGATGTACACGCGCTGCCCGCTGCTGACGCGCGGATCCACCTCGTACTTCATCCAGTTTTCCGAAATCTTGCGCCGCACCACGTCCACGTACCAACCAAAGCGGCTGCCGAAATCGCCTCCGCCGGAAAAACTCAATCCTCCCTTGGCGCCGCCCGCGCTGAACACGCCGTAAGGCCCGCTGATGGGACCGCCCTGGCCGAAGGGAATCATGTTCTCAGGTTCTTCGGGCGGCAGGTTCTTGGCGACGGTCGAGCGCTCCGGCCGGGGCGGCTTCTTCTTCGCATTCTTCTCGGGGATAGGGATCGCTTCCGGCGCCTTCTCTTCCTGGCGCGGCAACGATTTGGAAAGTCCCGGTGACTCGTGTGCTACGATGCTCTTGCCCATTTCGTTAGGGGGAAGCGGGATGGCAGAGGCTGAGACCAGGGTAGCGCTCATGGCGCCACCGCCCGAGCCACCCGATCCCCAGCTTTCGCCGCCCACGCGGCTGACCAGTCCATAAACTATGATGCTGGCGAACAGGCAAGCGTGCAGCGCCAGCGACCAGCCCAGTGGGCCTCGCCAGCCCTCGCGTTCCGTGAAGATGTCGGCCTGAGCGGACATTCCTACCGTCCCTGCTGCGTCCCCGGTGAACTCTGGATGGGCTCAGTGACGATGCTGACGTTGGTGATTCCCGCCTGCTTCACCGCGTCCATCACGGTGGCGAAGGCGCCGAAGGGCACATTCTGGTCGGCGCGCAAGAAGATCGACTGCCGCCCAGGATCTCGCAGCCTGGCCCGCAGCCGGGGCCCGATCTGGTTGATGTTGATGGGGTCGTTGCCCAGATACACGCGCTGGGAGCGGTCAATGGTGATCACCAGCCGCTCTTCCGTGATTTCTTTCACCGTGCGCGTCTTGGGTACGTTCACTTCAATCCCCGACTGCAAGATCGGTGCGGTCAGCATGAAGATGATCAGCAGCACCAGCACCACGTCCACGAAAGGGGTGACGTTGATGTCGGCGAGCGACGTCTGCGTCCGGCCCTGGGCGTTGGTGAAGGCCATCTAATGCGGCTCCGGCGGCCGTTCTGCGGGACGCTCGACCGCGTTCAGAAATTCCAGCGTGAAGTCGTCCATGCGCGCTCCAAATTCACGGATGATGCTGCCGAACTGGTTGTAGGCGATCACCGCCGGGATGGCGGCGAACAGGCCGGCAGCAGTGGTGATCAGTGCCTCAGAGATTCCGGGTGCCACGGCGCGTAGCGTGGCTGCCCCCGCCGTGCCCAGACCGTGGAAAGCGTCGATGATCCCCCACACCGTGCCGAACAGGCCGATGAAGGGCGTCACCGCGCCCGTGGTCGCGAGCCAGGGCAGCCGTCGCTCCAGACGCGTCAGCTCTTCCGAGGACGCAATCTGCGCCGCGCGCTGTACCGCCACTGGATTCTTCACAGTCCCCGTCGGATTGCCCACCTGACGGCGATACTCCGCATAAGCGCCTTCGAAGACCGCCACCAGTGGGCTGGGCCTGAACTGTTCTGACACGGCAGCCACATCCTGCAGCCGCACGGCCTTGCGGAAGGCGCGCAGAAAGCGCCCACTCTGGGTGCGCGCCCGCCCGAAGCGACCCCACTTGGCCAGAATGATCGCCCAGGAAAACAAACTGAACCCCAGCAGAATGAGCAGGACGACTTTGGCGACAATGCCGGTCTGGCCGATCAGGGTCTCAAGTTCACCGGCTAGGAAGAGACAGAAGAGGTTCGAGAACACCATTTCTCTTCTGACCGTAGCACCAGCGGCAGGACGCAGTCAACGTGCCAGGGCCGGGAGAAACAATGCAGATATGTCGGCTGGAATGCTACCAGCGCGCCAGAACCAGCTCAGAAGCCGGCGCAATCGAGGCCCCCACTTTTTTCCTCGTAGCTGGCGTGCAGGTTCTGCGGAGCAGTTCGAAGGGACGCACGTAATTGTGGCTAGCCACCTGGTAGACGGCAGTGCGTTCGTTGCCGGCCAGGCGGCACAGCTTGAACTCGGCTCTGCGCGGTGGGGAGGGGTTACGCCAGACGATGTGGGTTCCCATCACACCCTCCCCATCATGCAGAAATCGCGGTCACAAAAGCTGAATCGGAGTTGGTTCACAGATTGTATGAAGGTTCGCATAGTCATCGCTCCGCTTAAGCTTTGTTCCCGAGAGCCCCACGGTCCTTACGAGATGAATCGGTGCAGCTTGCGGGCCAAAGGGCTTCGGCCCGGCGAATCGCGCAAAACACAGACAGAGCTTGGTATTCCGAGTACACAACTTTACATCTCGCAAAGCGGTTGACGAAAATGATGGCGAAATCGCGTCAGAGTTGACGATTCTCGGTCAATGATCAGGAGTAGTCTTTGCGGGTGATGCCCAGCTTGCGCATCTTGGAATTGAGCGTGGTGCGCTTCAGGCCCAGGCGGGCCGCCGCCCCCTTGGGGCCGGAAATGAGACCGTGCGCCTCGCGCAGCGCCTTTAGAATGTAATCCCGCTCGGCATCTTCCAGCGTGGCCACGTTGTTATCGCCGGTGGGCGCAGCCTCGGGGCCGGATTTCAACTCCGCCAGCGGCACGTTCAGAACAGGCCCCTTGGTAAGGATCACGGCCCGTTCGATCAGGTTTTCCAGTTCGCGCACGTTCCCTGGCCAGTGCCAGCGCTCCAGCGCCTGCATGGTCTCCGCGGGAATACGTTCGATGTGCTTACCCTTGCTTTCGGCGTGCTTCTGCGCGAAGTAGCGGACCAGCAGGGCGATGTCCTTGCCACGCTGGCGCAGCGCCGGCAGTTGAATGGGGAAGACGTTCAGGCGATAGAAGAGGTCGCTGCGGAACTGGCGCTCGGAGACCATCTTGCCCAGGTCTCGGTTAGTAGCGGCGATCAGACGCAAGTCCACCCGCATGGTGCGATTCGAGCCCAGGCGCTCGAATTCTCGCTCCTGCAGCACGCGCAATAGCTTGGGCTGAAGTTCCGGCGGAATGTCGCCCACTTCATCCAGGAACAATGTCCCGTGGTCGGCCAGTTCCACTCGTCCCACCTTCTGGGAGATGGCGCCGGTGAAAGCGCCCTTCTCGTGCCCGAAAAGTTCGCTTTCGAGCAGACCGGTGGGGATGGCGGCACAGTTCAGCTTGACGAAAGTGCGATCGCGGCGCCCGCTCAGGTTGTGGATGGCGCGCGCAATCAGCTCTTTGCCGGTGCCAGTCTCGCCCAGAATGAGGACCGATGAATCCGTGGGCGCTACCGTCTCCAGCTGCTCCAGCACCCGCTTCCACACCGCGCTTTCGCCGATGATCTCCTCAAAGTTGTACTGGCTGCGGATCTCGTCTTCCAGATAGAGCTTCTCCTCCGTCAGCTTATCTTTGAGTTCTGCGATCTGCTGGAAGGCCAGCCCGTTCTCCACTGCGATGGCCACCTGGTTGGACACCTGCCGCAGCAGTTCCAGGTCTTCCGGCGTGAAGGCGTTTTCGCGCCGGCTGAGGACGTTGAGCGTGCCCAGCACGCGCTGGCGGCTGAGAAGCGGCAGCCAGCATCCGGAGCGCATGCCTTCGGCGACCACCAGCCGGATGATTTCGGAAGGAAAAGTATCCGGATCAAGACGGCTCACCAACAGTGGCTTGCGGGTCGCAAACGCGCGCGCCGCCGGCGTGCCGAAGCCGAAGGTCATGCCTTCGCGAATCAATCCGCGCCCATTGGGCAGGTCCAGGGCGCGAATCTCAAAGTTGTTTTGCTCGGCATTGTAGAGCGAGAGGCTGGAGTAGTCGTGGCGGAAGGCGCGGCGCAGGGCCGCGGAGAGGCCGGAGAACAGCTCGCGCAATTCCAAGTGTGTCACCAGAGTATTGTTGATTTCCAGCAGCATGCGCAGGCGATCGCGTTCCATCGCCAGTTGCTGCTGGTAGGAGACCGCGCTCTCGTGGGTGAGGACGTTGTCCACGGCCATCGCCACCTGCTCGGCGGCTTGCCGCATCAAGCCCAGGTCGGATTCGCTGAACGCGTCCACCTCCGTGCTCCCGAAACTGATGGCGCCCGCCCGTCGCTGCGCAGTGGTCAGCGGCAGCACGCAGTACGTTCTCAATCCGCTTTCCCGATAAAGGCGCACTACGGGAGCAAAGCGCTTCTCCTGTTCCAGGTCACGTATGAGCAGCGGTTGCTGCTGCTGCCAGACCCACCCGGCCGGAATGTCTTCCAGCGGCATGGCCAGCGACAAAGGCACGGTGACCGGTACGGTGGCCTCCAGCACATTCAGCCGCATCATGTTAGTGGCGGGATCGTGCAGCACCAGGTTCAGGAAATCGAAGCGGATCGACCGCTGCAATTTCAGCAGCAGGTCGTGGAAAAGACCGGGGAGGTCGGGATGCGAGGCGATGGAATGCGAAACTTCAACCAGGGCTTCGTAGCGGTCGTCTGCCGGCACGGCCGCACGGAGCCGATCCTCCGGCACGGGAGCAAAATTCAGGTTTTGGCTAGCAAAAGACATCCATCCCGCCCCACGGAAATTGGCCTAATTGTAGCTCCAGGCTGCAAATCGCGTGACGGAGTTTCGTCATCCCTGACGAGATGCAACCGAACTCCATCGTCAAAACCGCTCTCTTGCAGGAAGCATCCCGAAGCGCTGTCGAGAGCGAATCGTTTCAATGCAAGGGGTTTAGCAGCGGGTGTGCCCTGGCCCACAGCAGTGTGGCGAGGCACGTGCCACTCCCAGAGACGAAGGTTGTGGCGGTCATGCTCCGAATCACTAGCTTGGAAAGTGCGACGGCAATCACTCTGGTGCTGGAAGGCAAGTGCCGGGGGCCATGGGTGGACGAACTGGAACGGTGCTGGCGGAAAGCGGTGGGTTCAGCGTCAGGGAAGGTGCTGAAGGTAGATCTGGAGAAGGTTGGATTCGTGGACAAGCGCGGTAAGAAGCTGCTGGCGGAGATGTACGACGCTGGCGTCAAGCTCAGCGCCGCCACCGGACTCATGATGACCTCGCTGGTTGAAGAGATAGCGGCCAGTAGTTCGTCAGCAAAACAACGCGCATAGCAAGATCGGGTGGGGGACATTTACAAGACAACGGGCCTGGAAGTATCGAGTGAGGCGATTTCTTCTGAGGAGGTTCGACCGTGTCGACTCTACAAGTCTTACAGCCTGCTGTTTCCGCTAGCGGTCCGGCGTTCCTGGTTGGACTGGGCAATTCTTCGTCACTGGATCGAGTGGCGAAGGAGAACCGCTATCCTGGCGAAGCCGTGCTTTTCATGGAGGGCCAGTCGTCACCAGGCGTGATGGTGATCATCAGCGGCCGGGTGAGACTTTCCACCGCCTCCGCGGATGGACGCAGTATTGTCGTGCGCGTCGCCGGACCGGGTGAAGTGCTGGGCCTGAGCGCGACGGTGGTCGGGCGTCCTTGCGAGCTGACGGCCGAGACCCTGGAGCCCAGCCACATCAAGATCATTCCCCGCGAAAGCTTCCGGCAGTGGCTGCGCGCGCATCCCGAGCTGGCCTTCCAGATCGCGCAGGAGCTGGCCGAGGAATACAACAACACCTGCCAGCAGTTGCGCACCATGCTGCTGTCGCATACTGCCACCCAGCGTCTGGCGCGCACGCTCCTACAGCTTGTGCGGAGTGCCGGCCCCGGAAAGGAAGCCCGGGTCCAGCTCACGATGACCCACCAGCAGATTGCGGAAATGATCGGCAGCTCGCGTGAGACCGTCACCCGCCTGCTCACCAGCTTCCGCCAAAAAGGACTGATCGAGCTGGAAAATTCCACGCTCGTGGTTCGGGACCGCGAAG
>Ga0187766_10001034_pt1 | contig 16153 bp, 13 predicted proteins | sample 0216_QUI02_MP05__4_FD_132971 | JGI IMG/M metagenome (GOLD analysis project Ga0187766, IMG submission 132971) | Tropical peat soil microbial communities from peatlands in Department of Meta, Colombia - 0216_QUI02_MP05_20_MG | ecosystem: Environmental > Terrestrial > Soil > Wetlands > Peat ... | reverse complement strand
TCTCGGTCAATGGCGCAAGCTCTCGGTCAACACCGCACGCTCTCGATCAACGCCCGCACGCTCTCGGTCAACGCGCGGGCGCTCTGGATCGGCGCCGGCGCGAGCCGGAGCTGACGATGCGCGCAAGCCAGTCGCCCACCGCCGCGCGGACGCCCTCCAGATCGCTGCTGAGGCTGTGGTTGCCGCGCACGACCACCACCTCGCGCGCGACAGCGGGCGGCGGAATCCCGAACGGATCGCCGGACCCCTGCACGACGAGCGTCGGCACGCGCACGAGGTCGAGCTCAGGTTGACGGTCCGGAGCCGGGCCCGATCTGGTCCGCCTCGGGGGCCGCAGCGGGAACGCCAGGCACAGGACGGCGACCGCGCCGCTCGCGTCCGCGGTCCGGCAGGCGACGCGTGCGCCCGCCGATCGGCCGCCGACCACGAGCGGCAGTCCGTTCAGCTCGCCGTCGCGCAGCATCGACACGACCGCCGTCCAAGCCAAGTCGAGCTGCGGCGCCGCAGCGGGAGCCCGCCGCCCCGCAACGCAATACGGCTGCTCGACCAGCGCGACCGCGAATCGCAACGAGTCCGCGGCCTCGGCCGCGGCGACGGGGTCGCGCGCCGCCACGCCGCCGCCCGCCCCGTGGCCCAGCACCAGCGCGGCGACCGGATCGGGCACCGCGCCCAGATGCACCCTCGCCGGGCCGTGCGGAGTCTCGGCCAAAAAAGCAGTCAGTTGCCTGCCGCCAAGGGATATCGCGTCAGCCACGCGCACAAACGCTACCCGGGCGACACGCGCGGAGGCACCCACGAGCCGACGCGGGAGCGCCTGCCGCGGCAGGCGTGGGCAGATCGACGCTAGCCTTCGTGCGCGATGAGGCGATGGTGGGCAGCCGCGATCGCGGGCATCGTCGTGCTCGCCGCCGGGATCGGCGTGGCCGATGGCCTGGGATCTGGATCGACGCTCGGGGTCGCGTACGTCACCGGCGGCGCCGGCTCGGCACCGTCAGTGTGGCTCGCTGACGCGGACGGCAGTAACGCGCGGCTGATCGGCAGCGGCTCGCAGCCGCTGCTAGCGCCCAACGGATCGCTCGTCGCCGCCTCGACCGCGCCCGGGCTGGCCCTGTACCCGGCCGCCGGGGGAGCTCCTCACCGGTACTTCGACTCAGCCGACGCGACCGCGGTCGCGACCGCGTTCTCGCCCGACTCGCGCTATCTGGCGGTGATCCTGTCGAGCACTGACCCGGCCAGCGCTCGGCCCTCGGGTCTCGCGGTGATCGATACGACGACGTTCGCATACCGGTTCATCGCCCGCGGTCAGATATACGGCGCGACGTTCGCGCCCGACGGCTCGGACCGGATCGCGTACGCGTCGGCGCCGACGGCGGCGCTGACGGCCCCGGTCGACCTGCACGTGATCGACGCGGACGGGTCGGGAGCGGCCCAGATCACCCACGATGGACGCAGCCTGAATCCGGTCTGGGGACGCGCGGGGATCGCGTTCGACCGCGAGCGTCTGCGCGCGAACGCCGAGCCCGCCTACGAGCTGTGGTTCATACCGACCGACGGCGGCGCGAGCAGGCCGCTGACCGCGCTGCCGATCCCGGCGCTGCGCGAGGGGCTCGTGCCGATCGACTTCTCGGACGACGGCAAGCTGCTGCTGGCCGAGTACGAGGGTCAGGACACGAGCCGCGCGTGGCTCGTCCCGCTCTCGGGTGGACACGCGACCCCGCTCGCAGCCGGCCTCACCGGCGCGGCGCTGTCGCGCGACGGCGCGTACGCGCTCGTGGACCGCGGTGGATTCCTCAACCCGCCCGACGCGGGGTCCGTCGAGGCGGTGCCGGTGGCGGGCGGACCTCCGCGCGTACTGGCCGCACAAGGCTCGGAGCCGAGCTGGAATGAGTAGGCCGCGGGCACTTGCGCTCGGGCTCATGGTTGGGCTCGCGCTCGCAGCGGCCACGGCCCCCGTCTGGGCGCGAGGCGCGGCGAGGGCGCAGAAGCCCCCGAGCGCCGACACGACCACACGACACACACTCGCCACACGACACACACTCGCCACACGACACACGCTCGCCAGACGACACACACTGGCCCAGGCGATCGCCGGGCTCGCCGCCGCCCGCCCGGCGGCCTCGCCGTACGGCACCTGGGGCGACGGCGCCTGGAGCTGGTTCAGCGACCCGCGCGCGGTGTACGTCACGGGCCAGTACGACGAGATCTTCGTCGGCTGGATCGACTCGTCCGGGAACGTGACGATCGGCGCCTACGACCCCGAGTTCGGCGTCATGAGCACGAACATCGTCGGGACCCTGCACCACGACGATCACAGCGCACCGTCGATCTTCGTCGAGCCGGACAAGCGCCTGACGGTGTTCTGGTCGGGGCACGACGGCAGCGAGATGTACTACCGCTCGACGCTGCGTCCCGAGGACATCAGCGCCTGGGGGCCGCTGCAGCAGCTCCCGGTGAAGAACGTGACGGGGTCGCTCGGGTTCACGTACGCCAACCCCGTCCTGCTGCCGGCCGAGGACAACGAGCTGTACCTGTTCTGGCGCGGCGGCAACTGGAGCGCGGATTACGCGACCCGCGGCTTGGACGGCCGTTGGAGCCGGGCGCACGACATGATCCGCGTCCCGGGCGAGCGCCCGTACGTGAAGGTCGACTCCAACGGCCGCAACGAGATCGTGTTCGCGTTCACCAACGGCCACCCGCGCAACGTGCTGACGAGCATCTACTACGCCGCGTATCGGGCCGGTTCGCTGTGGACCGCCGGCGGGCGCTGGATCGCGCGGCTCGGCGCCGGGCCGATCGCCCCCCGCCAGGCCGATGTGGTCTACAACGCCCAGGCGACGCACGTGCCGTCGTGGGTGTGGGACGTGGCGCTCGATCGACGCGGGCGCCCGGTGATCGTGTACGCGACCTTCCCCTCGCATCAGCACCACCTGTACTGGTACGCGGACTGGACCGGAAAGCGATGGATCAACCACTTCCTGACGGCCGGCGGCGGCTCGATCAGCCCCGGGACGATCGAGTACGAGTACTCGGGCGGAATCGCGCTCGATCACTCGGATCCCTCGATCGTCTACCTATCCCGTGAAGTCCGCGGGGGGTGGGAGATCGAGCGCTGGACGACCGCGGACGGCGGCTTCCACTGGCAGCACACCGTGGTCGTGCCGGCCGACGGCACGCAGAACGTGCGGCCGGTCGTGCCTCGCGGCTGGGATCACGGCCCGATGAGCCTGCTGTGGCTGCGGGGAACCTACGGCTCGTACACCGACTACGACACCTCGCTCGACTACCTGCGCTGACGCCCGCCCGAAGCGGCCTCGAGCTGCAGCCCTTCGAGCGCATACGTCAGCCCGAAGCTCAGCTCACCGCCGTTGCACCAGCAGCTCTCCTCGCGCTCGTCGAGCACCTGCGAGCCCAGCAAACCCAGCGGCGGCTGATCGCTCGCTCGCCCGAGCCCAGCCGCCAGCATCCGTCGTCCGAGCGCGACCCAGCGGCTCGAGTCGCTCGAACACACTCCGGCCAGCGCTCGACACGCGGTCGCGAGATGGAACAGCCCGGCGGCCGTGATCACGCCCGCGGACACGTCGACGGGCGCCCCCGCGGGCGCGTCGTAGTCCCACAGCGGGATCGCTCCGGGGGGAAGATGCGAGGCGACGTAATCCGCCGTCCGAACCGCCACGCGAAGCAGCCCGCGATCGCGCAGGTCGATCGCGGCCTGGGCGAACCCGTACACCGCCCAGCCCTCCCCGCGCGACCATGTGCTGGTGCTCGACAGCCCCTGGTGGGTCGCGATCGACACCACGCGCCCGGTCGCGCGATCGAGGTTGACCGCCTGGGCGGTCGAGCCGTCGGGGCGTACCAGCAGCTGCGCGATCACTTGCGCCTGGTGCGCGGCCAGCTTCGCGTACGCGGGGTCGCCGGTGACGCGGCTCGCCCACGGCAAGATCTGGATGTTCATCATGCTGTCGACGATCGTGTCGGCCTGCGCGCTGGTCGCGTCGGTCGGGATCGTGCCCGCCCCGGGGTTGCCGGCCGCCAGCGCGCGCAGCTCATCGGCCGCGGCCAGCACGCTGCGCTTCAACCGCGCGCAGGTCGCCGCCGACGCCGGGGGCGCCGCGGACGGGCCCTGGCACAGCGCGAGCCACGCCGCGAGCGACGACTCCCCGTACATGAAGCCGACGTCGTGCGTGTCGGCGTGCTCCCGGCCGAAGTGCTCGAGCGTCGCGGTCAGCGCCCAGCGCGCGAACAGCCCGTCCTGGGGTGCGATCGCTGCGGCCTGCCACAGCGCCCCGGGCCAGAAGCCAGTCGTCCAGTAGCTCGAGCCGTACACGATCGAGTCGGCCGCCGTCGCCCCGATCGGGAACTGACGCGGCGGGATCCGCGCGTGCAGCTCGGCCAGCCGGTGGAGCAGCAGCATGCCGCGGTCCGCGGACGGGGTGGCGATCAGCGCATCGACCTGCGGGCGTCCGCGCTCGACGCCGAACGTGATCGTCGTCGCGGCGCTCGACGGCACCGGGAGCGAGCGCCCGTCGATCGACATGCGAGCGTTGGTCGCCTCGACGTGCCACCAGCCGCCCCCCAGCCAGCCGGGCATCCTGGTCAGCGTGTACGCGCCACCGTGGGGAACGACCACCCGCACCCCGCTGCCGGCGCTCGACAGCGTCAGCGGCGCGCCGCGGTAACCGAGTCCGACCTGCAGCCGGCTTGCGGGCGGCAGCCGGACGTCGAACGACACGGCCCACGACCGGGCTGGGAGGGCGTCGATCGCGCCCGCGCCGAGCGGCACGCGCGCGACGAGCGCAATCGGCCCGTCGCCAACCGCCGGCGACGCGTCCGCCGCGCCGACGCTCGACCCGCCGCACGCCGCGACCGCCGGCGCGAGTCCGACCGCGATCGCCACTGCGGCGACCGCGCGCAAGAACTTGGCGCGGATCATCGGTTTCGATACTACGGCCGACAACGGAGTCGCAGCCGGCCGGGCCGGGCGACGCGCACGGCGCCGTTTGACGGCTGATCGGGGCTCTGCCTCGCCAGGCGCCCGCGGGTGGCGCTGTGTATCGCCGTGCCGTCCGGCGCTTACCGGCGATACACAGCGCCGCCCGCGCACGGCGCTCGAGGCAGAGCCCCCCACTCCTCCGCGCTCGCCGCATGCCGGGGTGCCTGCCCGCCGGTAGCGGGCTCACGAGCTCGCGCTCGCTACCGTACAGCTCAGTGCCCGTTCTGCAGGCTCGCGGCGTCACGAAGACCATGGGGGTCGGACGCGCGGCCCGGCGCGTGCTTGACGATGTCAGCCTGGACGTCGAAGCGGGGGAGGTGGTCGCGGTGCTCGGACGCTCCGGGAGCGGCAAGTCGACGCTGCTGCACCTGCTCGGGGCGCTCGACCGACCCGACGCGGGGCGAATCGTGCTCGGCGGCAACGAGCTGACCGCGCAGCGCGCCCGGACCCTGGCGCGCACCCGCCTGCGCCACGTCGGGTTCGTGTTCCAGTCCTTTCACCTGATCGAGGAGCTCAGCGGCGAGGAGAACGTGCTGCTGCCGGCGCGCCTGCCGGGCGCGGCGCGGGGAGGTGAGCGGCGAGGCCGCGCGCTGATCGAGGAGCTGGGGCTGAGCGAGATCTCCGACCGCCGGCCGCACGAGCTCTCCGGCGGCGAGCAGCAGCGGTTCGCGATCGCGCGGGCGCTGGTCAACGACCCCGAGCTGCTGCTCGCCGACGAGCCGACCGGCAACCTCGACCAGGAGAACGGCGCCGCGGTGCTCGCGCTGCTGCGCGGCCTGCACGAGCGCGCCGTCGTGCTCGTCACGCACGAACCCGACGCGGCGGCGATCGCCGATCGGGTTCTGCACCTCGTCGACGGTCAGCTGGCGGCGGTGCCGCACGCCCACGCGCACGTGCGGGCGCTGAAGTCTGCGTGAGAGCGGCGTTCGCAGAGGCGCGGTACGGACTGCGCCTGCGCCGGCGGCGCTCGCTGCTGACCGCGCTCGGGATCGCGCTCGCCGCCGCGATGCTCGCCGCGTCGGTGGTCGTCTCGGACAGCCTCGGCCGAGGCTTCGACCGGGCCGCGCGCGCGGCCGGCCTCCCGGACGTGATCGTCCGCTTCGACCCGCAGCCCGCCGCGCTCGTCAGCGAGCGGATCCAGGCGCTACCGGACATCGCGACGTTCTCGCTGCGCCAGGAGTTCACCAACGTGTCGGTGAGCGCGAACGGCGAGGGCAGCTCGCAGACATCGGTCGAGGTCGTTTGGCCGGGCCGCCGCGGCTACGCGATCGTCGCCGGCCGCGATCTGTCGGGGGCCCCCGGCGAGGTCGTCGTCGAGCGCGGTCTGGCCGCCGCCTGGGGGATCCGCCTGGACAGCGTGATCCAGATCGCGGGGCTGCCCCCGCAGCGAGTGGTCGGCTTCTCCGAGGCGCCGGACAACGTCTCCTACCCGCTCGCGGTCCCGCGGATCTACGTCTCGCAGGCGGGGCTCGCGGCCGGGGGCCAGCAGCTCGGGCAGAGCGTGAATCTCGCCCAGATCTGGCTGCGCGATCCTCGCCACGTCGACGAGGTGCTCGTGCAGGCACGCGCGACCAGCTACGGGCTGCGCGGACTGCAATTCGTCACCCGCTCGGGCGTGCGCGTGCTGCTCGACCAGGCCGCCGGAATCGTGATCGATCTGCTCGTGGCGCTGTCGTTGATCGCGCTCGGGACCGCCGGCGTGATGCTCGCGTCCTCGGCTCGCGCCGAGGTCCAGCGCCGCCTGGCCGCGATCGGCGTGCGGCGCGCCGTGGGCGCTTCGCGACGTCATCTGGTCGCGACGCAGGCGCTCGAGGCGCTGCTGGTCGCGGTGCCGGCCGCGACGGTCGGCGCCGTCGCGGGCACGCTCGCCACCTACGGACCGACCAGTCGCCTGCTGATGATGCTGAACGAGCCGCCCGCGGGCCTGGGGCTCGTCGCACCCCTGCTCGCCGCCTGGCTGGCGAGCGCCGCGATCCCGGCGCTGGCGGTCGCGTGGCCCGCGTGGCGCGCCGCCGGGCGGCCGCCGGTCTCGCTGCTCCAGGGCGCCGAGCTGCAGCGTCGCCGTCGCGGTCGGCCGCGGCTCGGGGCGCCGCGGCCCGGCCTCGCGCTGCTGGGCGGCAGGCTGGCGGGAGCGCGGCGCGCTCGGCTCGCGGCGACGGTGACGGCGCTCGGCTTCTCGACCGCGTTCGTGCTGCTGATGCTCGCGCTCGCATCCGCGCTCACCGCGCTCGAGACCGATCCCGGAGCGCTTGGAAAGCGCTACCAGCTGACGGCCGCGCTGCCGGCCTCGGCGGTCCGGCAGGTGGAGCAAATCGCCGGCGTGCAGGCGGCCGCGCCCCGGTACGAGGACCAGGCCGTCGACTCGTTCTCGCTCGGCGAGACGATCGACGCGATCGCGTATCCGGGCGACCACACGATCTTCGAGGCCCCGCCGCTGACGGCCGGGTCACGGTTGCACGGGACCCGGGAAGCGGAGGTCGGCGTCGGTCTGGCGGACGCGCTCGGCCTCGCGCCCGGCTCGACGCTCGCGATCGAGCTCCCGTCGGGAACCGAGCTCAGGCTCCGGGTCAGCGGGATCGTCAGCTCGCTCGCCCACGACGGCCTCGTCGCCTACATACCCGCCGGCGCGCTGCTCGCCGCCGACCCGTACGCCCCCGAGGAGCTCGCGGTGCGCGTGCGCCCGGGCGCGAACCTGACGTCGGTCAGCAACGCGCTCGGGGCGACGGCGGCGCCCGCGACGACCGCGACCGGGCGTGGGGTCCCGCTCGTCGACGTGCTGCGCTCGATCCTGCGCGCGGTGGCGATCGTCGACGGGCTCGTGTGCGTGTACGCGCTGATCCAGGCCTGCGCGCTCACCGTGCAGGAGCGGCGACGCACGGTCGCCGTGCTGCGCGCGTTCGGGGCCGGTGCGCCGGCGGTCAGACGCCTGCTCGCGGGCGCGATGCTCGCGCTCGTGCTGCCTGCGGCCGTGGTCGGGATCCTGCTCGAGCGGCTCGTGCTCGGGCCGGCGCTCGCCGGGCTGGCCGTGAACTACGCGACGCTGTCGCTGAGCGCAGGGCTCCCGGAGATCGCGGCCGTGCTCGCGGGCCTCGCCGTCGCGGGCGCGGTCGCGGTGTTCTGGGTCGCCCGCCAGGCGATGCGCGAGGGCGTGCTCCTCGGCCTCGGGGGCACGTGAGGGCTCCGGCTCTGGCGATGAGGCGCATCACCAGACGCAAGGCGCTCGGCGAGATGCTGGCCGGCGCCGCGCTGCTTGCCGCGGGCTGCGGTGCTCGCCCCTCCGAGAGCGCCGGAGCGGCGGGCTCGACGCTCGTCTCGACCTGGGCGGATCCCGCGGGCACCGGGGTCCTCGAGCTGGCGGCGGGCGAGCCACTCGTCGGCCGGACCGACCTCGGGCCGAGCCGGGCCCCGGTGCGGGTGATCGCGACGCTCGCGCACGTCACCGATGCGCACGTGCTCGACGCGTCCTCGCCGGCGCGGGTCACGTTCCTCGACCGGCTCGGGCCCCCGTTTCAGTCGACCTTCCGCCCGCAGGAGACGATGACCGCGCAGGTGCTGGCGGGCGCGCTGCGCGCGGCGCGCGGGTTGCGTCCGGACGCGGTGATCGAGGGCGGCGACCTGATCGACAACGACCAGAGCAACGAGCTCTCGCACGCGCTCGCGGTGCTCGGGGGCGGCACCGCGCATCCGGGCAGCGGACCGCACGGCTACTTCGGCGTCCAGCTCGCGAGCGACCCGGACCCGTTCTACTACCGCCCGGACCTCGACGCGCCGCGCCACCCGGGGCTGCTCGGCCGCGCGGTGCGCCCGTTCGTCAGCGCGGGGGCCGGGGCGAGCTGGTTCCCGGTGCTGGGCGACCACGACATCCTCGTCGCCGGCGAGATCGCGCCCACCGCCGAGACGCGCTCGCTGGCGCTCGGAGACCGGGCGGTGTGGGAGCTCCCGCCCGGCCTCGCGCTGCCGGCCGGGGTGTCCTTGAGCGCGCAGTACTCGCCCGACGGGCCACCCAGCCCGGGGCTCGTCGACCTGTTGCTGCGTCAGGCGCTCGCCGGCCCCAAGGTGCGCGTTCCGCCCGACCGGACGCGCCGCGAGATGGGCGCCGAGGAGGTCGTTGCGCGCTTGCGATCGGCGAGCGGCGTGCGCGCCACCGCGGCCGGACTCGACTACGCCGTGGACTTGGGGGCGGAGCTGCGCCTGATCGTGCTCGACCTCGCGCGTCGCGGGGGCGGATCCGGGGGCCTGGTGCGCGTCGGTCAGCCGGCGTGGCTCGCGAGCGAGCTCGCGGCGGCGGGCGACCGGTGGTTGATCGTGGTCTCGCACCAGCCGCTCGCCGGCTCCGAGGGCGGCGACGGGCTACTCGCGCTGCTCGACCGCGATCCCCGCGTGATCGCCGCGGTTGCCGGCCACACGCACCGCAACTCGATCCAGCCGCGCGCGACTGCGGCCGGCGGCTACTGGCTGATCGAGACGGCCTCGTTGATCGACTACCCGCAGCAGGCACGAGCGCTCAGGCTGCTGGCGACCGACAGCGGCGGGGTCGCGCTCCAGACGTGGATGCTCGACCACGTGTTCGGAGGCGATCTCGGCCGGATCTCGCGTCAGCTCGCCTACCTCGACGCGCAGGGAGGACGGCCGAACGGCTTTGCGGGGGGACGCCTGGACCGCAACGTCACGCTGTACCGCGCGGCGCCCGGCATCGCTAAATTGAAAGCAACTACATTGAAACAGTCGTCTTTGGATGTGTCATGCTGATATTGCTAACCAAAACTACCCCTAGGAGATAGATGGCTCTGCAGATTGGAGACACCGCCCCGGACTTCGAGGCGGAGAGCACGGAGGGCACGATCCACTTCCACGACTGGATCGGCGACTCGTGGGCGGTGCTGTTCTCGCACCCGAAGGACTTCACCCCGGTGTGCACGACCGAGCTCGGATACATGGCGAAGATCAAGCCGGAGTTCGACCGTCGCGGCGTGAAGATCATCGGGCTCTCGGTCGACCCGACCGGCAAGCACGAACAGTGGGCCAAGGACATCGAGGAGACGCAGGGGCAGGCCCCGAACTACCCGATCGTCGGCGACCACGACTTCAAGGTCTCGAAGCTGTACGGGATGCTCGCCGCCGACACGTCGGGCGACGCGGCCGCGCGAACCCCGGCTGACAACCAGACGGTCCGCAACGTGTTCGTGATCGGCCCGGACAAGAAGATCAAGCTGATCCTCGTCTACCCGATGACCACCGGTCGCAACTTCGACGAGGTGCTGCGCGTGATCGACTCGCTCCAGCTGACCGCGAAGCACAGGGTCGCGACGCCCGTGAACTGGCAGCAGGGCGAAGATGTGATCATCGCCGGCTCGGTGTCCGACGACGAGGCGCGCAAGATCTACCCGGACGGCTGGGAGTCACCGCGTCCGTACATCCGGATCGTGCCGCAGCCAGGCGAGCGCGAACCGGTGAGGTCCTGACTCGGTCCACGAACGTCGGTCGCTGCCACGCAGCTCGCCTGGCCCACGCCTCGCTCGTACCCGATCGCCGGCGAGGCGGGGGCCGGGCGGTTGCGGTGTAGCGGCAGCGTGCGGTCGGCGGGCGGCTGACGGCGATCGGCGTCGAGCGGCGCGGCTGTCGGCGAGCGCCCCGCGCCGCGACCTGGTTGATTGCGAAAAGTCGACCGCCCGGCCCGACTTTGGGCTCCGGTGCACGATATGCATGCGTTTTCGCACAAAGCCTCGCCACGCGAGTCGGTTTGTGCACTTAAGCAGGTCCCGGGCAGTCGGTTCTGTGCCCGAGCGGGGCGCCGGCCCGAGCGGCCGCCGGGCCGGCCCCCGCCGCCGCGGTTCTGTGCCCGAGCGGCCGCCGGACCGGCCCCCGCCGCCGCTGCCGGACGGCATCGGCACGACGGTGCCGCCCAAGCGCCCTTCGGGGGGATTCGGTCTGAGCGAAGTCGCTGTAGCCCGACCTCAGGTCAGCTGCGCCTCGATCACGGGCGCGTGCGTCGGGACCTGTGTGCCGCCCGCGGGCTCCGCCGTGACGAGCACCGCTCTGACGCCGTGCAGGTCCCCGGGCAGTCCGACGTCTGCACCGCCGGCGGACGTGACGCTGAACAGCGTGCAGGTCGGCGAGGGCGACTGGTGCCCGTGCTGTAGCCACAGTTGGTAGATCTGACCTGGCGGGGGCGGCGCGAGGCGGTGCACGATCAGCTCACCGTGGCCGCCCGACAGGCGAACGTCCGCGCTTCCGATCACCGCGGGAATCAATCGCGTGCCGGATCCTCCCGAACCGAGCTCGATCCCGGCCACGAGTGCGAGCCCGACCACCACCACCGCCGCGGCGGCGATCGCGAGCTGCCGGATCGGTATCGGCGAGCGCAGCGCGCGCGCCGGGCGCTCGCTGGCGGCCGCCTGCTGCGCCCGGACTGCCCGAACGACGCGGCGACGGAGACCCCGCGGTGCCTCGTACTGCGAGGCCGACATCGGCAGCGAGTCCGCAACCTGCTGGAACGCCGCGAGCTCATCGCGGCATACGACGCAGCTCGCGAGGTGCCGGCGAAACTCCTCGACCTCCTCCGGTTCGAGCGCGCCGAGCGCGTACGCCGCCGCATCGCCGTGGCAATCGCGTTGCTCCGACATCGAGTGTCCGCCCGTCATAGCACGACCTCGGCCTGATCGCCAAGAGCGAGGCGCAGCTTCGCCAGGCCGAGACGCATCCGCCCTTTCACCGTCCCGGACGGAAGCTGGAGCATCTCGGCGATCTGGCTGTGCGTGAAGCCGCCGAAGTAGGCCAGCTCGATCACTCGTCGCTGCTCGGCTGGAAGCTGCACGAGCGCTTTGCGCACCTGGCGCACGTCGTCGCGTCGCTCGACCTCCGTTTCGGTCAGCTCCGGCGCCGCGAGCCGCTCCGCGATCCCCTCGTCGGGCACCTGCCGCGTGTCGCTGACGACGTCGCGCCGGAAGGCGTCGATCGCCCTGTTGTGCACGACGCTCAGCACCCACGCGCGCACGCTGCCGCGAACGCGGTCATAGCGGGCGCCCGTGCGCCACAGCGACAGGAACGCATCCTGGACGATGTCCTCGGCCATCGCCCGCCGGCCGCACATCCTGTAAGCGAGCGAGAACGCCACGCCCGCGTGCCGATCGAAAATCACCTCGAACGCGCGCACCTCGCCCTCGTGGACGCGCTGCATCAGATCCTCGTCGCCGAGGCTGCGCGGATCGGGCGGGCGTCGGCGAGCAGGGAGGAACACGGGTCGGATTCGATCAGGTTTGCGGGCGCGCGATGGCTGGCGCCGTCCCCGGCATCACGACTACTTCGCTCGCGGCCAGGCGGATCAAACGCGGCGCGAATCAGCCCGCCCTCGCCGACGCCTCGCCCCTACCGCGCTCGCCCCGACCGCCCGCGCCGACGCCCTCGCCCCTGCCGCCCTCGCCGACGCCCTCGCCCCTGCCGCGCTCGCCCCGACGATCGCGGGCCGGAGCCGTGGATCGAACCTGCTTTGCGCCGCGGCGATCGTCGCGACGCAATACGACGCAATACTTACGCGCCGATGTCGCCGGCCACCCAACCGCATCGCGTCGCGCTCGTGACCGGGTCGGCGCGTGGGATCGGACGGGCGATCGCGCACGCCCTGGCGGACGACGGACACCGGGTCGCGGTCGCCGACATCCTCGACGAGCAGGCGGCGCGAACAGCCGCGGAGATCGGCGCCGTGGCGGTGCACCTCGATGTGACCGAATCCGCATCGGTCGACGGCGCCGTGGCCGATGTCGAGCGCGCGCTGGGTCCGGTCGAGGTGCTCGTCAACAATGCCGGCTGGGATGAGTTCCGGCCGTTCCTCGACACCGATGAGGCGTTCTGGGATCGGGTCATCGAGCTCAACTTCAAGGGCTGCCTGCGCGTCAGTCACCGGGTCGTCCCCGGGATGGTCGCGCGCGGCTACGGCCGCGTCGTCAACATCGGCTCGGACGCGGCGCGGGTCGGCTCGTCGCTCGAGGCGGTGTACTCGGGCGCGAAGGGCGCGGTGGTCTCGTTCACCAAGACGCTGGCCCGCGAGCTCGCAAGCCACGGTGTGACCGCCAACACGGTGTGCCCGGGGCCGACCGAGACGCCGCTGCTCGCGCAGATGCTCGCGGCCGGCGACGAGACCGGCAGGCTGGGCGAGTCGCTTCGGCGGGCGGTGCCGATGCGCAGACTCGCCTCGCCCGACGACATCGCGGGCGCGGTCGCGTTCCTCGCCTCGGACCGGGCCGCGTTCATCACCGGACAGACCCTGTCGGTGAGCGGCGGGCTGACGATGGCGTGAGCCGCCGCCCCTGAGCCTCCAAACCCCGAATGCGGTGGCGACGCGAACCTAGGCAGGGGCAAGATCGCCTGCGTGCTAGCTAGTGGGCCATCCTGAAAATCAGTGCCCCATTCGCGAGCGAGAATCGAGCATCGCAAGGACGCGGGACCGAAGGTGTAGCAGCGCTACATCGAGGTCCGAGGACGCAGCGAGGCGAAGATTCGCAGCCGCGAAGGGGTGCGGATTTGAAGGATGGACCACTAGTTGTCGGCCGCCCCGAGTACCGCGTCGAGCAGCCCCGGGAAACGATCGTCGAGCTCGTCCCGGCGAAGCGAGTTCAGACGGGCCGTGCCTTCCTGCCGCTGGCGGATCACCCCGGCCTCGCGCAGCACGCGGAAGTGGTGGGTGCAGGTCGACTTCACGACCGGAAGGTCGATGCTCTTGCAGCTTCGCTCCGCGCCGGTCGCGAGCGCCGCGACGATCCGCAGCCGCATCGGATCGCTGAGTGCGTGCAGCACCGCCGCCAGCTCGATCTGGTCTCGAGTCGGGTGTGAGAGCGCCTCAGGAGCGACAATCAGGTCGCCGGTCTCAGAACTCAACGTCTCCATTTGCTTCGATTGTACGACGCTTATCGAACATTTGATAAGCTGTTCGATGACTATCGTACCGGCGAATTCGCGGGACGAAGACGCGAGAGGTGACCGCCGCGGCCGCGCCGGCGGTTGCCGCGGGCTACCACGGCGACCCGCCCGCGTCCACACCTCCGCGCAACGCACGCCACGGCGGGCGTGCACCCGACGCGCGTGGAGCTCGCGAACGGCTTCCCGGTCGCGCTCGTGGTCGCGGCTGGGTTTGCGGCTGGGTTTGCACCTGGGTTTGCGGCTGGCTTTGCAGCTGGGTTTGCGGCTGGGTTTGCAGCTGGGTTTGCAGCTGGGTTTGCGGCTGGGTTTGCAGTGGTCGGGCGGTGATCGCGCGATAACCGCGAGAATCCGCGCGATGGCGCGCGTGTTCGTCACCCGCAGGATTCCCGGTCCCGCACTGCAGCGCCTCGAGGCGAGCCACGACATGCACGTGTGGCCGGAGCGCCTGCCGCCGAGCCCGGCCGAGCTGGCGGCGCGAGCGCGCGACGCCGAGGGATTGCTGACGCTGCTCACGGACCGCGTCGACGGCGAGCTGCTCGATCGCTGCCCGAGCGTGCGCGCGATCTCCAACTACGCCGTCGGCGTGGACAACATCGACCTCGACGCAGCCACGCGCAGGGGCATCCCGGTGGGCAACACGCCCGACGTGCTGACGGAGACCACCGCCGATCTGACGTTCGCGCTGCTGCTCGCGGCCGCTAGAAAGCTGCCACCGGCGATCAGCTCAGTCCACGACGGCGACTGGCTCACATGGGAGCCCGGACTGCACCTCGGGTCCGAAGTGCACGGCGCGGTGCTCGGGATCGTCGGCTTGGGCAGGATCGGCAGGGCGGTCGCGCGGCGAGCGCAGGGGTTCGAGATGACCGTCATCCATTCCGGTGCCGGCGACGGCGACGCGCTCGACGCGGTCCTGACGCAGTCGGACTTCGTTTCGCTGCACTGCCCGCTTACGCCCGCGACCCGCCATCTGATCGACCGCGCGGCGTTGTCGCGGATGCGCCCGACGGCGATCCTGATCAACACCGCGCGCGGTCCGATCGTCGACCAGGTCGCGCTGCGAGCGGCGCTGGTTGACGGGACGATCGCCGGCGCAGCGCTAGACGTCACCGACCCCGAGCCGCTGCCGCCCGACGATCCGCTGCTCAGCGCCCCGAACCTGATCGTCGCGCCCCACATCGGCTCCGCGACACACGCCACGCGCGAGCGGATGACCGACCTGGCGGTCGAGAACCTGCTCGCGGGGCTCGACGGTCGGCCGATGCCGCATCAGGCCAACGTGCTCGAACGGACGCCTCGCTAGCGGTGCGGATCGCGGTCGTCGACATCGGCACCAACTCGACTCGATTGCTGATCGCGGACCTCGACGATCGCCGCGTGACCGACGAACTGGTGCGGCGCACGACCGTCACCCGCCTCGGCGCCGGCGTCGACGCCGATGGTCGCCTGCGTCAAGACGCGATCGAGCGCGTGTGCGCAACGCTCGACGAGTATCGGGGCTTGATCGAGCGCCATGCGGTCGACCGTAGGATCGCGGTGCTGACGAGTGCTGTGCGCGACGCCGCTAACGGACTGGAGTTCGCGCGCGCTGTCGAGCGGCGCTATGGCCTTTCGGCCCACGTTCTCGCCGGCGACGAGGAGGCGCAGCTCACGTTCCTCGGCGCCACAAGCGATCGCGTCCCCGACGACGAAGCCGCGACGCTGGTGGTCGATATCGGCGGCGGCTCGACCGAGCTCGTGATCGGTGCCGCGAGCCAAGTCACGTTCCACGTCTCGACCCAGGCCGGCGTCGTGCGCCAGACCGAGCGTCACCTCCACAGCGATCCGCCGACCGCGACCGAGCTCGACGAACTTGCTCGGGACGTACGAGCGACGCTCCAGCACGCGGTCCCGGCAGAGCAGCTCCGGCTCGTGGACCGCGCGATCGCAGTCGCAGGGACCGCCACGTCACTCGCCGCGATCGCACAGGACCTCGAGCCCTACGACCCCGACAAGGTGCAGGGCTACGTGCTCAGCAGCGTCCAGTGCGAGCAGATCCTCGCCCGCCTCGCGGCGCTGCGCCTCGAGCAGCTACGCGGGGTGCGCGGGCTGCATCCGGATCGCGCGCCGACGATCGTCGCCGGGGCGGTGATCCTCGTCGAGGTGCTGAGGCTGTTCGAGCTCGAGCTAGTCGAGGTCTCCGAGCACGACATCCTGCGGGGCGCGGCGCTCGGGCTGGGTCTCGGTCTCGGGCCCGCGCTCGGCCCGGGTCCG
>Ga0187766_10001032_pt1 | contig 16158 bp, 11 predicted proteins | sample 0216_QUI02_MP05__4_FD_132971 | JGI IMG/M metagenome (GOLD analysis project Ga0187766, IMG submission 132971) | Tropical peat soil microbial communities from peatlands in Department of Meta, Colombia - 0216_QUI02_MP05_20_MG | ecosystem: Environmental > Terrestrial > Soil > Wetlands > Peat ... | reverse complement strand
GAGCTGGAGGTGCGCGCCGTGCTCACGCGCACGCGCAGCGGTCTCTGCGGTGCCGCCGAGCGCGCTGCCTCGGTTCGCCTGCGCGTTCTCGGCACGGCGGCATGAGCGCTGCGTACAGAGCCAGATGAGGATTTGCAGTGCGCATCGCGTGTCTGCTCGCAGCCAATCTACCGCTCGCTGCCGTGCTGCGGGCACAGCCCGAGCTCGCAGGTCTGCCCCTTGCCATCGTCTCGAGTGGGGGGCCGCGCGCGCAGGTCATCGCGATCTCCTCCGAGGCAGCGCGCGCCGGCGTGCGTCCCTCCTTCTCCGTCGTCCACAACCGCTCGATCTGTCCAGCGTTGCGCGTGCGGATGGCCTCACCCGCCCTCGAGCGTACAGCGTGTGAAACGCTGCTCGACGTCGCGCGCACCTTCTCCCCTCGCGTGGCGGCGGCACCACGATGCAGCGGTGTGTATGCTGCTGAGGCGGCCGTCTATCTCGACGCTTCCGGCGTGGGCTCGCTGTTCCGCTCCGAAGAGGGGTTCGCGGCCGCGCTCACGAGACGCGCATGCAGTACAGGAATCCCAGCCGTGGCATCCGTCACCTCTTCGCGGGGCGTTTCACTGCTTGCAGCGCGATGTATTGCTCGTGGCCTTCCTCAGCAAGTGCAGGACGCGCAGAGTGCAGCAGAGCGCTGCCGCGCGGGCACGGTTCTCGTGCTCGCGCCTGGGGAGGAAGCCACGTTCCTCGATCCTTTGCCCGTTGATCTCCTCGATCCGGAAGACGTGCTGGCGGAGGCGCTCACGCGCTTTGGCATTCGACGCGTGGGCGAGCTCACGCGTCTGCCGCGACGCTCCCTCGTGACACGACTGGGTCCGGGCGTGCTGCGTCTGCTTGCCCTCGCCAACGGGGAGAAGGACACCGTCCCGCTTCCTCACACCGCGGAAACGCGTGTGGAAGAGGGGATGGACCTCGAGTGGCCGATCGAGAATTTGGAATCCCTTTCCTTCGTCCTGCGCGGCCTCGTGGCACGACTGGCAGAGCGCCTCGAGCTGCGCGGCCTCGTCTGCGGCGATCTTGATCTTGAGCTGAGACTTTCCGGAGGCGGGTGCGACACGCGCCGCGTCGGCGTGTCGGCACCCCACGGCGACCCGCGCTCCCTGCTCGGCGTTCTGCGCCTTGCGCTCGAACATCCCTTGCCCAGAGCGCCGGTCGAAGCGATCGTCCTCGCGACCGAAGGTCGGCCGGCGCGCACGGACCAGCTCGACCTTTTCCGTCCCGCAGGCCCGACTCCTTCGGCGCTCGGCCGCACCCTGGCCGAGCTCGAGGCATTGTGCGGGAGCGAGCGCATCGGCACACCGCTTCTCGTGGATGACCCCCATCCCGATGCCTTCGCACAATCTCCCTTTTCACTTCCATGCAGTGCACTGAAGACCGCTCCCCGGCCCGGTACCGCGATCGCTGCGCTGCGTACCCTGCGTCCTCCTCTACCCGCCGAGGTGAGAGCACCACGGGGGCGACCCGAGTGGATCCGCAGCGCCGTGGCAAATGGCCCCATCGTCGGACTGGCAGGGCCTTGGCGCACTACAGGTGGCTGGTGGTCGCCGGAACGGCGCTTTGCCTTCGACAGCTTCGATGCCCGGACTGAGGACGGCAACGTCATACGGCTGCGCTTCGATCTCGTGCAGCGTGTATGGCAGGTGGATGCCATCTATGATTGATGCTCCAAAAAAAGCGTCCGAAGCGCGATCCCGCTTGATTCTCCACCCGCCGATCGCTAGAACGCGGCGACGAGACCATGAAGAGAGGAGTCCGATGAGCCCCCGACCGGTTCGGACCAGCCCGCCCCCCGACCATCCGCTGCTCTTCCTCCAGGGCTTCCTAAAGCGCCCGAAGGAAGTCGCCTCGATCATTCCGAGCTCTCGCTTCCTGATGCGCCGCATTGTGCGATTCGCCGATGTGGCGAGCGCGCGGACGATCGTCGAGCTTGGACCGGGAACCGGAGGCAGCACGCGGACGCTGCTGCGCGCCATGCGGCCCGATGCGAAGCTCCTCGCCATCGAGATCGTGCCCCAGTTCGTATCGTTGGTGCGCGCCACCGTGCACGACCCCCGCCTCCACGTTCACGAGGGCAGCGCGATCGAGATCGCCGAAGCATTGCGCGCTCGCGCGCTCGGTCAACCGGATCTCGTGCTCTCCGGCATCCCTTTTTCGACCATTCCGCGCGAGATCGGCCTCGCCATCGTGCGGAGCGTGCATCAGGTCCTGGCCCCGGGAGGCCGCTTCGTGGCCTACCAGGCGCGCGACCGCGTCGAGGTGCTCGGACGGCAGGTATTGGGCAAGCCGCGCGTACAGCTCGAACTCTTGAACGTGCCCCCGATGCGCGTGTACCGCTGGGATCGACCGGTCGCAGCCAGCGCCCAAATGCCGGCCTCGCAGATTCGCTGACCGGGAGACTGACGCCACACCGGTTCGTGAATGGATGCGTGGCGCTCGCGCGATCCCCGGACGAGACCCCACTGCGCGAAGGGCGCTCGGAAGAGAAAGTCCCCTTCTAGTCCGGCTCTCCGCGCTTGATCTGATGGGTGAGGCCCGTCCTCGCAACCTCTCCAACACCCGCCCGTGTTACGGTCCCTGGCCCAAAGCGCGCGGCCAGAGCATCGACGGCCCGGTTTATGCGCATCGCTTGCTCGTCGCGGTCGGCGGAGGGGAACAGTTCGAGCTGCTGACGGCTGCGGCTGGCCAGATGGGTCACCCCGACACCCAGGAGCCGAACGGCCTCTGAAAGCTCGGTTCGCTCGAGAAGGGCGCGGGCAACGCGGGCGATCGCCCCGCCGTCGTCGGTGGGATGGACGAGCGTCTCGCGACGCGTGAGGAGGGGGAACCCTCTCGGGCCGGGAGCACGGCGGCGTCCGAGCTTGAGCTTCAGCACGACCGTGCGGGCCACCAGTCCCTCTCGGCGCAGCCGCCGGGCCACCGACTCTGCGTGCGCGAGCAGCGTCGTGGCGAGCGCTGCTCGGTCGGAGACGTCGTGCTCGAAGGTGCTTTCCTCACTGAGACTCACCGCCTCCCGGAATGGCTCTACATCTCGCAGGTCCCCTCCCCGCGCCAGCCTCGCGAACGCCGCACCCCAGTCTCCGAGCACCGGCCGCAGCGCCGTCACGTCGGCGCGCGCCAGGTCGCCCAAGGTTCGATAGCCCGCCGCCACAAGCCGCGCTTCGGTCACGGGACCCACTCCCCAGAGTCGGCCGACCGGGAGCGGTGCCAGGAACGTCTCGACCTCTCGCGGACGCACCTCGATCAGGCCGTCGGGCTTTGCAAGGTCGCTCGCAATCTTCGCCACCAGTTTGACGGGCGCGATGCCAACGGAGACCACGAGGCCGGTTTCCTGGTGCACGGTGGCGCGCAGCCGCTCGCCGACCTCCACCGCGGGACCGAGCAGGCGCTCCGTGCCGGTGAAGTCGAGGAACGCCTCGTCGAGGGAGAGGCCCTCGACGCGCGGTGAGAACCGCCGGAAGATCTCAAAGATCCGTCGCGACTCTCGCCCATAGCGCTTCATGTCTCCGGCGATGAACACAGCGTCCGGACAGCGCTGCCGCGCCTCCATCCCGGACATCGCCGAGCGCACCCCGAAGCGCCGTGCCTCATAGCTCGCCGACGCCACGACGCCCCGCCGCGAGGCTCCTCCCACGACGACGGGTCGGCCGCGAAGCTCGGGATGATCGCGCTGCTCCACCGATGCGTAGAAGGCGTCCATGTCGGCATGGGCGATCACGCGCTCGCTCCGGTCCCGCGGCTCGATGCGCGTTTCGCTCATTCCGCTGCGGGGGCGGTGGCGCGGAGAAACTCGCCGATCGCCCTGCCTACGGCTTCGGGCCGTTCAAGGGGTGCAAAGTGCGTGGTCGCCGGCACGCTTCGGATCTCGAGCTGTTTTGCACGGCTCTCGAGTCTCCGCGCGAGAGGCTCGGGAATCGCGCTGTACTCGGCGCGCAGGAGCAGGACCGGCACGCGAATTTCGGTGGCTTCGCTCCACAGGTCGAGCGCTGAGGCGCCCTCATAGATCCACGCCTCGACCTCCGGCGCGCAGCGCAGCGTGACACCGTCCTCAGACGCGGCGAGACCCCCTGCGACAAAGGCATCTAGGGCTTCGTTCGCAAACCCTGAGTAGGGGAAGCGTTCCGCGAGGGTCTGGCGTGCGTCCTCCCGACTCGCAAACGTCCTCCGGCGACGTCGTGCCCGCTCCGCCATCCCGCGACTCCCGGCGAAGGAGTCGAGTTGCCCACGGGCCGGAGGGTCGAAGAGCACCGGCTCGACGGCGACGACGGCGCGTACGAGGTCCGGCCTCCGGGCTGCAGCCACGAGGGCTGCGGTGGCGCCGCTCGAGTGCCCGACGAGGATCGCAGCCTCGGACTGCGCGCAGCGTTCGACGAGGGCGATGGCGTCGTCCGCAAAACGCGGCCACGCAAAGGCCTCGGCTTCTTGAGGTGTGCCGGTTCCGCCGTGGCCGCGCGCGTCGGTGGCGACGGCACGTCGATCCGCGGTGCCGGCGGCGCACGCCGCGCGCCAAGCCGGACCCCAGACGTCGGCACAAAAGCTCGTCGCGTGCAGCAAGAGGGATGGAGGACCCGTGCCCGGCCACTCAAGGGCTCGAAAGCGAATCCCACCCGCCTCGATCTGGATCTCGTGGGGAGCGCTCCGCATGGGCCAAGTCTATCCGCCGTGGTGTACCCGCGCATGGATCGACTGCTTGCTGCGCGGGATTGTCCCCCGAGCGGCGCTTGAGCCGCACGTGCCGTCCAGGGCGGCTCTGCGGTGGAGGGGTGCGCCGAGAACGAGCACGAGGCCGCTCCGGTCGCAAGACAGATTCGCGCGGCACCCCGCCTCGCAGTTGTCGATTCGTGGCGTGGCTCGCTCACCGAGGGGCCCTGCGGCTAGACTCGCCCCCGCATGACGCAGTTCGCTCCCGAAACCCCTCGCGACGGAGGCCCCGCGGCCGGCGTTCGCTGGGACCTCTCCGATCTCTATTCCGACACACGCGATCCCGCTCTCGAGGCGGATCTGGAACGCTCCCTCAAGGCTGCCCAAGCGTTCGAGCGCAGACACCGAGGTCAGGTGGGCGCCCTTTCAGGGAAGGACCTGGCGCAGGCGGTGGATGCACTCGAGCAACTCAACGAGCCCGTGGCGCGCGCCCTTTCCTACGCGAGCTTGCGCTTCGCAGCCGATACGAGTGATCCGCAGGCAGGGGCGCTGCTCCAGCGTGTGCAAGAGCGCGCAAGCGAGATTCGCAACACAGTCGTGTTCTTCGAACTCGAGTGGGTAGCACTCGACGAAGCCACGGCAGAAGAACGGCTGTCCGATCCGGCGCTCGCCCGTCGCAGGCATTTTCTCGCGTCCCTTCGGCGCTACCGGCCGCATGTGCTTTCCGAGCCCGAGGAGAAGCTGCTGGAAGAGACGGCCAATACAGGCCGCCGCGCCTTCGGTCGCTTGTTTGACGAAGTGATGGGCTCGCTCCGGTTCTCCTTGGAGCACTCGGGCAAGACCGAAGAACTCTCCGAGGAGGAGGTGCTCGCGAAGCTCCACGAGCCCGACCGCGAGCTGCGGCGGGCCGCCGCCGCGGCGCTCACCCGGGGGTTGCGCCTCAACGCGCGCCTGCTCGCTTTCATTTTCAACACCCTCGTACAGGACAAGGCGGTGCAGGATCGCCTGCGGCGCTTTCCCAATGCCATGCAGGACCGGCACCTGGCGAACGAGATCGACCCCGCAAGCGTGGAGGCCCTGCTCGCATCCTGCGAGCGGCGCTACCCACTCGTCGCACGCTACTACCGACTCAAGGCGCGGCTGCTCGACCTGCCCCTGCTCGAGGACTACGACCGATACGCACCCCTTCCCGGAGAAGGAGGCTCACGCTCTTTCGCCGATGCCCGGCGCATCGTGCTCGAGGCGTACCGCGAGTTCAGCCCCCAGCTTGCGAACATCGTGAGCGACTTCTTCGATCGAAGGTGGATCGACGCGGAGCTGCGCCCCGGCAAGCGCGGAGGCGCGTTCTGCGCATCCACGCTGCCGAGCCTTCACCCCTACGTGCTGCTCAACTACACGGGCCACACGAACGACGTGATGACGCTCGCCCACGAACTCGGCCACGGAGTGCACCAGTGGCTGGCGCGCGGCCAGGGACTCTTCGAACAGGACACCCCGCTCACCATGGCAGAGACCGCAAGCGTGTTCGGTGAAATGCTGGTGTTTCGCCGCCTGATGCAGGAAGAGCGTGACCCCCGCGTGCGGCTCGCCCTCTTGTGCCGAAAGCTCGAGGACGCCTTCGCCACGGTCTTCCGCCAGGTCGTGATGACGCGTTTCGAGGAGGCTCTCCATGCGGCCCGCCGCGGAGAGGGCGAGCTCGAGATCCCGCGCATCAACCAGCTCTGGCTCGCCGCCAACCGTCCCATGTTCGGCGAATCCGTCCGGTTCTCCGAGGACTACGGCTACTGGTGGCTGTACATTCCCCACTTCGTGCATTCTCCCTTCTACTGTTACGCGTACGCCTTCGGCGAGCTCCTCGTGCTCGCCTTGCTGCGCCGCTACGACGAAGAGGGCCCCTCTTTCGTACCGCGCTATCTCGCGCTGCTCTCGGCGGGGGGTTCCGATACGCCCCCGCGCCTCGTCCATACGCTCGGCCTCGACATCACCGATTCTACGTTCTGGGACGGCGGACTCGCGCTGCTGGAGGAGCTCGTGAACGAGGCGGAGGCCACGGCCTCCTCCCTCGCGCACTGAGCGCGGGCGCGTGTCGCCCTTTCAAATCCTCTGGTTCCTGACGCTCCCGCTCGGCGCGTTCGCCGCGCTCGTGTGCTCGGGGTACACGGGCGCGTGGAAGAGCGGACTCGCCCTCGCCGCGGCTCTCCTCGCCTTCGGATGGGTGGGCGATTTCCTGCTCCTGCGAGAGCAGCTCGGTCTGGCCTCGTGGGTCGCGACCGCCGCCCACGTCGTACGGTCGGAAAAGGGCGAGGGCCGCGGCCAGTGGCGCTTCGAGTACGAGTACGAAAGTGGTGGTGCCGTGCAGCGTTCCGGTGCCTACACGAAGAGCCCGCGTTTTCGCACCCGCGAGGACACGGAAGCGCTGATCGCCGAGTATCCTGTGGGGCGCGCCATCGTCGTGCACGTCGACCCCCACGATCCGAAGCAGGCCGTGGTGTACGCAGAACCTCGCTACGCTCTTCCGGTGGCGGGGCTCTTGCTGCACGGCTGGCTCGCGCTCGCGCTGGTGCGCGCCCTGCGCCAGCCGTAGGGACGGCGCTCAGCGCTTGTCGAGAGCCCGCGCGATCTCCGTGGCCGCCCGCATCCCGCTCGTGAGCGCCGCCTCGGTATAGGGTCCGACCAGGTAGTCGCCCGCAAACGCGGCGCGGGGGGAGCGGTCCGTGCGGGAGAGGAAGGCGGCAAGTCGGGCGGTGTATCCTACACGGAACTGTGGAAGCATGGCGTCCCAGCGGTGCACCACCGCCTCCCGCGGCGAAAGACGCCCGACGGGCGTGCGCGCGAGCTCCTCCACCGCGTGCGCGACCACCGCGCTGTCGGGAGCGTCCCAAAGGCGTGCGGCCGCCCGCTCGGTGAGGGCCACGTTGACGAGTCCGGCCCCGGGCGGCACCACCCCTTCTTTGTAGTGGTCCGCGGCAAGGCCGTACAGGTCGATGCCTTCCCGGCGCGGAAACGCCAACCCGTAGCAGGGCAGCGAGCGCGGCGCGCGATCGAGCAGCAGGAAGGCAATCGCTCCCCGCACGTAGTGCACACCGTCGAAGAACGCCCGCTCGGCGGGCGTCAACTTGGGACACACCTGGGTCACTTGGCTTCCGGGAATGGCCACCACGACCGCATCGGCGAGCACGCTTCGCTCTCCGCTGGCGCTGCGGTAGCGCACCTTCACCCCGTCGGGCTCGGTCTCCACCGACAGCACGTTCGCGCCGGTTCGCACGGGAACCCGCTGCGCGAGGGTGCGGGTCAGGAGGCCGTTGCCGCCCTGAAACGCTTGGAGCTGAGAGCCGTGGGAAAGAAGACGCAACGCCAACAGCACAAAGACTCCCGAGAGATCCTCGGGTTCGCTGTCGAACGTCGAGGAGAACGCGGGTGCGAACAGGTATTCGAGCGCGTCTTCACCCACCGTCCGACGCAGATAGGTCGGCATATCCTCCCGATCGATCTGCGCGGCGAGCTCCGGGCGATAGGGATCGAGCAGGCGGCGGTTCGCGCGCAGCTCGTACAGAAGGCGCGCCAGTCGAGCCTTTGCGGAGAGGGGGAGAAGCCGCGAGCCCAGGAAGCGGAGCGGCGCGCCGAAGTCCCCTGGCTCGAAGCGGCCGTCCCGCAGCACGGCGTTGTGCGCCCGCGCGAAGGGCCGAATCCGCTCCTCGATTCCGAGGGCGGCAGCCAGTTGGTGAAGGTTCCGGTAGCCGCTCGCAATGAACTGCGCCCCCCGCTCGACCAGGAACCCGCCGCGGGGCTCGCTGCGCATGCGACCGCCCGGGCTCGGCTCGCGCTCGAGGACCTCGACGTCGTGGCCTGCCTGTTGCAGGCGGAAGGCGCAGGTGAGCCCCGCGATACCTCCGCCGATCACAACGATCGCTCCCATCTAATCCCCCGAGCCGCGCCCCGAAGCGCTGGGGCTGCTTTGCAGGCGGGCTTCCCTCGCCCCTAGGGCGTCGTCGACGGCCCGGACGAGCTCCTCGGGTGCGAAGGGCTTGGCGAGAAACAGAGCGCCCGAGCTCCTCAAGAGCTCGCGCAGAGCCAGGTCGGGCGAAACACCGCTGATCACGATCACCCCAAGATCCGGGCGCAGAGCCAGAATTGCTTCCAGTGCCGCCACGCCGCCATGGGGAGGCATGCCCACGTCCAGGACGGCCACTGCCAACTTGTCGGCCCCGGGCGCGGTGACGCACGCGACCGCCGCATCGCCGTCTCCGACCGCCGTGACCTCGAAGCCGCAACCGCGAAGGACGCGATCGATCAGCCGGCGCAGAAGGGGCTCGTCGTCGGCGACGAGAATCCCCCGAGCGCCTGATTCCCCTCCCACGAGCCGAGCATACCGCGGGCAGAGGCCGACCGGGGCACAGGAGAGGTTGACCGAAGGCGAAAATAAGACGAAACTGCTCTGTGCCCTCCGACTACATCGAGCTGCGCTGCCGCAGCGCCTTCTCCTTTCTCGAAGGCGTATCGAACCCCGAGGACCTGATCGACCGCGCGGCGGAGCTTGGCTACCCCGCCCTCGCGCTCGGAGACCGCAACGGGGTCTGCGGTGCGCCGCGCTTCCACCAAGCCGCACGCCGCGCCGGATTGCGCGGCCTGGTCGGTGCCGAGCTCGCCGTGCAGGCCGGGACCCGCGCCGGGACGAGTCCGCTCCTGCTGCTCGTGGAATCGCGCAAGGGCTACCGGAATCTTTGCCGCCTGCTCACTGCGGGTCTCCTGGGTTCTCCCCGCGGCGCGCCGTGCGTCGACCTCCTTCAGCTGGAGGAACACGCCGAAGGCCTCGTCGCGCTCGCGCGCGGCGACGCGGCACTCGAAGCCGGCTTCTTGGCGCGCGTGCGCACGATCTTCGGACGGGCTCGACTGTGGGTGGACGTCTCCCGCCCGCGCGAACGAGCCGCCGAGGCAGCGCTGCGTCGCGCCGCAGCGATCGCAGAGAGGGAGGGGATACGCATCGTCGCGACGAACGACGTGCGTGCGGCGACGGCCGATGGCCGCCGCCTTCTCGACGCATTCACGTGTCTGCGGGAGAAAACCAGGCTCGATCAGGCAGGCCGACGTCTGCTCGCGAATGGGGAGCGCTGCTTGCGCGCCCCGGAGGAGATGGCCGCGCGTTTCTCCGATCGGCCGGCGTGGATTGGCGCGTCGCGAGAAATCGCCGAGCGCTGTGCGTTCACGCTCGAAGATCTGGGCTATCGCTTCCCCAGCTTCCCCGTGCCCTCGGGCGAGACCCAGGAGTCCTGGTTGCGGCGCGAGACCTTCGAGGGTGCGCGACGCCGCTACGGCGATCCGCTCCCCCGCCGCGCCCGAACCCAGCTCGAACATGAGCTCGGGGTCATCTCGAAGCTCGATCTCGCCGGATACTTCCTGATCGTGCACGACATCGCGCGCTTTGCCCGGGAAGGAGGAATTCTCGCGCAAGGCCGCGGCTCGGCTGCAAACGGCGCTGTGTGTTATGCCCTCGGCATCACGGCCGTCGACCCCGTGGGCATGGAACTGCTCTTCGAGCGCTTCCTCTCGGAGGAGCGCGGCGAGTGGCCCGACATCGATCTCGACCTGCCCTCCGGTGACCAACGGGAGCGCGTCATCCAGTATGTGTTTCAGCGCTACGGGCAGCACGGCGCCGCCATGACCGCGAACGTCATCACCTACCGAACGCGCCTGGCCGTGCGCGAGATGGGCAAGGTGCTGGGCTTCGGCGAGGAAGAGATCGACCGCCTCTCGAAACTGATCTCTTCGTGGGAGAACGACGAGTCTCCCTCGCCGCTGCCGAAGCTCCTGCGCCAGGCGGGTGTCGCACCGGAAGAACCCCGTGTGGGTCTCCTGTTGCAGCTCGTGGCTGCGGTGCGGGGGCTGCCCCGGCATCTCGGCCAGCACTCCGGCGGGATCGTGATTGCCGCGGGGCGACTCGATGAGGTCGTCCCGATCGAGCCTGCGGCCATGCCCGGCCGGCACATCGTCCAGTGGGACAAGGACGACTGTGCAGACCTCGGAATCATCAAGATCGATTTGCTGGGCCTCGGCATGTTGGCGGCTCTGGAGCGCGCGATCCCCCTGATCCGGCAGCACGAAGGCACGGAGGTGGACCTGGCGCACCTACCCGCGGAGGATCCCGCCACCTACGACATGATCCGACGCGCCGATACGGTCGGTGTATTTCAGATCGAGAGCCGCGCCCAGATGGCGACCTTGCCGCGCATGAAGCCGGAACGCTTCTACGACCTCGTGGTAGAAGTGGCGATCATCCGGCCCGGGCCGATTGTCGGCCGCATGGTGCATCCCTATCTGCAACGTCGTGCCGGAAGAGAGCCCGTCGCCTACCCGCATCCCTCCCTCGAGCCCGTGTTGGCACGCACCTTGGGTGTGCCTCTGTTCCAGGAGCAGCTGTTGCGCATCGCCATGATTGCGGCCGGCTTTAGCGGCGGCGAGGCGGAAGAGTTGCGCCGTGCCATGGGATTCAAACGTTCGACGGAGCGGATGGGCCGGCTCGAGGCCCGCCTGCGTACGGGGATGGAGGCGCGGGGGATCGTCGGCCCCGCGCAAGAGGAGATCCTGCGAGGGATCAAATCCTTCGCGCTCTATGGATTTCCCGAGTCGCACGCGGCGTCCTTTGCGCTGCTTGCCTACGCCTCTGCGTTTTTGAAAGCCCATCATCCTGCCGCCTTTCTGGCGGCGCTGCTCGACGTACAGCCCATGGGCTTCTATGCACCGGCGACCCTGGTGAAGGACGCGCAGCGCCACGAGGTCGAGGTACGTCCCATCGACGCGGCGCGCTCGATGTGGGAGTGCACGCTCGAGAACGACGGGGCGCGCTCCGCAAGCGCTGACGAACGAAGTGCGCCTGCGGACGCCCTCCGGCAGCCCGCAGTGAGGCTCGGCCTCCGCTATGTGGTGGGCATGCGGGAGGAAGCAGCGCGCAGGCTCGAGGTCGAACGGGCACGTGCGCCCTTTTCGAGCCTGGCCGATCTCGCGAAGCGTGCCCAGGTGCGTAGGGCGGAACTCGACGCGCTGGCCGAGCTTGGAGCGTTGGCCAGCATCGACCCCACGGCCCGCACGCGCCGCTCGGCGCTCTGGCAGGTGGCGGCGCTCGAGCGAATGCCGGGCTCTCTGTTCGCCGGGAGGCCCCCTTCCGAGGAGCCGTCGCCGCTGCCCGAAACCTCGGCGTTCGAAGATACGCTTTCGGACTACCGCGCCAGCCGCCTCACGACGGGACCGCAGATCCTCTCCCATCTGCGCCCCACGCTGCAGGCGCGCGGCGTACTGTCCGCGGAACAGCTGCGCGGCATGCGGAACGGGAGCATGGTGCGCACGGCCGGTCATGTGATCGTGCGGCAACGACCGATGTCAGCGAAGGGCTTCTGCTTCCTGACGCTGGAGGACGAGACCGGCATCTCCAATGCCGTCCTGACTCCTGCCGCCTTCCAGCGCTTCCGGGCGCCCCTCCATGGCTCCTCGATTGTAGAAATCCGAGGCCCGCTCCAGAGCGTTGAGGGCGTGATCCACGTGCGTGTGCGCGAGCTGCGTGCTCTGGCTGTGCGCGAGGTGCTGCCCCCTTCCCACGATTATCGCTAAGCGCAAGGCGCGATTGCGTCAATGCGTCGCGTCTGTGCCGGCATCCTTCTTCCCCTGGATCTCCCGCAAAAGAAAGACACCGGTCACGACGAAACCCGAACCGAAGAGGAAGCAGAGGAAGGCAAAGGTCCCGACGAGAAGCCACTTGCCGGTGCCGAGAAAGCGCTCGAGCTGGCTCGCCATAAGGACGAGCAGCAGCAGATACATCGCCAGTGCGGACGCCCATTCCAGGATCGAGCGCCGGCGCCCCGGCGCCTGGAAGGAGACGAGGAGCCATCCGATGGCCAAGGCGGCTCCGGCTCCGATCGCGATCGCGGAATAGACGCTCAGCTCCGTCTCCCTCGCCAAAGCGACGCTGCTCGGTAGCACGAGGGAGCCTGGCGCTCAATTCGCGCACCCCTGACCGGCGGCAGCCGATCCCGTATGCTCGGCCTCTCCGCCTTTCCCTCAAAGAGGAGTGCATGGCCGATCCGCTGCTTCGTACCCTTCGCTGCCGCAACGACCATCGGCCCGGAGTCCTCGGTCGCCTTGCCACGGCCCTCGGCGCGGTCGGGGCAAACATCGGGGACATCCGGACCATTCGCGTCGGGCGCGACCACATCGTACGAGACCTCGACATCCTGGTGGACGACGAGGCAGGCCTGCTCAAGACGCTCGATGTCGTGAACCAGCTCGAGGGGGTGGATCTCCTCGAGGTGATCGACGAGGTTCACGAGCTCCACATCGATGGCAAGCTCGAGGTGCGGGCCACACACCCCGTACGAACGCTCCACGACCTGCGTCGAGTCTACACGCCGGGAGTTGCGGAGGTGGTCGAAACGATCCGGCGCCGGCCCGAGGAGGCCTACGTCTACACCATTCGCGGAAAGACCGTCGCCATCGTGACCAACGGCACACGGGTCCTGGGCTTGGGCAACGTCGGCCCAGTGGCTGCGCTGCCCGTGATGGAGGGCAAGGCGGCCCTCTTGCATCAGTTTGTCGGCCTGTCCGCCTTTCCGCTCGTCATCGCAGCCCGTGACGCCGACACGATCGTGGGCACGGTCCAGCAGGTCGCCCAGGGCTTTGGGGCGATCCAGCTCGAGGACATCGAATCACCGGTGTGCTTCGAGGTCGAGAAGCGGCTCGTCGAAAGCCTCGAGATGCCAGTCCTGCACGACGACCAGCATGGAACCGCCGTGGCGGTGCTGGCCGCCGCGATGAACGCGACCGAGCGCGCGGGCGTGGATCTCGCGCACGCACAGGTGGGAGTGATCGGGCTGGGTGCGGCGGGGACGGCGATCGCCCGAATGCTGGGCGAGGTGAGCCTGCGCCCCCTTCTCGGCTTCGATCCCAACCCCCAGGCGCAGGAACGGCTCCGCGCCGTGGGGGGCCAACCCGTCTCTGAGCTTTCGGAGCTCATGGGGCGCTCCGACCTGGTCGTCGCAGCAACGGGACGTTCGAACCTGATTGCGCCGTCCATGATCCGAAGGGGCCAGGGCATCTTTGCGCTCACCAATCCGAATCCCGAAATCACGGTGGAGGACGCCCTCGGTGCGGGTGCCGCGTTCGCAGGCGATGGACGCTCGGTCAACAACCTGCTCGGCTTCCCGGGGATCCTGCGCGCGGCGGTCGACTGCCGCGCCCGGCGCATCGCGCCCTCGATGTACGTGGCCGCGGCCCGTGCCATCGCGGCCTATGCCCGCGAGGACGAACTCGTCCCCAGCCCGCTGCGGCCGGAGGTACACCGTGGCGTGGCACGCGCGGTGGCCGACGCGGCGGAAAAGGCGGGGGTCGCACGCGTGCACGTGCCCACAGACTATCAGCTCGACCTGCCGTTCCAGGCGCTGCGCGCCGGCGAGAAGCGCTAGCGCGCAGGCTCCCCCTGGATCTCCTTCAGGTGCTCCTTCACGCGCGAGGCCAGACGATCGGGGGTGAAGCCGTATTCGGCGGCCAGTGCGGCCAAAGGCGCCGACGCGCCGAAACGGTCGATGCCGTAGACGAGGCCCCGCCGGCCGAGCAGGGGCAGATAGCTCTGCGCGCGCGCTGCTTCGACCGCCACGACGGGCGTCCCATCGTCCGGCAGGAGCTCCCTGCGATACTCGAGCGGCTGCGCGAGAAAGAGCTCGAGACAGGGAACGGAAACCACCCGCGCGAGGATGCCGTCGGCCTGAAGCTTTCCCGCGGCGTCGCAGGCGAGCGCGACCTCCGACCCCGAGGCCAGGAGCACCACCGTGGGCTTCGTCGCCACCTCCAGCACGGTGTACCCCCCGCGCCACACATCGGAGAGCTGAAACTTGGCCGGTCGCTTGAGGGCGGGGAGCTTCTGGCGGGTGAGTGCCAGCAGCACGGGTCCCTGCGCCCGCTCGACCGCCCAGGCCCACGCAAGCGCCGTCTCCGTACCGTCGGCGGGTCGGAACACCGTCATGTGGGGAATCGCTCGCAACGCGTCCAGGTGTTCGATCGGCTGATGGGTCGGACCGTCTTCTCCGAGAAAGATCGAGTCGTGGGTGAGTGCGAAGATCGACGGCAGGCGCATCAGCGCAGCGAGCCGGAGCGACGGTCGCATGTAGTCGCTGAAGATCAGGAACGTGCTGCCAAACGCCAGGAAGGTTCCATCCAGATTAATTCCATTCGTGATGGCCGCCATGGCGTGCTCACGAATCCCGAAGTGGAGGTTCCGGCCGATGTACGGATCGACGCCGTCCGCGGCACCCGGACCGACGTCACCTCCGTCCTCGATCCGGGTGAGATTCGACTCGGCGAGGTCGGCGGAGCCCCCGACCACGAACGGCGCCGCCGCCGCGAGCTTCTGGATGACCGCCTGCGAATGCTGGCGGGTGGCTGCGTCCTTGTCCTTTAGCTCTGCAGCGAAAAGAGCCCCGAGATTGGGGGGCAACCTGCGCTCCCGAGCGGCATCCCACGCGGTGGCCAGGCTGGGATGCGCGGTTCGCCAGCGCGCGAACTCTGCATCCATTCTCTTGCGTTCCTCGCGCTTCGTCTGGATGCGTTCTGCAAAGTACGCCCGGACGTCGTCGGGCACGAGAAACTCAGGCTCGAGGGGCCAGCCCAGTGCTTGTTTGGTGAGGCGCGCTTCTTCCGGACCCAGCGGCGCACCATGCGCCTTCGAGGTTCCCGCCTTGTGGGGAGAACCGTAGCCGATCGTGGTGCGCAGGAGGACGAGCGAAGGTCGCTCCGGCTCCGCTCGCGCCCCGACGAGCGCGCTCCGCAGACCGTCGATGTCGAGGCCGTCGCAGCGCTGCACGTGCCAGCCCTGTGCTTCAAAGCGCTTCTGGACGTCCTCGCCGAACGAGAGCTTGGTCGAGCCATCGATCGTGATGTGATTGTCGTCGTAGAGGTAGATCAGGTTCCCAAGCTTCAAGTAGCCCGCGAGTGATGCGGCCTCTGCAGAGATCCCTTCCATGAGGTCACCGTCACTTGCGATTCCATAGATGAAATGCTGACCAGGCCCCTGTCCGTCGCGTGAGAAGCGCGACCGCGTCATACGCGCGGCGAGCGCCATCCCCACACTGTGGGCGAAGCCCTGCCCGAGCGGCCCCGTCGTGACCTCGACCCCCAAGGTGTGACCGAACTCAGGGTGCCCGGGAGTCCGCGAACCGAGCTGACGAAAGCGCATCAACTGGTCCATGGGAAGGTCGAAGCCAAAGAGATGAAGCAGCGAGTAGAGGAGCATTGAGGCGTGGCCCGCCGACAACACGAAGCGATCGCGCAACGGCCAGTGCGCGTCTGAGGGGTCGAAGCGCAGATGCCGGTCCCAGATCTCAAACGCCGGCCCGGCGAGCGCGAGTGGCGTCCCTGGATGCCCGGATTTCGCGCGCTCGACGGCGTCCACCGAGAGGAAGCGGATGGTGTTCTCGATCCGCGCACGGAGTGCACGAGGGGGGT
>Ga0187766_10001030_pt1 | contig 16159 bp, 13 predicted proteins | sample 0216_QUI02_MP05__4_FD_132971 | JGI IMG/M metagenome (GOLD analysis project Ga0187766, IMG submission 132971) | Tropical peat soil microbial communities from peatlands in Department of Meta, Colombia - 0216_QUI02_MP05_20_MG | ecosystem: Environmental > Terrestrial > Soil > Wetlands > Peat ... | reverse complement strand
TTCATCGAGGGCAGCGGCCTGCCCATCCGCATCTCGACCATCGAGCTGATCGAGATCGGAGCCGGCGGCGGCAGCATCGCCTCCGTCGACGAGATCGGCCTGCTGAAGGTCGGCCCGCGCAGCGCGGGCTCGCACCCCGGCCCGGCCTCCTACGGGCTCGGCGGGCGCGAGCCCACCGTCACCGACGCGGACTTCTTGCTGGGCTACCTCAACCCGGACTACTTCGCGGGCGGCGAGGTCGCGGTGGACGTGGCGGCGGCGCTCACCGCGGTCGAGGGCCTGGCCCGGCGGCTCGGGCTCGAGTCCACCAAGGTCGCGTGGGGCATCCACGACATCGTCAACGAGAACATGGCGGGCGCCGCGCGCGTGCACATCGCCGAGCGCGGGCGCGACCCGCGCGACTACGCGCTGCTCTGCACGGGCGGCGCCGGCCCCGTCCACGCCTACTCGGTGGCGCGCAAGCTCGGCATCGGCCGCGTGATCTGCCCGCCCTCGGCCGGCGTGGCCTCCGCGCTCGGGCTCCTGGTGGCGCCGGCGCGCGTGGACCGCGTGGCCACGGTGGGCATCCGGCTCGACCGCGACAGCCTGGACGTGCTCGAGCGCGCCTTCGTCCGCCTCGAGGAGGAAGCGCGGGCGGTGATGGCCGAGACCGGGCTCAAGCTCGAGTCGGCGAGCACGCGGCGGCTCGCCGACGGCCGTTTCCTCGGCCAGGGGTTCGATCTCGTGGTGCCGCTGCCTCCCGGTCCCTACCGCGACGGCGAGGCGGGCCGGGCCGCGCTGCGCGGCGCGTTCGAGGCCGCCTACCGCGAGAAGTTCGCGCTCACCCCGCCGGGCGTGCCGGTGGAGTTCATCAACATCCGGGTGGCGGTGCGCGCGCCGGTCTCCGGCAGCGACGTGGTGCTGGAGGGCCGACGTGGCGCCGGAGCCCGCGCGGCTCTCAAGGGGGAGCGACGCGCCTACTTCCCGGCGGAGGGATGGATCGAGACCGCGGTGTACGACCGCTACCGGCTCGGGACGGGCGACGAGCTGGCCGGGCCCGCGGTGGTGGAGGAGGAAGGCTCGACGCTCGTCATCGGGCCCGGCGCGACCGCGCGGGTCGCCCCGAGCGGCAACATCATCGTGACGCTTTCCTCATGACGCCCGCCGCGCGGGTCCCGCGCCGGTCTCGCGCCGGCGCCGCCAGCGCTCGACGACGAGCCCCAGCCCCACTCCGATCGTGACCGCGAGGACCCCCAGGCCGACCAGGTGCTGCTCCAGCATCGCCATGGAGTCAGCGTGCGCCGGGGGCCCTGAAGGAATACTGAAGCCTCACGTCGCGAGCGGGAAGCGCACGAGGATCGTGGTGCCGCCGCCCGTCGCGCTCGCCACCGCGATGCTTCCGCCCTGCGACTCCATCACGAGACGGCAGATGGCGAGCCCCAGCCCCACGCCCGGTGTGTCGCTGGCGCGCGCGTTGGAGCCTCGGTAGAAGCGCTCGAAGAGCCGCGGCGCCTCCTCCTCGGGCACGCCCGGCCCGTTGTCCGACACCGCGACCACCGCCGCTCCGTTCTCGACCGAGACGCCGACGCGTACGCGACCGCCGGTCGGCGAGAACTTGAGCGCGTTGTCGAGCACGTTGCTCACGACCAGGCTCGCCGCGGCGGGCGCCACGCTGACCAGGACGTCGTCCGGCGCGTCGATCGCCACGCTGATCTCGCGCGCGCGCCCGCCCGGGGCCAGGCGCGAGACGGTCTCGGCCAGGATCGGGGTGAGCGGGACGGGCTCGCGCGGCACCTCGGGCGACTCGCCCGCGTCCAGGCGCGCGAGGGTGAGCAGCGCCTCGGTCAGCCGCGACAGCCGCGCGACCTCGCTCAGGCAGGAGCGCAGCGCCTCCTCGTACTCGGGCCGCTCGCGCGGGCGGCGCAGCGTCACCTCGAGCTCGGCGCGGAGCCGGGAGAGCGGGGAGCGCAGCTCGTGAGAGGCGTCGGCGGTGAAGCGGCGCTGGGCCTCGAAGACCTGCTCCACGCGGCCCAGCATCTCGTTGAGCGTCTCGACCAGCCGGCTGATCTCGTCTCGCCCGCCCGGGTGCGGCAGCCGCTCCGCCAGCCCGATGGCCCCGATCATGCGCGCCCGGAGCACGATCTTGTCGATCGGCCGCAGGATGGACTGCGCCAGCAGCACTCCGGTGAGGACCACCGCGCCGAGGATCGCGAGCGACATCATGACGAACAGCCAGCGCGCCCAGCGCATCGCCACGTCGGTGTCGTCGAGCGAGCCGCCGACCTGGATCGCGTAGCGGCCGGTCCCGATGTCCAGCGGTATCGAGAAGAGGCGCAGCGGCTCGTCGCCGAAGTCCGAGACGGTCTCGAGCACCGGCTCGCCGGCCCGGAGGCGCGCCAGCAGCGCCCGGCGCGTGGGCAGGCGCGCGGTGCCGAGGTTCGCGCTGTGGGCCACCACGTGACCGTCGAGGTCCACGATCTGGATGAACTTGTCCAACCGCGGGAGCGACGGCGGCGCGGTGCCCGGCGTCATCTCGTGGATGCGCGGCGGCTGGCCGGGGTTGGAGAGGTTGGCGGCGGCCTCGGTCTGGGCCAGGTCGGCGAGCGACTGGTCGAACTGGTCCAGGACGATGCGCGAGAACGCCCAGTTGGCCCCGATCGTGGCGGCAGCCAGCAGCAGGCCGACCGCGACCAGGTGGATCACGAACGCGCGCGTCTTGAGCTTCAACGGCGGTCAGTCGGCGGCGGGGCCCACCAGATAGCCCCGTCCGCGGATGGTGTGGATGAGCGGCGCCCCGCCCCGGCCGTCGACCTTGCGCCGGAGGTGGCTCACGTGGACGTCCACCAGGTTGGTGAGCGAATCCTGCTCGGACTCCCAGACCCGCTCGCCGAGACGCGCGCGCGTCACCACCTCGCCCGCCTGGCGCATCAGCACCTCGAGGATCGCGTACTCCTTCGGGGTCAGGTTGATCGTGAGCCCCCGGCGCGTCACCCGATGACTCCGCGGGTCGAGCGTCAGGTCGGCCACCGAGAGCACGACCGGCCGCGTGATGTCCGAGCGGCGTAGCAGCGCGTGGATCCGGGCGAGCAGCTCGGTGAACCCGAACGGCTTGACCAGGTAGTCGTCGGCGCCGGTGTTGAGCCCCGCGACCCGGTCCTCGATGGTGTCCCGCGCGGTGAGCATCAGGATCGGGGTCGCGATCCCCCGGGCGCGCCACTCGCGACAGATCACGATCCCCTCCCGATCGGGCAGGAGCCAGTCCAGCACGATCGCGTCGTAGTCGGTCGAGGTGACCAGGTCGTCGCCCTCCTCGGCGGTGCCCGCCACGTCCACCACGAAGCGCTCCTCCTGCAGTCCCTTGGCCAGGACCCGGGCGGCCTTTCGGTCGTCCTCGACGATCAGGATCCGCATATCGGCAAGATCGGCATGTCGCTCGTTAGGTTACCGCCCCGGCCCCGGTCCGGCAAGAACGCCAGGCGGGGGCCATGCGTGCGAAAAGCCTTCACGATTCCTTCATGTGGGGGCCCGTAGAGTACCCGCATGCGGGGAGCGGTCGTCCTAGCGGGCGTGCTGTCGGCGCTGACCCTGGCGGGGCTACTCGCGAGTGGCTGCGACCGCGGCGAGACCGCGTCGGGGCCGCCGAAGGCCGCGGCCAGCACGCCGGCCAACGTGGTGGTGGTCCCGGCCGACTCGCCCCAGCTGCAGCAGATCCGAGTCGAGCCGGTCCGCGTGGCCGACGTGGCGAGCGAGGAGCTGGTCGCGCCGGCGCGCATCGTCGCCAATCCGAACCGCACCGCGCGCGTGCTGCCCCCGGTGCAGGGCCGCGTCACGAGCGTGCTCGTCCGCCTGGGGGACTCGGTCGAGCGAGGCCAGCCCCTGGTGGCCTTCGAGAGCCCGGACGCGGACGCGGCGGTCGCCGGGTTCCTGCAGGCCCAGGCCGCCGAGCGCCAGGCGCGCGTCACCTTGAAGAAGGCGGAGGTCGACCTGGCCCGCGTTGCCGATCTCTACCAGGTCAAGGCGGTGGCCCAGAAGGATCTGCAATCGGCCCAGACCGACGAGGCGCAGGCCCGGCTCGGGCTCGAGGGCGCGGAGGCGGCGCGGCTGCAGGCCGCACGCAAGCTCGAGCTGCTCGGGCTCACCGCCGACACGTTCCGCCAGGCCGCAGTGGTCCGCGCGCCGCTCTCCGGCAAGGTCCTCGAGGTCAACGTCGCCCCCGGCGAGTACCGCGGCGCCGCGGCCTCCCACGGCGACAGCGGCACCGCGCCGCTGCTCACGATCGCGGACCTCAGCACGGTCTGGGTCTCGGCCGAGGTGCCCGAGCCGTTCCTGCGGCTGGTCCACGTCGGGCAGCCGGTCACCATCACGCTGCTGTCCTTCCCGGACGAGGTGTTCACCGCGACCATCTCGCGCATCGGCGACGTGGTCGACCCGCAGACCCGCACGCTCCGTGTCACCGCGGATCTCCCGAACCCGGGCGGGCGCCTCCGGCCCGAGATGTTCGGCAGCCTCCGCCAGCAAGGGCCGCGGCGGCCGCTCCCGGTGGTGCCCGCCGCCGCGGTAGTGCTCGAGTACGGGCGCCCGGTGGTCTTCGTGGAGCGCGAGCCCGGCCGGTTCGAGCGACGGGAGATCCAGACCGGCGCCGCCGGCGACTCGAGCGCGACGGTGGCCCTCACCGCCGGGATCAACCCCGGCGATCGCGTCGTCGTCGACGGAGCCGTCCTGCTCAAGGGACGGTAGCGGCGGGGCGCGCCCGGGAGCCCCGCGAGCCCCCTCTCGATGGTCGCCCGGCTCGTCCGCTTCGCGATCGCGCGGCCGCTCGTGATCTTGATCGCCGCGCTGGTGCTGGCGGGGGCCGGCGCGTCGGCCTTCCGGCAGCTGCGCATCGAGGCCTACCCCGACCTCACCGACCCCACCGTGGTGGTGGTCACCCTCTATCCTGGCTTCGCGGCCGAGGAGGTCGAGCAGCAGGTCACGGTGCCGATCGAGCGCGCGCTCAACAGCACGCCCTACGTCATCTCGCGCCGGTCGCGCACGATCTTCGGGCTCTCGGTCGTCGAGCTGACCTTCGACGACACCACCAACGACTTCCTCGCGCGCCAGCTGGTGCTGGAGCGGCTGCAGGGCGCGCAGCTGCCCGACGGTGTCACCCCCACGCTCGGCCCGCTGTCGGGTGGAGTGAGCGAGTTCTACCGGTACGTGGTCGTCGGGGAGGGGACCGACGCCATGACGCGCCGGGAGATCCAGGACTGGGTCATCGGCCCGCGGCTCCTCCAGGTGCCCGGCGTCGCGGACGTCGCCACCTTCGGCGGCCAGGTGCGCCAGTACGAGGTGGCCGTCGATCCCAAGGCGCTCGATCGCTACCGCCTGAGCATCCGCCAGATCGCCGACGCGGTGAAGAACAACAATCGCAACGCGGGCGGCGCGCTCTTGCGGATGGGGCAGCAGGCGCTGCCCATCCGCGGCTCCGGGCTGGTGCAGACCCCGACCGATCTCGAGAACATCGTGCTGGACGCGCCGCGGGGGGTCCCGATCCGGATCCGCGACATCGGCCGGGTGCGGATGGGCGCGCTGCCCCAGACCGGCATCTTCGCGCTCGACGACGATTCGGCCGGCCCGGGCGGCGTCGAGGGCATCGTGCTCATGCGGCGCGGGGAGAACCCGAGCGAGGTGCTCCCCCGGGTGCGCGCCGCGGTGGACGAGCTGAACGACGGGCGCCTGCCCCACGGGGTTCGCGTCGTGGCGATCCACGACCGGTCGGACCTGGTGGCGAACACGCTGCACACGGTGTCGCACGTGCTGACCGCCGGCTTCGTGATCGTGGTGACCGTGCTGCTCCTGTTCCTGCTGAGCGTCCGGGCCGCGCTGCTCACCGCGCTGGTCATTCCCCTGTCGCTGCTCTTCGCCCTGGTGTGCATGTATCTGAGCGGGGTGTCGCTGAGCCTGCTCAGCATCGGCGCGCTGGACTTCGGCATCATCGTGGACGGCACCATCGTCATGGTGGAGCGCATCATCCGCGCGCTCGAGGCGGAGCGCGAGGGCGACGGCGGCGACGCGCGCGCGGCCATCGCGGGTGCGGCGGTGGAGGCGCAGCGCCCCATCCTCTTCTCCCTCCTCGTGATCATCGCGGCCTACATCCCGCTGCTCACGCTGCAGCGGGTGGAGCGCCGCCTCTTCATGCCGATGGCGCTCACCGTCTGCTACGCGCTGGTCGGTTCGCTGCTGCTGAGCCTGACCCTGATCCCGGCGCTCGCGACCTATCTCTTCCGCGGCCGCCCACGGATCCGGCGCCACCGGGTCCTCGAGCGCCTGAACGACTGGTACGGTCGGGCCATCCGGCGGCTGGTGGACCGGCCGGGCTGGGTGGTGACGGTGGCGGCCGTCGCGGTGGCCGGCGCGTTCTACGTGGGCAGCGGGCTCGGGACCGAGTTCCTCCCGCAGCTCGACGAGGGCGTGATCTGGATCCGCGCCAACCTCCCCTCGGGGATCTCACTCGAGAAGTCGGCCGACGTCGCGCGGGAGATCCGGCGCCTGATTCGGCAGTCGCCCGAGGTGCGACGCGTCGCCTCGCAGACCGGCCGCAACGACTCCGGCACCGATCCGTTCGGGCCCAATCGCAACGAGCTGCTGGTGGACCTGGACCCCTACGGCACCTGGCGGGCCGGGCGCACCAAGGCCGCGCTCGTGGACGAGCTGGCGCGGCGGCTCAGCGCCGCCGTGCCCGGCGCCGCGTTCAACTTCACCCAGCCGATCATCGACACCGCCACCGAGATCGTCACCGGCTCCTCCGCGGATCTGGCCGTGATCATCAGCGGCCCGGACCTGCGCGAGCTGCGGCGCCTGGGCGCGCAGACCCTCGACCTGCTCGCGCCGATGCGAGGCGCGGCCGACACCTCGATCGAGCAGGAGGCCGACCAGCCCCAGCTGCGGATCGCGATCGATCGGCTCCGGGTCGCGCGCTACGGCATCAACGTGGGCGACGTGCAGGACGTGATCGACCTGGCCCTCGGCGGCGCGCCGATCGGCGGGGTCTTCGAGGGCGACCGGCGGTTCGACATCGTGGCCCGCTTCACCCCCGAGTCGCGCGGCAGCCCGGGGGCCATCGCCGAGCTCCTGATCCCGACCCGCGACGGGGCCCGGGTCCCGCTGCTGCAGCTCGCGGACATCCGCACCTCTGACGGGGCCACCATCATCGCCCGGCGCGAGAACCGCCGGTCCGTCACGGTGCGCACCAACATCCGGGGGCGCGACCAGGGCGGGTTCGTCGCCGAGGCGCAGGCCCGGTTCGCGCGCTCGATCGCGCTGCCGCCGGGCTACGCGATCGACTGGGGGGGCCAGTTCGAGAACTTCGCGCGTGCCAGGGGGCGGCTCGGCGTGATCATGCCGATCACGCTCGCGGTGATCTTCGTGCTGCTCTTCGTCACCTTCGGCACCGCCCTCGACGCCGGGCTCGTCCTGGTGACGGTACCGTTCTCGGTGGCCGGCGGGGTGGTCGCGCTCTGGCTCCGGGGCATGAACCTCAATGTCTCGGCCGCGGTAGGCTTCATCTCGCTCTTCGGCGTGGCGGTCATGAGCGGCGTACTCTGCATCTCCGACGTCAACCGCCGGCGCGAGCGGCCCGGGGCGACGCTGCGCGAGGCGGTGACCGCGGGCGCACGGGCCCAGCTCCGCCCGATCCTGCTCGTGATCGTGGTGGCCACGCTCGGGATGGTGCCGGCGATGGTGGCGCACGGCATCGGGTCGGACATCCAGCGGCCGCTCGCCACCGTGGTGGTGGGCGGCCTCCTCTCCACGCTGATCCTGACCCCGCTCGCGCTCCCCGCGGTCTACCTGCTCGCCGAGCGACTGCGACCGGGCTCCCGCCGCGCGTCCTGATGTGTGACAATACGGCCCCGATGAGCCAGGGCCGGTTCGACGCGATCAGCCTCGAGGTGCTGTGGACCCGCATCATCTCGGTGGTCGACGAGGCGGCGAAGGCCATCGTGCGCACCTCGTTCTCCACGCTCTCCAACGAGGCGAACGACTTCGCGTGCGTGCTCACCGACGCGCGCGGCCACGCGCTGGCCCAGAACTCGGGCAGCATCCCGTCCTTCATCGGCACGCTGCCCGCGACCGTCCGCCACTTCCTGCGCGAGCTGGGTCCGGAGCGGATGCGGCCGGGCGACGTGCTGATCACCAACGACCCCTGGCAGGGGACCGGGCACATGAGCGACGTCTCGCTCGTGAAGCCGATCTTCATCTTGAAGGAGGACCGTCAACCGCGATTGGTCGCCTTCTCGGCGACCACGTCCCACATGCCGGACATCGGCGGCCGCATCCGGGCCATCGAGGCGCGCGAGCTGTTCGAGGAGGGCTTTCATATCCCGCTGACCCATCTCATCCGGGACGGTCGCGCCGACGAGAGCCTGCTGCGGCTGCTGCGCGCGAACGTGCGCACGCCCGACCAGACCGTGGGCGACATCTGGGCCCAGGTGAGCGCCAACGAGCTGATGGAGAACCGGGTGCGGCGGCTGGTGGACGAGTACCGCCTCGAGTCGCTCGAGGAGCTGGGCGACGAGCTGTTCGGCCGCTCCGAGCGGGCGATGCGCGAGGCGATCCGGGCGGTGCCCGACGGCACGTACCGCTACGCGATCGACACCGACGGCTTCGAGGCGCCTTATCGCTTCCGCATCGCGCTCACGGTGGCCGGCGACCGCATCGTCGCCGACTACGCCGGCACCTCACCAGCCCAGCCCCGCGCGATCAACTGCGTGATGGCCTACACCTACGCGATGACCGCGTACGCGGTCCGCTGCGCGCTCCTGCCCGGGCTGCCCAACAACGAGGGCATGTACCGTCCGGTCTCCGTGGAGGCGCCCGAGGGCTGCCTGCTCAACCCGAAGTTCCCCGCCGCGGTGGTGAGCCGCGCCCAGACCGGCCACTACGTCCCGATCCTAGTCCTGGGCGCGCTGCACCAGGTGATCCCGGACAAGGTCGCGGCCGCCGCCGGCTCGCCGCTCTGGGCGGTGGCCCAGTCGGGCGTACGCGACGATGGCCGGCCCTACACCACCGTGCTGTTCTTCAACGGCGGCATGGGCGCGACCGCGGGCAAGGACGGCGAGCACGTGCTCTCGTGGCCCAGCAACATCTCGAGCACCCCGGTGGAGGTGGCCGAGCGCAACAGCCCGCTCTTCTTCCACCACAAACGCATGCGGCCGGGCTCGGGCGGGCCGGGGCGCTTCCGCGGCGGGCTCGGGCAGGACATCCTGATCGAGAGCGAGTCGAAGCGGCCGATCGTCATGAGCTTCATGGCCGAGCGTACGCGCTTCCCCGCGCCCGGCCTGGCCGGTGGCGGCCCGGGCGGGCTCGGAGACGTGCGCATCAACGGCAAGAAGGTCGACCATCGGCGCCAGCACGTGCTGGAGCGCGGCGACCGGGTGCTGGTGAGCACCCCGGGCGGCGGCGGCTACGGGCCGGCCGGCAAGCGCCCACGCGAGCTGCGGGACCGTGATCACGAGCGCGGCTACACCGGGCGCGGGTCGCGCTGAGCGCGACCGGCCGTTGTGAAAGGAGCCGGCATGCGTGGAGCAGCCGTGACCCTCGGTCTCTCGAGCTTCGCCCTCGCGATGTTCCCCCAGTTCAGGCCGTTCTTCTTCTTCGATCCGACGCGCCCGATGGAGACCATGGACGCGGCGGCCCCCGCCATCGCCTCCGGCCCGTGGCAGTTCGCGCACTACCTGGCCCTGATCGGCTTCGTGCTGCTACTCGGCGTGCTGCCGGCGCTGCACGCGCGGCTCGCCGCCGCGGGGGTCGAGGCCCGCTCGCGCCGGGCGACGCGGCTCTGCACTCTCGGGGTGGCCCTGATCCTGCCGACGCTCGGGGTGGAGCTCTACGCGATGCCCGCGATCGGACGGATCTACCTGGCCGGCACCGTGTCGATCGCGCCGGCGGTGAGCATGATCTACATCGGCAGCGCCACGATGGTCATGCTGCTGGGGCTGGTCCTGCTCGCGATCGGGGCCATCGTGCTGGCCGTCGCCATCGTCGGGAGCCGCGCGCTCCCGAGGTGGGCGGCCGTCGTGTACGCGATCGGGCTCGCCGCGTGGTGCCCGCTCCTGCCCCCGATCGCCCGGGTCGTCGACGGGCTCCTGATCGGCATCGGCGGGATCGCGCTCGCCTGGTCGCTGGGACGCCGTCCGTCACCTCCTGATGCACCGGGCGTCGACCCGCACACGTCGGGTTCCCAGCCGGTCGCACCTCAGCCGTGAGCTGAGAGGACGATCAGGAGAGGACGATCGAGGGGTCGGCCAGGTAGTCGTCGAAGCGCCGGCCGGTGAGTTGCTCGAACGCCTGGACGTAGCGCCGTCGGGTGCCCTCCACCACGTCCGGGGGCAGCTCCGGGCCCGGGTAGGTCTTGCCCCAGCCGATCTTCTCGCAGAAGTCGCGCACGTACTGCTTGTCGTAGGAGGGCTGCGGCCCGCCCGGCGCGTACTGGTCGGCGGGCCAGAAGCGGGAGGAGTCCGGCGTCAGCGCCTCGTCGCCCAGCACGAGCCGGCCGTCGCGATCGGCCCCGAACTCGAACTTGGTGTCGGCGATGATGATGCCCCGCTCGAGCGCGTAGGCGGCCGCGAAGCGATAGAGGGCGAGCGAGCAGCGCTCCGCCTCCGCGAAGCGCTGGGCGCCGACGATGCGCGCGGCCTCCTCGCGGGAGATGTTCTCGTCGTGGCCCGACTGGGCCTTGGTCGCGGGCGTGAAGATCGGCTCGGGCAGGCGGTCGGACTCGCGGAGGCCCGCGGGGAGCCGGTGCCCGCACACCAGCCCGGTGCTCCGGTAGTCCTTCCAGCCGGAGCCGGCCAGGTAACCGCGCACCACGCACTCGATCGGCAGCATCTCGAGCCGGCGGCACTCGGTGGAGCGGCCGTCGGCGCGGACCGCGAGCAGGTGGTTCGGACAGATGGCCCGCGTGCGCGCGAACCAGAACGCGGCCAGGCCGGTCAGCACCCGGCCCTTGTCGGGAATCGCGGTCGGCAGCACCACGTCGAAGGTGGAGATCCGATCCGAGGCCACGAGCAAGAGCCGCGCGTCGTCGAGCGCGTACAGCTCGCGAACCTTGCCGCTGCCCACGTGTACCGCGTCCGCCATGGATGAGCGCCTCCTTTTTCGCCGCACTCTAGCACAGTGCGATACTGAGGGCATGAGCGGAGCGCGATCGGCGCATCGGGTGGTCCTCGTTCCCGGCGATGGGATCGGCCCCGAGGTCACCGCAGCGGTGCGCCGCATCGTCGCGGCGGCCGCCGCGCCGCTGGAGTGGATCGAGTGCGTGGCCGGGCACGCCGCGCTCGAGCGCGGCCAGGACGTGCTGCCGCGCGAGACCCTCGAGGCCATCGAGCGCCACCAGGTCGCGCTCAAGGGGCCGTGCACGACGCCGATCGGCGAGGGCTTCGGCTCGATCAACGTGCGCCTGCGCAAGGAGCTGGACCTCTACGCGGCGGTCCGGCCGGTGCGCAACCTGGACGGAGTGCCGAGCCGGTACCGGGACGTCGACGTGGTCATCGTCCGCGAGAACACCGAGGGCCTCTACTCGGGCATCGAGGCGACGCTGGCCCCGGGCGTGGTGACGACCACCAAGGTGGCCACCGAGGCGGCGTGCACCCGCATCGCGCGCTGGGCCTTCAGCTACGCGCAGCACCGCGGTCGGAAGAAGGTCACGGTCTTCCACAAGGCCAACATCATGAAGCTGACCGACGGGATGTTCATTCGCTGCGCCCGCCGCGTGCACGAGGCCGAGTTCGCGCCGATCGGCTACCAGGAGATGATCATCGACGCCGGGTGCATGGGGCTCGTGCAGGACCCGACCCGCTTCGACGTGCTGCTGCTGGAGAACCTCTACGGCGACGTGCTGAGCGACCTCTGCGCCGGGCTGGTCGGCGGTCTCGGGGTGGTGCCGGGGGCCAACATCGGCGACCGCTGCGCGGTCTTCGAGGCGGTCCACGGCTCGGCGCCCGACATCGCGGGCCGCGACCTGGCCAACCCGCTCGCGCTGCTGATGTCCGCGGTCATGCTCCTCAACCACCTGGCCGAGACCCGCGACGACGAGCGCTGCGCGGGGGCGGCCCAGCGCATCAAGGACGGCTACAACCACGCGCTCGCCGAGGGATGCAGGACTCGCGACCTGGGCGGCGGGCTGGGCACCAGGCAGTTCGCGGAGGCGGTGGTCGAGCGCCTCCCAGCCTGAGCGCGCCCCCATCGCGCGTCCGCGCTCCCAGTTGACCGATAGATAGATATTACTATATATATAGAGCTGCATGGCGACGACGGGGCCGCTCCAGGTCTTCAAGGCGGAGTTCTTCAAGGCCTTGGCCCACCCGATCCGCATCCGCATCCTCGAGATCCTGGTGCAGGGCGGGCGGAGCGTGCACGAGCTACAGCAGGCTCTCGGTGTCGACCAGCCCATCGTCTCCCAGCAGCTCGCGGTGCTGCGGACCAAGAACATCGTCGAGGGCCGTAAGGCGGGTACCGTCGTCCGCTACACCGTCCGCGATCCCGCCCTGCAGGAGCTGCTGACCGTCACCCGCCGGATCTTCGACAATCACCTGATCGGCACCCAGGCAATGCTGCGCGAGCTACGCCGAGAGTCCCGCCGCCGCTGACGTGCGCCTCTTCTCCAAGATCCTCCAGGTCGGTCTGGCCACCGAGCCGCTGCCCACCGGCGGGGACGAGGTGGTGCGCCTGCTCCACGAGGTCGACGCGCGGGCCCGCCGGCTCTTCGGCCACGCGCTGGCGATCCGCGAGGTGGACGCCGGCTCGTGCAACGGCTGCGAGCTCGAGATCACCGGCCTCACGAGCCCGGTTTACGACAGCGAGCGGTTCGGCGTGCATTTCGTGGCCTCGCCGCGCCACGCCGATCTGCTCCTGGTGACCGGTCCGGTGACGCGCAACATGGCGGTACCCCTCGTGAAGACCTACGAGGCAACGCCCGCGCCCAAGATAGTGGTCGCGGTGGGGGACTGCGCCCGCACGTGCGGGGTGTTCAAGGGCAGCTACGCGGTGGCGGGCAGCGTTGATCGATTCGTCCCGGTCGATGCCTTCGTGGACGGCTGCCCACCGGAGCCCGGCGCCATCCTCCGTGGCATCCTGGCCGCGATCGGCCGCCGGTAGGCGCCGTTGCTGAGCCTCTTCGCCCTCATGATTGCCGGCTACACCCTCGGGGTGGTGGCGGCCGTCCTGATGCCGCAGGGTCGCGCTGGGCGCAGCCTGGTGGCAACGGGCGCGGTGCTGGGCGGGGGAGCCGGCCTCGCCCTTGGGCTCCAGGTGCTCCTGACCGGGGTGCCCTTCGGGCTCGAGGCGCCCGCCGTGCTGTCGATCGCGGACGGGCTCGTGTTCCGGATCGACCGCCTGGGCGCGCTCTTCCTCGGCCTCGTCGGCCTCCTCGCCGTTCCGTGCGGCCTCTATGGTGCGGCCTACTCCGAGGTCTACGAGGGTCGTGCCTCGCTGCGCCTCCTCGGGGCCATGCTCAACCTGTTCCTGCTCACGATGAGCCTGGTGCCGTGCGCGGGCAACGTGCTCACCTTCCTGCTCATGTGGGAAGGCATGTCGCTGACCTCGTACTTCCTGGTGCTGACCGAGACGGACGAGCCAGAGACGGTCCTGGCCGGGGGGTGGTACCTGGCCATGACGCACGCTGGGCTGGCGCTCGCCCTGGCGGCCTTCCTGCTCCTGGCCACCGGGGCCGCGAGCACCGCCTTCGGCGACTTGCGCGCGGCGGCGTCCGCGCTCTCGCCGGCGGCCCGGAACGCGGTATTCCTCCTCGCACTCCTCGGCTTCGGCTCCAAGGCCGGCATCATCCCCCTGCACGTGTGGCTGCCGCGGGCGCATCCCGCGGCGCCGAGCCACGTCTCCGCGCTGATGTCGGGCGTGATGATCAAGCTTGGAATCTACGGGCTCCTGCGCATCGGGCTCGATCTGCTCGGGGGCGGCCCGGCCTGGTGGGGCGCGCTGCTGATCGGCCTCGGCGTCCTCTCGGCGGTGATCGGCGTGCTCTACGCCCTCATGGAGCACGACCTCAAGCGGCTTCTGGCCTATCACTCGGTGGAAAACATCGGAATCATCTTCATCGGGCTCGGCGCCGGTCTCATGTTCCAGAGCTTTCGGCTGCCGGCACTGGCCGCCCTCGGGATCGTGGCCGCGCTGTATCACACGATCAACCACGCCTGCTTCAAGGGTCTGCTGTTCCTCGGGGCCGGCTCGGTGGTGCACGCCCTGGACACCCGCAACATGGAGGAGATGGGCGGGCTGATCAAGCGGATGCCACGCACTGCCCTCTTCTTCCTGGTCGGTGCCTGCGCCATCTCGGCGCTGCCCCCGCTCAACGGGTTCGCCTCCGAGTGGCTGGTGTTCCAGGCCCTGCTCGGCGGCTCGGCCATCCCGCAACCCGAGGTCGCGGTCGTCATGCCCATCGCGGTGGCCATGCTCGCCCTCGCCAGCGGCCTCGCCGCCGCGTGCTTCGTCAAGGCGTTCGGGATCACGTTCCTGGCCATCCCGCGCTCGGCCCGCGCCGAGCAGGCGCACGAGGCCCCGCCCTCCATGCAGATCGGTATGGCGATGCTGGCGGTGGTGTGCGTGGCGCTCGGGCTGCTGCCATTCGCGGTCGTTCCCGTTCTCGGCTCGACGCTCGCCGGGCTCGGCGGGCTGAGCCCCGCCGCGATCGAGCTCTCGTGGTGGCAGCCGCTCCAGGTAGCGGGCGCGTCCGGACAGATGTCGCCGCCACTGCTCGCGCTCGGGCTGGTCGTGCTCCTGGTCCTGGTGCCCCTCGGGCTTCGGCTGCTGGGCGCCGAGCGGCACTGGCGTGTGGCGGATACCTGGGGCTGCGGCCGCATCGGCCAGACGCCGCGGATGGAGTACACCGCGACCGCGTTCGCAGAGCCGCTGCGGCGCGTCTTCGCCGAGCTGTACCGGCCGACCCGCGACCTGTCCATCGACTTCCACCCGGCCTCGAAGTACTTCGTGCAGTCGATCGCGTACCGGAGCGAGATCCACCCCTGGATCGAGCGGATCCTCTACGACTGGCCACTCCGCGGGCTTCGCCGCGCCGCGATCCGGGTGCGCCTGCTCCAGGGTGGCTCCCTCCACCTCTACCTCTTCTACCTCGCGCTGGCCTTCCTCGTGTTGCTGACCATGGCCCGGTGGTGGCGATGATCGGCTACGCGCTGGGCGTCGGGCAGGCCGTGCTGGCGCTGCTGCTGGCCCCCGCCCTCGTCGGTCTGATCCGCTGGCTGAAGGCCCGGCTGCAGAACCGGAGAGGTGCGCCGGCCTGGCAGCCGTACTGGGAGCTCGCCAAGCTCTTCCGGAAGGAGGTCGTGGTCTCGAGCAACGCCTCGTGGATCTTCCGGGCGACACCCTTCATCGTCTTCACCAGCACGGTGGCGGTCGCGCTCCTGGTGCCGATCCTCGCAGTGCCACTGGCCTTCGACGGGGTCGGGGATCTGCTGGTGGTCGTCTACCTGCTCCTGCTCGGGACCTTCTTCCTCTCGCTGGCCGGGCTCGATCCCGGCTCCGCGTTCGGCGGCATGGGGGCGAGCCGCGAGATGACGGTCGCCGCCCTCGCCGAGCCCACGGTGGCGCTGGCCATCTTTGCGCTGGCCCTGAGCGCGGGCTCGACCAACCTGGGCCAGATCGTGGCGCGGACCATGAGCGCCCCGGCGGCGGCGGTCAGCCCCGGGTATCTCCTGGCCTTCCTCGCCCTCTTCATCGTGACCCTGGCCGAGACCGGACGCCTGCCGGTTGACAACCCGGCCACGCACCTCGAGCTGACCATGATCCACGAGGCGATGGTGCTCGAGTACTCGGGGCGCTACCTGGCGCTGATCGAGTGGGCCGCCGGCCTCAAGCTGCTGATCTTCTTCTCGCTGCTCGGCAACCTGTTCGTGCCCTGGGGGGTCTCGGCGACCCTGACCGCGGGCGGCCTCGCCGTCGCCGTCGCGAGCCTGCTCGCCAAGCTCGTCGTCCTGGCCGCGGTGGTCGCGGTGCTCGAAACGCGCATCGCGAAGCTCCGCCTATTCCGGGTGCCCGAGCTCCTGAGCGTCTCCTTCGTGCTGGCCCTGCTCGCGGTCACCTCCTCGTTTCTGCTGAGGTAGACCATGGACGCCGTCTTCTCTCAGCTCTGCGTGCTCGGGTCCAGCCTGGTGCTGATCTTCGGTCTCATCCT
>Ga0187766_10001029_pt1 | contig 16161 bp, 14 predicted proteins | sample 0216_QUI02_MP05__4_FD_132971 | JGI IMG/M metagenome (GOLD analysis project Ga0187766, IMG submission 132971) | Tropical peat soil microbial communities from peatlands in Department of Meta, Colombia - 0216_QUI02_MP05_20_MG | ecosystem: Environmental > Terrestrial > Soil > Wetlands > Peat ... | reverse complement strand
TCGCGATCGGCCCGGTGCTGCAGGGCCTGAACAAGCCGGTGAACGACCTGTCCCGTGGCGCGCTGGTCGAAGACATCGTCAACACCGTCGCCATCACCGCAATCCAGGCGCAGGGGATCTGATGACCACTGACAGGCGTCTTGTGCTGGTGATCAACGCCGGCTCGTCGTCGCTGAAATACTAACTGGTCGACCCGGATTCGGGCACCTCATTGGCGGTCGGCATCGTCGAGCAGATCGGCGAACAGTCGTCGTCGGCTCATGTGGATGCCGGCAAGCATCATGTGGAATGCGACGACCGGGTCGCCGACCACGACGCGGCGCTGCGCTTGGCATTCGACCTGCTGGCCGAGGCCGGCATCGAACCGGAGACCAGCGGCCTGGTGGCGGTCGGGGCATCGGGTGGTGCACGGCGGCAACGACTTCTACCGGCCAACTGTCATCGACGACGCGCTGATCGCCAAGCTGAAGGAGCTGTCGCCACTGGCCCCGTTGCACAACCCGCCGAACGTGGTGGGAATCGAGGTGGCGCGCAAGCTGCTGCCCAACACTCCGCACGTCGGAGTGTTCGACACCGCGTTCTTTCACGACCTGCCCGCTGCGGCGGCGACCTACGCCATCGATCGCGGGCTTGCCGAGAAGTGGCAGATCCGGCGCTACGGATTCCACGGCACCTCGCACCAGTACGTCAGCGAGCAGGCCGCCGCGTTCCTGGGCAGGCCGCTGGACAGCGTGAACCAGATTGTGCTGCATCTGGGTAACGACGCCTCGGCGTCGGCGGTCGCCAACGGCCGGGCCGTCGAGACGTCGATGGGCTTGACCCCGATGGAGGGTCTGGTGATGGGCACCCGCAGCGGTGATGTCGACCCCGGCATCATCAGCTACCTCTGTCGCGAGGCGAAGATGAGCGTCGAGGACATCGAGTCGATGCTCAACCATCGCTCAGGGCTGTTCGGCCTGGCCGGTGAACTCGACTTCCGCCGACTGGGTGAAATGATCGAATCCGGTGACGGCTCAGCGAAATTGGCTTACGACGTGTTCATTCACCGGCTACCTAAGTACATCGGAGCGTACCTGGCGGTGCTGGGACACACCGACGTGGTGAGCTTCACCGCCGGGATGGGGTCGCTTGGCATCGAGCTTGATGAGAGCCGCAACGCCAGCCCGGCCACCGACGCGCGGCGGATTTCCGCGGACGACTCGCGGATTACCGTGCTGGTGATCCCGACCGACGAAGAACTGGCCATCGCCCGGGACTGCGTGCGGGTGGTCTAGTCCAAAAAGCCCACGCTGCGCCGGCCGGTCCCGACCGACGGTGTGGGATCGGTGCCGATGGTGTGCGCCAGCAGGTCGTAGTAGACGTCGCGAAAGTCCATGGTGGGTTTGAGGTCTCCGTTGTCGAGGTCGGTGAGGCTGGGTTCCTCGCCGTAGAACCCGCCCTTGACGGCTGTCCCGGCGACGAACACCGGACCGGCGGTGCCGTGGTCGGTGCCCTGGGACGCGTTGGCCGCCACCCGGCGCCCGAACTCCGAATACGCCAGCACGACGACGTTCTTGCCGTAGCGGTCGGCGGCCATGTCCCGCAGGAACCCGGTCACGGCTTCGTCGAAGGTCTGCAGCAGACGCTGCTGGGTTTCACGTTCGTCGGCGTGGGTGTCGAAACCGCCGAGTTGCACCATGTAGACGCGGGTCGGTACCCCTGTCCGCACCGCCTTGGCCACCATGGCGAGCTGCGCGGCCAGCGGGTTGTGGTCCTTTTCAGATGCTTTGACCGGCGCGAAGGTGCTGTCGGTGGTGCGGGCGGCGCGATAGGCCGCGCATACCGCCGACATGGCCGGGGTGTCATTCGGATCGTCAGCGCCCAGCGCGTCCATCGTCGCGGCGAATCGCTCCTCTGATTCCGGCGTCGCGGACGCTGAAAGAGCTGCCGCCGTGCACTTTTCGCCGACCGCGAGTGGGGGCAGCACGGCGCCGATGTTGACCGCGCGCAGCGGGTCGTCGCCGGTGGCGTCCAGCCAGCGGCCGATCCAGCCGGTCGAGACGGGTTCGGCCGGCGACGCGGTCTGCCAGATGTCCATGGACCGGAAGTGGCTGTGATCGGGCTGGGGATAGCTGACGCCGCGCACGATGGCCAATTTCCGCTCGGCCCACAATTGGGCCATGCCTTTGAGAGCTGGACTGAGCCCACACTGTTCGTTCAGGTGCAGTACATCGCTTGGGGCATAGGCAAGTTCGGGTCGAGCGTCGTGATAGGCGTTGTCGGCGTAGGGAATCACAGTGTTGATGCCGTCGTTGCCGCCGTAGAGTGTGACGATTACCAGGATGCCGCTGCCCTCGGTGAGCGGGCGGTCTTGTGCGGCGCGCTGCAGGTCGGGCCAGCTGACCGCCACCGCCCCGGACAGCAGGCCCAGCGCGCCCACGCCGGCGCTGGCGATCAGGAACTTGCGGCGGTTGACCTCAGACATCGGCAATCTCGCTAAGACGTGAGGTTTTCCCGTGTGTTGAGGGCGGCGGCGGCCAACTGCGCCGGCTTGCGCACCAACGGCTGCAGCGCGTCAGCGCTGCGGTCCGACCACGCTCCGACGCCGATCAGATAGCCGACGGCGTCGATACGGTCGCCGGCGGCGGCGTCCTCGATGGCCGACAGGTCACCGGCGCGCGCCAGGTTGGTCGCGGCCCGCAGCCGCACACCGGCGCTGGCGGTGGACAGCCACACCTGGCCGCGCGGCCAGCCGCCGACGTCCGGCGGATAGAACGGCCGCTGCCCCAGCGCTTTCAGCGTGGCGTCGACCATCCTGACCCGTGCGGGGGCGTCGACGGGGACCCGCAGTGTGCGGATCACCCCGACCAGCCATTCGACCGGGGTGTTGACGACGGCGGCCCGACTGCCGGTGAACTCGTCGTCGGTGAGGATCGCCCGGGTGAGGGCCCGCAGGTCGCGGCCGGGCCCGTAGGCGGTGACGATGCGGTCGAGTGCCTGCGATGACGGCGGGTCGTCCGACGCCAGCTGCTGCCAGAGGCGTCCCGCGACGTACTCCGACGACTTGGGCTGGGCCAGCACGGTGTCGCATAAACCCGCCGCGTCGAAATCGCGGGTGACACCGAACAGCGTCTTATCCGTGTAGTCATGGCGTGGCCGGACCGTGGAGGTCTGCCCGCCTGCCTTGATGACCCATCCGGTCAGCGCGCGCGCGCCGGCCCGCACATCGGCTTCGGTGTAGCCGTTGCCGTGTCCGAGGGCGAACAGTTCCATGAATTCGCGGGCCAGGTTCTCGTTGGCGGCCTTGGCGGTGTTGGTCTGTCCGTCCAGCCAGCGCAGCATCGCGGCGTCGGTCAGCATCGCGAAGGCCAGCGTGCGGAAATCGCCCAGGGCAAGGGTGCGTAGCTTCTGGTTCTGTGCGGCCATGTACGCCGCGATCCGGACCTTCTGGGCCGAAGTGGCAAAGTGGTTGTGCCACAACAGCGTCAACTTCTCGTGGATCGGCTGCTGGACGGCCACCATGCGGCGCAGCCACCACCCCGAGAGCTGCGACATCTGCTCGGACAGTTGCCGGTTGTACTGACGCCGGGCCTCCGTGCTCGCTCCCTTCCCGGGGGGATGTGGCGGCGTCGAGGTCGGCATCGGGGTCGCGGCCGCGCCGGGGTCGGCGTCGGCGTTCGAGCCGAGCAGGGCGTCGACGTAGGTCGGCCAGTCTTGCGCAACCACCGTGTCGACCTGTGGGCCAGTCACTCCGAACCCGCCTCGGCGCAGGACGCGGGCCGTAGTGATCCACCGCGCGGACTGTCCGGCCATGCCTTAACTGTGAAGTGCGGAGCTGAGAATTTGCTGAATCTGGGGCGGCGCGCCGGCTAGAAGGTGCTGGTGGGCCGCACCCTGTTGGCCAGGTCCACCAGCGTGTATCGGTGCGCCTGGGTGGGCGCGACCCGGGCCAGGCTGCGCAGCGACGCCTCCACACCCAGCCGCAACCCGTGTCTGGTGAACGGGTAACCGAGGATGTGGTTGGTGCTGGCCTCATGGCCCTCGAGCCAGTCCATCGCGCTGCCCAGCACCAGGGCGCGGATCTGCAGCACCCGCGGTTCGGTGGGCGGCAGCGCCTCCACCCGCCGCGCGGCGTCGCGGATCTGTTCCTCGGTGATTTCGCTCGTCGACCGGCCGGACAGCAGCGTCACCGCACTGGTCAGTCGGGCGGTCGTGAAATGCCTAGAGGTGGCGGGCACTTCATCGAGGGTGCGTACCGCACCCTCCCGGTCGCCGGCGGCCGACTGCGCCCTGGCCAGTCCGAAGGCCGCCGAGATCACGCCGTCGTCGGTGCGCCACACGGTCCGGTAGAAGTTGTGCTCGTCGCTGGTGCGGGCCAGTTCGGCGGTAGCGGCAAGCGCCATCTTGGGCGCCAACTCGCCGGGGAAGGTGTCCAGCACTTCGGTGAAATGCTTGGTGGCGGCGTCATAGTCACCGGTGAGCAGTTCGGCGACGGCCCGGTACCAGACCAGCCGCCATCGCCAGCCGACGAGCTCGGCCAGGTCGTCGAGTTTGCGAGTGGCCTTGGCCACATCGCCCAAGTCCAGTAACGCGCGTACCTCCATTAGCGGCAGCTCCACCGACTCGGACAAGTCGATGCCCTCCGACTCCAGCGAGCCGTGGCGGACGGCGCGCAGCGAATCCAGCGTCTGCACCGGCTCGGACAGCACCGTCGCCTGCAGCACCGGGGCTGCGACGTCGGCCTTATCCACCAGCGGCACCTGCAGCGCGGTGACGATCTGCTTGGCGGTCAGCTTCTCCGAATGCACCTGGCCGTCTAAATACACGTCGGTGTGCGCCACCGACTGGTCCACCCCGAACGTGGAGCGGGAGCGGCTGAAAATCGTGGACAAGCCTGGCCGCGGCACCCCGGTGTCCTGGGCGACCACCTCACGCAGCACTCCCATCAGCTGCCCGGACATCTCCTCGGCGCTGGTGAACCGCCGCAGCGCGTCGGGGTCGATGGCGCGGCGCAATAACCGGCCGAAGGAATCGTATTCGGCCAGCACCGGGTCGTCGTCGGGCAGCCCGTCGACGTAGCGGCCCTGGCGCGTGGGCAGATTCAGCGTGAGCGCCGCCAGCGTGCGTCCCACCGTGTAGATGTCGGTGGCCACCGTCGGGCCGGTCCGCACGATCTCGGGTGCCTGGTAGCCCGGTGTGCCGTAAAGGTAGCCGAACGAGTTGATCCGCGACACCGCGCCCAGGTCGATCAGCTTGAGCTGCTCTTCGGTGAGCATGATGTTTTCCGGCTTCAGGTCGTTGTAGACCAGGCCGATGGAATGCAAATAGCCCAGCGCCGGCAGGATTTCCAGCACGTAGGCGATCGCCTCGGCGACTGAGAGCTTGTCACCCTTGCCGCGTTTGAGCGATTGCCCGCCGACGTACTCCATCACGATGTAGCCGACCGGATCACCGTGCCTGTCGGTGTGCTCGACGAAGTTGAAGATCTGCACGATCGACGGGTGCACCACTTCGGCGAGGAACTGGCGTTCGGCCATCGCGATCGCCTGCGCCTCGGCGTCCCCGGAATGCACCAGGCCTTTGAGCACCACCGGACGGTCGTTGACGTTGTGGTCCAACGCCAGGTAGACCCAGCCCAGCCCGCCGTGGGCGATGCAGCCCTTGACCGCGTACTGGCCGGCGACGATATCGCCCGGACTCAGTTGCGGCAGAAACGAATACGGGCTGCCGCAATAGGGGCACCAGCCCTCCGAGGCCGCCTTGCCATCCCGGCCGGACCGGCCCACCGGCCGCCCGCAGTTCCAGCAGAACCGTTTGGACTCGGGCACAACCGGATTGGGCGTCAGGGCCTCGAGCGGGTCGATGTCGGGCACCCGCGGGATCTCCACCAGGCCACCGCCCAGCCGCCGGACCGGCGCGACTACCCGCGTCGTCGTCACCCTTTCCTGCGGTTCGGTGTCGACGCTGCCGGCCGACGCGGGTTCTAAGTCGTCATCGAACTGCGGGCGAAAGATCGCCTGGGTGGATATCGGACGGCGCACCGACGACGAGTCGGCCAGCACGTTCGCCGGCTGGGTGCCGGGGCCGGCGTCCTCCTCTTCAAGCTTCCGGTGTTCGGAATCCATCGGCTCACCCATCAGTCCAGATACCTCGGGGCGGGCGGCGCCGGCGCCGGACCCAGCACCGTCAACCACTTGCGGTACAACGTGTTCCACGTGCCGTCGCGGCTGATGCGTTCGAGGGTGCCGTTGACGAACCGGACCAGACCGGTATTGGCCAGGTTGATCCCGATGCCGTAGGGCTGAGTCTCCATGTTCGGTCCGACAATGTGCAGGTAGGGGTCTTGTGCTACCAGCCCGGCCAGGATGGAGTCATCGGTGCTGACGGCGTCGATCTCGCGCTGCTGCAGCGCCACCAGGCAGTCCGCCCAGTTCACCACCTCCATGATGATCGGCGGCGGTGCGATCTCCTGGACGCGGTGCAGCGACGTGGTGGCCTTGGCCACGCAGACCCGCTTGCCGGGGAGGTCGGCCGGCCTCACGATCGCCGAGTCACGCGGGACGAGGATGCGCTGGTAGGCGTCGAGGTAAACGGTGGAGAAGTTCACCTGCTTGCGCCGCTCGCAGGTGATGGTCATGGTCTTGACGACGATGTCGACCAGCGATTTCTGCAGCGCGCTGATGCGCTCGTCAGACGACAGGATCCGGTACTCGACCTGCGACGGGGTGCCGAAGATGTCGCGCGCCACTTCGCCGGCGATGTCGACGTCGAAGCCGGTGATCTCACCGGTGATCGGGTCACGGAAGCTGAACAGGTTGCTACCGATATCGAGCCCGACGATCAGCCGGCCGTGCTCGCGGATGTTAGCCACCGCGGCATCAGCCTCGGCCTTGGTGGGAAAGGGGCGCAGGCTGGCGGTGCGGTCGCAGTCGTCGGCGGAGGTGTCCAGCGGGAGCGGGGGCTGCGGTGGCATCTCCTGCATACCGGCCGGCGTGGGCGGCGGCAGGCTCGGCACCGGCGCCACCACCACGGATGCCGTGTGGGCGCAACCGGCCAGGACAGTCACCGCGGCGAGGGCAGCGCACAGCAGCGGGATCCTGGGCGCGCGCGCCATCACCGGTACTCGCTCAGCCGGGGCCACAGACCAAGGGCGACGGCGACGGCGGCACCCAGGCTGAGCACCACGCCGCCGACAGTGGCGCCGGACAGCCCGCGGCGGGCGTTGAGGATGTCGTTGCGCAGTTGGTTGCGGCTCTGCTCCATGCTCTTGTTCAACGCATCGTCGAGCTTGTCGAAGGCTGGGGTGGAGTCCTGCTCACCGTGGCCCAGTGCCACCTGGGTGGCCGCGCGATAGTTGCCGACGTCGATGTAGTCGTTGATCCGGTCGTTGGCTTGGCGCCAGCGGGTCAGCAGTTGGTCGGCGTCGCGCAGATCGGCCTTGTCGACGGCGTTGGGCCGGGACAGGTACTCGTCAAGCTGCTGGTGCATGGTGTCGATGCGCTGATAGAAGGACTGTTTGCGGACCTCCTCGTCGCCGCGCCGGATCAGCGAGAGCGTCTCGTCAGCTCGCGCCTGCTGGGCGGTGATCGCCAGGTTCGTGATCGTCTTAAGTGATTCTGCCGCAGTGCTTTTGGCGTTGCGGCTGCCGGTGGTGGAGATCGCCAGCGCGGTTCCCACCCATACCACCATAATCAGGATCGCAAGCGCGCCCACGACCAGACCGGGGTTGATCCGCCGCCTGGTGCGCCGGGTCAACCAGCGGTGCGAGAACGCGCCGAACGCCACTGTGGTGGCGACGACGAGGATCACCGGCGCCGGAATCTGGGTCGACGCAGTGGTTTCGCTATCCACCCGCGCCGACGTCGCTTGGTAGAGCCATTGCGCATCAGGGAGGATCGTCGACTGCATCAGCGCCGACGCCTCCGACAGATACGACGCCCCGACCGGGTTACCCGCCCGGTTATTCGTACGCGCGATCTCGATCAACCCGGTGTAGACGGCCAGTTCGGCGTTGATCCGGCCCAGCAGCCGCACCAGCGGCTCGTCGGTCAGCCCGCTCGAGGCCCTGGTGACGGCCACCGCGGCGTCGGTGATCGCCTGCTCGTAGCGCTGCCGGACGGTGCGCGGCTCAGCTTGGGCAATGAACGCGGTGGCGGCCGCGGCGTCGGCGACCGACAGTGTGGTGTAGAGCTGTCCGGCGGCGAATGCCAGCGGCTCGGTGTGGTTCAGCACGGTGGACAGCACTTGCTTGCGCTGGTTGATCGTCGTCGAGGTGGCAAACGCGCTGAGCACGCCCAGCGTCGCCAAGATGATGCCGATGGTCAAAATCCGGCCCGGGGTAGTCGCGATGAACCACCAGCGAGGGTGAGCCGGTTCAATTGGCGACCGCGATCCCAGCGGCTCGGTGGACGGATGCGCCAACTCAACGGTCACGTCTGCTCGGACCTCACCTTTCGGCCGTTCGTCCCACGAACTCTATAAAAGAATTCTAAAAGTTTGTCTGGCTGATGGGGGAGCTGAGCCCGATTGCCCGGCTCCTCAGCTGGCCGCTCCGGCCCGCATCGTCGCCGGACAGGCCCGCATATCCTGAACGCGTGCGCGGCGATGGTGACGGGTGGGTGGTGTCCGACACCGGCGTCGCATACTGGGGCCGGTACGGCGCGGCGGGCCTGCTGCTGCGGGCCCCGCGCCCCGACGGCACCCCGGCGGTGCTGTTGCAGCACCGGGCGCCGTGGAGCCATCAAGGCGGCACCTGGGGTTTGCCGGGCGGTGCCCGCGACAGCCACGAGAGCGCCGAGCAGACCGCCGTCCGCGAAGCCCACGAGGAGGCCGGCCTGCCGGCCGAGCGACTCTTGGTGCGGGCGACGGTGATCACTGCCACCGCCAGCGGAACCGACTGGACCTACACCACGGTCGTCGCCGATGCCGGTGAGTTGCTGCACACCGTGCCCAACCGGGAAAGCGCCGAGCTGCGCTGGGTCGGTGAGAACGAGGTGGCCGACCTGCCGCTGCACCCGGGATTCGCCACCAGCTGGCAACGGCTGCGCACCGCACCGGCGACGGTGCCGCTGCGCCACGGTGATGAGCGACGGCGGCACCTGCCGCGCACCGTAGAGATCGAGGACGGGGTATTCGTCTGGTGCATGCCGGGTGACGCGGATCAGGCGCCGTCGCAGCTGAGTTGCCGGATCAGCTCGCTGCTGCAAGCGCCGAACTGAGCCGTTGCGCGGCGTCCCGCGGGTCATTGGCCGCGGTGATCGCCCGCACCACTACGATTCGGCGGGCACCGGCATCGAGCACCTCCGGCAGCCGCTGCGCGTCGATGCCGCCGATCGCGAACCACGGCAAGTCGGCGGCCAGCCCAACGGCGGTGCGTACCAGGTCCAGGCCCGCCGCCCGGCGACCCCGCTTGGTTGGTGTGGGCCAGCACGGGCCCACGCAGAAGTAGTCGACATCCTCGACGACCGCGCAGGCCACCTGCTCGGCGTCATGGGTGGACCGGCCGATCAGCGTGCCCGGCCCGACGATGTCGCGCGCCACCGGAAGCGGCAGGTCGCGCTGACCCAGGTGCAGGACGTCGGCACCGGCGGCGCGGGCGATGTCGGCGCGGTCGTTGACCGCGAACAGGGCACCGTGACGGCGGGCGGCGTCGGCGAGGATCTGCAGTGCTGCCAGCTCGTCGCGCGCCTCCAGCGGGCCGAACTGCTGCTCACCTGCCGACCCCTTGTCGCGCAGCTGAATGATGTCCACCCCGCCGGCCAGGGCGGCGTCGGCGAACTCGGCCAGGTCACCGCGCTCCCGGCGGGCATCGGTGCACAGATAAAGGCGCGCGGTGGCGAGCCGGCTCCGTGCCCCGGCGACGATGCGGGCCGGTGCGGCCCTGCCAGGCGACGATGCGGGCCGTGAAGCGGACCGAGGAGGAGCCGGGCAATCGGCCTCAGGAGGAGCGGGGCGATCGTTACCGTGGTGCACACCGCGACGCTAGCGCGCTAGCGTGGAACTCTGACGAACTTAGACACGGGAGTCCCGGGCCATCGAACACGTGCGGGGCTGAGAACGGGCACACTGCCCGGCGACGATGCGGGCCAAATGGCCCGAGGAGGAGCCGGCCATCGGATGCGGAGCAACCGAGCCTGCCCTGACCGTCACACCTGATCCGGATCATGCCGGCGAAGGGAGCAGAGGATGCCACCGGACCGACTGGGGTCATTGGCCGTCATCGGCGGCGGCGTCATCGGGCTGTCGGTGGCGCGCCGCGCGGCCCAGACCGGATGGTCGGTGCGGGTGCATCGCAGCGGCGAGCACGGCGCGTCCTGGGTGGCGGCCGGCATGCTGGCCCCGCACAGCGAAGGCTGGCCCGGTGAAGACCGGCTGCTGCGGCTGGGCCTGGAGTCGCTGCGGCTGTGGCACCAGGGCGGTTTTCTGGACGGATTGCCGCCGCAGGTGGTCACCGCCCGGGAGTCGCTGGTGGTGGCCGTCGACTCCGCCGATGTCGCCGACCTGCGCACGGTCGCGGACTGGTTGTCCGCGCAGGGGCACCCGGTGATCTGGGAGTCAGCTGCCCGCGACGTGGAACCCCTGCTAGCACAAGGCATCCGGCATGGCTTTCGGGCGCCCACCGAACTGGCGGTGGACAACCGCGCGCTGCTCGACGTGCTGAGCCTGGCCTGCGAGCGGCTCGGAGTCCAGTGGGCGCCACCCGTGCCCGACCTGTCCTTTGTAGAGGCCGACGCGATTGTGATCGCTAACGGTATCGACGCCCCGGCGCTCTGGCCCGGCCTGCCGATCCGGCCGGTGAAGGGTGAGGTGCTGCGGCTGCGCTGGCGAAAGGGCTGTATGCCGGTGCCGCAGAGGGTAATCCGCGCCCGAGTCCACGGCCGCCAGGCATACATGGTGCCGCGCGCCGACGGGGTCGTCGTCGGTGCCACCCAGTACGAGCACGGTCGCGACATCGCACCGGCCGTCTCGGGAGTGCGTGACCTGCTCGACGACGCCTGCGCGGTGCTACCGGGGCTGGGGGAATACGAGCTGGCTGAATGTGCCGCCGGGCTGCGCCCGATGACACCGGATAACCTTCCACTGGTGGAGCGCTTGGACGCGCGGACCCTGGTCGCCGCCGGGCATGGCCGGTCCGGTTTTCTGCTGGCACCGTGGACCGCCGAGCAGATCGTCTCCGAACTCGTTCCGGTTGGAGCGCACCGATGATCGTGGTTGTAAACGAGCAACAGGTCGAAGTCGACGAGGCGACCACTGTTGCCGCGCTGCTGGAGTCGTTGGGCTACCCCGACCAAGGTATCGCGGTGGCGTTGGACTGGTCGGTGCTGCCGCGGTCTGAATGGGCGACAAAGCTTTCCGACGGTGCACGGCTCGACGTGGTGACGGCGGTGCAGGGTGGCTAGGTCCGAATTGCCCCGCTCCTCCTCGGGCCATGCTGGCCCGTATCGTCGCGGGGCTGACACGAAACTGACCATTGCCGACCGCAGCTTCTCCTCCCGGCTGATCATGGGCACCGGGGGAGCGACCAACCTGGCGGTGCTGGAGCAGGCGCTGGTCGCGTCGGGCACCGAGCTGACCACGGTCGCGATGCGCCGGGTCGACGCCGAGGGTGGCACCGGCCTGCTCGACCTGCTGGGCCGGCTCGGTATCACGCCGCTGCCCAACACCGCGGGATGCCGCAGCGCTGCCGAGGCGGTGCTGACCGCGCAGCTGGCCCGGGAAGCGCTGCGCACCGACTGGGTCAAGCTCGAGGTGATCGCCGACGAACGCACCCTGCTGCCCGATGCCGTCGAATTGGTCCGGGCCGCAGAGCAATTGGTGGACGACGGCTTCGTGGTACTGCCGTACACCAACGACGACCCGGCGCTGGCCCGCCGGCTGGAGGACACCGGCTGCGCGGCGGTGATGCCGCTGGGCTCGCCAATCGGTACCGGCCTGGGCATCGCCAACCCGCACAATATCCAGATGATCGTCGCCCAGGCCGGTGTCCCGGTGGTGCTCGACGCGGGCATCGGCACCGCCAGCGATGCCGCGCTGGCGATGGAGCTGGGTTGCGACGCCGTGCTTTTGGCCAGCTCCGTGACCCGGGCCGCCGACCCGCCCGCGATGGCCGCCGCGATGGCCGCCGCCGTCACCGCCGGCTTCCTGGCCCGCCGAGCCGGGCGCATCCCGAAACGGTTCTGGGCAGAGGCGTCCAGCCCGCCGACGATGCGGGCCGGGGAACGGCCCGCTGAGGAGGCGAGCAATTCAGACCCAGCCCGCCGACGATGACGAATCGGCCGGGCGATGAACGAAGTGAAGAGTCCACAAAATCGTTATGTGGCGCTGGGCAGTTCGATGGCGGCCGGTCCCGGTATTTGGCCCCGCGCCGCGGGTGCGCCCTGGGGCTCGGGCCGTTCGGCGCGCAACTACGCTCACCTGGTCGCACAGCGACTGAACCTTGATCTGGTCGACGTCACCTTTTCCGGTGCGACAACCGCCAACGTGCTCGGCGATCGTCAGCGCGGCGCACCACCTCAGATCGATGCGCTCGACGGTTCGGAAACCCTGGTCACTGTCACCGTGGGTGGTAACGACGTCGGCTACATCCCGCTGCTGATGGCCGCGTCGCTGCTGGGTTCGATTGTCCGGCGTTCCCCCGGGCCGCATGACGGCCCGCATCGTCGCCGGGCTTGGCTGGCCCGGCTGCTGCCACCGATCGCTACCCTGCTGGACCCGCATGCCCGCGAGGAGGCGATCGGGCAAGTCGGTGACGCGCTGCGCGCGGTCGGAACGGTGGTGCGCCGGCGGGCGCCGCGGGCCCGGGTGGTCTTCGTCGACTACCTCACGCTGCTGCCGCCGGCCGGGGTGCCCGCCGCGCCGCTGTCACCGGATGACGCTGATCTGGGCCGCCACGTCGCCGCCCGCCTGGAAGAGCTCACCGCCGAGGCCGCGGAGGCCACCGGCTGTGAGCTCGTGCGCGCCGGACACGCCAGCCGGGAGCACCACGCCTGGTCGGCAGACCCGTGGACGGTGGGTGCGGCCTGGCCGCTGCCGTGGCGCCCGGCGCCGTTTCACCCCAACGCCGCCGGAATGCGGGCCGTCGCCGAGCTGATCGTGGAAGCGACCCGGTGACCGGGCCCGACAGGACGTGATTGACGACCTGTCGTCGGGGGTACTTGGACCCCCGTGGGGTATGCACAAACGCCGTAACGCGGCTTACCGATTGGGGGACCGAGCCGCCGACATGACGACGCACACCGAGCACAGCCTGCTGCATTCAGCGCTCTTCTACCGTTCGGAGCGCGAATATGTCGATTCCGTGGTGCGTTTCGTATCCGAATCGTTGAGTAAGGCGCATCCGGTGCTGGTCGCAGTACCTGGCAACAAGATGGCGTTGCTGCGTGACGTGTTAGGTGCGGCAGATGCAGCTGGGGGCCTAGTCATGACCGATATAACCGAAGCGGGCCGCAATCCCGGCCGGATCCTTGGGTGGATGAGTGCCTTCGTACAGCGGCACAGTAACCTGCCGGTGCGGATCATCGGTGAATCGATGTGGCCGGGCCGCACCACGGTCGAATACCCCGCCGTGGTGCAGCATGAAGCGTTGATCAACCTGGCGCTCGCGGGCCAGGACGTGACCGATGTGTGCCTGTATGACGAGTCCCGGCTGGACGACAGCGTGCTGGCCGACGTCCAGGTCACTCACCCACTGATCTGGCGGGACGGGGCGCACCAGCGCAGCCCCCAATACGCGGTCGACGTCGCACTGGACCGCGGCAACGAACCACTCCTCACCAACCCAGCCGCAGTGACATACACGGTTAGTCAGCTGACGGATCTCAGCGGGGCGCGCCGGCGGAGCGCCTGGTATGGCCGGTTACGCGGCATGTCCCCTGAGCGAATCGCGGACCTGCAACTGGTCGTCACCGAGCTGGCAACCAATAGCCTGCAGCACGGCGGCGCGAGATGTCGGCTCGCGTTGTGGTACCACGACGGACATCTGGTCTGCGAGGCGCGCGACAGCGGGCATCTGGCCGATCCGCTGGCAGGGCGCCGACCGCCGGCGGCCGACGGGTCCAGCGCATCTGGGCTCTTCGTCGTCAACGCGGTGGCGGATCTGGTGCGCACGCACACGTCACCGGCAGGCACCACCATCCGTGCTTATCTGTGCCTCGGGCGGTTGTCGGGTGAGGCGGCTTGATGCGCCCAGCGCCGCACCTACTTCGCTGCGGTGCGCGTGGCCATGTTCGTCGCGGCCGTCACCGTCGTCAATCGGCGAGACGCCCGACTCGAGGTGGCGACGGCGTCTAACCTGGGCGCGATGGTGGAGAACTCGAGAACGATGCCGGCGATAGCCATCGTGGTTGCGGTCACCGCGTTTCTGGCTGGCGGCTGTGTCCGTTGGTCGACGACGTCGCGGCCGACGACGCCCAAACCCGCCGCTGCCGAGTTCGCCACCGCCTTACGTAACCGGGTCGGCACCGACGCCATGATGGCGCACCTGTCGAAACTGCAGGGCATCGCCAACGCCGATAACGGCACTCGCGCGGTGGGCACCCCGGGCTATGACGCTAGCGTCGACTATGTGGTGAAGACGTTGCGCGACAGCGGCTTTGACGTGCAAACGCCGCAGTTCCAGGCCCGGGTGTTCCATGCCGACCCGGGGTCGGTGACCGTCGGCGGCAAGACGGTGGAGGCGCGTGCGCTGGAGTTCAGCCTCGGCACCCCGGCCGGCGGGGTGAGCGGGCCGCTGGTGACCGCGCCCGCCGAGGACAGCCCGGGCTGCACCGCCTCCGACTACGACGGGCTGCGGGTGCAGGGCGCGGTGGTGCTGGTGGATCGCGGCACCTGCACATTCGCCCAGAAGGAGGACGCCGCTGTGCAGCGCGGTGCGGTGGCGATGGTCATCGCCGACAACGTCGACGAAAAGGAGATGGGCGGCACCCTGGGCGAGAGCACCGACGTCAAGATCCCGGTGGTGAGCGTGACCAAGGACGACGGAGCGCAGCTGCGCGCGCAGCCCGGGCCTACCACCGTCAAACTCAACGCGAACACTCAAACGTTTCAGGCCCGCAACGTGATCGCACAGACCAAGACCGGGTCGACGTCCGACGTGGTGATGGCTGGCGCGCATTTAGACAGCGTGCCGGAGGGGCCCGGCATCAACGACGACGGCTCCGGGGTGGCGGCGGTTCTGGAAACCGCAGTACAGCTGGGAAACTCGCCACCCGTGCACAACGCGGTGCGGTTCGGTTTCTGGGGTGCGGAGGAGCTCGGGCTGATCGGGTCACGGAAGTACGTCCAGTCGCTGGATGTCGATGCGCTCAAAGACATTGCGCTGTACTTGAACTTCGATATGCTGGCCTCGCCCAATCCTGGCTACTTCACCTACGACGGTGACCTGTCGCTGCCGCCGGACCAGCGCGGTAAGCCGGTAGTGCCGGAAGGCTCGGCCGGTATCGAGCGCTCGCTGGTCGCCTACCTGAAGTCGGCCGGAAAGCCTCCGCAGGACACCGCGTTCGACGGTCGTTCGGACTACGACGGGTTCACCCTGGCGGGTATCCCGTCCGGCGGGCTGTTCTCGGGCGCCGAGGCGAAGAAGTCCGAGGAACAGGCGAAGCTGTGGGGCGGCGCCGCCGACGAGCCGTTCGACCCCAACTACCACAAGAAGACCGACACGCTCGACCACATCGACCGCACGGCACTGGGCATCCTGGGCGGCGGCGTCGCGTATGCCGTCGGGCTCTACGCCCAGGATCTCGGCGGCCGCAACGGTGTTCCGGTCCGGGAGGACCGCACACGCAACGTGCTCACCAAGTCGTGATCGGTCGGCCGGGCGCATCGCCAACTCCAACAGCGGACCCGGGCAGAGGGCAGACCCACCCGCCGCGACGGCACCGGGACGCACCCTGTACATCTGGGAGCGCATCCACGCCAGTGCCTACCGCGAAATGGGCCCAGCAATCGCCGCCCTCATCGTCGAGCCGGAAAAAGCCAGCCGCACCGCCGCCAAAACCCAACGCCCCGAACTACTTCCACTGCTCGCTCATACCTATCAAGCCGCCGCAGCGATGCTGGTCAAAGTCGGCGTACTTCGTGCCATATTCTGTAACACCCATTTCGACAGCTTTGCTTTCGTCAAAGACAATTTGCTTTGCAATGTCGGTCGCATTTTGACGAGTGAAACCTAGCGCATGTTCTAAC
>Ga0187766_10001027_pt1 | contig 16173 bp, 18 predicted proteins | sample 0216_QUI02_MP05__4_FD_132971 | JGI IMG/M metagenome (GOLD analysis project Ga0187766, IMG submission 132971) | Tropical peat soil microbial communities from peatlands in Department of Meta, Colombia - 0216_QUI02_MP05_20_MG | ecosystem: Environmental > Terrestrial > Soil > Wetlands > Peat ... | reverse complement strand
GCGATGACCGGAATGCGGACGGCGGCGGCGACGCGACGAACAAGCTCGAGATCGAACCCTTTTGCGGAACCGTCGCGATCGACTGAGTTGAGGAATATTTCTCCCGCTCCAAGGTCCTGCACTTGGCGGGCCCATTCCTGAGGCTTCAGACCGGTCGCCCGCTGTCCGTCCTCCGCCATGACTTCATAGCACCCGGCCAGCCGATGGACGGCGTCGATTGAGACCACGATACATTGCGCCCCGAAACGGGCCGAGGCTTCGCGGACGAAGGCCGGTTTATCGAGCGCCGCCGTGTTGATCACCACTTTGTCGGCACCTGCTTCGAGCCGGGAGCGGATGTCCTCCAGCGTGCGCACGCGCCCGCCGAAGGTCAACGGCATGAAGCACACCTTGGCGACTTCGCGCAGCACGTCCAGCGCCGATGTCCCCTGGTAGCGCTGCTGAAGGTCGTCGCGCCGGAGATCATGGAAGTCGTTCTTGCTGATATCGAGCAGGATCAGCTCGTCGACGTTCCAATTGGACAACCGTTGCACCGTGCTCATCGGATTCCCGATGACCTGATGCACCTTGAACAATTGACTTCTCACGATCACTCCGTGCTTCAGCAGGAGCACGGGAATGAGTCTCGGTCGCGTCATGCGGAACGTCTCACCGGCTGTGAACGGGAGCGGCGGCGTGGCGGACAAACCGGGCCAGAAAATCAAGGCCGTCGTCCTGGCTTTTCTCCGGATGGAACTGAACGCCGAAGATATTCTCCTGCTCCACTGCCACTACAATTTCCTGACCGCTGTAGTCGATGGCGGCGGCGATCACTCTCCGGTCCTTCGGAACGAGGTGGTAACTGTGCACGTGATAGAAACAACCGCCGGGCTGGTCGCCGAACAAGACGCCGGAACGGATGCTCCGGACGTCGCACCAGCCGATATTGGGGACACGGAACCGGGGGTCGGTCGGAGCGAGGGTGACCACCCGCCCTTCGAGTAACCCCAACCCTTCGTGACGCCCGTGCTCGTCGCTTTCGAATGCCAACAGCTGCATACCGAGGCAAATTCCAAATAGGGGCATGCCTTCCTGCGCCGCGCGCCGGATCGGTTCGACGAGGCCTTGCTCCCGCAAGCTGGCCATGCCGTCCCCGAAGGAACCGACGCCCGGAATGATCAGCGCGGAGGCGCGGGGAACGGAGGCGGCCGTGGCTTCTACGGTGTCAGGGCAGCCGACCCGCGCAAGCGCGTGCCGAATGGATCCAACGTTGCTGATTCTCAGATCGACCAGGGCGATCATCGTCTCGTCCCGTCCATTGGATGCGGCATGGCGCGAGACATCGGCACGAACTCGGTCCGGACCAACCCCTTTTCCTCGAAACGACGCACATAGGCCAGGACTCGTTCGAACGGCAGATCGTGCTTCTCCGCGATGTCGAGCACGGTCATCGATCCATCGAAATAGCGGAGGATGCAATCCAACAGATACCCCCACTTCTCGGAATCGTCGGGGAGATTTTTCGCGATCGCGGGATCCTTTCGTTCCATGTACAGGTCGTACGCGGGATTCGAGAGACAGATGAGCCCGTCGAACGTGCGATGCATCCTGGCATTCCCTTCCAGCACTTCTACCACTCTTTTCAACACGTCGAGCAGCTCCTCCAGCTGAAGCGGATTCATTAGCTCCGGTGAGTCCATGCTGGTGTGATACTCGAGATAAGGCTGCATCAGCGCTTCGGATCTCGTGACCTCGACGAAGGGAACTTCATAGCCAGGCGCCTCCCATACCGTTTCGTCATTTCCGGCGCCCTGCCGCCAGGGCACCAGCGCGTACGCTTTGGCGTGATGGCGGACCACATTGGCGAAGGCCCGGTCGAGGATATGCCCGCCTGCGAAGGTCGAGGTGACCTTGATCGGCCCCATCGTGCCAGGCATCTCTTCGAAGACGCCACAGACGATCCTCTGCAACTCGGACCTCGGCATGTCCCGCAGGTAGAAAATCGTTCCCACGTGCTCCGGCCCGATAACCAATCGATAGGTGTAGTAGGTGTCCTGGCCGGCAAGCCATTGAAATAGTCGGATCAACAACGCCGTCCCCGCAAACCCGTCGTTCGCCATGTGCGGGTGACAGGAATTCGAGTGGAATACGATGACTTTGTCGCTCCGCCCTTTTTTGTTGTGTTCAGCAACCAGCATCTCCCCTTGGCTATATTCAGTCTGAAGATCGACTTCATAACGACCGGGTCCGAATTCTCGATGTATGTAGTAGGGAACCGACAGGGCCCAATCTGCCGCCCAAGGGCGGTACTGCCACATGCAGTGGAAAACGTAGGCGCCGGGCAGGTCCGGACGCGTGACCAATCGCGGCTTCAACTCTTCCCACGACAGGACTCCCTTGAAATTTTTGGAATAACGGGCCACGCCGAGTGTATGGACAGTTCCATCGAAGAGCACCTTGCCGTCCCGCCGGATTTCCGCCTTCATCACACGCCAATTCTTCGGAACAACCCAACCGTTGTAGGTATCGTCGGACTTGTAGCGGTGCAGCTTCAGTTGCAGCTCCTTCCCGATGCGGGCAAACAGTTTTTCATTGTCGTCGGCGACAACACCGGTGGCAAACGCGCACAGATCCCTTGTCAAGTCAAGCATCGCCGAACCGCAGATTTGAGGCGTGATCATCACCGTTTACTCTATTGTGATCATGTTCGTCAGCCTGCACTCAAGCCACCCATGAATAGTAGAGATGCCCGCATGAAACGTGATCTCGCAGGATTACACTTCTGGCTAAAACACTTCCCAGAACAGCGTCGAGTCGCAAGCCCAGTCGTCCCTGCTTCTCTGGGTGGCCTTCTAAATCCAAGCGCGTAAACATCCACTGGCCAGGCACATTCATCGGATGCTCCCGCTTGAGCAATACTTTGAACATGGGAATGAGTGTGGCGATAAGGGTGAACGGAGAAGGCCCTTCAAACCACAACTCGTTTTTCCCACCTGTCGCCCTACTTATTATCACCGACTCATCGTAGGCCTGTCTCTCAATCGGAGGGAGAAGTTCCAACGGCTGTGCGACAAGAATTTGTGGCCCCTTCGCCGAACGAAATACAAGAGACGCTGCCCACTCGTCCTTCTGCTGGACCAAATCAGTCACAAGACTGATTCTCACCCGATTACTTTCTATCCTGCGGGCGATCTTGAATGTTATCGGGCCATCCGACGACAGATGACTGCGCATCGATTCGAAGAGAGTGGTCCCATGCAGGTAGGTTCGATTCCCCAGAAAGGGGAGCGTGAGTTCGGCGACGACGTCAACCGGGTGGGAGTGGTTCATCGTGCCTTCCGGCTGCAGACTTGTCGTAATATACCCGCATATCTCCGGTGACTCCGTCCATGGGGATTTCCCCAGGGCGGAACTTGGGCGGCTCCTGGAGCATCACCCATCTGTTCTCATCGAACATTTGCATCATACGAGCAACGATAGCGTGAGTCCTGGCACACCAGCTCGATACATAGCCGGTTCTTACCTCTTTAGCTTCCCCCAAATCCACCATGCGTTTCTTGACCCGCACCGGTGTATTGACGATTCCATAGTCTAAGTACCGCACCGACATAGTGAAGGGGCCTTCGACGAGTCGACCATTCGAATAAACTTCATAGGGGAACAGTTTCGTATACTGGTAGGGAACACCATAGAGCTTTTCCACATAATGGAAAAAGGTGGTGCCTCCGCCCATGGAATCCATCCCTAGCGTAAGAATCCACGCATTTAATTGATGAAGGCGCCCCCATGGAGATGCATATCCGAACCCATCGAAATGATGCCCCCCGCAGAGTTCAGTCGCCCGACGACCTACAGCCGTCACCGACACGATCGGATGCATCGAGCGAACAGCCCCTGGTCGAGTTCGAATATATTCGCTGAACGCTCCTAAACGAGAGGGGGATTCTTCCCTAACGAAAGGCGTTCCGTAACGGCCGTAGTCTTCGAAGGCCGTACAGGTCGTTAACGTTCCTTCAGTCCCAAGCAATTCTTGAAACGCCTCAAGATAAAAACAGAGAGGCGCCTCCCGACCCGGTCCGCAATTGACGGGCCCTATACGTAATAGATCGCTCTGCACATGAACGACGTCGCCGCGCGCTATTCCAGCCGCTCGCAGGGCTTGGATCAACTCCCCCTTCTCCAACTTTTTCATATTTGCGCCTGTTTGAAGCCGAACAGCACCGAGCCCTTTATCCGATAGAGTCCGTTAGAAACTCGACCAGTTTTCTGACCCTGAAAAATCCAAGTTTTACCAGATCGCTCTCGGGAAATTTCTTATCTGTCACACCGGAAAGCTCGAGAAGAAACATCATGCCGTCTAACGAATCGACAATCTTCTCTTCCACAAGATCAGTTTCTATCGTCACAGAAATATCCGCTCGATCCAAAGTTTTTCTCAACGCGGCATGAATAGCTTCGAGAGCTTGCTGTTGATTCATGAGTCTCCTTCAATATTGGATGACGTTGGTCGCCCAGGACAGTCCGACGCCGAACCCACACACCAATATCCGTTTTCCGGCCAAACCTTCCTTGGTTTGCAACTGTGCCAGAAGAAGAGGAATGGAAGAAGACACCGTGTTGCCAACATCCCTAATGTTGCAGGGAACCTTTTCCGGAGCAAGCCCTAGTTTCTTTCGCAACTGCTGGAGTAAATACTGGCTCGCCTGATGAAACACAAAAGAGTCTATGTCCGATAGCTCGAGGCCGTTCTTTTTCAGGCAGCGTGACACTGTCCGCGGCACCTCCTGCATCATGAACTCAAGAATTCCGCGCCCATTCATGTGGAGCCGATATCCTTCTGCGGAACCCGCCTCCTTCGCTTCACCATCGATCGACATAACGGGATACGCGCTCCCACCCAGTTTGACCATCAAATTTTCTGCACCGGCTCCATTGGTACCAAAATCCGGTTTCCCCAAATCACCTCCGGCTTCAGCTGAGAGCCAACTTGCGGTCGCCGCATCGCCGAATAGAGCCACGGTATCCCGATCCATTCTTCCGATGATCCGAGAATAGGGATCGCAGGTCACGAGAAGCGCGTCCGTCAAAGATTCTGCCAGCATGAGGCTCTTCACAACTGATAGGCCGTATACAAAGCCGGAACAGCCCAAGTTTAAATCGAAGCAGGCGACAGTCTTCCCTAAGCCAAGCGCATGGTGAAGAAGCGCAGAGGAATGCGGGATCTTATAATCGGGATTCTGAGTGACCACGACCAAAAGGCCGATTCTGGCAAGATCCAGCTCATGACACTCGGACAACAGATTTCGGCACGCCGCATGAGCCAAATCGATCGGTTGCTCCTCGCGACCAAGAAACCGGCGAGACTCGATACCGATCTTTTCCGTTAGGAACTGCAAATCAAGCCCGGTCCACTGTGAGATGACCGCGCTTTCCACTCGCCGATCCGGTATCGCGTAGGCAATATGGCGGAGCTTCATTTTTGAGGAATCTCTGGCAGCGGGGCCTGCAAAAAAGCACGTATCGTGTACTTCGTACTCGGTTCGCGCAACCGTTCGAGTGCTACGACTCGGAATCCCGCACGCACAATCATCATCGCCAAGGAGCTCGGACTGAAGACATGATTATGCTCGATGAAAAACTCCTCGCGTTCAGGCCCTTCGACTGCGGCCGCCTCCGCGTCGGGGACTTCCACATAGACAAACCCGCCCGGGTTCAGATGGCGCGACGCTTTCAACAGCATGACAACCGGGTCTTCCACGTGTTCGAGCACCTTGTTGAATGTGATGACGTCAAATGCACCCAGTTGATCGGGCCCTATCGAGAGAAAATCTCCCGCCACAGCCTGTACACCGACTAATTCCTTAGCATGAGCCGCTGCGCGCGGATCGGGGTCCAAAGCGGTACACTTCCAACCGGCCTCTTTCATACGATAGGGAAACACTCCAACCCCGACCCGACATCCAGGAGCCGGGGCTTTTTCCCGTGGGGGAAAAAAGACCGGGCGAAGGAAAGAATCCTGGCCACTCGTCCGGCGTTATCAGACTTTTCTTCCGGCAGCGCCAGAATACGATCGAATGTCTGACGCATTCGGTGCCCATAGGTACTTTCGGCATAGGCGCCGTCGTAGAGATTGGTCAGGTCCATTTTATGATCGGAGTACCAGTGGCCGCATAATCCACAACGAAAGTAGGCGCGGCAATACGCCTGCCCCCCCAGCTCAAATCGGGTTTCACCAGCGGGTGGTGCATCATATTTGAATGCAGGTTCATCGAACCGGCGGTCACAGGGACACTGAATCGTGGGACGTCCCATACGTTAGGGACCGATCTTTTCCGCTAGCGCATCGAGGACTTGTGTGTTGTCGAGCCAGGAGATCACGGCCAGATTCTCCTGGTCGCAGTACGCGTCGAATGATGGTTCATGTCCTCGTTCGACCAACAGAACAAAGTAGCGTCCTGTCCCACGATTCTTAATCAGCACCGCGCGCAATCCGAATTGCTCCAGCCGCCCGTTTAACGACGGCGTGGCATAGAAGCCCCAGTCTTTGCGCGCCACGTCATACTCAGCACCATTGTCGGTCACCAATGTAATCTGTTCGTCCGGAGTCAGCGCGAGGGTTCCACAGTCTTTCATGTCAAACTTTACGCTATTACCCACGGTAAACCGTCGTGGAGGATTTTTCGGCAGGAACTTCACGACCACCTCCAGTCCGGGATCAGGAAACCTGGGATATACCATGACCCGTCCGGACGACGTTGCCATATCGCATGATTTCTGAATCTTTCGCAGATTCCAAAAAACCGCTCGCGCGTGATGCCTGTGAAAGCACAAAACTTTTCAATGTCCTGCGCGGGAATTTGATCGGCGGTCTTCCGGATGATTTCAATCGCGCACTCGCGGGTCATACGTCCGTTGCGTATCTCCAGCGAGAGATTATCGAATAGCCTGGTGAAGCCGAACTTATACCATTTCAACCAGTGATGAATGGAGATGAAGTCGTCGTCGATGTCCGCATAATCATAGTAGCCAGTGCGGGCACCGCCTGGATCTGACTGGAAACCATGAGCACGAGCAACCTGCAGACTCGTGACGGGATCCCATGGAAAGTAATATCCGAGAAATATCGCGTGGACACCGCAGGCTTCCAGTTCGTCTGGATCCGGCCCGAAATACGCGACCAGTTCTTTCGCTGTCAATCCATCTCCGACCCAATCCGCCGCCGTAGTTCCATGGGTTACCCCGTACGTCTTATACCAGGCCCCGTCAAGCTTGAACCCGGTGTGGCTCTCGTTGACACTGCCGTATTCAAACGCAGAGTTCTCCCCCCAAACAACCAATGGAATCTTGAATTTGACGGCGATCGTAAGTGGAATATTGAACAGAGCCAAATGCATGGGAATAGCCGTACTGCCAAACCGCTCCAACGCTTTCAGCATAAAGCGGCTTTCGACTTTTGGATTGATTTGGTAGTCGATATGATCGACGCCCAGCCTCACAAGGTTCTCGAGATTGCTTTGTCCTATGCGCGTGCGTGCCGGTGTCTTCCAGGTGACCGCCAGCGGCGTCAGACCATACTCCAGGCATTTCACGACTTGCCAGGTGCTGTCCTTGCCCCCGCTCACCGGAATGAGGCAATCGTATCCATTCGATCTCGTCTTGACCCTGTCCGCCAGTTTGCGGAAATCCTGTTGGCGGGCACTCCAATCGATCGTCGGCTTCGTCCGGTGCACCAAGCAAGCGTTGCAGATCCCTTCCCCATCCAGGGCCAGATTCGGCCGTGTGTTGGGAAGAACACAGGATCTGCAGTACCGCAACGGCGCCGACGCAGCGCTGGTCGTGTGTCCCTCATCCTGCCGGACCGAGAGTGTCATGCCGCGAACTCTTCGAGAAAGGCTTTGGTGTTCACGAAATAAAACAGAAATTTACTTTCACTGTTTGGTAGATCGCGCTTCGTCAGCAAGTCGCCGATCTTGTCGCGTCGAATGAGATCAAATACAGGACTGTCCTCCAGCAATTGAGCACGAATTGCGGGATCGCCGGTATCCAGGAAAGACAGCACGGGCGCATTGAAACCTACCTTCTTTCGTTGATCCAACACGCAATTCGGTGCAATCCCACGGACCGCATCGCGCAGCACAATTTTATTGAACCCGTCGCGGATAAGATGCACTGTCGGAATGGAGTAACAGAACTCGAAGAGTTCACGATCGAGGAAGGGCGAGCGGTTCTCAATGGAGTAGTACATCGCGTTGAGATCGTCTTCGTGCAGAATAACGCGCACGGCCTCATGAAACATCTCGTTGAGCATGCGATTACGCAGCAACGACGTTGTATAGCGTTCTTCGGTGAACGGCTCTAGAAACGGTCTGGTCAAATAAGCGGCGAATCCCTCGTTGTTGAGGAAAATATGGTCGCGGAACTCCGGATCTTCGACGAACAGGTCCGGATTGCTGAGAAACGGGTTGCGTACCTCCGGTTGAACGTACCGTCGCCAAGCCTCGACCGTCGCGTGATAACGCGCAGTCCCCTTGATCTCCGCCAAATGCATGAGGTGGTGGTCATAGTATCCGGTGAACAACTCATCCGCACCTGTGCCGCTGACGGAAATCTTGTACCCATGGCTGTGGACCTGCCGCATGAGCAGCCATTGCACGTAATAGGTGATCGTGAAAACCGGAGCGTCGTGGTAGCGAACCAGTTCGCGCAATCGTTCTAGGAAACGGTCTTGTGTAATCGACACCGGCGTATGACGGAGGCCGAGTTCTCGGACCGATTGTTCGACGACCTCGCGCTCGTCATAGCGCTCGTCGGTATTCATGATCGTGAACCCGTGCACATCGTAATCGCACATGCGCTTGGCAATACTGATAAGGGTGTTCGAGTCCACCCCGCCGCTCATGAGAAACGCCAACGGCACATCGCTTCGTAAGCGAAGCCGCAGGGACCGAATCAGCCGTTCCCGTACACCCGCTACAGCCTCCTCATAGGTCATGGATTCCTGCGGCCGATAATTCGGCATCCAGTAGCACGTCTCCGTCTCATGTCCATGTCGGTCCACCTGCAACAGACCCGCAGGCGGCAACTCCTGCAACCCTTGAAAGAAACTTTCCTTGGTCTTGTAGATCGACTTATAGCCGTTGACGAGATATCGGCAGAGATGCTCCCGGTTCACCGGAAGCCGACGGCTCATTAACTCGAACAGAAACTTCGGCTCGGAACCGAAATAGATCCCTTCCGGCGCACGCACGATGTACAACGGCTTTTCGCCGAAGCGGTCCCGACAAAGGGTGAGGCTACCGTCGGCTTCGTCGTAGACCGCCAGAGCCCACATGCCCTCTGCCCGGTCAAGGGTGTCCCATCCTTCACGGTCGATGGCAGTCAAAAACACCTCCGTGTCCGAGCTGGTTCGAAACTGGGCGCCATCGGCCGATAACTGTTCCTTCAATTCGACGTAGTTGTACAGTTCCCCGTTCAGCGCCATCCATCGGCGCCCTATGTTGAATGGTTGATCCGACCGGGAATCCAGGTCAATGATCGATAGCCGGCTGTGCAAGAGCAGCACTTGACGACCGGCGGACGCGGCAAAGCGCCGAACCCCAGTCGCGTCAGGACCGCGCCGCCCCATGAGCTTGAGACAGGATTGCACTGCTTCGTCCGGAATTTGACGCGTGCCGACAAATCCTGCAATCCCGCACATAATCAACAGGCTCCTCGACGAGGCGGATTCCGCACCGGTTCCATAGGAATACGGCCTGGGCAATTAGCCGATAACAAGATGGTGATGAAACACATAATCGGACGACACAATACGGAAGCCGATGTCCTGGTAGACTCCTAAGGACACCGTGTTGGCGATCTGGGTCCCCGCCCGCATGATCCGGGGATGCCCGCAGGACATGTAGGAAAAACGGATCATTTCTTTTGACAAACCCTGCCCGCGATGAGTTTTTTCCACGGCGATGAGATCGATGACGAGCACGTTTCCGGAAGGTTTGAGAAGTTGGGCGAACCCCACAATCTCGCCAGCCTTTTCTGCGACAACCATCTGGTCGCCCCGCTTCCCAAGAAAGAAATTACCCGCCCACTGCGCTTTGATTTCGTCGGCAAGCGACTTCGGAATGGCCGGATCAAGATGAAAGCGTGAACAGGTGAAACTGCGCCGCGCAATCCCCTCAACCGCCTTGCGATCCTCAGGACGCGCGAGGCGTACATTACCGCTCCCTGCACTCGAGGCAGACAATCCAGAAACTTCCAACGTTACTGCCGTGTCAACAAGATGAAACCCGCAGCGCTCAAGCATCTGAGTCGTCCGCACATCATCAGTTCGCACTCGCGCGAAGGAAAACCCGGGAAGGTGAGCGATCTGCTGCACAGCACGCTGCGCTTCATCCTCTTCCTCGACCTTGCCGCTCACACGATGGACTTCCCGCGACATGACCTCGGAGAGCCATGAATCGTACACAATCGACAGGCCACCTGCCGTGATGACCTGTCGGACACTCGATGAGACGCTAGACATACTCGACCTTGACTGGAGACCCTACATGCACGCTGCGCTCGATCGCAAAACACACGGACAGACCGGCAAATACGTCTTCTTCCGTCACCTCTGCATCGCTGCGATCGACGATCGCTTTCGCAAAACCAGCGATGAGCGCCCCTTTGTGCACGCCCGGGTAGGCGGTGTCGATCCGAACAGGAGGCACATTCGCATCGCGCGACGTGAAGAGCCACGCACACTCCCGCCCATTCACGAATGTCGCCTTGGTACCATAGAACTCAACCGAGTGAAAATGGGGCGCGACGCACCCGAAGTTCGCCCCGACTTTCCCGATTGCGCCGCCCGCGAACCGCACCAACGCGACCACATTGTCAAAATTCTTGAATCCCGACCCCTCGCTGGCAATCGCATTCCCTACCGCCGACACTTCGACGATCCGGTCGCCCGTAAGCCACATCAGCAGGTCCACCACGTGGACACCCCCGCCATGCACCGCGGAATAGAAGTCCAACTGCCCACGCCATCCCTCGGTAATCTTCTGGAGCCGGCCATAGTTATAGCCCGCCTCCACATGGTAAAGCCGGCCCAATTCACCGTTCTGAATTCGCCGTCGCAAATCCAGAAACCGCGGCGAGCGGCGGAGAATCAAATTGGACGATAGCCGCAGCTGCCTGTTCTTCCGAAGCGCCTCTCGTACCATTCGGGCTTCCTGTTCATGCATCACGAAGGGCTTCTCTACAAACACATGCTTGCCGTTCTCCAACGCGCGCAGTGTCTGAGAGAAATGATCGCTGTCATAGCTTGCGATACAAACCAGATCGATCGTCGGATCGTCGAGAATGTCACGATCGACGTCGACCGCCCGCACACCGGGAAATCGCGACGCCACCTGCTTCAGTTTCAGTTGATCCCGGTCGCAAACTGCCACCAGTTTACACTCCGTGATCGCCGCCAGTGCTTCCGCATGTTGCTCGCCTACCCCGAGGCCGATGATGCCTGCCCGCAAACAATCCATCGTTTCGACCTCAGGCCTCCTCCACGCCGGCACGTGGAATCACGTCGCCTCGTCGAAGCGCCACTTTCAACCGCCGGCCCAAGAGCAGCGGAAGCTCCGCAGCGGGAAACTCGCTCGCGGGTCTGGCATACATAAGATCGTCTTTCGTGAGAAGCACCCCGGGACGCAGGTCTCGGGCAGCCACGACTCCTTTTCTCATAGCGGTGCGAATCTCAGTTTCGGCAGGCTGGGGCCGTTTCTCAGCTTTACCAAGGCTCGCGCTGACTTTTCTGATACTCTCGATAAGCTGCACCAACTCCTTTGGTTCAAAAGACAGGTGATGATCCCTGAACTCTCGACCTTCACGCCGGTCCGTCACATGCACTTCTATAATCCTGGCACCAAGCGCTACGGCCGCCAACACCACTTCTGTTCCCAATACGTGATTGGAATAGCCGGTGACCAAACCGTACCGATCGCGAAGAAACGGTATGCTTAGAAGATTGGCCTGTTCGATTGGGACTGGATAAGCCGATACGCAGTGCAGCAATGCAACATGATCGCGCATTGCCTCCTCACCGATTTCCGACCGGCACCACTCTATCGCCTGGTCGATTTCTTCGACCGTACTGTTTCCTGTTGAAAGAATGATGATTCTTCCTGTCACAGCAGCACCGCGCACGATCGGTTCGAAGTTCAGATCCCCGCTGGCAACTTTGATGACTGGAAAGAGCTCCGCGAGCAGCGGGATAACATCCTCTGTGATCGCTGCGGAGAACAGATTCGCACCAAGCCTCCTGGCTTCTTCAGCCAAACGGACATGAGCAGCTCGATCGAGGCAGAATTGTCGGACGCGCTGAAAACGAATAGGGTCAGCCGTTGAGGCGAGCCGTTCAGGCGTATAGCTTTGAAGCTTGACGGCATCGACTCCGGCCTCGTGTGCCAGCCGAATTAACTTGGCCGCCGCCTCGACGTCGCCCTCGTGATTGACGCCGATTTCGCCGACCACAAGGACCTCGTGATCCAAATCCTTTCCGAATAACTTCATAAATAAACTTTGGTGCTCTTAATTTTTTGACGCGGCCGGAGAGAAAAATCGGGGTTGTTCCTCTGCCAATTTCTTGTACCATTCGATATAGCGCCGGAACCCCTTTTCAAGCGGGAACTGCGGTTCATACCCAAGCAACCGCTTGGCCTTTTCGATCGATAAGGTTCCGCGCTCGGGCATCAATTTGTCTCGCGGCTGGTAATTGACCGGCACGTCGGGAAACTCGGCCCGGACGATATCGATCATCTGTTTCAGGGTCCTCGATCCGCCAAATGTGAGATTGAAAATTTGGTTCCGAGCCTCATCCTTCACCATGCAGAGCACTAGTCCCTGAATTAAATCCTCGATGTACGTGAAATCTAGCGCGTCTCCGCCATCTCCATTAACGCTGAGCGGGAGTCCACGTAAAACATTTTCAATAAATGCCTGCCCGACTCGCCGACTCACGCAACGCTCCCCATAGAGAGCGGATGGACGGACAATGGTGTAAGAGAGTCCAAATACCTGATTATACGCGATGACCAATTTTTCACCCCCGTACTTCAGAGCACCATAGATGCCGAGCGGCTCACACCGTTGATCTTCGGAAACCGCGCCGCCGTCGAAATTTCCATAAACCATAGAGGATGAAAAATAAATGAAATGCCGATCCTGTCCGCGCGCGCAGTCCAGGGCATTCTCTAACGTCCGGAAACTGTGATCGAAGGTATTGAACGGATCCTTGTTTGCTCGATTAGCATGGGCAATGGCCGCCAGTTGCACAATCGTTTCTGGCTTCATGTCGCTCAGGCAACGAGATAACACTTGGTAATCACGGGCGTCGACCACATGCAATGGGATTGCGGCCTCTGTGAGCAGTCGCAACCGTTCGTTAATAAGGTGCAGGTAAAGTGACTTGTTCTGATCATCATGCGAATTAGAAAACGCTCCCAGATTATTAACTTGGAGGCTATCGACTACGTGCACTTCGGCGCCTAATCTGGAGAGAGTCAACGCTAGGTTGTGTCCGATAAAACCAGCTCCACCAATCAAGGCAATCTTTCGTCCCCGTAACTCAATCACGTCTGCCCTCCTTCAGTCAGCTGGGCGATTTCAAGATCTCCGCCAGGGTCGCGATAATCATATCGACATCCGCATTCTCGACATGCATCCCCAGGGGCAGTGCCACGGAATGGTCGCTGAGTTGAGAGGCGATCGAGTACTTCGATGGCTCGATGCCATACTTCTTCCTGTAGAACGTCATTCTCGGAACTGGCTGGGGATAGTAAATACTCGTTCCAATTCCGGCCGCATTGAGCCGCATGACAATCTCGTCACGCTTCACCGCGTAGGGTGGTTCGAATACCAGACTGACGCAATAGTGGCTCGAGGCGGCTTTAGGGTCGACTGAATCGATCAATCGGACTCCCTTAATCGGCTCCAATAACCGCCGATACCGTTCAAACAGCGCGGCTCGTTTTTCCAGCCCGATCTTCATGCGCTGCAATTGGGAACGTCCAAGGGCGGCCTGCATTTCGCTCATCCGATAGTTCAGCCCCAGCGACGGCACGTCGTACATTCCCGGCAGCGACCGCTCACTATGCGTCCGATCGACCCCGAACGCGCGGAGGCGGCCGACGGCCTGCGCTACGGCTCCGTGACGAGTCACAAACATCCCTCCCTCGGCCGTAGTCATATGCTTCACCGGATAGAACGAAAAACAACCGACATCGCCGAACAGCCCCACATGCTGCCCCGCGTAGTGCGCCCCAAGCGCGATCGCGCAGTCTTCGATCACCTTCAGATCACGCCCCGCGGCAATTTTCATGATTGCCGGCATCTCACAGGGAATCCCGGCGAAGTGAACGACTGAGAGCGCTTTCGTCTTGGACGTGACCGAGGCTGCGACCGCCGCAGCCGTGACATTGCCCGTGCGTGGATCACAGTCCACGAACACCGGTTTGGCTCCTACCCATTCGACTGCGTGCACGGTCGCGGTATGTGTTTGCGCCGGCACGATCACTTCGTCCCCCGGTCCGATACCGAAGTGAAGGTAAGCCAGGTGGAGTGCCGCCATGCAGGAACTCACCGAGATGCAATGAGCCCCGTGACCCACAAATTCCGCGAATTCCTGCTCGAACGACTTGCACTGGGGACCATGGGTTAGAATATGGCCATTGAGGACTTCCATCACGGCTTTTCTGTCCTCGTCTGTGATCCATGGCCTGGCGAACGGAATCTGTCGTGGTACGTTCATCGGCTAGCGTTCCCAGCCATGGTGGTGTTCATGAGAGTACTCGTGACGAAAGAACAGGTGGCAAGAGGTGCTGGAGATCACTCGTCGTCAGCGCGCCCAACCGTCGGAAGTCTTCGATCGTATCCACTGCTAGGCTAGTTTCGCTCAGCCGCGCGTCACCAGATTCAATGTTGGTAATCCTGTACCGCTCGGGATGACGATAGACATAAGGTGTGACATGTTCTAAATCTTCCGAAGTCAGTGGTTCCCCGGCAAGCTCTCTTAAGACGTGGGCGCCGATCAGTTCCAAGTTTTGTCCCCTTGGAAAAGTTCGCGGGAAGATCGTCGTCATGACATCCCCGCTGAACTGCTCAGCCTCTCGCATAAAAATCTGAATTAACTCTGGCCACAGCAAGGGACTATCACCGTTGATCCGGAACACCCAGTCACATGGATGGTCGCGCAGACACAGGAGAAATCGCTGCAGCACATTGTCGAGCGGGCCTCGAAATACTTGCACACCAACCGATTGTAGATAGGAGGCTAGCGGATCGTCCGTTACATGCGTGCTCGTCACGACCACCACATTGCGGCGGAGGAGCACTGCTTCCGCTGCCCGGACAACGTGGCGAATCAACGGTTCTTCTCGAAACGGGGCCAGTACTTTCCCCGGATATCGCTTCGAGGACATGCGGGCCTGAATAAATGCTTTAACAGAAGGTCTCATATCGGCACTACGTCACGGACGTCGATTGCGACCATGGCAGCCTATTGATTGAGACGAACACCAAGCACCAGATGATCTCGATTCTCTTTCTGTTGAAGAATACCCCCTCGCCTCTTTCGGACCGCGAATGACTGGGACCATCATGCTCTCGTGGAAATAAGGATGGGAATCGTGCGGCAGGACTCTGATCATCAACGTCTGGAGCGGGGGGCGATCTCTTCGTCTGGGATCGGTTCAGGCCACCGTCCACCACTAATCACTCCAACAACACCGATGGAGGATTACCGTCTTGTGCCTCTTTAGACATTTTCATGGTGAGCCGTTCTGATCCAATCTCTAGGTGGGAGAAGCATAGACAAACGCTCCTTGACTCGCAGGTATTCATACACCGCAAACCTGCTTTCACGCATAGAATTTGCTCGTCGCTGCCACAACCTCTTCCTGCTGCGCCGCAGTCAGTTCGGGATAGATCGGGATGGCCAAGGTTTCTTTGGCTGCATGTTCCGATTCCGTAAAGTCTCCTTCCTTATGCCCCAGGTATCGGAAACACTCTTGCAAATGAAACGGAACCGGGTAATAGATTTCTGTTCCGATCCCGTTCTGCTTGAGGAATGCCATCAAGTCGTCCCGTTTGTCGACCCGCAGCACGAATTGATTGTAGATGTGGTAGTGCTTGCTGCCCGAATCTCGATAGACAGGCACCGGCAGT